>Ga0134128_10002112_pt1 | contig 24828 bp, 22 predicted proteins | sample KB31754_FD_96462 | JGI IMG/M metagenome (GOLD analysis project Ga0134128, IMG submission 96462) | Terrestrial soil microbial communities with excess Nitrogen fertilizer from Kellogg Biological Station, Michigan, USA - KB3-175-4 | ecosystem: Environmental > Terrestrial > Soil > Unclassified ...
AACTGCGCTCAGAACGACGGGCACGATGACGAACACGACGGGATCCCAGCTCGTTACTCCGAACAGAAACGTGGCGATGAGACGCGTGAGGCCGAACGAGGCCGCAATCCCAATCGCTACACCGATAAGCGCAAGCCGCATGCCCTGCACGATGACCATGTTTCTGACGTTGTGCGATTCGGCGCCAAGCGCCATGCGGATACCGATCTCCTGGGTGCGCTGCTCCACCGAGTAAGCCATCAAGCCGTAGATGCCAATGGCGGCCAACAGCAACGCCGAGCAACCGAAAATGGTCAACAACACCATGTTGAAATCAGCGCGCGCGGTCGATTGCACGACGATTTCATCCATCGAGCGGACATGCGCCACGGGGAGCCCGCCGCTCGCCTCCCGGAGTTCCTTCTCTATGGCGGATGTCAAGGAATGCGGGGAAACACGAGTGCGGACGATCCAGGCAATAGGTCCGATTCGGGCGTTGAGCGCGGTCACGCCATCGGGAACCTGCGCGACCGGGATGTACATGGTCGGGCGTGGATTACGATTCAGCCCGCCATCGCGCACATCCGCGACAACACCGACAATCTGGCGCGCCGGTTCGTCGAATTCGGGGCCGACGCCCTTACCGATGACGATTCGATCCTTCAGAGGATCGCTTTTAGGCCAGTACTGATGTGCCATTGCCTGGTTGATGATGACGACGCCGGGCGCACTGCCGTCATCCCGCGGAGTGAAGGCCCGACCGCGCAGCATGGGAATTTTGAAGACGTCGAAGTAACGCGGAGAGACGTTCATCCATCCGCCGCCGCCGTGATAAGGACCGTTTGTCAGCGGCCGCCCGAGGATCGTGAACGGAAGCCCGAAGCCGCCTTCGAGCGGCAGACAGCACGTCGTACCCGCAGCCTCGACCCCCGGCAGGGACTCGATCCTCTCGATGCCGTCGCGGGCGAGTTGCGCCACTCCCGCCGTCTTCTCAAAGCGCGGGCCCGTCAGCGACATTTGCAGGGTAAGCACGTTATGCGCGTTGAATCCGGGATCTACGCTGCGAAGAGCGAGGAATGTGCGGATCAGCAGCGCCGCTCCGATGAGCAATATCAGCGCCAGCGCCATTTCGCTGACGACAAGCAACGATCGGGCCTTGTTTTGCCGGAAACTCGTGCCGGTGCGCCCGCCGCTTTCTTTGAGCGTGGCGCTGAGGTCGGAACGCGTCGCTTCGAGCGCCGGAATCAGGCCGAATAAAATACCCGTCAGAAGCGCCACTACTAGCGTGAACGCGAGAACGCGCCAATCGAGCGTGACGGCCGCGCCGTGTTCGCCGATGCGCGGAATGTTCCCTGGATTGATAGCGAGAAGCGCGCGCACCCCCACCATACCGAGAACCAGGCCGAACGCGCCGCCGGCAAGTGAAAGCAAAACGCTTTCGGTGAGTAACTGGCGAATAATGCGCATGCGCCCGGCGCCCACAGCCGCCCGGATGGCGATCTCGCGTCTGCGCCCGCTTGCGCGAACCAACAACAAATTTGCTACGTTGGCGCACGCGATCAGTAGCACGAAGCTCACGGCGCCGATCAGCACAAATAGCGACGAGCGGACATCGCTGACGATCGCGTCTTGCAGCTTTTGGACGCCAAAACCGTCCTTCGGGCCGAGGACACCGGGGTATTTGCGCCGGAACTGATTGGCTGCCAGTTGCATCTGCGCATTGGCCATGCCGAGCGTCACGCCAGACTTCAGGCGCGCGGCGGCGATGAAATAGTGGGCCTGGTCGTTGCTGTTCGGGTCGAACTGAAATGGAAGCCAGAGGTCGGCGGGCGGATCCGTCGCGAAATTGGACGCGAGAATGCCCACGACGGTATACGGCTGATTTCCGAGCGAGATGGCTTTCCCGACAATACCCGGATCGCCGCCAAAGCGTCGTTTCCATAGCCCATTGCTAAGCACGACGACATGGCCGCCGTTGGGGCGGTCTTCTTCCGTCGTGAACGTGCGTCCCGTTGCCACTTCGGCTCCGAAAAGCCGGAAATAGTCTTTGGTGACGTGTATGCCCTGGACTTGCTCCGGAAATGCGCCACCAGTCAGATTCAGACCAGGGCCTCCGAAATCGTAGGCGGCGACGTCTTGAAAAACCTGCGTCTGTTGCTTCCAGATGTTGAACTTAGTCACCGACGCGCCCGGCCCTGAGCCTTGGGGGGAAGTCAGCAGGAACTGCACGATGCGGTCGGGATCGGGATAGGTCAACGGCTTCAGCAGGACTGCGTTGACTACCGAGAAAATGGCGGTGTTCGCGCCGATGCCGAGAGCGAGGGCGGCCACCGCGGCGACAGTAAACGCAGGGCTCCGGCGAAACATGCGGACCGAATGCAGGATATCTTTGAGAAAAGCTTCCATAATTTTGTCCGCGCCTGTACTTTACTTAAAGACCAGGCGTGCGAGGATCCTTGTGAGGGAGTAGACGACGGCTGAACAAAGAAGTTCCGTCGCGTATCGGTTTTTGTCGAGATCGACCGCGGCGAGCTAATCGGGCGGGTGCTTCCGTGAGTATTCCCGCCACGGTCCAAAATAGAGAATGAATCGCTGGAGAGTAATGATCGACAGGCCTCTTTTATCCGCTAGCAAGTCGTACTGCGTAACTGGATTCCGGGAAACATGATCCCGCTGCTCCGCGTTTTCTCGAGACCTCTACTCATTTTCGTTGCGGCGACGATTGCGGCGATGTCGGCAGCGCCACAACCACAGACCAGCAACACCGCTCAGGGTGGCGAGCCCAACGATCAGCAAGCGGATGCTTCCGGATGGCTCCAGCCGGTCGAAGACTTAAATCGCAGCCTGCCGCCGTGGCTACAGTTCGGCGGCGATTACCGCTTACGACTGGAAGGACAAAACGGAATCAAATTCGGCAAAGCGGACGATTCCTATCTCTTAGGCCGTCTGCGGCTCAATTTATTAGTGAAGCCGAGCCGATGGTTTAGTCTCTTCGGAGAGACCCAGGACTCGCGCATTTTCTTCAATCAGCATTTACCCAGCGATTTGCCGTATCAGAATACCTGGGACATCCGCCAGGCGTATGCCGAGTTTGGCAGTTCGACCGAGGGCTGGATCGACGTCATTGCAGGCCGTCAGGTGCTTAGTTTCGGCGGACAGCGCCTCATCGGGCCGTCAAACTGGTCGAACACCGGCCGGACGTTCGATGCAATCCGTGTGGATGTGCATCAACCCGATTTTAAGATCAGCTTGTTTGCGTCCTCAGTCGTAGTCGACCGTGATGGCGTGATCGATCATCATGTGCAAGGCAACAACCTGCATGGGATCTATTCCACGTTCTCTCACCTGATCCCACGCGCGACGATCGAGCCTTTTGTCTTCTGGCGTCTCGCGCCGCCCGGAGAATCGCTCACCCAGGATCCCGTGCCCGGAGCTTTGAACGAGGTGACGACAGGATTCCGGTGGACGGGCGAGATCCCGGCCGATTTTGACTATGACGTGGAAATGGCGCGACAGTCGGGCTCGGTCGGATCGAAATCGATCGCTGCCTGGGCGGCCCACTGGGAGTTGGGCAAAACGTTTCGCAAGAGTTGGGCGATGCCCCGGTTATTGGCCGCGGTGAATTACGCTTCCGGCACACGCGATCCCAGCGGCCGGACGTGGAGCACGTTCGATCAGCTCTATCCTTCTTCGCACGACAAGCTTGGGTTCGCGGATCAGGTGGGCTGGCGAAACGTAGAGCAATTTCGTTTGGGCGTGGAGGAAAAAGCCGGAACGAAATGGAAGCTGAAACAGACCTATGAAAATTTTTGGCTTGCCACGACAGGCGATGCCCTCTACGGCAATTCCGGCAAGGTCGTGATTCCGGCGTCCACGACGGCCATCAGCCGCCACATTGGACAAGAGATCGATGCAATCGCTGAATATCAGCCGCATCGCGCAGTGACGTTCGGGTTCGGCTGTGCGCATTTGTTTGCGGGACAATTCTTGAAACAAACAAGTGGGGGGAAGGATTACAACTACCCATTTGCCTACGGTGCATACCGGTTTTGAGACGGTAGAAGGCGAACGCCAGGAATCTAGCGGATTTGCGGGGTAGCGAGCGCCCGTGAAGTGTGCAAAAAAGAAGAGTGGCGGACGAACCCTCAGCCAATCTCAGCGAACATGACTCATGGATGCTGAACGCCAAAATCGATGGGCGTTGGCAATGGTGTTATTACAACTCGAGAAACGAGGCGCTCCATGCATTCGAAGCACTTTACGGCGATTATGGAGTTCGCCTCGAAGATCTGGAAATCGTCGACCCGCAAGGGATTTTCACAACTCGAGGCGTAGTTGACGCATTGCGGATCTGTTCGAAGCTGGAGGCACATTGAGTTGTGATGGGGCTCTCCAGCCTGTAGTGTCGAGGCGAGTCTCAGCAGGCGAATGCCGTTAACTTAGGGCCGCAGCGATTGTGGCGCGAGCTTCAGCTTGCCGCCGTGGGCTTCAGCCCACGGTCCGGCGGACAGTAAACTGCCCGCCAGCACGATAAATCGTGCGCTACAAGGTCCATAATTCAGAATCTCCAGAACGAGATATTTACCTCCTTAAAGTGTCCGCACGACCATCGCCGGAGATGTCCGTAAACCTGCCTCTATCGGCCGAACGATTGGACTAACAACACCACGCCCGTGGCGACCAGGCCGATGTGAATATAGGTGAGGAATCGTTCTCCATGCAGCAGGCGCTGGTTCATTGCTCTGCCGAGTAATATTGCCGCAAGCACAACCGGCAACGAAACGAGATAGTAATGCGTCACGCTCGGAACCCATAGGCCGGCCAGCCAGTAGCCAGCCATGCCGATGATGCTGGCCGGGAGAAAATAGGCCTGCAACGTTGCGCGGAAGTGCTGCGCGGACCAGCGACGCATGGCTCCATAGATGACGAGCGGCGGTCCGTTCATCCCGTAAGCGCCTCCGAGAATGCCGGCGAAGAACCCGCAGCCAAGAAGCCAAGTCCGGCTGTCGCTCTTTAGCTCGGGCGGTTTCCGGCCGAGCAATGAATAAATCGAGAACGCCGCGATAATGATTGCCAGCGCTGCCTTCACCGCCTGTTGATGGCCGCTCGTCAGGAGCAAAAGGCCCAGCGGAATACCGAAGAGCGTAGAGGCTACGAGCCATCCGGCGCTCCGCAGATGAATTTTTCGCCAGTCCTGCGCGACAACCACGCCAGCAACCGTAATGGACAAAAGCACGGCCAGGGGCGCAGCAATTTCAACCGGAATGCGCAAGGCGAGCAACGGCACGGCAATCAGCGCCTCTCCAAATCCAAACGCCGAACGAATGACAGTGGCGAAAAACACGATCAGCAAGACGTACAGAGTTGTGGCTTCAATCACGTTCCCTGCCTGGCGGCGGGTAGGACCGAAGATGGTGGCGGCTGTCGACCATTCATTTAATCTTAAAAGGCCGTGGATGATTAACACCGGGACAAGCGAGCGGATCGAAATTGGGCGTAGTCCGGATCAGATCGGGAAGCCCGCTAGCGCACGCCAATACTGAGAATGAGGATTGCGAATGCAACGACCAACTCACAGATCCGCAACCGGTGATAGCAGCCCCACCGGCGTTCCTGTGCGCGCTCCAGTTGTCCGGAAGGTTATTCGGCGTTCATTTCGCAATACGATTGTTGATCGGCACGGGGCCACGAGGGAGAACAAAGTAGCAGCAATTTGGATGGCACAGGAAATCGCGGCGAGGCGCCAGGCAGACCCGTTCAGGTGCTCGAACGGTAACAGCAAGCAATCGTATATTCAGCAGTGTAAAACCTGCCATCCAAAACGGCATCACGCGAACAAACAACGCCGTGAGAGATGAGCGTACTGGTATGTGTATTTCCGGCCGCTGCCTGCTCAGCTCGAATTCCCGACCGCCGCGACAGTTAACTCGCTGCCCCCGACCAGCCCAAGCACCGGGATTGCGAGAATTTGAAGCGCCATTGTGGAGCCTCCGTTGCCGGCCTAGTCGATGTGGCCGGCAGACAGTGATTGCAGAATTCAAAATGAGCCGCCGACCGTGCGTTTGACACCTGCATTTCCAATCAGGTAGGATGAATTGTTTCGAGTTTTCGAGATAGAAAGAACAAGTCTGTCCATGCGTACCGAATTTCCGTCAGAGCATGAGATTGCACGTGCGTGGCACGTGATCGACGCGCAAAACGCCGTACTCGGAAGAGTGGCGAGCCGCGCCGCTATGCTCTTGATGGGCAAGCACAAACCGACATACACTCCTCATATCGATACAGGCGACCACGTCATCATAGTCAATGCCGCGAAGGTCAAATTGACCGGCGCGAAGGAACAGCAGAAGCTTTACCGGCGCCACACAGGCTATCCCGGCGGTCTTGTCGAAACCGGCGCGAGTAAAATGCGCGCAACCCGTCCGGCGAAGATGGTGGAATTGGCGATTTCGGGCATGCTGCCTAAAACGAAGCTCGGCAAGCAGATGTACCGCAAATTGAAGGTGTACGCGGGAGACCAGCATCCGCACCAGGCGCAGAAGCCCGCCACGCTCGATATGGGCAAAGAAGCAAGAAGGTAAGAGAGGGAGTTAGTGCCAGCGAAGTTGATTCAGCATTTGGGAACCGGGCGCCGCAAGACCGCGACCGCGCGTGTCATTCTGAGGCCCGGCAAGGGACAGATCACGGTTAATAAGCGGCCGTTTGAAGATTATTTTGTGACCGAGTCGGCCCGCGCGTACGTCCGCCAACCGCTTCTGGCGACCGAAACGGCCGACAAATTCGATATCCTGATCCTCGCCGACGGCGGCGGAATCACAGGCCAGTCGGGCGCTTGCCGCCTCGGCGTGGCTCGCGCACTCATTGAATTCAACGCGGAGTTGCGTCCTAAACTAAAGCAGCTCGGCTTTCTGACGCGCGATCCCCGCGCGCATGAGCGAAAGAAATACGGCCAGAAGGGCGCGCGCAAGCGTTTCCAATTCTCCAAGCGTTAATCTCTTCGTTCAAAACCTTATCCCTTGTGGCAGGCGGCTCCCGGAGCCGCCTGTTGCGCAACCGGCGGCGGCTTGGCCACGCAAATTCCGCTTTGGGCCGCGTGATTCACCAAGCTGTCGACCGTACACGAGGACGCCCCTCGTAATTTCGTGAAGGAGGCATTTTGCCGTCAATTTCGATGAAAGAATTGCTCGAAGCCGGCGTTCACTTCGGGCACCAGACCAAGCGCTGGAATCCAAAGATGAAAGAGTACATCTTTGGAGAACGTAACGGGATTTATATCATCGATCTGCAGAAGACGTTGAAGCTCTTCAAAGATGCGATGCGGTTTGTGGGTGAGATGTCGGCGCAGGGCAAAAGCGTTCTGTTTGTCGGCACCAAGCGCCAGGCGCAGGAAGCGATTGCCGAGGAGGCAACGCGCTGCGGGCAGTTCTATGTCAACCAGCGCTGGCTGGGCGGGCTGCTGACCAACATGATTACGGTGCAGCGCTCTATCAAGCGGCTGAAAGAGCTCGACGAGATGGCCGCCGACAATGCGTACGAGGGCCGCGCGAAGAAGGAAATCGGCCGGTTGGAACGCGAGCGCAAGCACCTTCAGCAGAACCTGGCCGGCATTAAAGACATGCCGGGTCTGCCGGACGTCATGTTCGTGATCGATTCCAACAAAGAAGCAATCGCCGTGAAGGAAGCTCGCAAACTGGGCATTCCGGTGGTGGGCGTAGTGGATACGAACTGCGATCCGGATGAAGTCGATTATGTGATTCCGGGCAATGACGACGCTCTGCGAGCGATCCGGCTATTCACGCAAAAGATCGCCGACGCAGTCGCCGAAGCCCGCACCCTTGCCACCGAGCAGGAATTCGGCGGCGAAAAGGTTGCCGGCGAAGAGGAACAGACCGCTGAGGGCGAGGAGACAGAGTACACGCAGTATCTGGATCCGAAGTACGCGGAGCAGTTGATCTCGGAGAGCATGGCGACCAGCGAAGAACCGGCTGAGACGCCACGCAAGGGGCCGGGCAGCGAGCCACCGGAGACATTGGCCGGCTCGGTTGCCGAGCCATAAACAACTAGACTGAATTGTGTGCAAGCGATGGGCGTCGTGCCAGGCATGGCGCTTCCCGCTTGCGGTGTGCGAGGAAATACAATGGCTGAGATAACGGCACAACTTGTAAAGCAGCTCCGCGAGATGACCGGCGCCGGAATGTTGGAGTGCAAGAAAGCTTTGGTTGAGGCGGACGGCGATCTTCAGAAGGCCGTGGATGTGCTAAAGACCAGAGGCTTGGCATCCGCTGGGAAGAAAGAAGGCCGTTCTACCAAACAAGGCCTGCTTGGAGTTCAGATCTCCGACGGCGGTAAGTCCGGCGTCATGGTGGAAGTCAACTGCGAATCGGACTTCGTAGCTCGGACGGAGGATTTTCAGAATCTCGTTCGCGACATCACCGAGCATATTGCGGAACTGAAGCCGACCTATGTCCGGAAGGAAGAGGTGGCACAGGCCGCCGCGGATGCGGTAGCGCTGTACGAGCAGCAGTTCTCGAAAGACAAGAGCCAGACGGTCAGCGACATCATTAAGAGCAAGATCGCAAAACTGGGCGAGAACATTGCAGTGTCCCGCTTCTCGCGGCTGCACGTTAACGGCGCCGGCGTGATTGGTTCGTACGTGCACACGGGCGCGCAAGTGGGGACCATCGTCGAGATTCACGCTCCGGAGGCTGTGACCGGCAGCGCGGACTTTGAGATGCTGGTGCGTGATATTGCTATGCAGGTGACCGCGGCAAATCCGCAATTCATCTCGAAGCAGGACGTTTCGGCGGACGTGCTGGCGCGTGAGAAAGCAATTCAGCGGGAGCGCGCGTTGCAGGAAGGCAAACCCGAAAAGATGGTGGACAAAATCGCCGAGGGGCGGCTTGCCAAATTCTTTGAAGAAGTTTGCCTGCTCGAACAACCCTTCATCAAGGACAATGCCGTGACGGTAGGCGAACTGATCCGGTCGAAAGCGGGCGGCTCGGGAGAGATGAAAGTGGCGCGCTTTGTTCGTTACAAAGTGGGCGAGGCTGCGGACACTTCCGGAGCGGAAGCATCGCCGCTTCCGGTAACCGAATAAATTGAAATGAACGGCCGGCTCCAGTGAGCCGGCATTTTTTTGCGGTGAACGAGGAATTGCCAACAACCATCAGATCGAACACGCGCATGGTGAAATATCAACGCATTCTTCTGAAGATCAGCGGTGAAGCGCTGGCCGGCGCGCACACTTTTGGTCTTGATCCTGAGCGAGTGCAGAGTTTGGCGGCCGAAGTTGCGGAAGTGGCCCGGACCAAAGTTCAAATTGGCCTCGTCGTGGGTGGAGGAAATTTCTTTCGAGGCGTAGCCGCCGCCGCAAGGAACATGGACCGGGTGACGGGCGATCACATGGGCATGCTCGCGACGGTGATTAATGCCCTCGCGTTTCAGGACGCGTTGGAGAAACAAGGCGTGCCGACGCGGGTGATGACCGCCATCGAAATGCACCAGGTTGCCGAGCCGTATATCCGGCGCCGCGCGATCCGGCATCTGGAGAAGGGCCGCGTGGTTATCTTTGCGGCAGGCACGTCAAACCCCTATTTCTCGACGGATACGGCCGCAACGCTGCGCGCGCTCGAAATCAAGGCGGACGTGATCGCCAAAGCGACCCGGGTGGACGGCGTCTACGACAAGGACCCGCACAAGTTCGGCGACGCGATCAAATTTGCGGAAATCGACTATACCGAGGTGCTTGCAAAATCCCTCGCCGTGATGGATGCCTCCGCCGTGGCAATGTGCCGCGACAATAATCTGGAAATAGTGGTGTTCAATCTGACCGTGACCGGAAATATAATGCGTATGGCGATGGGCGAACCAATCGGCACTGTCATCCGGTAGCATAAGGGTTTCGGCGTTATGAAGAATGAACCACAAGCCGCGCCGTCAAGCGGCAATAAGTTTGAGAATGTAAAACAGGTGGATGCGGATGCGCGGAGCCGCATGGAGAAGGTCCTGACCGAACTGCAGCACGAAATGAGCACGGTTCGGACGGGCCGCGCATCCATCAGCCTGCTCGACAGCGTGAGGGTGGAGGCGTACGGATCGAGTGTTCCGCTCAACCAGGTGGCGCAATTGCACGTACCGGAGCCAGCGCTGATTACAGTCCAGCCCTGGGACACATCCATGCTGGCCGCCATCGAGAAGGCGATTCGCAGCGCCGATCTCGGCCTGAATCCAGGCAACGACGGCAAAATTGTACGCGTGCCGATTCCGCCTCTGACCGAAGAACGCCGGCGCGAGCTGGCGAAAAAGATCAGCCATATCGCCGAAGAGCGCCGGGTTGGCCTTCGCACAGTACGCCGTGAGGCAAATGAGCACCTGAAGAAGCTGATGAAGGACAAACTGATCAGCGAGGACGAGGAGCGGCAAGCACTCGACTCTATCCAAAAGCTCACCGACGGCAATATTTTGAAGATAGACCAGGCGGCGAAGGCGAAAGAAAAAGAGATTCTCGAGTTCAAGTAGGCGGCATCGTAAAATGCCATTCAATCTGAGCCGGGAAGCGTAAGCGAACCGTGGCGTGTAGGCTTTGGGGTTGGCATGCCCTCGCCCGTACAAATCGCGCGTAGGGTCGGGCATGCCAACCCCCGCCCCCGGTGGTGAGGACACCAAACACACATGAAACTCTGGGGCGGCAGATTCGAAACCGGGCCTTCCGCGATCTTTGAACAATTCTCCGGGTCGCTGCACTTTGATAAAAAGCTCGTGCAGGCCGATATTGCCGGGTCGCAGGCCTTCGCACGCGCCCTCGCGCGCGCGCGAATTCTGACAAGCGATGAAGCGCAGCAACTCGTTGTGGCATTCGAAGAAATCGGTAAAGAAGCCGCCGATCCGAAGTACTTCGACGGAGCGGACGATGAAGATATTCACACGTTCGTTATTCGCAAGCTCAAAGAGAAAACCGGCGCGCTCGCCGACAAAATCCACACTGGCCGCAGCCGCAACGAGCAAGTATCGCTCGATACGCGCCTCTGGCTGCGTACGTCCACCGGGACACTGCTCGATCAGCTTGCCGCGCTGCTTTCCGAACTGCTCACGCTTGCGCGCAAATATCCGGATGCCATAGTACCCGGCTACACGCATCTGCGCCGCGCACAGGCCGTGCTCTGGCCGCATTATCTGCTGGCCTATTTCGAGATGTTCGCCCGCGATTTCGAACGGCTGCGGCAGGCGAAGGCTCGCATCGACGTGTCGCCGCTCGGTTCAGGAGCGCTGGCGGGAAGCGGTTTTCCTTTCGATCGCGATGAAATCGCGCACGACCTGCAGTTTGCCTCGATCACTCGCAACAGCATGGACGTTTCGGGCGACCGCGACTTCGCTCTCGATTTCTTGTATTCGTGCAGTATGGCGATGCTCCATTTGAGCCGCCTCGCCGAGGACTGGATTCTCTATTCGAGCGAGGAGTTCGGCTGGATTACACTCGGCGACGGCGTCACCAGTGGCTCCAGTCTGATGCCGCAGAAGAAGAACCCCGATTCTCTCGAACTGATCCGCGGCAAGAGCGGCCGGGTCTTCGGAGACCTCACTTCTTTATTCATCACCATGAAGGGTCTGCCTATGACCTACAACCGCGATATGCAGGAAGACAAGGAGCCGCTGTTCGATGCCTTCCATCAGACATCGGGAGCACTCGCGACGGCAAAGGTCGTGGCGGAATCGGTCGTTCTCGATCCGAAAAGACCCGCGGCTGCCGCCGAAGAGAGCTGGGTTGTGGCAACTGACCTTGCCGAGGAACTCGCGCGGCGCGGCGTGCCATTCCATCGCGCGCATCAGCTTGTTGGCAAACTGGTCCTCGATAGCGTCAGGGCAAACAAGAAACCGTCCGATTGGACAGGCGCTGCGCTGGCCGCGTTCGCTCCCGAATTCTCGGCCGATATGGCGCTTTTGTTGCAGCCTGGCGAAGGAATGAAGACTCGCGAGATTCCCGGAGGAACGGGACCCGCAAGCGTCGGCAAAGCACTCGACGAGGCGGAAATCCGGCTTAGCACAATGCGGAGAGCGCTGGGGTAAGTAATCCCACCGTGTATTGCAGTACATGACCGGCGGACAGTGGGAACAGGTAAAACAGGTTTTCGAGGAGCTTGCCGAGGCTTCTCCGGAACGGCAGAACGAGCGATTGGCATCGCTGCCCGATGGATTGGTCGCGGCTGAGGTCAAGCGATTGCTGGCAAACCTTACTGAGGCCGGCGCCGGATTTCTCTCGGAACCGGCTCAGGACTTTCACGCCGCCAGTGCGGCTAAGCGTGAGCCGAAGTTCCATCCAGGCGAGCTGCTGGGCGGCCGTTTCCATATTATTCGGTTGATTGGGTCGGGCGGCATGGGCGAGGTTTACGAGGCCGAGGATCGTCAACTCGGCACGAAGATCGCCGTCAAATCCCTGGCGGCGCAATGGAACGCGGATCGCGAAGTTGAACGGCGTTTCCGGCGGGAGGTCCACATGGCCCGCCAGATTACCCACCCCAACGTATGCCGCGTCTACGATATTTTCACCCACCACACCCCGGCGGGTGAGGCCTTGCTGATCACGATGGAGTTGCTTGACGGAGAAACGCTTGCCGCCCGGCTTCGCCGCGTGCGCCGGATGACGGTAAAAGAAGCATGGCCGCTGCTGCGGCAGCTTGTCGCCGGATTAGAAGCAGCACACCAGCCTGGCATCATTCATCGCGACCTGAAGCCGGCTAATCTCATGATTTGTTCGTGTGCGACGGGTTCGGACGAGCGCCTCGCCATCATGGATTTCGGCCTTGCCAGACCGGAGCAACGCAGCGATGCGTCTCGCGGTTCCCAAAGCCTTCTGCTGGGCACGCCTGCCTATATGGCCCCCGAACAATTTCTCGGAGAAGCCGGCATTCGTTCGGACATCTACTCGATAGGCGTCATTCTCCATGAGATGCTGTCCGGCGCCAAACCACCCCATAACGCTTCGAAACTCTTTCCGGGCGAACACGCAATCCCGCGACGCTGGCAACGAGCGATACAGACGAGCCTCGCCGCCGATCCCGCCCGGCGATTCCAATCCGCTTCCGAGATGCTGGCCGAAATCCGCCACGAATGCTGGTGGTCGAAGCTGCTGCGGCCCTGACGCCGCATCAGGGATGCTTCGATAACTCTCCGTAAAGCCACGCTCGCGCGACGCTCCATTCGCGCTTGATGGTACGTTCCGACACACCGAGTATCTCTGCAGCCTCCTCGACGCTGAGACCGCCAAAGAAACGCAGTTCCACGATCCGGCATTGCCGCGGGTCGAGTTCGGAGAGCCGTTGCAAAGCCTCGTCGAGCGCGATCAGTTCAGCGGGCCGCTCTTCCGCATAGAGAAAAGCCGAGTCGAGCGGCACACCATTTCGATCGCCGCTGCGTTTGCCGGCATGGACGCGCCGGGCATGATCGACCAGGATGCGCCGCATTGTGCGCGAAGCCACCGCAAAAAAGTGAGCACGGCCTTGCCAGTCGATGTCCTTGGACTCGAATAGCTTCAGGAATGCCTCATGCACCAGAGCGGTGGGTTGCAGAGTGTGATCGCTTCGCTCGCACCTCATATAGCGGGCGGCAAGACGCCGCAATTCGTCGTAAACTTCCGTTGCGAGTTCGGATTCCGCCGTCTGGTCGCCCTGGTTCATCCGGCGCAGTAACACGGTAAGGTCGCCCGGCGTTTCGGACATGGGCTTCAACTCACCGCGGGAATTTCCCAGCGCCCGGTTTCGCCGGAGCGAAACAGCGCGTCAATGACCGCCATATTGCCTAACGCATTTTCGAGAGGCACGGGAACCGGGCTGTCATTCAAGATTGCTTGCGAAAACAGATCGCCCTGAATCGTGTATTGATCGCAGATCGCGAATTCCTCCACTCGCGCCCCCCGTCCGGTCAACTCGGATCCATCGTCGATGAAAATACGGCAGGGGCGATCCGGCGGTGCGTTGAAAGGAATCTCGATCTCGATTCTACCTGTTGTTCCCAGGATCTGCATCCGCTGGTAAGGCACAAGCTGAGTGCTGCACGTGAACACTCCATGACCGGAACCAAAATCGAGCAGCGCCGAAGTCAGCCGGTCGGTATTCATGTCCGGATCGCGGTCAAACAAGCCAACCACGCGCGACGGCTCCCGGCCGAATAGAAACCGCGACGTCGTGATCGGATAACAGCCGATGTCCATCAAACCGCCGCCGCCGTAGCCCGGTACGTTTCGGATATTGCTCGCGTCGCGATTGAAATAACTGAAGGCTCCGGCGATCGCATGGAGCTCTCCGATAGCGCCCTGCTTCACTAACTGGCGCGCGCGAAGCCACTGGGGATGGGTCAGCACCATGAATGCCTCCCCGATCTTCACGTTCGTTCGATCGCGAACTTCAAGGAGTTTTCGAGCCTCCGTCACATTCAAACTAAGCGGTTTTTCACAGAGAACGTGCTTCCGCGCTTCCGCCGCCGCGATGGACCAGGGCACATGCAGATGATTCGGCAACGGATTGTAGATGGCGTCAATGGCCGGATCGGCCAGAAGCTCTTCGTACGAGCCATAAGCTTTCTCGATTCCGAGGTCGGCAGAGGCATGTCGAGCGCGGCTCAAATCGCGTGAAGCAATCGCCGCTATCGTCGCGTACTCGCCCTTCTGCATTGCCGGAATGACCTTCTTCGTGGCAATAGCGGCGACTCCGAGCACACCCCAGCGAATTTTCATCGGCATGTTTGGAGTGTCTCACGGGTGCCGCCGGGCGAAGGGGCCGCTTGCAAAGACGCCCGCTGCTGACGGTCGCAGTTCCGTGCTGGCATAAAGGGGTATCGCCGGGCGCCAGACCCCAAACGGCCTCATACTCGAGCGGACCTCTTCAACGGAAGGGACAGCAAGCAGTGTATGCCTCATGTTTTTCCGAATCGCGATCAGCCCCAAAAACCTCGTATCTGTGGACCATATGCCCGTCCACCGTCCTTCAGCATTCCCGCTCACGTTCACGACGCCAGCAACTCGAAATAGAGCGTCATATCGCCGTTTCGCGTCAATATTTGCGCCATACAGGTTTCTGCTTGCTCCTCAACTATGCATGGTGTGTCAAAATGTGATTCGGCATGAAAGTGCGAACACTGTTGATTTTCCTTACCCTGCCGGCAGCTCTTTTGCCGGTTTTGAGCTGCTCGAGCCCGGCGCATGCCGTCGATGAGCACTATTACCTTGTGGCCACCAACACCAAGCTGCCCTACTGGCAAGCGGCCAAGGACGGCTTCCTCAAAATCGCGGGACAATACCGCGTCAAGGCCGAGATGGTGGGGCCGGACACGTATGATGCGAACGAGGAGCTGTCTGAATTCCAGCGCGTCGCAAAGCTCGAAAAAACATCCGGCATTCTTATTTCGGCAGCCGACGCTTCCATCATGAAAGGCGCCATCGATCGGGCGATCGACGCCGGCATTCCCGTGATCACGATGGATTCCGATGTGCCCACCAGCAAGCGGCTCATGTTTATCGGCACCAACAACTACTCCGCCGGTCAACTCGGCGGGAGAGAACTCGTGAAACGGACGAACGGCAAAGGAAACTTCGTCGTGTTCACCATGCCGGGCCAGCTCAATTTGAGCGAGCGGCTGAAGGGTTACGAGGATGCCCTCGCCGACCACGCCGGAATGAAGATTGTCGACACAGTGGATATTAAAGGCGATCCGCGCGTGGCCTTCGATACGGCAAGCGATCTGATGGCAAAGAAGAGGAAAGACATCGACGGCTTCATCTGTCTCGAAGCGTCGGCTGGACAGGAAGTAGCCGATGTGTTGAATCGCGACAACATCACGGATAAAATCGTCATGGCAATGGATACGAACGATGACACGCTGAAATGGGTAAAGAAGGGCACAATCGCCGCAACCATCGCTCAAAAGCCATTCACGATGGCGTATTTCGGATTGCAAATGCTCGATCTGGTTCATCACCACAAGCCGCAAAACCTAGACCACGACTGGGCCCAGGACGCCTTCTCGATTTATCCGACTTTCGTCGACACGGGGGCCACGCTCGTAACCAGTTCGAATGTCGACAACTTCCAACAAGCGCGGCAGGAAAGTAAACAGTAAGCGGGTCTACGGCTTCCGGCGTTTGGAGGAGCCATGCTAAAGCACGATCCCGAACCTTTGCACCAGGCTCGATCCGTCGCTACTTTGTCTGGTCCGTATTCGGCGCATGCCCCGGCGCAATCACCGCCAGCGAGTGGTTCTGCTGCCATACGCGTTGGTATTTTACGAACAGCCGTACTTAGACGTGACCGCTTGTAGCTTTGCCGCGCCTCGCCACCTATTATCCCGGTATTATCGCTTGCGTCGGCTGTCCTTGCAGCGGTTCACCTTTCGGCTGAAACGCGGCGCTATTCAGAACTGCCTCGATCGCTTCGTGTACGACAGCCGAGTCGGCCTCAAGCGCCGTTGCGGTGGCGATGCCCACCGTTTTGCCGGCGCACGCGTAAATTTGCCTCTGTAGCGCGACGTGGCCATCGTTCAGAGGCGTTCGCACCGTCAGTGCCGCCGAAGCGTCGGAGCCGGGCACGGAAATATCCTGTTTTGCCATCTCGGCCTGAGGCAGACGCTCGCGAAACAGCAGGAGTTGAATATCGATATACTTCTCCAGATCGTGATTCTGCGGAAGCGGCTCCTCAATCGCCATGATCGTCACCGGCGCGGCCGTTTGTCCCGTATAACGTAGTCCCTGGCCTTCGATAACCTGCCACTCGCTCGCGGCGCCCGCGAAACGCCAACTCTGGAACGTGAGATCCCCGCTGGGAGTATCTTCCACGGCCAGAAGCACAAATTGAGTGCCACCGGCCCGGATCGCATCGCCCGGCCGAAGCACGACGGTACCGGCGGATCGGCCGTTCACCTGGGTGCCGTTCGTCCGGCTGTGGTTCTTCAGTCCTACGTTTGCGCCATCCGACACGATCTCGAAATGTAACCCCGACATCGTTGGATCCTCGGGAAATAGCACCGCGGCCCGGCTGCGCCCCACGCTGACGGCCATTCCCCGCCCCACATCAATCCGTTTTCCGGCCTGAGAGCCGGTTTTCACTTCAAGGAAAAACTTCATAGCCGTTCACACGCAGCCTGTCCGGATCTCATGCCGCCAGAGAATCGCTGGAGACGCTCGGGTAGACCGCTTGCGCCGCCAGGCACAAGGCGCGGTCAATCGCTTCGCCGCCGTCGATATCCGCAGCTTCGGGGAGATCGAAAGGGACGATGAGGTCACGACCGGCTCCGTTGAAGACGCCCGCTCCCTCACGGTCGCGGTTCGGTGAAGATAATCGGACGTCCTTATCGAATTTGATGGCCGGGCAGATTCGTACATGCCTGCCCGTGGTCACTTGTTCCGCTTGCCATTGCTGCCCCTGGGGCTTAACGAGAAACGAGCGGAGGGCGTGAACCACCATGGCCTGATAGCGCAATGGCCCCTCGATCACGATCTGTTTCCCGTACCGGGTGACGATTGAATTATCCGTTTGCATCTCGGAGGTGGCCGAATCGGGCGCCGCTGCCGGAGCGGGAGGTTGCCCGGCGAGCGCCGTCATGCCGGCCATCGCCGAGCCGAAGCCTCCGCCGCCGGCTCCCGCCATGCCAACCTGGACTGTCGGGGCGCCCATGATCAGTGTGTCGGGCGGCCCCACGCAAACGAGCATATCGCCGACCTTCGCTTGCGGCATGCTGCCAACCAGCACAGTAAACGAGCCCGTAATAAAAGGCCCTCCCACATGCGGCACAACGCCGGTCACCATGGGACAGGTGTGCAGGTCGCCAATGCGAGCGGCCGGGAGATTACAGATGAGAACGGTCGGGAACCCCACGGTGACAATTCCACCGTGGGCAGTTTGATCGGAAATGCGGGCGGCAGGAGGCATAAACAGTTCAGAGGATTCGAGAATAACTCAGTTCCGCGATAACTGCACGCACGCCGAGCGCCATCAAATGACTAATGGCCCTGAACGGCTTCACGCCACGTTTCAGCTGGGCGCTCGAAACGGCGATTCACCACCAGGCTCAAACGATTTCCTTCGCAAACTGTTGAGCCGAGCGAGCAACAGACCTGCTCTTCCTGGTCCGAAAGCCCATTACAGGGCACGCGGACCTCGACCATCCGACGGCGGTTGAGCTCGAACAAAATGGACTCTGCCTGGTTCAAAAGCTCCCGGTCGTGTAGATCGCGATAATACTGCGACATCAAAACGCCCCCAATCTACGCACATAGACTATGGAATTGTAGTGAATGTATCTATTAAAGCCCAAATACTACACAAAAAGAGCCAAAAATGCAACGAATCCCGCCCATACAGCCCACAATGTGAGCAGGTGATGCGTGATCATGGCGCCAGCAATTAAGGGCGCGCCGATTTGTGCGATGGAGGTAAGGGATTGGGTGAGCCCGATGACCACGCCCTGTTCCCGCCGGTCTGCCTGTTGCGTGATGATGCTAGTAAGCGCCGGTCGAAGTCCGCTGCCGCCGATAGAGGAGAACGCCATTACCCCGAGCAGCCCTCCGAGATGATAGGTGAACCCCGTGGCGGCGTATCCGATGGCGCTTGTCAGAAAACCGATACGCACCAACTTTCTTTCGCCGAACCACTTCACCATGCGGCCAACCATGCCGCCTTGCATAATGATGCCCAGAAGCCCCATGAATGCGAAGACGTAGCCGACTTCCTGCACGCCAAACGGGCGTCCGTGCCAGGAATACCGGCGCTCGGCGAACAATGCAAACTCGGAGATAAATGTCGAGAAGGAGAACGCAAACAGGAACCACTGCAGAAGCAGCCGCCGGATTTTCCGATCAACGAAGAATTTTTTGTAAGCGCCCCATTCGATGAGCGCGAGACGGCGGCCCCCGGGACCTGGGTTCTCCTGGTTGGCCTCATGCGCCGGTTCGTGCCGGGGAAGAAGGAAATAGGTGCAAAGAATGCTCGTCGCCGAGAGCGCGGCGGCCGCGATGATCGGATAGACGTAATTAAAACTAGCCAGGTAGCCCGAAATGCCGGGGCCGACCATGAATCCAAAACCGAACGCAATGCCGATGATGGCGAAGGATTTCGCACGATTCTCCGGCTTCGTCACGTCGCTGATGTAGGCTTGCGCAATCGTGAGATTGCCGGCCGTGCCGCCATCGATCATTCGCGACAGAAAGATCAGCCAGATCTGGTTCGAAATCGCCAGCACAATAAAGCCGATGAATGTGCCGATCTGACTTGCCAGCAACACGGGACGCCGCCCCATCCGGTCCGAAAGCCGGCCCAAAAACGGTCCGGCGACCAACTGGCATAGGGCGTAGACGGAGATGAGGGCGCCGACGACGGTTGGCGATGCGCCTAAACGTTCGGTGTAGAACGGTAACAACGGCAGGATCAACGTCATCCCCAGTACGTCGACCGCAACGACAAGGAAGATCGGCAACAAAGGCGACCGGGACCGCCGGGCAGGCACGGTTGTCCCGCTTTCGGCTTGCGATGGATTCACTATTAAGAGTGTAGCGAGCGCTTACGGCAATTCCGTTTACTTGCGAATCCTACGCGTTCGGCAGGAATCGGGCGGACCGGGCATGCCCGGCCCCTACATGAAATTCGTCGTTTGCTGTAGGGTCAAGGCATAGCCTGATCGGCTCCGCGCTTAATGCTCTCGCTCTTCCGCCATCCGGTATAACTCCCGCTTTGACAGCCCAAACTGCCTGGCTACCGCTTTGAGCGCATCCATTCGAGCCACGCCATTTGCCTGCAACCGGGCGACCTCCTCCAGCGGATCTCCGTCCACGACCGGCGCCGGGGGCGCGCCGATCACAAGAGTCATCTCGCCTTTCACGGACGGGCGGGCGCTCAGATTCCGGAGTATTTCCGCCGCGGTCCCACGAAGAAACTCTTCGTGGATTTTGGTTAGCTCGCGCGCGAGGACGAGCGGGCTGGCGGGCAGGATCTCCGCCATGTCCGCCAGCGCGCCGAGGATGCGGTGCGGACTTTCGTAGGCGACCACAGTCCCGTGTTCCGGCTTGAGAGTTTCGAGAAAACGGCGCCGGGCGCCGGACTTTGCCGGCAAAAATCCAACAAACCGAAACTCGTTCGGCGGTAACGCAGAAGCAGACAAAGCGGCCAGAACGGCCGAGGCTCCCGGCACGGGGACGACAGGAACTCCCCGCTTCACGGCAGCTTCCACCAGGCGGTAACCCGGGTCGGAGACAAGCGGGGTCCCGGCATCGCTGACCAGCGCAACGGCCTCGCCTTGCTCCAGGCGCTCCAGCAGCTCGGGCGTGCGGCTGGATTCGTTGTGCTCGTGGTAGCTGACCGTCGGTTTGCGAATTTGAAAGTGGTCCAGCAATTTCTGGGTCTGACGGGTGTCCTCGCAAGCGATCAGATTCGCTTCTTCGCGCAAGACGCGGAGCGCCCGGAGGGTGATGTCCTCCAGATTTCCGATGGGAGTTGCAACGAGATAGAGCGTGGCGGGCAAACTGATAGCAGTGTATCGTTCCATGGATCGTGAGTAACGGCCGAACACAGAGCCGCATTGCGAAAGATGGGGAGTTTCGAACAATCGCGCAACCCGCTACTGTGCGGCGGCTCCGTTTCCAGGTTTACTGGACACAGAGCCGGCTAGCTCGGCCCTACCAGCAGCGCGAGCACTGAAAGGACGAGCGCTGGCGGCATCACGATAACGCCCCATCTCAGGAATTTCCAAAAGCCGACGTGCTGGCCTTCGCGGCGGATCGCTATGAGCCACAAGATTGTCGCCAGCGAGCCGGTAACCGAAAGATTGGGACCAAGATCGACACCAATGAGCACTGAATCCCGCAGAGGCCCGGTGACTCGCGCAAGGTTGACAGCCGATCCTGCAATCAGCCCGCTTGGGAGATTGTTCATCAGGTTTGAGATGAACGCGATGCCGAAAGCAGACGTAAGCGCGCTGCCGGCCGTGTTCCATTCGCTCATGTGACGCAGCACTGATACGGCGGCGGATAGCGCGCCGGCTTGATTCATGCCTTCGACAATCACAAATAAACCGGCGACCAATAGAATGACGCTCCAGGAGATCTCTTTGGCGATGTCGACGGCCACGTGGCGGTCCCGCAGCCAGACGCCCGCGGTGACAACCAAGCCGGCGGCACAAGCGGGAGCGCCGAGAGCTTTTCCAAGAAGAGAAGCGACGATCAACGTGATCGCGAGGACACCGATGCCGCCCAGCGTCAGTTTCCCGGCAGACGACAGATCGCCGCCCCTCAGGTTGCGCTCCATGCCGCCGTTCAGAAGCTTGCGCGAGAGGAACCGCAGCAGAAAGTATGTGACGGCAATCGAGACGAGCGCCGGCAATCCGAATGTCAGGAGCCAGCGATTGAGCGGCGGCAAGCCGCCACTGTAGACGACAAGATTGGCGGGGTTCGAAATCGGCAGCACGAAACTGGCGGCGTTTGCGACAAAGGCGCAGATCAGCAGATAGGGCAGCGGTTCGGCTTGCGCCGCTTTCACGGCGGCCTGCACCGCCGGTGTCAACACAACCGCCGTCGCATCATTTGAAAGCAGAACGGTCACAACGATGCCGACGCCGTAGATGAGCGCGAATAGCCGCCGCCGGGAGCCGTCTGCAGCGTTTACGGCATGGACCGCGATCCAATCGAAAACGCCTTCACGCCGCGCGAGTTCGGCCATAATCATCATGCCGATCAGGAATAAATAGACGTCAAGTCCCTTACCGGCCGCTCGTCCCGCTTGAACGGGAGTGATCAATCCACAGAGAACGAGCAAGCCCGCTCCGATGGTCGACCAGAGGGCTTCGGGGAGCCGCTTCGGCCGGATGAGTACGAGCGCGATGGAGGCGAGTGAAATCAGCCAGATTGCAAACGGCTGCCAGGAGGGATCTGAAGGCGCAATCATTCGATTTGCAAATAAGTTTGCCCGGCTACACCACTATCGCAATACCGGCGCCGGACCGCGATTCGAATGTGTGTCCTCGACATGCGATCGACAAAAGCTTTCGACGGCATTTCCACACTTCCTTTCGACTCTTGTGCAGCGGCGCGCCTTGCGTCCGGCTTCACCGGTCGTTTTGAAAAGCAGCTTTCCTCTAGAACCGATGAATTATTCGTGTTCGCTAGGATCATATTTGCGACACATGGTTCACAAACGAAACCCGTTCACAGCAACGTTTTGCACGGCGCCCAAGGCTCTGGCGCTGGCCCTTTGTCTGCTCGCTGGAATTAGCCTGTACGCGCAGGACCCGAAAAGCGACGCCAAACAGGATAAAGACATCATTATTTTCACAAACGGCGAAAAATTGATTGGCCGGTTGGAACGATCGGCCGGAGCCAAGGTGGTGTTTAAGAGCGATATTGCGGGCGAAGTCACCGTGGATTGGAGCAAGGTCAAGGAGATTCATTCGTCGAACAAATTCGCCGTCATTCCGAAAAACGTGAAGCTGGACAGGAAGGAAGAGGCAAGCCAGTTCCCGCGGGGAACGCTCTCGGTCGCGAATCAACAGATCCAAGTGACGCCGGAGCCGGGCGGCACGCCGCAAACCGTTGCGGTGGACAACTCCGCTTACGTTGTTTCGGAGCCTACGTTCCAGAACGATATCCTGAACAATCCCAATTTCTTTCATGGTTGGGCGGGCGCTATCACAGCGGGTGCAACGCTTGTGGAGGCCACCCAGAAAAACCAGGCGTTCAGCGGCGCCGTTACGCTGTTGCGCTCCATTCCTTCCGTCACCTGGCTGAATCCACGCAATCGCACCTCGCTGAATTTCAGCACCTCATACGGGAAATTGACGCAGCCCAACACGCCGACAGTCAAAACGGATATCTATCATCTGGACACGGAGCGGGACGAGTATTTCTCACCGCGCTTTTACGCATTTGGAGCGGCTGCGTTTGACCACAACTTTTCACAAGGCCTGGATTTGCAGCAGACGTACGGAGGCGGCATCGGCTGGACGCTAATCAAAGACGACAACCAACAATTCGACTTGAAAGCAAGCGTGAATTACGCATCCCAGCAGTTTCAGGATGCGAGCGGGGAGCAGAATTCGGGCGAAATTCCGAATCCGGAGCAGGACCAGAATCAGAATCTCTTAGGATCGACGTTTACAGAAACTTATAATCGCAAACTGCCGCGGAATATTCTCTTTAACGAGCAGATTTCGATCTCACCCGCATGGAACAATCTAAACGCCTACTCCGGGGCCGGGGCGGCGAATTTGTCACTGCCGGTCTATAAGAGATTCAATATCACGCTGGGCGCAATGGATACGTTCCTAAATAATCCGCCGCCTGGTTTCAGGAAGAACTCGTTTCAGTTCACCAGCGGGATTACGTACACGATGCCATAGGGGCAGGAAACAGAAGCGACGCACGAGCGGCGAACCTGGGGACAGGATATTTGCGCCGAATGAGGATCGACGGGCATCACAAATTCGTTGACTATGTCAAGACGGATGGAATCAATCGGCGAAAGGAGCTGACGCTATGAGAGCGAGATACGTGGAGGTAAGCAAGGCCGGAGCGCCTCTGGAAGTGGTGACACGGGAAGTTCCCGAACCCGCGGCGGGCGAGGTGCGGGTTCGAGTCGAAGCGTGCGGAGTGTGTCATAGCGACTCCCTTACTGTCGCCGGGTTGCTTCCGTTCATAACCTATCCTCGGACGCCGGGACACGAGATTGTGGGCAGAGTGGAGTCTGTAGGCGCGGGTGTGCCGCAGTGGAAGCCGGGCCAGCGTGTGGGCGTCGGGTGGTATGGCGGACACTGCCGCAGGTGCGAACCGTGCCGCCGGGGGGACCTGGTCGCTTGCCAGAATCCACTGATACCCGGAGTTATTTACGACGGCGGCTATGCCGATTATGTAGTGGCTCCAGCGGAGGCGATCGCTGCGATTCCCGATTCATTGAAGAGCGTCGATGCGGCTCCCCTGCTTTGCGCTGGAATAACAACCTTTAACGCGCTGCGTAACAGCGGCGCCCGGCCCCCGGACACCGTAGCGATCCTGGGTATGGGCGGCCTTGGACATTTGGGAGTGCAGTTTGCCGCAAAGATGGGATTCAATACCGTTGCTATTGCGCGCGGAGCCGATAAAGAGCAATTTGCGCACGACCTGGGCGCACGCCATTACATCGACAGCACGACTACCGACGTGGCCGCGGCGCTCAAAAAATTGGGCGGCGCAAGGGTGGTCCTCGCCACGGTGACCGACGCCGATGCGATGTCGGCGGCGCTGGGCGGCCTCGGCTATGCGGGAGAGTTTGTGATTGTCGGTGTTCCCGCCAAGCCCATTCAGGCTGCCGTGCCGGGGATGGTTATGCAGCGGCAGTCCATTCATGGCTGGCCGAGCGGTACAGCCATCGACTCTGAAGACACGCTGAAGTTCAGTGAGATCACCGGAGTGCTGCCATTGACAGAAAGATATCCGCTGGAACGCGCCGCGGAAGCTTACGCCCGCATGATGACTGGCAAGGCCCGTTTTCGCGTGGTGCTCGAGACGGGAGCTTGATCGGAACCGATGTTCTGAGGAGCGATTCCATTTCCAAAATTCCGAGCAAAGGCGTGGCAGGAAACAAGATCGAGGATCTCATTTCTCCTGTTGCCGACTATACATCCAAGTGGATTCCAGAACGCTGGCGCGTTACAGCAGCTCTATCTAATTACAAACAGCTTCTGTTCCGGAGGGCGGACAATTGAGCAAGTCCGCCTGTACAAGCAGTTGGCAATTGCTCGGCGGCTTCCGAAGCCGGGGGTCACGGGACTGATACCTGCCACACATTGGCGCTTACGGTCCAATCCATAAAAGCGACGTGGCGACCATCCGGCGACGGCACAGGATAT
>Ga0134128_10002114_pt1 | contig 24824 bp, 23 predicted proteins | sample KB31754_FD_96462 | JGI IMG/M metagenome (GOLD analysis project Ga0134128, IMG submission 96462) | Terrestrial soil microbial communities with excess Nitrogen fertilizer from Kellogg Biological Station, Michigan, USA - KB3-175-4 | ecosystem: Environmental > Terrestrial > Soil > Unclassified ...
CGACTCCCGCCGGCGCCATGCGTCACGACCACCTGCCGAAGCATGTGAAGCCGTGGAAGAATCTGTGGAGCGCCGGCCAAGGGATCGAGCTGATCACTGACGTTCCCTCGGTTGCCGAGCTCGTCCGAAGGCTGCGTGCTGAGTACGTCGCCGCGTGTGCGGTCCCAGACATGGCCGATGTCGCCCGTCTGGTCGACGAAGCACTCGCATAACACAGCCAGGCCGTCTCCACATAGAGTGCACTGAACCGCAACGCGCGGAGTAGTCTGGGACACGACCTCGTTGTCGGGTTCGTATCCGCGAATGCCGTCTGGAGAACAGGAGCGCGCCATGACCGCAGATGCCGGGCTGCCTGCCCCGGCAGCGGTGGACTCTAGGGATGTGAACAGCCGGGGTCGCCCGCACGAGGTGAAACTGGCGCGCAGGACAGCCCGCCGGCTAGAGGACGAGATTCTCGAAACCAACCTGCCGGTCGGGCACATCTACGCTTCCGAATCCGAACTGCGTGAGCGCTATGGGGTCAGCCGCGCCGTGCTGCGTGAAGCCATTAGGTTGGTCGAGCACCATGGACTTGCGGTGATGCGGCGAGGCCCGTACGGCGGTCTGGTCCTGCGCGCCCCCGATGCCAGCGCGCTGACCCACGCGGTCGTCGTCTACCTGGAGTACGTAGGCACGACCGTTGAGGACCTACTCGCGGTTCGATGCCTTCTCGAGCCGCTGGCCGCACGCCTGGCCGCCCGGCACCTTACCGAGGACCACATTCAAACTCTTCGCCAGACTCTGGTAGAAGAACGGTCTTCCGGGGAGCTGACACCCGACAGCCGCGACCCACTGCACAACCTCCTGGGCAAGATCGGCGGCAACAGGGTCATCGGCGTCTTCATCGACGTTCTTGTGCAGCTCACGTCCCGTTACGCGAGCATTCCGCGCCCACCTGTCGGGAAAGCCGCCAAGGATCTCAGCGACGCAGCCGACAGGGCCCACGAACGCATCGCCGAGGCCATCATCGCAGGAAACGCGATGCTCGCCGAGCATCGCTGCCTCACGCATTTGAACGCGGTACGTGACTGGCTGCTGTCCACGCGACAGGATCCGATACAGCGCCGCAGCACCTCTGAGCTCGTCGTCCCCGTCAACGGAGGAACGCAGAAGCTGGCCGAGGCTGTCGCGCGGCAACTGATGGCTGAAATCTCCGCCAGTCAGATCCCGGTCGGAGGCATCTTCGGCTCCGAACCCGAACTCCAGGCCCGGCTCGACGTCAGCCGATCGGTCTTCCGGGAAGCGGTGCGGCTCCTCGAATACCACTCGGTGGCCCGGATGCGCCGCGGGCCGTATGGCGGCCTCGTGGTGACCAGCCCCGACCCGTCCGCCAGCATCGACGCATTCGCGGTGTACCTCGACTACCAGAAGGTCGAGGCGGAGGAACTGCGCGTGGTCCGCGAGGCGCTCGAGTTAGGCGCCCTGGGACTGCTGACGCAGCGAAACGCCGACGCCGCGCTGATGATGGAGCTTCAGGCGGCGCAGAGAGTTGATCTTCAGACACCCCCGGAGGAGGTCGCAGGGCTGTCGCACGATTTCCACCTTCGACTCGCCGAGCTGACCGGAAACCCCGTGCTGTCCCTGTTCCTGCGCATCCTGCTCACGGTGTGGGATCGCCACTTCGCCCGCCCACAGCCTTCCGAGGACCGGTCAGCCACGACGGCGGCAGTGCACGCCCACGAGCGTGTCCTCGACGCCATCGCTGCCGGCGACCTTCCGCTCGCACAGCACCGGATGCACCGCCATCTGGAAGCGCTCGATCACTGGTGGCACTGATCCGAGCGGTTATTCTTCGCGGCGATTCTCGGTCGCGAAATCGGCGGCGACGTCGGCAGGCGGCCGTCCCCTGAAGCCCGGGAATCTCGCGGACAGCCGAGACCACTGCACCGCGTCCCGCTTGCTCAGATCTGACTCGACGGCGAAGTAGCCCATCATGGTTCGAACCCCTTCGGGGTGAAGGCTTGCGACATGAGTTGCGACGGCGAGAGCGGCCTCGTCGAGCTTCGTCGCAGGCTCGCACAGGTTGACCAGACCGATGCGTTGCGCTTCCGTCCCGTCCAACGTCCTGTTGAGCAGCAGGATCTCCTTTGCCTTGTCCTGACCGACCAGCCTGCTGAGCCGGGCCGGGCCGCCCCAACCCCCGAGTGCGAGGCCGAAGCGAGGCATATGCGTATCCGAGATCGCGGCGGTATCGGCGGCGATGCGCAGGTCGCAAGCAAGAATCAGTTCGAGGGCTCCTGTGGTGCATACGCCGTCGATCACCGCGATCGAAGGGGTAAGCATGTCATCGATCTGATTGGTCACCAGGTGGCCGCGGGGCTTGTCCCCCGCGGCCTTCAGGTCGAGTCCGGCGCTGAAGCAGGGTCGCCCGTCGCGCCGCGGAGCGCCGGTGAGGAGCCAGACGTGGACGTCAGGATCACGCTCGATCCGGCGGGCTGCATCTTCCAACTCGTCCATCAGTCCGCTGTGAAGGGCATTGGCGACCTCGGGCCGATTCAGGACGACACGCACAACGTGAGGGGCCGGGACTTCGTAGCGCAGGAATTCGTAGTCGGTCATCAACCGGCCTTTCATAGCTGCACTTTGCCTGGCGTCGTCAGGTCACCACGCCGTCGATCTTCAGCTGGATCAACTCGTCTTCGGTGAGGCCGAGCTCGCTCAAGACGTCGTCGGTGTGCTCGGCGAACTGTGGCGCGCGGGTGATCGACACCGGCGTCTCGTCGAACTGAACCGGGTTGGCCACCAGCTCGCGCTGCACCCCTTCGGCGTCGACGACTTGCGCGATCATGCCGACCTCACGCAGCGCAGGATCGTTACCGAGTTCCCAGGCGTTCTGCACGATCGACCACTGGCCCTCGCCTCGCTCAAGCACGTCGGTCATTTCTTTCAGCGTCCGGGATCCGACGATCTCGGCGACCAATTCTGCGGCCTGCGGGGCGTTGGCCATCAGCTTCTCGGTGGTGTCGAATCGCTCGTCGGCAGCCAACTCCGGCCGCCCGGCGTTGGTCACGAACTCACCCCAGTAACGCCCAGGCTGCAGCATGCAGAGCTCCACCCAGCGGCCGTCCGAGGTCTTGTAGGCGCCGACGAGCGGATTGGCCGCCGAGCCGTGCTTGGGCTTGTCGGCCACCGGAAGTGGCCCGCCTCCGAGCAGGGCGAGGTTGATCGAGAATTGAGTGGCCCATGCGCCGACACCCAGCAGCGATACGTCCAGCACCGACGGTTCACCGGTGACTTTCCTCGAATAGAGCGCGGCGGCAATGCCTCCCGCGATCGTCATACCGCCGATCGAGTCGCCGTAAGCGCCGGCGGGCATCCGCGGCACGCTGTCCGCGTCGGGGCCGACCAGCCCTTCGGCGCTGCCGCCGCGCGACCAGAAGGCCGTCTGGTCGTAACCGCCTTTGTCTGCGTCGGGGCCGCGTCCGCCGAACCCGCTGCCTCGCACATAGATGATGTCGGGATTGATTGCGCGGATGTCCGCGACATCGATGCCGAGCTTCGCCCGTGCCTCCGGCAGGAAGTTTGTGAGGAACACGTCGCTTGTGCGCACAAGCTCCTCGAGGACGCGGCGCGCACCGGGCTTCTCCAGCGCTAGCCCGACGCTGCGTTTCCCGCGGTTGGGCCCTTCCATGATCGGGAAGAACGATGTTCCTTTGCTGGCCACGTCAAGACCGAGCAACCGAATCAGCCCGCGCTGGGCGTCGCCGCGCTCGGCATGTTCGACCTTGATGACGTCGGCGCCCCAGTCCGCCAGAACGGCCCCTGCGGCCGGAACGAAGGTGAATTGAGCCACCTCTAGGATCCGTACGCCCTCCATAGGACGATGCATCGAACCGCCTCGCTTTCTCGTCATTGAGTGCCCCAAATATGGGGTTAGCCTACCGGCTCATCTCGCCCCACCAAAGAGCCTGTCAGTCGCCGACGCCCTGGATTCGACGCAGCAGCGGCTGCAGTCCGGTGTCGTGGGGGTTCGGTCCGAGATATCTCCGCACAGTCACCACCTCGCCCACCTGCGGGACGTCCTCGGGCATGTCGTCGACCAGCACCGCGGGTGGTCCGTCCACCAGTTCGGCGGGTAGGGCCCATGGCTGTGACGGATCGTCACGCACCTTGTCGAACGCCGCGTTGACAAGATCACCGATGCCGGTGTCCTTGGCCCTGCGCCAGGCGTATTCGGCTCCGCCGGAACTCCACAGGAGCACCACGACGCCCCTGTCGCGAAGCGCCATGAGAAGCTCACGGGCACCCGGCCGCAGCGAGCGTCCAGTGACACCGTCGATCAGGGTGCCGTCGACGTCGAACAGCCACCGGACGGCATCGGAGGGCGCGTTCATGATCCCGAACCCGTGAGGAACTTTCGGCTGCCGGGGAAATCCGCGCGCGGCAGGCCCAGCTCGTGCTCCGCGATAAGGCTCCGGAAAACTTCGTTCGTTCCACCGTAGGTCGCCGCACCCTGGGCGTAGCGGTGCGCGAAATCCACCTGGCCGTCGGCGATCGCGCCCGCCACCCCGTACGACAGAAGCCCCACCGGGCCAAGGAGATCGAGCAATTCGGCGGCACCGTCGTTCAGTGCCTCCGAACATTTGACCTTGCCCGCAGGCCCCGGAGTGTGCAGTGCGGCCTCGAGTTGAACCGCGACTGCACCGATGCGGTAGCGCACCACGGGATCATCCGCGGGAAGGGTGCCGTCGGGCCCGGGAGTGTTGGCCCATGCGGTGACCGCGTCCAGCGTCCAATGCATCTGACGGGCGATGTTGATCCCGGCTGAAATATCCTTCAAGCCAGTAACATCGGCGCCGACACCGTGCTCGACGTCCAGCGGTCCGTGCAGTACTGCCCAGCCCGCGTTGACGTCGCCGATGCGGTAGTCGTCAGAGATCCGGACGTCGTCGTAGAACACGGCGTTGGTGCGCTCGCCGCTGAACGCTCGCAGGCCCTTGATCTCGATGCCCGGCGCGTCGAGGGGCACCAGGAACATCGTCAGCCCCTTGTGCTTCGGCAGGCTGGGTTCGGTTCTGGTGATCAAGAAGGTGTACTTACACATATGGGCGCCGGTGGTGAACATCTTGGCGCCGTTGATGATCCACTCGTCGCCGTCTCGCACCGCCCTGGTCTTGGCGCCGGCAATGTCGGAACCCCCGTCGGGCTCGGTGTAGCCGAGGCAGCAACGCACGCGGCCGGCCGCGGCGCCGGCGAGCACCTCGTCGCGGATCGCGTCGGAAGCGTACTTCTCAACGGCCAGGATCACCCAGCGCGTGGTCTCCCACAACGTCCACGGCAGCCCACCTTTCATCAGTTCGAGTTCGACGATCCGGGCGCCCAGCGGGTCGAGTCCCGCTCCGCCGCGATCGGTCGGCCAATCCGGGAAGATCCAGCCTCGCTGCCCCATCGCGAGGTGAACGCCCTCGTCGAAGTTGTCACCGGTGTCATGCTCGTTGGCGCGCACCTCGTCGGTGATGTGTTCGTCGACGAATGCGCGCACTTCCTTTTGCAGGGCGCGGTGCTCGTCATCGAGTTCGATGATGCTGAAATCCACGGTCGGTCCTCTCCGAAGTCAGCGTGTCGCCGCGGTCGTCAGCCGGAGCTCGCCGACGCGCGCCGCATCCTGGCGAGGATCGCCGCCGGCAAGCGCCCAGCCTTTGGCGCGAAGGAAATACAGGCTCGCGTCGGCTTCGACGGTGAACCCGAGACCACCCTGCACATGTTGGGCAACGGTGACACCGTGCGTGGCGACCTCTGCCGCGTACGCGAGAGCAGCGAACTGCAGCCCCGTTTCGGCGTCTGGGTCGTGGTCGAGAAACCACGCCGCCCGCCGGAAGAGGTTGCGCCCACCGGCGATGCCGATCGCCACATCGGCGAGCGGGAATGACACGCCCTGCAGCGTGCCGATGACGACACCCATCGTGCGCCGGCTCTTGACGAATTCCAGCGCCGGCCCCAGTGCGCCCTCGGTGAGGCCGATCAGTGACGCCGCTGCGAGGACCTTCCACTCGCGTACCGCGCGCGCGAACAGTGCACGGCCGTCGGCAGCGAGCAACGATCGCTTCTCCGCCGACGCATCGACGATGGCGTAGGGCAGGCATGCCTGGTTCGGCAGGAGGGCGCGGTCGCCGTCGGCGGTCACCGTCACCAGCTCGTCGCCGTCGAGTCCCACGATGGTGTCGGCGACGGCAGCGCTCGAGACCAGCGTCGGCGCCGAGAGCGACGCGAACGCCAGACCGAGAAGGCGGCTGCCGTCCATCGCGTCCGCGACGATGTCATCGGCGCCGCCGGCGGCAGCGAGCAGGCGGCTGGCCACCATGTGTTCCACCAGCGGCACCGGTGCGAGTGCCCGGCCGAGTTCCTCGGCGACCAGGCTGAGTTCGACGATGCCCGCCCCGTCGCCACCGGACTCCGCCGGCAGCGGCATCGACGTCACACCGAGTGCGAGCAGCTTGCTCCACAACTGCGCGTCGTAGCCGAGCGGCTCGGCGGCACGCACCACCGACGTCGGACACTCTTTGACGAAGAACGCGCGAAAGGCATCCTGTATCGCTTCGTGGTCTTCGTCGAGGCTGAAGTCCAGCCGTCGCAACTCGAACGGATCCATTGACTCTCAATCTCCAGAGGTGACCATTCGAAGCACGCCGGGCCGGTCCACCTTGCCGTTCTCGGTACGCGGCAGGGCGGCCACTCGAACGATTCGGCGCGGAATCTCGTAGGGCGCAAGCTCATTGCGCAACGCCGTCTGCAGATCTGCGATCGGCCCCAACTCGTCGTCGGCGACCACGACGGCCACCGGCACCTCACCCAGCCGTTCATCGGGCGCACCGGCGACCGCACTGTCGACGACTCCGGGGAGCTTGTTCAGCGCCGCCTCGACGACGGCCGGGTACACGTTGAAACCCCCGCAGATCAACATCTCTCGCAGGCGCCCGCGAACGAACAGGAACCCATCGGCGTCCAATGTGCCGAGGTCGCCGGTGTGCACCCAACCTTGCGGCCCCGGCGAAATCGGACGGCCATCCTCGCCGATGTAACCGGCCATCGACCCTCCACCGCGGGCGACGATCTCCCCGAGCTCCCCAGGGCCGAGATCCGCGCCGTCCGGCGAGACGATGCGCACCTCCACCCCCGGCGCGATCCGGCCGACGGTGCCCTCGGGTCGTCGGCCTGCCGCGACGTCACCGGGACGTTCGAAGGCGATCGCGCCGGAGAACTCGGTCTGCCCGTAATTGCGCAGCACCGGCAGCCCGTACCGACGTTCGAATTCCACTCGCGTGGCGTCCGGAATCGCAGCGGTGCCGACGGTCACCGACCGCACGCCGCCTAGGTCGCGCTGTTCGGGCCAGCGGGCGAGGTCGTACACCATCGCAGGGGTGAGCCTGAGGACGTTGACGCCGAACTCGTCGACCAGCCGCAAGGCGACCTTCGCGTCGAACTTGGGGACGATGAGCACCGGCTTGCCGACATACCAGCCGGACAGGACGCCCAGCATCCCCGCCATGTGCGCCATGGGGGTGAACATCGGAGACAGCCTGCGCGGTGGGTCAGCCGGTGGACGCCCCTCCTTGGGGAGCCCGCTGCCGAGCGCGATGCCCTGCAGCGAGCGGCTAAGCGCATCGACTGTCAGCACCGTGCCCTTGGGCCTACCGGTGGTGCCCGAGGTGAACACGACGAGAGCCTCGTCCGGTTCGGCGGGCGACTGGCCGGGCGCCAACGTAGCGCTCACACCCTGCCTGCCGAGTACCGCGTCGCAAAAGGTCTCACGGACACGGCGTTCGGCCTCGGTGTCGGGCAGCAGGGCGCCGAGGAGGACCACCGACGCACCGCTTTGCCATACTGCGCAAATGCGGGCCACGCTGTCGTTGTCGTTGCCGGCGTGCACCGCGACCCGGCGGGCGCCTTCCGGGATTTCCGCGGCGTGCCGAGCGACCTGCTCCGAAAGGTCCGCGAAGGTCCAGGACCGGCCGTCCAGTTCGACGATCGCGACGGCCGTAGGCGCGGTCTCGGCGGTCTTCTTTACGACACTGCGGACATAGCTCGCTTGCTGACCTTGTGGGCTTTTCGGCGCGAGGTCGAGACCGGTGTCTTGGTGGGTCATCGGGGCATCGCGGGATCGCGTGGAAGTCCAAGCACCTGCTCGGCGATGGTGTTGCGTTGAATCTCTGCTGTGCCCGCACCGATGGTCGATGCGCGGGTGCGCAGGAAGCCCCACACCCAGCGACCCTTCTGCACGGCATCCGGATCGGTCCTGCCGAGCACGCCGGCGTCACCGAGCAGATCCACGGCGAACTCGTGCAGCTCCTGTTCGAAGGCGGTGTTGAACAGGCGCGACGTCGACGATGCAGGACCGGGCTCGCCGTGTGCGATGATGTCAGAGATCGTGCGCATCCCCGTGTAGCGCATGATCCTCACCCTCACCTCGAACTGCGAAAGACGTTCGCGGACAAGAGGATCGGCGGCTACACCAAGTTCCTTAGCCAGGGCGATCAACTCGTCGAGCACGCGCCGGTACTGCGAGGCCTGGTTCATCGCACCCGCGGAGCGCTCGTGTCCAAGGCTGGTGCGCACCAGTTTCCAGCCGTCGTTCTCCTCCCCGACCCGGTCGGCGACCGGCACTCGCACGTCATCGAAGAAGATCTCGGTGAAATCGGCCCCGCCGGTGAGGTCGCGCACGGGCCGGACGGTGACACCTGGTGCGTGCGCGTCGATGATCAGGTAGGAGATGCCGCGCTGGCGCGCATCCGGCGAACCCGTGCGCACCAAGGTGAACAGCAAGTCCGCGATCTCGGCGCTGCTACTCCACACCTTCTGTCCGTTGACGAGGTATTCCTCGCCGGCGCGGCGCGCGGTCGTCCTGAGCGCGGGCAGGTCGGACCCGGCCTCAGGCTCGGAATACGCTTGTGCCCAGACCTTTTCACCCCGCAGCATCGGCTTCAGCCAGCGCTGCTTCTGCTCCGGCGACCCGTATTTGACGATCGTCGGTCCGGCGATGCCGAGCCCGGTCCCGAGAGGTCCCGGCACCCGTGACCTGGCATACTCTTCCTGGTAGACGACCTGCTTGCTGAAGCTGAGATCCATCCCGCCGTACTCCCGCGGCCACGCAGGTCCGGCCAAGCCAGCGTCGAAAAGGGTTGCCAGCCAATCCTTCTGCCAGGAGATCCGCTCGTCGGGGTCCCTTGGCCTGCGGCCGGGGTGATTGTCGGTGAGGAACGTTCGCAGCCGCGCACGGAATTCGTCGTCGGTCTCGGTATTCGAGGCCTCCGATGAATGCCGGGCGGCGTATTCGGTGATGCTCATCGGGTTCTCCTTCGACGCACGGTCAGATGCCGACCAGATCGGCCAGTCGCGACCGGTGGTGCGTGGGCGAGCCGAGTAGCCGTTCGCCGGACTTGGCCCGTTTGAGGTGCAAGTGCGCGTCGTGCTCCCACGTGAACCCGATGCCGCCGTGGATCTGGATGTTGTCCTTGGCCGCACCGGTGTAGGCAGCGGCACAGAAGGACCCGGCCACGGCCGCCGCGAGCAACAGTTCGTCGACGTCGTCACCCGCAGCGGCCGCACAAGCGTGCAGCGACGCCGACCGGGCGGCTTCAACCGCGACCACCATGTCCGCACACTTGTGCTTGATCGCCTGGAACGAGCCGATCGGTCTGCCGAATTGCGCGCGGCTGCCGGCGTAGGAAACCGACGAATCGAGGCAGGCCGAGGCGCCCCCCACCTGTTCGGCGGCAAGCGCGGCGGTGGCGAGAGCCAGCACCTGCCGAAGGAACCCTTCGCCAGTCGGTCCGACCTGAGTGCCTGGGGCCGCGGTCAACTCGACGCGTCCGAGCCGTCGCGTCGGATCGAGCGCGTCGAGGCGCCGTCTCACCACGCCCTCGGCGTCGCCGTCGACCGCGAAAAGCGCTGGGCCATCTGGTCCCTCGGCGGCAACCAGCAGTAACGCGGCCGAGTCACCGTCGACGACGAGCGTCTTGCGGCCGGTCAGCTCGAAACCTCCACCGCTGCGCTGAGCCGTCGTGACCATCTCCGCGATCGTCGGACCTCGTCCTTCGCTGACGGCCACCGTGGCGGTCAACGTGCCATCGGCGATGCCGGGTAGCCAGCGGCGCATGGCCGCCTCGTCCTTGCTGGCGACGAGGGCCTGGCCCGCCAACACGACGGTGCCGAAGAAGGGCCCGGGGAGCAACGCGCGCCCGAGCTGCTCCTGCACCACACCGAGCTCGACCGGGCCGAAACCCGAGCCGCCGAAATTCTCCGGGATGGCCAGGCCTTGCAGACCGAGTTGGCCGGCCATCTGAGTCCACACGTCTGCATCGAGCCCGCCGGGCGATTCCGCCCAGCTCCGAATCGACTCACTCGGCGCCTTCTCGTCGAGGAATCGGCGCACCACCTCGCCGAGCTCGAGCTGTTCGGCCGTCAACGTCATTGTCACTGTCACTTCATCAACGTCCCTCGAACCGTGGCGGGCGCCGCTCGCGCAACGACGCGATGCCCTCTTTGAAGTCAGCACTGCGCAGCGAAACCTCTTCTGTCAGCGCCTCTTGTGTGAGCGCCTGACTGAGGTTGGCGTCGAGATGGCGATGCAGCATGGTCTTGGCCAGGCCGACGGACACCGTGGCCGCTGCCGCGAACTCGGCGACCACTTCCTCGACGCGGTCGTCCAGCTCGTCGTCGGAGACGAGTTCGGTGATCATTCCCCAACGTTCGGCGCGCTCGGCGTCGACCGGCTTGCCCAAGAGCACCATCTGCTTTGCCCTGGGCAACCCGATGAGCCGCGGTAGCAGCCATGTCGAGCCGCTGTCCGGGGTGAATCCCCGGCTTACGAAGGGCGTCCAGAACTTTGCCGTGTCGGCGGCCACGATGTAGTCCGACAACAATGCCAGGGTGTTACCCAGACCCGCCGCCCAACCGCGGACGCCGACCACCACGGGCAGCTGCAGTTCGCTGAATGCCCGAACCAACTCATGAGCGCCGAGATTGATTCCGCGTTGGAGGTGGCCGATGCGCGGACGGACCGGCCGCTCCTGTCCGTCGGTTCTCTTTTCGGTATTGGCCTCGACAAGATCCACGCCGGTGCAGAAGTTCTTGCCGACCGCGGTCAGGGCGACGACTCGGAACTCGTGGGAGCGCCCGGCTTCCTCGATCGCCTCGCGCAGCGCCGTGATCGTGCTCGCGGCCAGCGCGTTGGCGGCCTTTTCCCGAGCGATCGTCAGCCGCAGAACCGGTCCGTCGCGATGGACGCGTAGGCCGGTCGCGTCCTCGCCCACGTGTGCAGCTGTATCCGTCATGCCGCCCGCGTCCCCAGGCCACACCCGATTTCGAGACCGATCACCTGCTTGATCACCTATCCGTCGACCGCCGTCCACGCGTGGTCGCAACGGCTATTGAGGATACTTTAGACGATCGCGGCCCACGATTGGCAAGCGGGCGAGACCACTACTTCGGGGACGATCGGTGCACTCAATCCGCATCGGCACGTGGCCCGATGGACTGGCGGCTTCTGGCCATCGACGGTGATTGCACCAAGCGGGTGATTGCGGATACTTTATGGCGGAGGGGCGCGTCTGCTGCCGCCACCATCATCTCTGGAGGGCAAATGAAAGTTCGGATCAATCCGGACAAGTGCACCGGTCACGGTCAGTGTGCGGCGAACGCTCCCGAAGTGTTCGAACTCGATGATCTCGGATACGCCATCCCCTTCGATACCGTCGTTGATCCTCAGTCGGAGGAACAGGCACGACTCGGCGCCGCCGCCTGTCCGGAGCGCGCAGTCGAGATTCTGGACTGATTTGCGCCCAGAACGCAGCGGAGGGCTAGAGTATGCTCAATGCTGTGCCGGAAGTCACAAGTGGCAGTGTGGCCAAACAACGAGGAGCTCCGCCGAACATGACCAACGTAGAGACCTCAGCCAACGACCTGTACGAGGGCGTACCCGTGGTGGACTTCAACCACGGCGTGGAGTCACCCGTCCTGGGTCACGCGCAGAGAATGACGGAGCTGCGAAAGCTCGGTCCGATTCTCCGCAGCTCCGCGGCTCAGGGTTTCTGGGTGCTGACCGACGGCGAGATGATCCGCGAGATGCTCGCGGATCCCAAAACGTTCTCCAGCTCGGCGACGGTCCCGACCATCCCCGACCCGCCGTACCTGTGGATTCCCCAGATGCTCGACCCCCCGGAACACACCGCCTGGCGCCGACTGCTCGCACCGTACTTCTCGCCCGGCAATCTCGCGAAACTCGACGCGTCGGTGCAGTCGCGCTGCAACGACCTGTTGAACGAGGTTGTCAAGCAGGGCGGTTGCGAGTACCGCCGTGACTTCGCCGACCGGTATCCCACCTCGATTTTCCTCGACATGTTCGGTGCGCCGATCGACGAGCTGCAGATGTTTCTCACATGGGAGAAGCAGGTCCTGCATGCGACGCCGGAGGAAGATCCCGATGGCTCGCGGCAGATTTCGGCGATGATGGAGGTGATGGGTTACTTCAGCGAACTCATCGAGAAGCGCCGCAAAGATCCCCGCGATGACATCGTCTCGCACAGCCTCACTTGGGAGATCGATGACAAGCCGATTCCCACCGAACAGCTGCTGTCCTTTTGCCTGCTGATGTTCCTGGCCGGCCTGGACACGGTGTCCATTCAGCTGACCTACTCGACATGGCACCTGGCGACCCATCCCGAGGACCGCCGTCAGATCGTCGAGAACCCCGACATCATCCGCACCGCCGTGGAAGAATTGCTGCGGCTCTATTCATTCGTCCCGCCGGGCCGGAAAGTCGCGCGCGACATCGAGTTTCACGGCGTTCCGATGAAAAAGGGCGACATGGTCTTCGCGACGGTTTCGTCGCCGTCCCACGACCCGCGCTCGTACCCGGACCCGATGCGCGCACAGCTGGATCGCCAACCCAATCCGCATCCAGCGTTCGGCCTCGGCCCACACCGGTGTGTCGGTGCAGCACTCGCACGCCGAGAACTTGTCATCGCGATGGAGCAGTGGCATCGACGGATTCCGAACTACCGGATCAAAGACGGGTTCGTGCCACTGGAGCGCGGTTCAATGCACGGCATCAAGGAACTCGAACTCGAGTTCACCTGAGCCGTACTACGTCCGCAGCCATGCCCTGAAGGGCGCGTGGAAGCGCGCTTCACGGGTGAGCGCGAGGATCTCCCGTCGGGGCGGGATCCGAACTGGCGACAGGAAAAGCGGATCGACGGACCCGTCTTCGCGTTCGGCATCAACCAGCCAGGTTTCGCGTCTGCGCCACCTGGCTGGCGGTGCGCGCGCAAGTCGCCCGCCGGGTGACGGCGTTGGGTATCAAGCTCCGCGGTTCCCGGCTGACAACTCTTCTCGCAGTTGACGTTTCATGACTTTGCCGGTATCCGTGCGCCCCAGGTTTTCGCGGAAGACGATGCTGCGGGGGCACTTGTACGAGTCGAGGTGTTGCCGGACAAAGGATTTCAACTCGTCCGCCAGGTCCTCGGAGGGAACCACACCGGGAGCGGGCTGAATGACTGCGCACACGCGCTCGCCCCATTCCTCGTCGGGCAGGCCGAGGACGGCCACGTCGGTGATGTCGGGATGGGACATGAGTACGGCCTCGATCTCGGCAGGGTATATGTTGACTCCCCCGCTGATGACCATGTCCTTCTTGCGGTCGACGATGAAGAGGTATCCGTCCTCGTCCAGATAGCCGATGTCGCCGATCGTAAACCGACGCCCCAGGTACGCCTCGGCCGTCTGCTTCTCGTCGCGGTAGTAGCTGAAGCTCTCACCAGTCGACTCGAGGTAGACGGTGCCCGGCACGTTGGCCGGCACGTCGTGGCCGTCATCGTCGAGGATGTGCACCTTTATTCCTTTGATCGCACGGCCGACGGTGCCCGGCTTCTCCAGCCACCGCCAAGGCTTCGCGATGGTCCCCGCGCCCTCGGTGCCACCATAGGTCTCCCAGATGACGGGCCCCCACCAATCCATCATCTGCTGTTTCACATCGCGCGGACACGGCGCGGCGGAATGCACGACCGAATGGAGGCTGCTCAGGTCATACCGCTTTCTGACCTCGTCGGGTAGCCGAAGAAGGCGGACGAACTGAGTCGGCACCATGTAGGCGGTGGTGATCGAACGCGATTCGATGACCTCCAGCGTCTTCTGCGCGTCGAACTTGGGCATGATGACGAGCCCCTGGCCCACGTTCAGCGCGCCCATGTAGAACACACGGCAGCCGCCGTGATGCATACCGGCGGACACGAGATGGGCGCCAGAGAGGGGTTGGAAGTCGAACGCGCGGCCGAACAACTTCTGAGCGTCCGCCGCGTCGTCCGGCCCGACCGTCGGCAACGGATGCTTAATGGCCTTACGCTTTCCGGTCGTACCCGACGTGTAGACCAACTGAGTACCCGTCTGGCGATTCTCCGGCTTGTCGTCTGGCTGACCTCGGACCAGCTCGACCTGCGTGCTGAAGCCCCGAATCGATCCACCGATGCTGACACGTACGTCCGGTCCCGAGGCATTCGCCGATTCCGCCGCATTGCTGGCATGCGCGACGAAGGCCTTGGCACCGGAATGCTGGAATATGTCGGTCAATTCGTCGGCCGGTATCGACGGTCCCAGGGTGTAGTACAGCCAGCCTGCTTCGCTGCCGGCAAGCTGCCACGCGACGATGTCAGCGTCGTTGGGTAATGCGATGGCGACTACGTCACCGGCCTCGACGCCCTGCGCGCGCATCGCGTGCACCAATAGATGAGCGCGCGCCGCGAGCTGGCCGAAGCTCAGGGCGCCAGAAGGTGACTCGATGATCGCGGGAAGGTCCGGATACTGCTCGGCGATGCTCCAGACGCCTAGTCGCTGGTCCCACCTGCTGCTCATTTGCCAGGCGTCCGCAGCAATTCTCCGTGCTGCTCGAGCATCCGGACTGCGTCGCGCTCCAATTCGCGGGGCACCCGCGGAAGCGCCGCCGCACCGTGTTCGCGGCTCGGAAGAGAGATTGTGGCCTCTGCCGCGGCGGAGCGCTCACCGCGCTGATTGTGGACCTCGACCGCTACATCCACCAGGTGCATACCATCGTCTTCACGTTTCCCGATGACCTTGCCCGTCAGGTACTGAATGTCGCCGTGGTAGTTGAACTTTCGGATCTCGTCATGCTGCCGCACCACGAAGCCGTGATCACCCATCCAGTCGGTCAGGTAGTGGTGGATCCAGCACTCCCGCAGCACCCCGTAGTCGTATGCGCGCGGATTTCCGATTGCCTTCGCCCACTCGGAGTCCCAGTGCACCCGCTGGGCGACGTCGGGCACCCCATACGCGTTGTCGATGTAGAAGGGTGCGATGCGCTTCCTGTTGAGGTATGCCAATCGACCCGTCTTGAGCCCGTAGGGAACGAAACCATATCCGCCAGAATGGAAGACGATCATGTCCGTGGTCGTCAGCGGCCCCTTGGCCATGGTTCCCATGTCGTCATTGTCGGCCACGTCTTCGATGTACCGCGGTTCCGCGCCCCGAACCTGCTCGGCCGCGTAGACAGCGTCGAGTGCCTCGATGTCTTCCTTGGTGTACGAAGGCTCTTCGATGGTGGAGTACTTGCCCTTCTCGCGAGCCTTCTTGCGCTCCGTCATGATGACCAGAGTCCGGTAGACGCCGACCACCTCTGCGTTCTGATTCATCTTGACGTCACGCAGCACCCGGATGATGGACCGGCCGGCGAATTCCGAAACCTTCTCCTCAACCGCCTCCAGCCCCGAGAAGCTGTACAGGGTGTCACCGGGATGGATGGGCCGGTACCAGTCCCAGGTGCCGCCGGATACGAACGCGTGGATGCCGCGATAACTTCCGCCGCGCAGTTCCTTCGGCAGCTTCTCACCGCGCAGCGGTGCATTCAGTACGGCCGCCATGATCTGAGGTGCCACCTGCGTGCCCCACCGCGAGGTGAGCCCATACGACGGGTCGGTGAAAAGGGGATTGTCGTCACCATAACTGCGGGCGAAGTTCCGAATCGCCTCAGGCGTCGCCGTCGACAACAGTTCTTCAGACTTCGAGGCGGCCCACACACCGAGCGCAGCGCGGTCCTTCTCCACGTCGGCTTGGTCGATCTCGAACGCGGTCGCCTCTGCGAACCGTTCCTCCGATGATTTCGTACTACCGGTCTGAGTCATAGCTCGCCCTTCCCTCGCGGAGATTCCCATTCACCATGTCTCATCGTCCCAGGTCGACCAAACTTAGTCAACCTAGTTGACTATGTAGTCGGTCGGCCGTCGGCCATGCCCGGTACGCCGCGGTCCCGTTGACACGAGATTCCGCACACGCCACGGCCCTACAAACCCAGATCCCGACCGATGATTTCCTTCATGATTTCAGTAGTGCCGCCGAAGATGGTCTGGATCCGCACGTCGACATAGTCGCGCGCAACGCGGTACTCGTTCATGTAGCCGTAGCCGCCATGCAGCTGCACACAGCCGTCGACGACCTTCTTGGCCAACTCGGTGCACCACCACTTGGCCTTGGCCGCCTCGACCGCGGTCAAGTCGCCGTCGACCACGGCCCGCAGGCATCGGTCGATGTACTGCTCGCCGATCTCGAGTTCGGTGTCCATCTCGGCCAGCGCAAAGCGATTGTGTTGAAAGGTGCCGATCGGCTGGCCGAACGCCTTGCGATCCTTGGCGTATTGCAGGGTCTGCCGCCAGGTTTCGCGCGCGCCCGTGAGCGCCGAGATCGCAATCGACAGCCGCTCCGACGGCAGGTTGTGCATCAGGTGGTAGAAGCCGCGCCCCTCCTGCCCAAGCATGTTGGAGCCCGCTACCCGGACATTCTCGAAATGGAGTTCGGCGGTGTCCTGGGAGTGCAGGCCCATCTTGTCGAGCTTGCGACCGCGGGTGAAGCCCTCCATCCCGTCTTCCACCACCAACAGCGTGAAACCCCTGTGACCCGCATCGGGGTCGGTGCGTGTCACCACGACCACAAGATCGCAATTGATACCCGACGAGATAAAAGTCTTGGAGCCGTTGACAATCCAGTCGCCGCCGTCGCGCACCGCGGAGGTGCGGATGCCCGCGAGGTCGCTGCCGGCGCCCGGTTCTGTCATCGCGATGGCGACGATAGTCTCCCCGCTGATGATGCCGGGCAGCCAGCGCTCCTTCTGCTCCTGGGTTGCCAGCGTCTTGAAGTACGGGCCGACGACGTCGTTCTGCAGCGTCAACGACGGCGCTACCGTTCCCCACCGCGACAGCTCCTCGTTGATGACCGCATTGAACCGGAAGTCGTCGGACCCGCCACCGCCGTACTCCTCGGGCATGTTGAAGCCGATGAGTCCGTACTTACCCGCAGCGACGTACGCCGACCGGTCGACGATCCGTTCCCGTTCCCACTTATCGGCGTTCGGTTCCACCTCGCGCTCGATGTACTGCCGGGTCGTCTCTCGCAGCTGCTCGTGCTCCGGCTCGAAAATCAGTCGCTTCACTGTGAATTCAGCGTGCCTTCCAAATCGGTTGCCGCTTCTCGGCAAAGGCGAGTGGGCCTTCTGTGGCGTCTTCGGTTTTCAGCAGCTTGCCGAACTCCCGCGCCGTGCGACTCCACGCCGCTTCCTCTGTGGCGATCACGCCGTCGTCGGCGCCATACGCGACCCGCTTGCTGGCTTGCACCGACAACGGCGCGTTGGCGGTGATCCGCTCGGCGAGGGCAAGGGCCGCTTCCAGCGCTGTGCCGTCGGGTACGACCTGGTTGATCAGTCCCCATTTGGCCGCGTCGACCGCCGAAATAGGCTCTCCGGTGAAGGTCAGCTCCAGTGCAATCTTGCGCGGAAGCTGCTCGACGATGCGAAACACGCCGCCGGCACCGGCGATCAAACCACGCTTGACCTCGGGCAGTCCGAACTTCGCACTTTCGTCTGCTACGACAAGATCGCTGGCCAGCGCGAGTTCGGTACCGCCCCCGAGGGCCGTGCCGTTGACCGCCGCGATCGTCGGCTTGTCGATGAAATGGTGCACGTAACCGGCGAAACCCCAGTCGGCGTGATCGGGGTGAAACAAATTCTCGCCACGTGATATCGCCTTGAGATCGGCTCCGGCGCAAAAGGACTTGTCGCCGGCGCCGGTGATCACGACCGCCCGCACATCGGGGTCGTCGTGCGCACGCTGCAGGGCATCGCCGACGGCGGTGCTTACTGCCCCGTTGACGGCGTTGCGCGCTTCCGGCCGGTTGATGGTGATCACCTCGACGTTGCCTCGCCTCTCGACGAGAGCCGCGGGTTCGGTGGCTGTTTGTGCCGTCATTACAGCAGCTCCAGAATGGTGGCGTTGGCCTGTCCGCCGCCCTCGCACATGGTCTGAAGGCCGTAGCGAATTCCCTTGTCGCGCATGTGATACAGCATTGTGGTCATGATGCGGGCACCCGAGCCGCCCAGCGGATGGCCCAACGCTATCGCGCCCCCGTTCGGGTTGAGGCTCTTCTCGCTGGCGCCGATGTCCTTCAGCCACGCCAGCGGCACAGGTGCGAACGCCTCGTTGACCTCGAACACGCCGATGTCGTCGACCGTCAGCCCGGACTTGCGCAGCGCTTTCTGTGTGGCCGGGATCGGTGCGGTCAGCATGATCACCGGGTCCGCGCCGGCCAACACCGCGGTGTGCACCTTCGCGATCGGCCTGCAGCCGAGTTCCTTGGCCTTATCCGCGGACATGAACAAAAGCGCCGCGGAGCCGTCGGAGATCTGGCTGGAGTTGCCGGCGTGGATCACCCCGTCCTCCTTGAACGCGGGCTTCAGTTGGGCCATCTTCTCGATCGGCGTGCCGCGGCGGATGCCTTCGTCCTTGAGCACGGGGCTGCCGTCCTGATCGGTGATGGCCACGATTTGATCATCGAAAGCGCCCGAATCCTGGGCTGTGGCGGCCTTTTCATGCGAGGCCAATGCGAACTCGTCCAGCACGGTTCGGTCGAAGCCCCATTGCTCGGCGATCATCTCGGCGCCGATGCCCTGGTTCGGGACGACCCCGTAGCGGTCCATGAACTTCTGCGGGAACGGGTCACCGCCCGCAGCGGTCGAGGAACCCATCGGCACCCGCGACATCGACTCGACACCGCCGGCGACCGCGACGTCGTAGTGTCCGGCCGCGACCCCCGCGGCGGCAAAGTGCACAGACTGCTGGCTCGACCCGCACTGCCGGTCGACACTCACACCGGTCACGCTCTCCGGCCAACCCGCCGTCAGAACAGCGGTGCGTGCGATATCGAGCGCCTGATCGCCGACCTGCTGCACACAGCCCCAGATCACGTCGTCGACCAGCGCCGGATCGACGCCCGCGCGCTCCACCAACGCGTTGAGCACCTGCGCGGACAGGTCGGCCGGGTGAACGCTCGACAGGCCGCCGTTGCGTTTACCGACCGGCGACCGGACCGCCTCAACAATCACGGCTTCAGCCACTGCCTTCTCCTTAACAGTCGAATGTATTACTAATTATTACTTTGCGCGTTGGAAGACACCGGGGCGGGGTCAGCACGTCGCGCTTCGAGCATTTCGGTCAGTCGCCGCTGATCGACCTCCAGCGCGGCGGCACGGAGCCCTTCGTCGACGAGGTAGATCTCGGCCGGCACTTCGTATGGAGTCAACGTGGATCTGCAGTGCACTCGAAGTTCGTCGCACATTGCCGATGCGTCAGCGCGCAATTCGACCGGCCTAGCATCACACCGGGGTCTTCCTGGTTGAAGATCGGCAGGTGCCGCCAGCGACTGAGGAAGCGGGCGGATGGCAGGGGAAGGTTGTCCACTGCTTCGCCGTGCGGATCGCCGCATGGACCTTGATAATGTACCTAGTTTAACTATTTGTAAGCTTCGCTGATACCCAACTCGGATGGCCTTGGGGCCCCGCGCTCAAGGAGACGACGGCGTAATGAGCCACGCCCAGTTATCAACCCCTCCGCTCGTGGCTACCACGCCACGGCCGCACCCCCATCGATGCCGCCTGGACCTTTACCCGATTGTCGACACAAACCAGGCCCGCTACGCCGACATGGACGTCAATGGCCACCTGAACAATCTCGCGCTAGAAGCACTGCATGAGAACGCCCGGGCGGGGTTGAATATCCGTGTGATGCCGGACGCCTATGATAGCGACCGACGATCGTTGCGAATTGTGTCGTCTCAGAACGTTGTTCACTTTCTTGCCGAGGCTCGCTGGCCAGCGAACATTCACGTAGGTGTGGGCGTCGGCCGAGTCGGCAACACCTCATTCGTGGGGTCGTCTGGCTTATTTGTCGGCGACCAATGCATAAGCGTGTGCGACACGGTTCTCGTTGTGGTCGGGGACAACGGTCCCGTCAGCATTCCCCACGAAATTCGCGAGGCGCTCGGCGGTTTGTTGCTGCCGCAATTGGCGTGAACGACAACGACGACGCCGACGGCACCCGGCCACCGTTGGCTCTCGAGGACCGTGTCCGGGTACCGTTATCGACTAACGCGCGGCAACCGTAATCCGCGCTCGGCGATGACGTTTCGCATTATTTCAGAACTTCCGCCTGCGATGGTGTATGCACCGGCGTATAGCCATTCGTCCTGCCAGCGGCCGTTTGCATGCGCCCGCGCATCACCTTCGACGAGGACGCCTGATTCTCCGGCCAATTCGACGGCATAGCGCGCAATCTCCAGATTGAGCTCGCTGAACATCAGTTTGGCCATCGGCGCGTCGTCGGGACGTTCGTCCCCGCGCAGCCACCGGCATATCTGTACCGATGTCAGCGCCGACAGCGCCTCCACTTCTGCAATGAGTTGACCTATACGGTCGCGCACCAGGCTGGTTTCCAGTGCGGGGCGGCCGTCGATCTGGACCTCTCGAGCCAAATCCAGCAGCGCGTCCACTCCGAGCCGCAAATTCACCACCGATGCACCGACGCCGCTTCGCTCGTGCGCGAGGCTCGCATTGGCGATCTCCCAACCCTGCCCCGGCGCTCCTATCATTGCTGCGCCCGGAATTCTCACATTATCGAAGAAGACCTCGTTGAAGTCGCTGGTGCCGGTGAGTTCGCGCAATGGTCGCACGCTCACGCCGGGCACAGCCATATCTAAGACAAACGCGCTGATGCCTTTGTGCTTTGGGACATCAGGGTCAGTGCGCGCCAGCAGGTAACCGTAGGACGCCCAGTGCCCATCGGTCGTCCACACCTTCTGACCGTTGATCACATAGCTGTCACCATCGCGCACGGCCTTGGTACGGAGCGACGCCAGATCACTGCCGGCCTCAGGCTCGCTGAACAGCTGGCACCACACGTCACTACCTGATCTGATGCCCGGTAGGTGTCGACGACGTTGCTCGTCGGTGCCATAGTCGATTAGGGCGCGGGCGGCCAGGGCAGCCGGGCCCTGCACTCCGTTCACTCGAGCACGAGCCAATTCCTCGCCGACGATGATTGCGTGTTCGGCGGTTCCGTCGCGACGTCCGCCGTATTCGACAGGCCAGTCGACGCCTGCGTACCCCGCTTCGTAGAGGCGGCCCGTCCATTCCTTTAGCAGCGCGAGCTCTGAAGCGCTTTCTGCGCTTCGAACTCCGGCGCGGGGCGGAATCGGCGGCGCGAACTGCTCGATGAACCGACGCACGTCGGCGCGAAATGCGGCCAGTGCTTCCTCGGTCGCCTGGTCAACGTTCCGGGACTCCAACGAATGCTCCTCAGCGGAGATCACGCGAACCGTGACGGACATATCGCTGCAGTAAAGCTTACTCTGAAGCGGTCTCGTCGCCCTCTGGGAAAAGCGCGCGTTCGGGAAAGCGGCGACCCGACTGTGTGCTGCCTCCTCCTCGGATTGAACCTCAAGGCTGTAAGGGCCGAGTAGCCCGTCGCGTCCAGGGAAAGAGAAGCCATCGACGGCGTAACACTGTGCATGCCTGCGCACTTCGTCTGATTTAACCGCACCCGCATATGTCCTCCAGTTGCCTCTGGCCCCTGAATCATAACATAGACAACTAGGTTAGATGAGTCTATCAGATCTTACTTCGGCCACCGCCCCGCCGGACAGAACACTCGCCGGCCGACAAGGTCGATGCGGTCAAGTAGCGAAGTAGTGCATGAGGTCGCGGGTTGCGGGTCGCGAAATACGAACCGGGGCGAATCGCCGAACGGTCACGCCTACCAGCGGACCAGCATGAAGGACATGCCCGCAGAATTCTTCCTTCCGCCGGCGACGAACGCGGCCCTGTGGGCCGAAACCGCCAAGCTGGCCGTGGGGTGTGCGGCCTTCATCGTGCTCCTCGCCGTCCTCGTGACGCTCACCCAGGGCATCATCATCAAGCCGTAAGGCCATCCGCAAAGCATTTCGATCGGGCCGACCCGAGACGATCGCCGACCACGTGACCGACGAGATGCTGTGGGCAATCGCGGTCTGCGGAGACCGCGGTCAGGCCGCCGAAATGGTCAAGGCGCGCAACCGGTTACCCGATACGGTCTTGATCGCTCCGCCCGGCTTCCTGGTCGGGCGGCGCCGCAAGGCGGTCTAAGACACCTCGGCGATCGAGTTCGCCGCAGACCTCGGCGGATTCGGGCGGGTCCCCTCCCCGCGCACCGCCCGCTACGACTGCCTCGGGTGCCTGCCGGCGGCGCGCTGAAGTCGCCATTCCGAGATCGGCCACACGTCTTGGTCTTCGCCCGCCATCCACTCGTCGTCAAGGTTCCAATCCAACAGGGTGCACACGCAGAGGTGATGCCGATCGAGAGCAGCAATCGACTCACCGCCGTGGCGCGACCACTGGTCCGGTCGCCGTCCTCTGTCTCGACGTCCAGGCTGATTGCGCTCACCCAGCGCTGGACCGGGTCGCGCTCGACATGCCTGACGCCGTTGACAATTCGCGAGAGCCGATCTCCTCGACGGAGGTAACCGGAATAAATGTGCTCCGCCCCTTCGTCGACCGGCGCGGTATAAGTGAGGAGGCTCAATGTCGGCCCAGCCGCCCACGTATAGCCGACGCGGTGGTATCCCCGCTCGGTCCGTGGACCCCAGGATCGGTCCCGCATCGCGAAGCAATCGACGGCAATGGGGTCGCCGTCGAGTGTCACCGTCCCGGTGACCCGACCGGTCTGGTCGAAATGGTGGGCCTTGGGATACGGCGGTTCACCCGTTCGCAGCGGCACCGGCGGTTCGACGGCCTCGAACCGCAGACGAGCGTCCATCCGGGCACGGTCGTCGTAGGAAATGTCGTAGACCATCAAGGGTTCGCGGACCTCCACGCGCATCCCCGTGGGAAACGTGATCAGATCCGGTCCACGGTCGGCCGGCAGTTTCAAATGCGCGAAGTATTCGTAGAAGGGCGAATCGATCGGATGGGCCGCGGAGTCGTCCCACATCCACATCCCGCCGGCGGTCACCCCTGCGTTCTGGCGCACCGAGGCGTACATCCATCCACCAATTGTTCGCTCCGGCACGAAGAACGAGTACCAGAACGTCTCGGTTTCATAGTGGCTGTCCCCTGGGCGATGCAGCGCGTCGTCGTGCGGCCCGAAGGCGTTCTCGATTGTCATCGCTGCCCCGTCATAGCTTGACTTCGTCAGGCAGTGGATCGAACCGTCGGTCGGCCAGCACTCCCATTGCCGGGCGCATCAGCTCGTGCTGGAGATGAGCCCGGATCCACAGGTAGGCAACGATGTTGGTGTCGGAGAGGGATCCGGCGTCGATGGTGTCCGCGAGTTCGCGGCGGCCCTCCCGAACGCTGCCCGGGCGCCGGTGCATTGCCTTCTCCAGCGCGTCGAGTTCGCGCCGCTCCACCAACTCTCGGTGGCGATCCGCTGCACCGAGGTATTTGACAATGCGAGCCAATCCCTTTGCGCGCAAGGCCACGAAGGGATCGTCGATGCCGGGGACGATGATGTCCTTGAGTTGCGCCAGGACGACGTCGTAGAGCTGTTGGCGCTCGGTGGGAGGGCTGTCAACCTCCACCCGGGTCAGATCCTTGAGTCCGTACTGTTCGGCGAGCGCTTCGGCGAACAGAGAGTTGTGTAGCACCTCGTAGATGAGCGCGTTGCCGATCTCGCCGTGCACCCCGGATTCGACGGTGCGGCGGAAGCCCAGAATCACCACTTTGAATTCGGCGAAAAGCCGGTAGTACCGCACGCGGTCGAGGTCCACCGCAGTGCCGGAGAACGTCTCGTAATCGGCCAGCCGATCCGCGAAACAGGTGAAGGGTTCCTGCACTGTGCGCAGCGCCAGCCAGCCAGCCAAGGTCTTCCATCGGATCGCCGAAATGGGCCAATTCCCAATCGAGTACGGCGGTGATGTGTCCGTCGGCGTAGAGGAAGTTGCCCGGGCCAGTGTCCCCCTGAACGACGACCGGGTCGACATCCGCGTCGGGAATGTTGGCTTTCAGCCAGGCAAGGCCGAATTCGATCGTCGGATCTTTAGGCGGATCACCGAACCGGTAGAGCCCCTCCCATCGGGCGATGTCCGCCTCGACGCAAGCCCGTAGTGGACCGCGCGGCTCATCAAGTCGCACCCGTGCGGGATCGACGCGGTGCAGGGCGGCGAGCTTGCCCATGAACTCGCGCGCGATCGCCAGCCGCGCGCTTTCGTCTTTGAGCCGGGAGAACCATGTCTCGCCCTCGACACGACCGCCGGTTTTGGCGGGATCCGACCCGTCGAAGCGCAGGAAGAGCGGTTCGACCGAGCCCTCGAGAGAGCCATTGCCGCGTTCGACGTCGACGACCCAGGCTTGACGCCTGCCGCCCCCTGGCGACGCCGGGCGTGAACATGGGCGGCCGAGGTGACCTCCTGCAGCCAGGACGTGATCGTGGGCGGGAGACCGTTTGCCGGCTCGGTGGTGACGGTCATGCGTCAGCCCGTCCCAGTGTCGA
>Ga0134128_10002115_pt1 | contig 24811 bp, 17 predicted proteins | sample KB31754_FD_96462 | JGI IMG/M metagenome (GOLD analysis project Ga0134128, IMG submission 96462) | Terrestrial soil microbial communities with excess Nitrogen fertilizer from Kellogg Biological Station, Michigan, USA - KB3-175-4 | ecosystem: Environmental > Terrestrial > Soil > Unclassified ...
GTGCGCGCCCGGTTCCTGCTTAAGCTGCTGGTACGCAAGGAATTAAAAGTCCGATACCGCGGGTCCGTGCTGGGCCTGGTCTGGTCCTATGTGAAACCCGGTGTGCAGTTCATCGTGTTTTACGTCGCGTTGGGGGTGTTCCTGGGACTCGAACAAAGTCCTACCAACCGCGGCGGGTTGCCGAACTATGCCATTTACCTGTTTTCAGGCATAATCCTGATTAACTTTTTCACCGAGGCGCTGGGGAATGCATCACGCTCCATTGTTGGCAACGGTGGGCTGATCAAAAAAATATACTTGCCCCGGCAGCTGTTCCCAGTGGCCTCGGTGTGGGTTTCGGCTGTCCACTTCTTCCCGCAACTCGTGATCCTTTTGATCGCCTGCGTATTCTCTGGCTGGCATCCCACCGTTCTGCAGTTGGCTGCAGCGGCGGCCGGTTTCATCATTGTGACACTATTGTCCACCGGACTGGGTCTGCTATTCGGTGCCGCAAACGTCTACTTCCGCGACTCCGAGAACTTTGTGGACATGCTGCTGATGATTGCGACGTGGGCGTCACCGGTCATGTATTCCTGGACAATGGTGCAGCACAAGTTGGGTGAGACCTGGTACACGCTTTATCAAGTGAACCCGATTACCATCGCCGTGGAAACCTTCCATTACGCGTTCTGGCTTCCTACAACGGACGGGTCCGCGGGCATCCCGCCCCACCTTTTGTCCCTGTGGATACCCGTAGGTCTGGTCGTTGCGGCCGGTGTCCTGCTGTGGGGCCAGCTGACCTTCCGGCGGCTTGAAGGTCGCTTTGCACAGGAGCTCTAGGATGACGACTGCAATAGAAGTCAGAGGTGTTAGCAAGCAGTTTGTTCTGCGGCACACACGCTCCCTAAAGGAAGCTTTTGTTTGGCTGGTCAAGGGCCGCAAGGGCGATCTGTCGGAGAAGTTCCACGCCCTCAAGGACATCGAATTGGTGGTCGATCAGGGCGAGACCGTGGCACTGCTAGGCTTCAACGGGTCCGGAAAATCCACCCTCCTAAAGCACATTTCGGGCGTCATGCTTCCGGACTCGGGAACGGTCCGGACACGGGGGAAGGTGGCAGGCCTGATCGAGGTAGGCGCAGGCTTTCACCACGACCTCTCCGGACGGGATAATGTGTACCTTAACGGTGCCATTCTGGGCATGACAGAGGCACAAATTGATGAGCGGTTCGACTCAATTGTGGATTTTGCCGAAATCGGCCAGTTCATTGACACCGAGGTGAAGTTTTACTCTTCCGGAATGTACCTTCGCTTGGCGTTCTCAGTCGCCGTCCACACCGATCCGGAGGTATTTCTCATCGACGAAATTCTTGCCGTCGGTGATGAGCCCTTCCAAAAGAAGTGCATTGGCAAAATTCAGGAGCTGGCCGCGGAGGGCAAAACTCTTGTCGTGGTGAGCCATGACCTCGACCTTGTTTCGCGAATTTGCACCCGCGGGGTACTACTGGACCACGGGCTGGTTATTTTTGACGGACCCATCACAGATGCCGTCTCAAAAATGCGCGGTCAGTGAGACGGGGTCTGGACGCGTTGAAACCGCCACTTCAACCACAAACGGAGCATGGCCAATGATTCCTGTGCCAGCGCGGCATATGCTCCTGGACTCCCGATTAACAGCGAACAGGCGATCAAGCCAGTCCGCTTTCCGTTCAGACATCCAAGCCTTGCGCGCCGTAGCTGTAGGGCTGGTGGTACTAAACCATCTGTGGCCGAATCGTGTCACGGGCGGCTACGTTGGGGTGGATGTCTTTTTTGTCATTTCGGGCTTCTTGATCACGGCGCACCTCAGGAAGGAGATATATGGGACATCCAAGATTTCATTGGCTAGATTCTATGCCAGGCGAATCAAGCGCTTGTTACCCGCGGCATTCTTGGTGCTGGCCGTTGGACTCGTAGCAACAGCAATCTGGGTGCCGTACTCCGAATGGTTCCGAACGGCCCGTGAGGTCGTTATGAGCGTACTCTACGTGGAAAATTGGTCCTTGGCCGGACAATCTGTCGACTATTCTGCCTTGAACAATGACGCCACTTTGGCCCAGCACTATTGGTCCTTGTCCGTTGAGGAGCAGTTCTACTTCATTTGGCCACTCATGCTTTACGGCCTTTACCGCATTGGAAGGCGGTGGGGCTCGCACGAAAGGGCCATGGTCGTTGGCGTAGGAACTGTCGCCATCGCGAGCCTTGTCGTTTCCACCTATTTCACTGCCTCAAACCCGAGCCCCGCATACTTCGTCACGCCTGTGCGTGTATGGGAATTCGCCGTCGGGGGCTTGCTCGCCCTCCTCGCGCCGAGAGTCAAAATTTCAGGATCAACTGCACGAATCGTGGCTCTCCTTGGCTGGCTAGGAATTGTGGTCACCGCATTTTCGTTCAGCCCAGCCACAGACTTCCCCGGCTGGGTCGCAATCCTTCCTGTCTTGGCTACTGCGTCCGTCATTGCAGCCGGAACCGGGAGGACAACAGCACCCCTTGGTTTTGTGCTCAACTTGAAACCTGTTCGACTGACTGGCGATATTTCCTACTCGATCTACCTATGGCATTGGCCCATGATTGTCGTGGCACCTTATGTTCTGGGCGTGCCATTAAACTCATGGCATAAATTGGGAATAATGGTTATTTGCTTTCCTATCGCATGGCTGTCAAAAGTCCTCGTAGAGGATCGTGGGAAATCATGGAGGATCCTGGGAGAACAACCACGGTCCACTTTTCGCAGCATGGCCTGTGGAGTGATCATCATGGCCGTTTTGTCAGGCGGCCTAGCTTGGGGTGGAAGCCTCCTGCAGCGGCAGGATGATGCCATTCAGGCAAGGCAAGTAGCAGGCCAATGCTCAGGACCAGCTGCACTCCCGCTGCATCCATCCTGTCCGAATGCATTTGGTCCGGCGCTGGTCAATGTCATGGGTGACGCCAACAAGTACTACGTGTCGCCGCCCGAGTGTGCTCCAACTAATGGGCCTGCACTGCCGGGCGTCAAGTCTGTAGACGTCTGCGATTACTCGAGCGGCGACCCGAACGCACAGCACGTTTGGCTGACTGGCGACTCACACGGCGAACAGTGGAAGCCAGCGATCATCGAGTTGGCTCGGAAGAATCATTGGAAACTGACATTTTCATTCATCGGAGGATGTCCAATTGCGGATGTCGCCTTCACGGGTTTCAGAGGAAAAGCAACCGAATCCGCTAAGCGCCAATGCCATCTCGGCGCTCAATCGATTGCCGCCAGGATTGAACAAGACAAGCCCGCTAAAGTCTTTTACTCAATTTTTGCAAGGGAAGAGCACCTAGACGATGGCACTGGACGAAGTCAGGCGTTGCAGTATGCCCAGGGACTGCCAAAATTTTGGTCGCGTTGGGCCGCTGGAGGAAGCAAGGTCTATGTTCTGGCAGATCCGCCACTTAACGGAACGGTCCGTGATCCCAAGTGTGTGGTCTTAAACGCCGGTGATCCCGCCGTGTGTGCCGTTCCGAGATCTGTCGCGCAACCTCCGGATCCGATGGTGCAGGCTGCTGTTGGTATGGGCTCAAAAGCTGTCAAGGTTATCGATCTGACAAACCACTTTTGCGATGAGAAATTTTGTTACTCGGTCGTAGGCAATGTTGTGGTGTATTTTGATCCCGATCATCTTAACCGGGAATTCAGTCGATTGGCATCAAATTATATCGAGGCCCAGCTGTAGCTTCTGTCCGGGGCTCGAGCGGGCGGCCACGGCATCGGGAGTACAGGTCCGCTGCGGCACAACCAGGCTCGGAATCTGCATTTGAGCATTCCCTGTGGGAGGATAAGGCGGTGAAACGAACGTGGATAGTCATTCCGATGTACAACGAAGGCACAGTTGTTGGCGACGTTGTCCGAAGTCTTCAACCCACTTTTGGGCACGTCGTCTGCGTTGACGACGGCAGTTCCGACGACTCGGCGGCAATCGCTGCTGCAGCAGGAGCAGTGGTTGTCAGCCATCCCATAAACCTCGGTCAAGGCGCCGCCCTGCAGACCGGTATTGAGTATGCCCTGCAAGATCCGGAGCTGGGTTGCATTGTAACCTTTGACGCGGATGGACAACATCGGGTCGTGGATGCAAGGGACATGGCGAACCGTGTTTTGGCGGATGAGGCCGACATAGTACTTGGCTCCAGGTTTCTGGACGATCGTACCCAGCTTTCCCGCATGAAGCGGTTGGTCTTGAAGACGGCTGCGTTCCAATCCAAGTTGTCGACCGGCTTGGATCTCACTGATGCTCACAATGGCCTGAGGGCCTTTAACCCGTATGTTGCCAGAAATATTAAGCTGACGCAGAATCGAATGGCCCATGCTTCTGAGTTGGTCAATCGCTTGGCCGACTTGAAGCCCCGATACTTGGAGCACCCCGTGGAGATTATATATACGGATTACTCAAAAGCAAAGGGGCAGTCACTTCTTAATGCTGTTAATATACTCGTAGAGCTATTCATGGGACAACGATGAAAATTTTGATTCAAGTTATCCTGATCCTTTCGGTGATCATTATTTCACTCGCTTTAATGCGGGGTGGGTCCAATGCCCGCCACCTTGCCATACGACGATTGTTGCTCGGGTTTTTCGCGATAGTGGCTGCGTTATCAATCTTCTTTCCAAACCTTTTAACCAAAGTTGCTGGCTGGTTTGGAATTGGTCGCGGAACCGATTTGGTACTGTATGGCGTAGTGGTCATGCTTCTTGTTTTCATTGCAACGACTTACCAGCGGTATAGGGCCATGGAGATCTCGGTGACAAAATTGGCTCGGCGGATAGCTATAGATGAAACTCCCAAACCATGGGAAGTCGAAGGCCGTTAGTATGAACACTGAAATCCAAAGTGAATCCCTTGATGTTTCAGTTGTCATACCAACAAATAGAATTGATTCCTGGCTGGTCCTCTCCGTTGAGTCGATACTTAAGCAGCAAGGCATTACATTTGAACTTATTCTTTATCTTGATGGTGTCGTTCTACCTGCCGAGAGCACCTGGCAGGACGATCCGCGTATCCGGATCGTCAAGGGCGAGCGGTCTCAAGGTGTTGGATTTGCCTTGAAATCTGCTTGTGAACGGGCCACGGGGAGATATATTGCGCGGCTAGACTCGGACGACATTGCGTTACCTGACAGGCTCCGGACTCAGGCGCACTATTTGGACGAGCACCCAGACACTGTGGCAGTTAGCGGCCTGGCGGCTTGGGTGAATGATGCTGGCGAACGCATTGGTGAATTCGGTCATAAACCCGGGCACGACGTCCGAAGGAAGCTGCTGGAACAGAATGCAGTTGTCCAATCAGCCGTTATGTTTCGGCGCGATGTCTATGTCGAAGTTGGCGGATATTCCACAATGCGCCAAATGGAAGATTATGACTTATGGCTCCGATTGGCGATGAGAGGAAAGATCGCAACGCTTGATGAGATGGTGGTTGAGTATCGTATTCACGACAATCAAGTCAGCAGGGGCGTTCATCCTCGTGGGCCATACTTAAAGGCCGTATTTAGGGGGCGGAGGACGCTGGCGAGTCAACTTGGGGCCACACGTATAAGTCAAGCTGCTCGCGATGTGGCGTTCGACACTGCCCTATATATGATGTACTACCTTCCACCGAGCATGATTAGGCGGATAAGGACCCTGGTGTCTAAGTAGAGCCACCGACACAGCCAACACGTGGGGCGGTGATTGTTAGTCGGTCTGCAATAGCACTAGACGCCATAGTCCGCCGTCAATTCCGCTGTTGTCGTATCTGGTAGGCTGGACGAAGCGCAAGAGCTGTTGGGATTTGTCCGGTGTCTTGTATGCAAAACCTGCAATTTGACTTGAGGTGGTTATGGGAATGTCCCTTCTTAGCGGTTCAACGGTACTCATTACTGGCGGCACGGGGTCGTTGGGCAAGGCGCTCACCCGCGAGCTTTTGGACAATCACGACGTACAGCGTTTGATCATTTTTAGCCGTGATGAGTTGAAGCAGCTGGAGTGCCGGCGGATGTTCAATGATGATCCCAGGTTGCGCTGGTTCATTGGTGACGTGAGGGACAAGGATCGTCTCCTGCGGGCTTTCCATAAGGTCGATTACGTGATTCATGCAGCCGCGTTGAAGCAGGTTGATACGGCGGAGTACAACCCCTTCGAGTTTGTTAAGACTAATGTGCAGGGTTCGCAGAACGTCATTGATGCCGCGATTGACTCCGGGATCAAGAAGGTTGTGGCGCTTTCGACTGATAAGGCTTCAAGCCCGGTCAATCTTTATGGTGCGACGAAGCTGTGTGCCGATCGGTTGTTTATTTCCGGCAATCACTATGCGGCTGCGTATGACACGCGGTTCAGCGTTGTTCGCTATGGAAATGTGATGGGGTCGCGAGGGTCGATTGTCCCGATTTGGGCGAAGCTTGCTGCGGCGGGGGAATCGCTGCCTATTACCGATAATCGCATGACACGGTTCTGGATCACCATCGAACAGGCAGTGAAGTTTGTGCTCGATTCCTTCGAGATCATGCAGGGTGGGGAGCTTTACGTCCCCAAGATACCCTCGGTACGCATTGCTGAGCTGGCGCAGGCAGTCAATTCGGAGGCGAAGACGCATGAGATTGGCATTCGTCCCGGTGAAAAGCTGCATGAAGAAATGATTGCGGCTGATGACTCCCGCCGCACGGTTTCCATTGGCGACCGCTATGTTGTCATGCCGCACGTTGCCGGTTGGGGTTATCAGCGGCCCGAAAACGCCGTTGGCGTGCCGGACGGGTGGAGCTACCAGTCCGACGGCAATGACGTGTTCTTCTCGGTTGACCAGCTACGTGACATGATTTCGGCGGAAGGGTTCTAGGCCGGTGCTTCCCTACGGACGGCAGTCTATTAATGAAGCGGATGTTGCGGCGGTCTCCGAATCCCTCCGGAGTGACTGGTTAACGACTGGTCCCATGGTGGATCGATTCGAGTCATCCATTTCTGAGGTGGCCGGAGGTTCGGCGGCAGTCGCGGTGACGTCCGGGACGGCGGCGCTTCATGTTGCCTATGCTGCGGCAGGGATTGTGCCTGGCGACGAGGTGGTTACGACGCCGTTGACGTTCGTGGCGACCGCTGCGGCGGCTGCCGTCATGGGGGCGAAGATTGTTTTTGCCGACATTGAGGGGTCAACGGGGCTGTTGTCGCTTGGGGCGGCGGAGGCTGCCTTGAGCGAGCGAACCAAGGTCATAGCGGCTGTCGACTATGCGGGGCTTCCGGTGGACGCGCATGCTTTCAAGGATCTTGCCCACGCACATGGGGCCCTTTTCCTTGAGGATGCTGCCCATTCAATCGGTTCGTTCTTAAATGGCGAACCGGTTGGGTTGACCGCGGACCTGACCACTTTTTCGTTTTTCCCGACAAAGAACATGACGACCGCTGAGGGCGGTGCCGTGGTCACGGCAAACCCGGGCCTGGAGTTGCGGGCTCGCAGGTTCAAGGGACAGGGTCTGGTGCGGGAACGGGAACTGCTGCGTTACCCCGACGAGGGCCCGTGGCACCAGGAGGTGCACGAGTTTGGACTGAATTACAGGCTGCCTGACGTGCTTTGCGCCCTGGGGTTGAGCCAGATCTCGCGATTGGGCGCATTCAGGCGCCGGCGCCAGGAAATCCACAATCTCTACAATGAGGCCTTTGCCGGAAGCAGCCAATTGAGGATTCCGGGGGTTTCCGCCGGTGCAGAGCCCGCATGGCACCTCTACCCCCTGCGGGTGCCGGCGGAGCGGCGGAAGGAAATATTCACCAAGCTGCGGGACCGCGGCATCGGGGTGCAGGTCAACTACATCCCTGCGTACTGGCATCCCGTATTTGAGGACTTGGGTTACAAGCGCGGAATGTGCCCCAACGCAGAGGCCTACTACAGCCAGGAGCTGTCACTGCCCGTGTTCCCCGATTTGACGGACGCGCAAGTTCACATGGTCATAGACAATCTGCTGGAGATCGTCGGTGAGTGATTCAACGCCGGAAACGCCGAGGGTTGTCGCGGTCATCCAGGCACGAATGGGTTCCACACGCCTGCCTGGCAAGGTGTTGAGAAACCTTTCGGGCACACCGGTCCTGGGTTGGGTCACACGGGCGGCACAGCAGGCCGAGGGCATTGATGAGGTAGTGATCGCGACGTCGACGTCCGCGGATGACGGCGCCATAGCCGACTTCGCTGCTTCGGAGGGACTTCGGGTCATTCGCGGGAGCGAGGACGATGTCCTGAGCCGCTTCCTGATGGCCGTTGAGGCAACGGACGCGGACGCTATTGTCCGACTGACCGCGGACTGCCCGTTGCTGGACCCCCGGCTGATTTCACAGGTCGTGGCCCTTTGGCGCCGTGATGCGGCACAGTTGGATTACGTCTCAACGACCCAGAACCGTTCATTGCCTCGCGGCCTGGACGTGGAACTCGCCACGGCCAAGGCCCTGCGACAGGCTGATTCACGCACTGAATCCCATCACCGGGCGCATGTCACGAGTGCGATTTATGAAGCGGGTGCCGGGTTCCGACTGGCATCGTTGCAGTTCTCACCGTCCAGCGCCCATTACAGGGTCACCCTTGACACGAGGGAGGATGCGGCACTGCTGGACGCCGTGGCACCACTGCTGGCAAAGGTGCCACCGGCATGGCAGGATGTTGTGGCCGTCCTTGACGGGAATCCGGACATGGTTGCGATTAACGCCCACATCGAACAAAAGGCGTTGACGGAGGGATAACATGCGGGCGCTTTTGCGTTTTGACGCATCGAAGGATCAAGGACTTGGACACTTGGTTCGGTCCATGGCCATCGCCGATGCGGCGCTTGCCGCGGGCTGGGACATTGAAGTTTGCGGGGACGTCCAAAACGCTGTTGGTGCCGCAATGATTGCGGAGAGATTCCTTCCCGTCCACCCCGCCCCGACCGGTCCCGGCGCGCTCGCCCAGCTCGCGGCATCCCGTGGCGCCGCCCTGGTGCACGTGGACAGCTACCAGCCCCAGGGTTCCCTGCGCGAGGCCCTGGGAGAGGCAGACATCCGCCTGTCCTCGATGGAGGACGGAATCAATGGCCGGCGAGCTGCCGACCTGGTGCTTGACCCTTCCCCAGCAAGTGCATCAAGCTACCGTGCCAGTGACGGCAGCTTTCGGATGCTACGCGGCGCCGAGGCCATCCCACTGCGTGAATTGATTCTCGCCCTGCGAACGACGCAGGTGCCAGCCCCCCAATCCCCGGGCTTGAACGTCCTGGTCGTCATGGGAGGAACCGACGCCCGGGATCTGACGAAGTACCTGGTGGAGGGCTGGCTGGCCGCCGGCAGCGGGGGACAATGCCATGTCGTGGGTCAGCACGGCCTGGTCGAGTCATGGGGCCTGCCTGAGTCAGCCAACGTCATTGCCCACGCTCCCGGACCTGAGGTGCCGCTGCTTTTCCCGGCGATGGATCTTGTCATCACGGCCGCCGGCACCACCATTTGGGAACTGGCCTACCTGGGCGTGCCAATGGCTATTGCCCAAGTCGTGGAAAACCAACGCGACAACTATGAATACGCCGTCAGCCGGTCGATGGCGGCCGGACTTGGATCCTTCGTTGACGGTAAGCCGCCCCGTGATGACATCATCGCGATTCTCCGTGATTTGCGTGAATCAAAGGCTGCGAGAGTCACCCTCGCAGCCACGGCCCGTCGAATGGTCGATGGAAAAGGCAGTCGGAACATTGTCGGGGCCTGGTCGGCGTTGATGAGCCTGCCGCAAACCCCGACGGCCCGGCAGGCTGCAATCAGCGACGCACCCATCCTCTTCGACTGGCGAAATGAGGCGGCCGTCCGATCGGTGTCACGCAATCTGGCGGAGCTGGATTGGGGCGGGCATGTTATCTGGCTTCAAAAAGTGCTCGCCGACCCGGCGCGAGAACTGTTCGTGGTGGAGGATTCCAACGAGGCAATTGGGACAGTCAGGTTCGATGCCATGGGAGCGGAACCTGCCTTGTGGGAGGTATCCATCACTGTTTCGCCACACGCCCGGGGGCGGGGCCTGGGCCGGGCCGTGCTGGCTGCCGGGGAGGAACTGATGGGGGCACTACACCCGGGCAGTCGGTTCTTCGCGGAAATGTTGGAGTCCAACGAAGCCTCATACAGACTCTTCCATTCTTCCGGCTACGCAGGGTCCCTAGAGATCAAAGACGGACAGCACTGGCATGCACTGACGAAAACTGTCCGGACCCACGACTAAAGTTAGGTCCCCAACACGAAACGGGACGGCGACGCGCATGCCACTTCGACACTGCCCGCCACCGCCATCCGCCGGGTCCGTGGCTAAATCACGTTCCAGGTCAGAGGTGTCCCCGGCTCACAGTCGGTTGTAAAAGGCCGTCCCACCACCGTGGCAAACATGTCAGGCTCCAGTCCCCCGGAGGGACGGATCGAACGAACATTCGCCTCCGTGACAATTTCACCCTTACTGACAGCTTGCACAACGTAAAGTGAACGCCGGAGGCGGCTGCTCTCTGATTCACCTGCCGTCACCTGCAACGTCGGGGACCCCAAGGACAGCCAAGCCACTTCGCTTTCCTTCACCAGCATGGCGAGTTCATCCGGTTCCAGTGAAAAGTCGGAGTCAACGCCACCATCGGCGCGGCTCAGGGTAACGTGCTTCTCCACGACCGTGGCACCCATGGCCACAGCGGCAATGGCCGCGCCTATGCCCATCGTATGGTCGGAGAGACCGATCTGGACCCCAAATGCCTTGGACAAGACGGGAATCGTCCGCAGATTCGACTCCGACGGGGAGGCCGGGTACGACGAGGTGCAGGCCAGAAGCACGATCTGATCATTTCCCTCGCCGCGGATCGCTTGAATTGCCCTGTCCATATCGGTAAGGCTGGCCGCGCCATTGGACAAGATGACCGGCTTGCCCGTTTGGGCGACGCGCCGCAACAGCGGAAGGTCGCCGATCTCCAGAGACGCCACTTTGTATAGCGGCGCATCCAAAGACTCCAAAAGATCAATGGCTGTGGGATCAAACGGGCTCGAAAAGGGGACCAACCCCTTCTCGCGGGCCCGTGCAAAAATGGCCTCATGCCACTTCCATGGCGTATGTGCTTCCTCATAGAGGTCATATAGGTTCTTTCCACCCCAGAGCGGATGGCTATCCGAAATCATGAATTCGGGCCGCTTCGAGTTCAACGTAATGGTATCTGCCGTGTAGGTCTGAAGTTTCACCGCCTGCGCGCCACTTTCCGCCACCATGTCGACTATGTCCAGGGCCCGTTGCAAGTCGCCGTTATGATTCCCCGAAACCTCGGCAATGATGAAAGGACGGACCGACTGCCCGATGGAATGATTCTCGACCTGATACTCGTTAGTCTTCATTATTGTGCCTCTCTGTAGGAAAAATAGGGGTTGTTTGTGCCATCTCGGAAGGGGGCTGGACAAGCTGGCCCCGTTTCCGTTTGAGGTACAGTGTGGCCGCGACTGCAGCTGCAGCGCAAGCTACGCAGATGGAAGCCAATCCGGCGCCTATGGTATCCGGTAACAGGAATAGTAAACCCGTTGCCGCGCCACTGACAGTCAATGCAACGGCAAAGTGGCCTGTTTGGACGCGTGGACCTGATGCGCGGCGTACAAGGAAGAGGAAAACTAAGCCCAATCCGACGAAGGCGAGCCCCTTGACCAAGCCCAACAAGACCAGGTCGTTCGTTGTGGCTGGATACAAGGCAATGAGTGCAGCGACGATAGCCAAAAGTGGGGTGGCAACGGCAAAAGAAACGGTGCGGTGCATCGCGAACAGCACGGACATACAGATTAGGTAGAGGGCGTAGCCCACTGTCACTAGGGGTAGGACTTTGGCCAGTTGAACCACGATGGCGTCATCGCCCTTAAGGACGTGGATACCAAGGGTCGCTGTGGACGCGGCCGCCACGGCAACGGCACAGCTTATCCAGGCAGCTTCCTTGGCGACAACTGACACCTCCTTTTGGAAATATCCGCCCTGGCTTGCCGCCATAATGCGTGCCATCCACACATTGTTCAAGCCTGCAAGGACCGCAAATGGTCCTAAGGCAAACGCGGCCGCCGCAATGTACCTGCCGACAGAGGCCGCGTTTTGATTTGCCTGCAGGAGGAACGAGTCGCCCTGCATGAGGAGCATAATCGCCAAGCTGTGTGGCATCACAGGCAGACCCAGCCGGAAAGCAATTTTGACTTGTTTCCAGGCTCTCGAAGGCCACGCAGGGCGGGCCATCACAAATCCAGCGGTGGCCGTTGCCAACATTCCGACAGAAAATGCAGTGAGGTATATCGTGGCAGTGTGCCCGAAGACCAAGATTGCACAGAGGCCCAGGAAGTGGGATCCAACTGACGATCCGCCGCTTAGTATGATGTAGGCAAGGGGGCGCTCTTGGGCACGAAGTACAGCTTGTGACCCTACGACTGTACTCAGCAGCCCAACGGCCAAGATTGCCCAGACGAAAGCGTAGCTGCCGCCGTCGGCGCCTACGGCCAGAGCAAGTCCCAGAGCGGCAATGGCTGAAAGTACCAAACTAACGATGAAGTTGGCTCCGGTAATGGCGCGGGCATGCAGAGGACCCGAAACCGGTGCATAATATGCTTTCGTGATGGCCAAGGGGAGACCAGCGGACAATATGACCTGTCCAACCTGGAGGATGACTGTGGCCAGGCCGACCATGCCCCACTCGGTGGCATTCAGGATTCGGATGGAGAACGGCTGAATGATCAGCGCGCCCATCCCTTGAAGCACAGCGCCGCCAAGGTATAAAAGGGATTGCTTGCCGTGAGACAGACGCCGTTCAGTGGTGTCGTTCACTTCGCCTCTATGAACTCTGGTTCCACGGCCCGAGTGCTGACGGACGTAGGCAGCCTCTGAGGAAGGTGCTCAAAAGGGTTGCGAAGAAAATGCCAAGGGGACAATTTGGCCTCGTTAATTACTTGGCCAACTTCCCGAGTCCGCAGTCCCAGGACGGCTTGGGCCTTGGAAATTGGTGCCTGCAGCCAATATTGGATAAAGGGTTTGGCATTTCTCTTGTCCCAGCCCAAAACCGTCTTCAACTTCTCGGGACTCAACATGTAGTCACGTCCGAGCTCCTGGTTGGCGATTCTCAGGTGGTCGATGCGCGGCATTTTTGGGTCGTAAAATTCTGGCCACAAGGACCGCAAGTATTCTTCAGAGGAGGTTTCAGCGACTCCGGCAATTTGAAAGTGGGGGCCGTATATTGACACTTTTGTACCCGCTGCCGCCGCATAGAACAGCGCTGTGGCCAGTCGGTTGGAGACGACTTTTTCCGCGCTCATGACCAGCCACATGACACGGGCAAGGAAGTTGGGATCACGACGTTCTCCTGCCGTGATCAATTTATGCCCAGCATCCGTCCAAGCCCGCACTAAGTCAGGTTTTTGCAGGTCATCGATATGCATGCAAATGACAGAAGGTCCTTCGCGATCGTAAATTTCCCTGGCATATGCCGCTTGGTCGCCGTCAATTGACAGTAAACGGGTCCCGTGAAAGGGGAAGACCACGGTCGGCAAGGTAACCGGCGGGCACGATTCGGATGCTCGGATCATGTCCAGCAAGTACAGTGCGGGTGAACCGATCGGTGTAGTGGAGAAGCCTGTCTCTGACCGAACTTGTTCCTCCGACCAGCCTCGGCCGGCATGAGACCATACAAAGAGCTTGCCCTCAGGTGCACTGCCAGCAAGGTCGGCGAAATGCGTGCTTACGGGGGTCACGGGAGTCCAGCCGTGTTGGACCAGACCAGTAACGTGATGAGGCTTCGTCATCCCGGCAAATCCTGCGTAGATTGCGGAGTGTCCATAAAAGTGGTTTTGAATGTCCAACGGTGACGAGACTTCCTATGATTCTCTCGGTTCATGAATGGCATTGCGCGAGCGATCGCCATGGTTCAGGATACGCTACATGGGGCCGTCACTAGTTCGCTGGCGCGGATGCACCCAGCACCACGTTGCGGAATGTGGGGGTCGATGTCAACGAATACAGCCACAAACTCCCGTCGGGACGCCGTGCAACGATATTGCTCGAACCGGTTCCTGTGAAGTTGCCTACAACTGAGAATGACGAGAATGCGCCCCAACCGGCTCCGATCGCCACCCGTGAGCCAAAGCCGCCATTTCCGGAACCGGGGTAGAACCAAAGAACCCCATCAGAACCCCGCGCTATGAGATCCGCAGTGCCTGTGCCATCCAAATCATCGGCACTTATAACCGAGGTGAAATCTTGCCAGCCATTACCAACCACACTTCGCGGGAGGAATCCACCCTTGCCGTCTCCTGGGTACAGCCACAACTGGCCATTCAACGAACGCGCCAGTAGGTCGGAATTGCCGTCGCCGTTCCAGTCTCCTGGGGCAATGACTGAATCGAACACATTCCATCCGCGCCCAATGAGCTGTCGCGGGTAGAAGTTTCCCCGTCCATCTGTCGGGTACAAATACAGGTCTCCATTGGCGTCACGCGCAATCAAATCGGGAGTGCCACCGGAGTTGAAGTACCCTGCGCTCATGACAGACGTGAAACCCTGCCACCCATTGCCAATCAGACGCCGCGGCAGCCATCCACCGTTACCATCACCTGGGTATAGGTACAGTTGACCGGAGTAAGTAATGGCAAGGACATCCATCTTTCCGTCACCGTCAAAGTCACCAGCCTCCCATACTTTCGAAAATGTGCCCCACCCGGCGCCAATCTGCACATTGGACAAGAACCCGCCTTGTCCATCGCCCAAGTACCTTTGAATCGTGCCGCCTGCCGTTCGAACAGCGATGTCTGATTTGCCGTCGCCATTCAAGTCGTACCCTCCAGCGATGGCCCTAAAGGTATCCCAACCTTGCCCGAGGAGGGTCCTCCCATTGAACGAGCCTCGGCCGCTCAATCGGTAGAGATACAGCTCGCCACTGGTGGTGCGGGCGAGTATTTCGGAAGTGCCGGCGCCAGAGAAGCCCTGGGAGAAGGTGACTTGGTCCATGCCATTCCAGCCTGCGCCAATCGCCGTTCTGGGCGACATCCCACCTCTGCCGTCACCCCGATATAGCCACAGGGTGCCGTCCGGGGAAATTGCCACCAGGTCATTTCGGCCGTCCCCGTCGAAGTCACCGATGGGGATGATGGCCTGATAGATATTCCAGCCAGCACCCACTTGTACCCGGGGGAGGACACCGCCACCGCCGGTGCCCGCATAAAACCACAGTTGGCCGGACCGGTCTAGTGCCAGAATGTCAGCAATCCCATCCCCGTTGAAGTCCCTGCTGGCGGTGACTTTGCTGTATATGTTCCAGCCGCTGCCGATCTGCACGGCAGCCCCAAATCCTCCTCCCGATATGCCAGCCTGAAGCATTAGGCGTCCGTCTCCCGTGCGAGTAACGAGATCCGTTCGATGGTTGCCGCTTAAATTTCCGGCGAGCATGGTAATGGGTGCGGAGAAATTGGGACTACTCGCCGTACTTGCGAACGACTGGAGGTTCCCGAGAGTTCCGTTCCACACGTTCGAGTCGCCGACAAAAGGTCCGGAGTCGCTAAATTGCCATATCGACTGTGTGGTCCATCCGCTCGGCAATGGACCCGGGCCCGTATTGTTGTAGGCAGCAATGTGAAGGGGATTGGCTCCGAATTCATTCGAATTGCCTGTGCATGTCTGCCACCAGTCGGTGGTGGTGTAGATCATTGGCAATCTGCCGGTCAGGGTTTGGACTCGATCAGAGAAATCATGAATCCAAGCAACCATGCTGGCTGGGGACATGTCGTAGCAGGTATTCCCATATTTCGGGTATGGGTTGTATTCAATGTCCAATAGGGGTGGCATGGTCTTTCCATCTGCCGACCAGCCGCCACCGTTGCTAACGAAGAAATCTGCCTGACTTCGTGCACTTGACTGACTTGGAATTGCAAAGTGGTAGGCGCCCCTGATAATTCCCGCGTTAGCTGCGCCCAAGTACTGTTGAGAGAATGCGCTACTTGTCATATACGTGCCCTCGGAGGCTTTGATATACGCAAACTTGGCACCCAACTTAGCCTGGGCGGCCCAGTCGACATTGGGCTGCCAGCCACTGACATCCAACCCGGGGACTCCGGCGGGGATTGCAGCCAGAGCCTGGGGTGATGCTCCGAGAGGGGCCGCTGGAGATGCAAACAGGGGCGTCTGTACGCTCAAGGCCCGCCTCAATTTAGCCAGCCCTTGACCCATGTATGCGCCGTTTTCTGCAATCTGCTGATCCAATGTCCTGGAATCAGCGGACTTCGAAGCTGGCGTTGGGGACGCCGATGAACTTGTGGTGGCGTGAACGGGAGAGGATGAAGGGGTGGCAAACGAACTCGCACCATTGGACGGCTGCGGTGTCGCGGCGTCCGCTGATGCAGCCGGTGCCGCAAGTAGTCCGAACGCTACGCCAAAAGATAGGACGGCTACTGGAATGGCTCGTCTAAAGTAGTCCTCTCGCTGCGTCAGGACAGGCCTGTTGGCGCGCTTGATTTTCAGGTGCATTGAATTCTCCAGTGGTCTTTCTAGGCCCCAACGGTGAGCCGCCATGTTGGGCGCAGGGGACAAACCCATTACCAGTGTGGTTGGTGTGGCTGAAGTTGTCTAGCCACCATGATGAGGCGCGTTGACTGGCGGATCTCAACTGTGCGTCGTGGTCTATTGGAATATTCGGCGATTGAACTGGAATCAGGGCCTAAGCCCAGTCAGGATCAGGGTTCCACGTCGCAGCCGGTGACTTTGAAAAGCTTTGCGGCTCCTTGCCTGGCCACGAGTATTGTCGTTGCAGTAGAGTGTACGTCGACCAGGCCAGGATAATTGTCCGTTGCGGTTGACCGATCAGTCATGTAGTTAGTTCCGAAGTCCAGTATGTACTGGACATTTCGGGCGACGGCTACCTGACACGCCGCCGAGCCAGCTGCGGCTGTCGCAAAATCATGACCAAGAGTTAACAGGGCCGTGTCTGGACCCGGGGCCAAATTGACTTCGGTAACCATTCGGCCAGCCAAGCCATAGGCGAGAGTACCGCCGTTGAATGGATTGATGGCGATGACGGCATTAGCGGGCACCAGCGATGGCAGCCGTTGAATGAGCCCATATTCGTCGAGAGATAGTATCCTCCCCCTTGAATAGCTGAAACTATTGGAGATTTCCGAGGCTACTGATTTCAGTCCAGCCCCACAAGTCACGGCAAGCGCACTTAAGAAGCCGGCTGCAAGGACTCCTGCGGCCACAACACGAACAGCATCCGAGCGTCTGTCCAGGCAGCACAGACGAGACCTTTGAAAGTTTCGGAGTGGGGGATTGTCCAGAATTCTATGAACCAAAAAGCGTCTCAAGAAGTTCATGCCGAGACAGGCCAGGAGGATAACAAAGATGGGCACAAGGGCCGCCAAGCGGTATGTGTCTTGATACCAACTGCCGACCAGGGCATGTCGAATAAGGCCTTTGGGCGTGGATGCCGAGATCCAGTACAGGCCCATGCTGAGCGCCAGGCAGACGACAAGCCAGCGATGACGTTTGGCGCGGATGGAAACTGCGATGCCAATCCCAGCCATAAAGAAGGGCAGTAGGGTTGTGGGGCCGCCCATCAGACCGCCACCGACGACATCTCCCAATGCTTCAAGAGGAGTCCGCGTTGGGACCCACTGGTCAAATTTGAGAATTAGAACAAACCAGAGACATATAAAGGCCAGCACCGGAAATGTAACCCAGCGCGTTAGAATTGCCGCCGTCTTCATTCGGGACTCGGCGCTTTGAAGTTTAATCCTCATGAAGCCGTGCCAATGTGGCCAGACAAGCGGGACAGTAAAGACCAAAATAGAGGTAAATCCATTCGGCTGGGTTAAAAAGAATGCTGTAATTGTAAGCATCAACAATGAATATCGAGCCAGTCGACTGAATAGTCTCTTTTGGGTCTGTCCAAATATTTCGGCGCACAGCAGAAATGCTACCGGCAGAACGGCATACGACAAGAGATTGGGTAGGAGTGGTCCCCATGCGAGAAACTCGTAAGGGAAAATCCAAAAACTTGCTGAGAGAACTCCGGCCGTAACCATTAGGAGAGGGCGGAATCCAAACAGGCCCCGGACTAGCGCAACAATTGACAGTGGCCACACTAATGCGCATACCACCACGGTGAGGCTGTTCTGCGCTACCATGACGTTGCTTGACGTGAGTTCCATAATGAGCGCGGAGCTGGAGTGCCACACCGATGGATAAATTGCCAAGCTGGAGCCCGGGTTTGTCATTCGGCCTAAAGTAAGGCTTGATGCGTTGCCCGTCTGCAGGATGTATTCGGTTGCGTTCAGGTGAAAGACGTTATCGTACTTCTGAGCGAAGGAATCAGGCCGGCCCATTGACGTCATTGTCAGAGTGCTGATGACTATTATCGGTACTGTCAGAGCCAAGCTCCACGTCGAGATCGCCAGTACGCGTCCCGCCGGCTCTGGTCGCGTCCTTGCTGGCGGTCTCACGAAGAAGCGGTTGACTACGCAGGCTAACAACCAGCCAAGTAGCGACACGCCCGCTAGCAACCAAATATTCCACCCCAAAGGATAAAATTGGCTGAGTATTCCAGCAATTCCAATGAGCGCACAGGATGCGACCGGGGACAGTGCCACTGCACTAAATCCCTTCACCCCAAGAATGCGAACCAAGGGATATCCAGGGAACATGAGCAGCGAACAAGCTGCCAAGAATGCGGGAAACGCCGACCACCAGCTCATATCCGCCTCTGGCCACGCGCAGTCGGAGGAAAGGCGGGATAAAACAAATTAATTCCTCAATGAACTACTTGCAGGCGACTATTTCATACAGCTTTACGCTGCCTTCGTGGTCAACCAGCTTCAGCCCAGGGGCTTGGGTCAATTGCTCGGACGTAGGAAAAGTGTGATGCCCGCCATTGACTTCTTGGGCGCCAAAGTCCAGAACAAAATACGAGTTTAGTTTGGTGACCAGGCTGCAGACGCTAGAATCTCGGCCGACCTGTGCGAGCTCGCTGAAAAGTTTCTTCTCGTCCCCGTTCGGCACTGAGTTCACAGCTGGCAACAAGACTCTGCGGTTTGCAAAGGCATACGCCAACGATGCTCCTGTCCCCGGATTGGCGATTATTTTGGCATCCATGGGGATTTCTGTGCCGATCCGTTCCAAGAGGGTTTGTTCGTTCAGAGTCAAAAGTTGAGATGTAGCTGTAATTAGGTAGGAGCTTGCGGCTTCCCGTTGGGCCGCCGCAACTGCGCCCCCCTGTGCCACGAGAGCCACGAGAACGCACGCAATGATTCCAAAAGAGTTCTGCACCATGACACCGAGGTGAACTCCCATGTATCGCTCCCGCAGCGCAGAGACTGCGGCACTATATGCCCAGAGGGCACCGTAGCAGGCGATTGGCAACGCGAAAATAGGTAACATGGCGGCAAGGCGAAAAGGGTCGTTGTACCAGACGCCAGTCAAGAAGGCTCTCAAGTTGTTCTTTGGAAAACCTGAGACGGCTACAAAAAAAAGTATGCTGATGGCGTAGGAACCGACGACCCAGAAGTGCCTGCGCTCACGCAGCATTGCATATAGGCCAATGATGGTCAGGGCGAAAATAACGTAGGGTACTGGCCGACCTTGAGGTGCGTTGGTGATCGCTTCGCCAATGGCTTGGGCCATGGTTTGCTTAGGTGGCCAAAAGGAGGCGCTTGCGCTGGGCCGTAATTTCTTCCAAGCCGCGTATAGAAATCCAGCGTAAACCATTGCGATGACGATACATCCGATGAACCGCGGCAGTGGAAGTTGATGTCCTCGATAGGAAATGAACCTCTGGTATAGCCAGACACCCAATGGGCCAATTGCGAAGGCAGCAAGTGCCATCAACACGCTAGGGTGTGCCAGTCCGAGCCCAGGGGTGGCCCCGGCCAGGAGCGCTACGCCGAGAACGGGCCCTGGGCTGTCCTCTTGGGACAGACGGAGAATATCAGCGACTAGGGCGATTAGCGCGGGAAGTACGGCGATGGCTAGAAAATTGGGGTAAAGGACGCCAAAATACACCAATAAGTATGGGAAGGCGCTAAAACCTGCGGCTAGCGCGCCCGCAATCAAAAACGTGGCCGGCCGTGAACCCAACACCCGGCTAACAAGGTAGAGGCACGACATAGTCCAAACCAGCGCTGCAACTACAATATTGACAGAGTTGACTCCGACCGGAATGGACACATGGGCAGCTTCGACGACCAATGCCACCAAATCGTGCCAGGCTGCCGGGTAGAAAGAACCCGGGGCACCGGGTTCGATGCTACCTATTGTTAGTGACGAACCGTTGCCCGTGTCAATGATGTATCTGACCGCATTAAGATGGAAAACATTGTCGTACGTTTGGGAGATATTCTCAGGCCGACCAAACATTGTGGCAAAACGGACACACAGAATGGCAGCAGGGACCACGAAGCCCGCTACGGCGGCGGCTACAAGCGACAGCTTGCATCGCATAAAGAATCCATTGCCGCCAACATAGCTCGGTTTCTTAATCCTGCGAAATGTGTATCGCACGAGAAGGGACACGCCGGACACAACCAGGGTGAACGTGATCAAGGCCCAGACGGACCAACGAGCTCCGACGATCGAGGCCGCAACGGCCCCCACGGACACCAAGGTAAGGCTGAGTGGAGCGGACAGGCCAGCCCAAACGAGTCCCCGGGCACCGCAACAACGTGCGAAAACGAGTCCAGGGGCGAAGGTCATGCATGCCGCAAGTATCAGTGTCGGTACCGCATCCAACCAGGTCATGGAATTCTTGAAGTCTCCTGCGGCGCGAGCACCGAATCATCTATGTCACGAAAATAGTCGCATTCAAACTTGAGTGTAACAAGCAAACCCCCTGCAAGTGATTCGCGGGACGACGAGTCCCGCCAAGCCTGGGTCACATCGGTCGAGGATCGTTGCCTCTTCATTGGCTGTGGTGGGACTTGGCGAGCGGTCCGGAGGGACATGCGGGGAAGCGGTAGTTTTCTTGGCTGAAGGACCCCCTGCCCGATGAGCGCGTGTCTTCATCTCCGCTGGTCGGCGTAGGACTTTGCGCTTGTGCACGTGGGAAGGTCGTTGAAGCAATCGACAGCGCATATCCTTGAACCTGTCCAGCACGGACATCAACTTCACCCGGATGAGTTCTATCCAGGCACTAACAGTCGGAGGCACCTTCATGGCCCGTCCGCAGTCCGAACAAAATACTGCGTCCCTCGATTTGCTCCGCAAGGTTGCTGTGGTGCCATGTCACAATGAAGCAGGTGCGATTGCCAAGGTCATCGGTGATCTTCGTGCAACTGTTCCTGACCTTGAGATATACGTCTATGACAATGCCAGTACGGACGGCACCGACGCAGTGGCTTTGGAAGCCGGCGCAAATGTCAGATACGAAGCCCTTAAAGGCAAGGGAAACGTAGTACGCCGCGCAATGGCGGACTTGGATGCCGACATCTACTTGCTCATAGATGGGGACGACACGTATGACGCGTCGGCCGCGCAGGCCATGATCGAGCTGTTGCTAAGCGGGCCTTATGACCAAGTCACCGGAGTCAGGACGCAGGAGAGCGAGACTGCCTATCGTGCTGGACACGAGCTGGGGAACAGGGCGTTTAACGAAGTCGTGGGCAGGATATTTGGGTATCCGGTGAATGACATGCTCAGTGGATACAGGGTGTTTACCCGGCGATTTGTCAAATCTTTCCCAGCCGTATCAAAAGCGTTCGAAATCGAAACAGAGCTAACTGTCCACGCCATTAATGCGAGACTGCCTCAAGCTGAACATCCTGTCGGTTTCAAGGATCGTGCGGAAGGTACGGAAAGTAAGCTTCGAACGTATCATGATGGCCTCAGGATTTTGGGGATGATTGGCAAGCTTGCGCAATCTGAACGCCCTTTGTTTGTGCACGGAATTTTTGCCTCAATATTATTCCTGGTAGGAATTGGACTTGGGATACCGGTTATTGTCGACTTCCTCCAAACGGGCTTGGTGCCGAGGCTTCCAACTGCAGTGTTTGCATCTTCCTTAATTCTCCTATCAGTTCTGACTCTCATGATCGGCATCATTCTTGACGCGTTCAGAAAAGTCCGGCAGGAGAATATCCGAACCGCATATTTGACCATACCGGCGCCATTCGTTGGATCGCAGACCAATTGAAAGGGCTACCGAACTTGCAAAGAAAAGATACTACGATGAAATCCGTTTTGCGCTGGGCTGGGCTGTTCCTAGCGGCTGTCGCCGTTGTTCAAATCGTTTTTTTTGGCCTGCTGGTCGTCGGACAAACTGTTCCAGATCATGCGATTGTAACTCATTTAGCGAAGGACATTAAGGACGGAAACTACGGTCCGTCGGGTATTACCGATCGCATGGGTGGCACGGCGGACACGTTTACGGAGTGTATTGTGGCGGCCACGGGATTGGGTCAGGAAGGGGCAAATGTACTTGAACGCGCTGCCTTCATGCCACGACTGCCCAGCTGTCAAGACGGAAAACAGGAGATCCTGGACCTGGCGGCCGGCAAAAGTCTGGCCCCGAGTGGGGTGATCGGCTATTACAAGTATTGGTCCGGCTACACGGTTCTTACGAGGCCGGTAATTGCCGCGTTTGGCTTGACTGGAATGCGAATAGTTTCAGGTGGAATGTTGCTATTCAGTGCGATATTGGCCGTAGTGGTGGTAGGTCGTCGAACCAGCATGTGGGCAGGTGCGGGTTTACTTCTTCCGTTGGGGCTGGCTTCAAATATAATGTCGACACCGTCCACTTCATTTAGCCAGGCACTGTCTATATCCGTAATATTCTTTGGCGTGGCCCTAACGGCTTGGGGGGCTTCCATTTCGACAAAGTGGACTGTTATCGCCGTCGGTTTGTCAGCGGCACTATTTTGCTTCGTTGACCTACTAACAACTCCTGCAATTCCTTGGGCCTTTTGCGCTGTCGTTGCGGCCGGTGTCGCATACGCCAAGAGTCGGACGATTCGTTCCATGTTATTAGCAGGGGTTGTCGCAGTTTCGACCTGGCCTGTCGTTTGGGGCCTGACTTGGGTTTCGCGCTGGATATTTGCGGCGCTGATGATGGGGGTACGCACTACCTACAAGTTCATTATGTCCAATATAGAATTCCGCACGGCTGGTGATCACGGTGCGGTGGTCAAGCATTACTTGTTCGCGCCAACTGAGGCGAACTGGCAGTATTGGATAACCCATGTCTCGACGGCGATTTTTGTTCTCATTAGTGCGGGCATAATCATAGTGCTGTCACTGGTCATGGCCTGGCGCCGCCATGGGGCTCGTTCAGTGACGGCTTGGCCGCTGTTGTCAATTTCGGCTGTGGTTGTGATTGTTTGGTATGAAGTACTTAGCAACCATTCCCAGATTCATGCGTTCTTTACGAGCAGGGGGTACCCGGCCATGGTGGGAGTACTTCTGTTCGCGGCTCTATTGCTTTGGGGGTTGCCCAGGGTGAGCGGATCCCCGGGCGTCAAGGATGCAGTTGCTGTCGACCCGTCGGGGCTTGATCACCCTTCTGGCACGAATAAGGGAAGGGAACGAATTCACACTGGTCCCCAGGGGGTAGACAAAGATTTGAATCATCAGAATGCCCGGCCCACAGGGACCTTTTGAAATGAAACTGTTGTGGCGAACCCCCAAGCCGGCCCCATTGAATGCTCGTTTTGGGGCACCATGTGATGTTGGCTTCATGACGGCGCAGGAAACAGCCTCAGCCAGCGTCTGGGCGCCCTTCAACGGAAACGCATCTGCGTCCCAGTGTCAGCTGAAAGGGGCAAACAGCATAGCCCTGGCATCAAGCCAGATAGGCTGGGGCACATGAAAGTTTTGGTCACCGGCGGCGCCGGCTATATAGGTTCACACACGGTGCTTTGCCTGCTGGAAGCCGGGCACAACGTCGTCGTGCTTGATAATCTGGTCAACTCCTCGGCGGAATCGCTGCGCCGGGTTGAGGAACTTACGGGACGGCACCCGGATTTTGTCGAGCTGGACTTGCTGGACGCCACTGGCGTCGACGAACTTATTGCCGGTGGCGGGTTCGACGCCGTCATCCACTTTGCTGGTCTCAAGGCGGTGGGGGAGTCAGTGGCCCGGCCGCTCATGTATTACCAAAACAACATTGTGGGCACGCTGAACCTGCTGGCCTCCATGGACAAGTACGGCGTGCGAACCATAGTCTTCAGCTCCTCCGCCACGGTCTACGGTGCCAGCGAGGAAGTGCCCCTCATCGAGAAGATGCCGTTGGACGCCACCAACCCGTACGGACGCACCAAAGAACAGATCGAGGACATCCTCACGGACCTCGGCGCCGCAGACCCAACTTGGCGTGTGGCACTTTTGCGCTACTTCAATCCGGTGGGCGCACACGAGTCCGGCCGCATTGGCGAGGACCCCAGCGGAATCCCCAACAACCTACTGCCATTTGTGGCCCAGGTCGCCGTGGGACGCCGCGAAAAGGTCATGGTCTTTGGCAATGACTACCCGACGCCGGACGGCACCGGCGTGCGCGACTACATTCACGTGATGGACCTGGCCGCCGGCCACCTCGCAGCATTGGACTACCTGCCAACGCATCAGGGTGTGTTCCGCTGGAACCTGGGCACCGGCAACGGCTCCTCGGTGCTGGAAGTCATCCAGGCGTTTGGCGACGCGGCGGGCAGGCCCATCCCGTTTGAGTTTGCGCCGAGACGCCCTGGCGATGCCGCGGTCAGTTACGCCGACCCGTCCGCTGCATTGGCGGACCTGGGCTGGTCGGCGCACCGCAACCTGGCCCAAATGTGTGAAGACCACTGGCGGTGGCAGCACGACAACCCGCAGGGGTA
>Ga0134128_10002116_pt1 | contig 24809 bp, 20 predicted proteins | sample KB31754_FD_96462 | JGI IMG/M metagenome (GOLD analysis project Ga0134128, IMG submission 96462) | Terrestrial soil microbial communities with excess Nitrogen fertilizer from Kellogg Biological Station, Michigan, USA - KB3-175-4 | ecosystem: Environmental > Terrestrial > Soil > Unclassified ...
ATGTCCACCATGGTGCCAGTGGCCGCCGCCCCAATGATGCTGCGCGTAAGCCGGCGCGGATACGGCCAGCCCCGCGGCCAATGCCGCGACAATCGCCAAAGTTGATCTGCAACGCATCGAACTGTCTCCACACTTGTTGTCGCATCCCTAAGGCAACGTCCTGCGACGCGCGACGTTCCAAGCTCGGTGGCTTCAGGAAACTGTGGTTAAAGCCGAAGAGTATGCGGCGGTGCATTTACGAAGCGGGAGAGAATCCCCTACTGCTCTAAAGGTTCGCGCATGGTGCGCCCCAAGGAGCATTTTCAAATGGCAGTAGCCGCTTCATCCAAGCCGAAAGCGGGCAAGCCCGTCACCACCAGACATCTGGCCGCCGCGCTCGCGGAACAGCATCAGCTCAGCAAGAAGCAAGGCCTCGAGATGTTAGAGAATCTGATCGGAATGATCACCAAACATCTCAAGAAGGGCGAACGGGTGAAGATCGCGGGGCTCGGCATCCTGGTGGTTCGCAAGCGCGCCGCCCGCATGGGACGCAATCCGATGACTGGCGAAGCGATCAAGATCAAAGCCAGCAGGAAGGTTGCATTTCGCGCTTCCAAGGATCTGAAGATGGCGATCTGATCGTCGACAGTTCCGTTTCGCAAAACCTCGCCGATCACCGGCGGGGTTTTTATTTGGCGTGGTCGGCACCCCTCACGATTTGCGGCCGGCATCATATTCGGCCGAACAGAACGGGCCGCCCTGAAACCGGTCGCCGATCGGATCGGCCGGAAGCTTTGCCTGCTCGACCAGTGCTTGCGCTTCGAAATCCTGAGAGTGGTATTGCGGGCGATAGCCGAAGCGCCGGGCATTGCTGTTGTCCCACCATCCTGCGGCGTTGTCGGATGATCCGTAGAAAATTTCGAAGCGGATGTCGGGATGCTCAAGCCCGATGCGAACAAGTTGCGCGAGATCTTCCGGCTTGATCCAGATCGATAGCCGGCGTTTGTCGAGCGGCACGTCGTTCACGTTACCGATGCGGAGGCAGGTGACGCGCAGGCCATGCTTGTCGGCATAGAGCGCGCCGACCGCTTCGCCAAAGGCCTTGCTGACGCCATAACGGCTGTCCGGTCGCAACGTGACGTTGACGCCGATCTTCTGGTCGCGCGGATAAAAGCCAACCGCGTGATTGGATGAGGCAAACACCACGCGTTTGACTCCGGCGCGATAGGCCGCCTCGAACAGATTGTAGCAGCCGACGATATTGGCCTTGTGGATCGTATCCCACGAGCCTTCGATCGAATGCCCACCGAGATGAACAATGCCGTCGATACCCGCGGTGATCGACTCGACCTGCTTGTAATCGGCAAGGTCAGCGGCGATGAATTCTTCGTCCCCGCCGAGACTTGCGGGCTTCCGGATGTCGCTGAGGCGCATGCGCGGGTAGACGCCTTTGAACAATCTCCGCAGCCGTGTTCCGACGTCGCCGGCCGCGCCGGTGATCAGGATATGCATTTCTATTTTCTCGGTTATAGTACGAGCAATATTATAATCATAAACTGGGAGGTCCGCCGACATGAAGAACTTTGCCGCGTTCCTTGCCACTGCGCTCTTGACCGTCGTGTATGCGCACCTGCCGGCCGCGGCGCAACAAAAAACGGTACTTAAGGCATCGGACGTTCATGCTGCCGGCTATCCGACCGTCGTCGCCGTCGAGAGCCTCGGCAAAAAGCTCGAGCGGGCCAGCAATGGTCGCCTCAGTGTCCAGATGTATCCGGCGATGCAATTGGGCGGCGAGAAGGAAGCGATCGAACAGGCACAGATCGGCGCCATCGCTTTCGCGCGTGTCAGCGTCGGCGCACTCGGGCCGGTCGTCGATGATCTCAACGTGTTCAATATGCCCTACGTGTTTCGCAACACGGCGCACATGCAGCAGGTCATCGATGGGCCGATCGGCCAGGAATTGCTCGACAAGGTGAGCAATAGCGGCAAGGGGCTGATCGGACTGTGCTGGATGGATGCCGGCGCGCGTAATTTCTACGATACGAAGAAACCGATCAAAACGGTCGCCGACCTCAAGGGCCTCAAAATTCGTGTTATCGGCAATCCGATCTTTGTCGACATGGCCAACGCGATGGGCGGCAACGGCGTCGCGATGGGCTACGACCAGGTCTTCAGCGCCTTGCAGACCGGTGTGGTGGATGGCGCGGAGAACAATCCGCCGAGTTATGTATTCGACAACCACTATCAGGTCGCCAAGTTCTACACGATCGACGAGCATCTGATCGTGCCGGAAATGCTGGTGCTCTCGAAGAAGGCCTGGGACGGAATGTCGAAAGAAGATCAGGCGTTGCTGTTGAAGTTCGCCAAGGAAGCACAACAGGAAGAGCGCAAGCTCTGGGCGGCCTATGAGCAGCAGGCCATGGATAAAGCCAAGGCCGCGGGAATCCAGATCACCCAGGTGTCGGATGCCGACAAGAAAGCCTTCCAGGATGCGGTCAAGCCGGTGTGGGACAAATACGGTCCCAAATACGCCGCGACGGTCAAACGGATTCAAGAAATGAAGTGACGGAACGCGCCCCGTCGCGGAATTGGCGAGATGAACGCAATAGCGGCTTCCTTCCGCAAGGCGATGGATGCGCTTTATTTCGCTTGCGTGCTGATCGCCGGCAGCGCGCTGGTGTTGATTTCGGCGGTGATTCCCTGGGGCGTCTACACGCGTTACGTTCTCAACAGCGCGGCCTCGTGGCCTGAACCGGCGGCGGTTCTGCTCACGATCTGGCTGACTTTTTTCGGCGCGGCCGCTTGTTACCGGCTGCGCTTTCACATGAACGTGTCGTTCTTCGTGAAATTGATGCCGGCCTTCTGGCAACGTTTCTTCGATGCGCTCGCCGAAGTAGCCATGATCGCGATGTCTGTCTTCATGATCGTTTGGGGAGCAAAGCTCGTTATCGCCACCTGGAATAATTCCATCGCGGAGTTTCCGGACCTGTCGGTGGGCGTGACCTACCTGCCGATCCCGCTTGGCGGGGCAGTCCTCTTTCTGTTCGTGGTCGAGCGAATGGTCTGCGGAGCGCCACCGGCTCCCGCAAGTCATCACTGATCAGGCGCCGCAGGGAAACAAATGGACATCGCGATCCTTCTGTTCACGATGTTTTTCTGCTTCTTCATCGGCGTCCCAATCGCCTATTCGCTCGCCTTGGCGGCGATTGCCGGCTGCCTGTGGATCGGCATTCCGCTCGAAGCCGTGATGCTGAAGATCTCCGACGGCGTGAGCAAGGTCGCCATGCTCACGATTCCGTTTTTCGTGCTGGCCGGCGCGATCATGGCGGAAGGCGGCATGGCGCGGCGCATGGTCGCCTTTGCCGACGTATTAGTCGGCTTTACGCGCGTGCGCGGGGGGCTGTCCGTCGTTAACGTGCTTGCCACCACATTCCTGAGCGGGATTTCCGGCTCGGCGGTCGCCGATACGTCCGCAATCGGTTCGGTCATGATTCCGCAAATGGAAAAGAGCGGTTTCCCGCGCGTATTTGCGACCAATGTGACGATCACCGCATCGGTGCAGGCACTGCTGGTGCCGCCGAGCCACAACGCGGTCATCTATTCGCTGGCGACCGGCGGCACGATTTCGATCATCAGCCTGTTCATGGCCGGCGTGGTGCCCGGACTATTGCTTGGTTTTTCGATCATGGTGCTGTGCCTGGTGATCGCCTATCGAGACGGCCACCCGAAAGGCACGGCCGTGCCGCTGCGCGACGCCATCAAGATCAGCGTTGATGCCGTCTGGGGGTTAATCACGCTCGTGATTATTCTGGGCGGCATCCTTGGAGGGGTGTTCACGGCAATCGAGGCGGGCGCGGTCGCCTGCCTTTGGGCGTTTTTTGTGACGATGTTCATCTACCGCGACTACAAGTGGCGCGATCTGCCCGCATTGGTTCACCGTACGTTGCGAACGGTGGCGATGGTGATGACGCTGATCGCCTGCGCGTCAAGCGTAGGCTACGTGATGGCGCTTACGCAGATGCCGGCGAAGATCACGGCGTTCTTTCTGACCATTTCCGACAACAAATACGTCATCCTGTTTTTGATAAATATATTGCTGCTTGTCCTTGGCACACTTGTGGACATGGCGCCGTCGATCCTGATCTGCACGCCAATTCTCCTGCCGGTGATGATCAACTTCGGCGTCGACCCGGTGCACTTCGGCATGATCATGATGCTCAATCTCGGCATCGGGCTGTGCCACCCGCCGGTAGGCGCGATTTTGTTCGTCGGCTGTGCGGTCGGGAAGGTCAGCATCGAAGAGGTCATGCGCAAGATCTGGCCATTCTATGCCGTGATGTTTGCGGTGCTGATGCTGGTCACCTATGTACCGGCGTTGTCGCTATGGCTGCCAGCCCGGGTCGTGGGGCACTAATTTGCGCTGATTTGCACTGATTTGCGCTTGGCCACGCAATCGGCTCAAGGTCTATAATGGGACAGCAATTCCGAGGAGGCTTCTTCATGTCGCAAACGGCCGAAAAGCGCGGTGGCCTCCCGGCCATGCTGAAGGACGCCGCCTTCGTCTGGGAAGACCCGCTCGACCTGGAGGGCGAGCTCACCGAAGACGAGCGCATGGTGCGTAACACCACGCGGGGATTCGCACAGAATTATCTCATGCCGCGCGTTATCGAGGCATACCGCGATGAGAAATATGACCCCAACCTGCTAACAGAGATGGGCAAGCTGGGACTGCTCGGCCCGACAATCCCGGAAGAGTATGGCGGCGCCGGTCTTGGCTATGTCGCCTACGGGATGATCACGCGCGAACTTGAGCGCGTCGATTCCGGGTATCGTTCCTCGATGTCGGTGCAGTCGTCGCTTGTGATGTATCCGATTTATGCCTATGGCACCGAAGCCCAGCGCCGCAAATTTCTGCCCAAGCTTGCAACCGGCGAGTTCATCGGCTGTTTTGGATTGACGGAGCCTGATTACGGCTCCGACCCCGGCTCCATGGTCACGCGCGCGGAAAAGGTTTCCGGCGGCTACAAGCTCAACGGCGCCAAGACCTGGATTTCAAACGCGCCCGTCGCACACGTCGCGCTGATATGGGCGAAGCTGGACAATGTCATTCGCGGCTTTTTGGTGGAACGGGGGGCCAAGGGATTTTCGACGCCGAAGATCGAAGGCAAGCTTTCATTGCGCACCTCCGTCACCGGCGAGATTGTGCTGGAAGATTGCGTCGTCCCGGAAGACAATCTGTTGCCAAATGTCAAAGGACTTGCCGGTCCGTTTGGCTGCCTGAACAACGCACGTTACGGCATCGCTTGGGGCGCGATGGGTGCTGCGGAATTCTGCTGGCATCGTGCGCGGCAATACGTGCTTGAACGCAAGCAGTTCGGCCGGCCGCTTGCCTCCAATCAGCTTGTGCAGAAGAAGCTCGCCGACATGCAAACCGAGATCGCGCTCGGCTTGCAGGGTGCCCTGCGGCTCGGGCGCATGCTGGAGGCCGGCAAGGCCGCGCCCCCGTCGATCTCGCTGATGAAACGCAACAATTGCGGCAAGGCGCTCGACATTGCGCGACTCGCGCGCGACATGCACGGCGGCAATGGCATCTCCGAGGAATATCACGTGATGCGCGTGCTTTCGAACCTCGAAACGGTCAACACCTACGAGGGTACGCACGACATCCATGCGTTGATCTTGGGACGCGCGCAGACCGGCATTCAGGCGTTTTTCTGAACTAAGCCGCGCGAGCCAGAGCGCCGTTACGGCGACGTCAGAGCGTCATGCCTTTTGCGCTGTAGGCCAGCGCCGCAACCCGCGCCGTCATGGGACTATTTGAATCGGCGAGCGCATCGATCACGGTGAAATGGTTGGTGCCGGCAATTTCCTCGTAGCGCGTGAGAGCCCCGCCGCCGCGCCAGGCCTCGGCGATTGCCTTGCTCTGGCGCAGGAATTCGCTCGATTCGAGTGCACCCACTACCGCGTCGAGACCGCATCCGGCCGGTACGCGCCAGTGAAGCGGCGAAACCCGCCGCGCTTCGCTCTCATTGAGCCGCAGGTCGTCGTTGACGGAAATGCCGATCAGCGGCGTCAGATCGAAGACTCCGGAAATTGCATACGCCGCGGGTACGAGATCGGCCGGCGCATCGGATGCCAAGACCTTCCAGTCGGTCGCTGCCAGGCAAGATGCCAGATGCCCGCCGGCGGAATGTCCGTAGACGACGATGCGCTGACGGCGCCTGCGCCACAACATCAGGCACGCACTCCGCATCTGTTCGATGATGTCGGCAATCGAAACATGCGGGCACAGATCGTAGCCGGCAATCGCGACGCTCACGCCACGAGCATTTGGCCCGGCCGCCATTTGCGAGAACATCGACGGCTCGAGCGAACGCCACCAGCCGCCATGAATGAACATTGCAAACGGAGCCTTGTCGTCGCCGCTGGCCGGAAAAAGATCGATGGTTCGGCGCATCGAGGGGCCATAAGAAATCCCCAGTTTGGCGTTATGCGCTCCCCCACGATACGCTGCGCCTTCGCGTTTCCAGCGAGAGAAGATCTCCGGATGTTCAGGCACGCGGGCGCGATTATCATATTCAACTTCGTAGTCGATGGTCATGGCAGTTCTCTAACAGCCGCAATAAGAAGAACCCGGCTTTGCACCGGGCCGAAACAACGTTATCTCTTAGCCATGAAAATCGACGGCAGGCAAATGCGCAAGGCAGTGAAGCGATGGCATTGATCTCCACCGTTCCTCTTGAATTGCCGGTTGACGGCCGTCAATCGGAAGTCGCACTTGCAATAGCACGCGGTACCGCGCGCCTTCTGCACGCGCACGGGCGCTGTGTGGTAAGCGAATTGCCGCTGCCGTCGGGCCGCCGGGCAGATCTCGTCGCACTCGATCAAGGCGGCGAAATCTGGATTGTCGAGATCAAATCATCGATCGCGGATTTTCGTGCCGACCAGAAATGGCAGGACTATCGTTTTCACTGCGACCGGCTGTTCTTTGCCACCACCGTTGACGTTCCCTGCGATATCTTTCCGCCCGATACGGGCCTGATCGTCGCCGATGCGTTCGGCGCGGAATTCAAATGCGAGGCGCCCGAGCACAAGTTGCCGGCTGCGACGCGTAAATCGATGATGTTGCTGTTCGCTCGCGCTGCGGCGGCCCGGTTGCAATCCCTCGCCGATCCGACCGGACCCTACGGCGATGTAGGTTGACTAGCGCGCACGTTCGCGGATCGGCAACGGCCGCGACAACTACCGCGGTGCGCGTTTCGCCAGAATCCGCTGCAGCGTACGGCGGTGCATGTTGAGGCGGCGCGCCGTCTCTGAAACATTGCGGCCGCACAGTTCGTAGATGCGCTGGATGTGCTCCCAACGCACCCGATCGGCAGACATCGGATTTTCCGGCGGTTCGATCTTGGTATTGTCCTGAGCGAGAAGGGCTGCGACGACGTCGTCGGCGTCGACGGGCTTTGCCAGATAATCAACGGCGCCGAGCTTAACGGCATTTACCGCGGTTGCGATGTTGCCGTAGCCGGTGAGGATGATCGCGCGCGCATCCGGCCGCCGCCGCTTGAGCGCGGAAATCACATCCAGCCCATTGCCATCGTCGAGGCGCATGTCGACGACTGCATAGGCAGGCGCCGATTTTTCGACCTGGAGCAATCCGTCCGCAACTGATTCGGCTATCGACACAAGAAATCCACGCTGCTCGAGCGCCTTTGCGAGTCGCTGGAGAAACGAATGATCGTCTTCGACGATCAAGAGCGATCGCTCGCCGGGGATTTTAACTTTTACCGCCGGATTGGCGGTCTCAGTGATCAAGGCATCCACGATGTCACCTGTCGATGGGCCCCTGGGCCATATCCTATCCCGCGGGGGTCATCATCACACAGCAAAAAATAGTGATTGTGCGCGCCACTCTCAAGCCGCGGCGAAGCTCGATCGCCGCTCGAAATCGGGGCGGCTCCAGCGGAGTTTGACGACCGCGCCTCGATCGGGTTGCGCCTGATTCTGGAATGAAACCGTCGCCCCCGCTCGTTCCAGCAGGGTTTTGGCGATGAAAAACCCAAGTCCCAGACCGAGCGGTTCGTCGCCTGTGTCGTGCGGGTGTCCCGGCCGGCTGGTGACGTAGGGTTCCCCGATGCGGCCCATGATCTCCGGCGCAAAACCGGGCCCGTCGTCGCTGATGGTGACCTCGACTGCATGGTCGCTCCATCTCGCGTCGACCGAAACGCGATCACGCGCGAAATCGACCGCGTTTTCGAGCAAGTTGCCGAGGCCGTAAAGGATTGCCGGATTGCGCGCGCCGACCGGCTCGGCGCTGCGGTTTTCCGGCGCGCTGACGTCAATGGTCACTCCGAAATGGCGATGCGGAGCCACAACTTCCTCGATAAGCGCCGTCAGCGGCATGCGGTCGAATGGCTCGCCGCTAGCCGACAATTCCGTGAGTTTCGCGAGGATATCGCGGCAACGGGTGGCCTGCTCGCGCAGAAGTCTGACGTCGTCGCCGTGCGGCGCATTCGGTGCGATAGCGCGCTCCAGTTCCTTTGCGATCACAGAGATGGTCGAGAGCGGCGTGCCGAGTTCGTGCGCGGCTGCCGCTGCGAGTCCATCAAGCTGCGAGAGATGTTGTTCGCGTGTCAGCACAAGTTCGGTGGCGGCAAGCGCAGCCGAAAGCTGGCGCGATTCCTCCGCAATCTGCCAAGCGTAGACACCGATAAATCCGATCGCAAGCAGAATGCAAAGCCAGACTCCCATCATGTAGATCGGCGGCAGCTGCAACGGATCTTCGCTGTCCCACGGCAACGGGTAATGCACGAAAACCAGAACCGTGGCGCAAGCGACTGCGAATCCGCCCAGTGTCAGCGTAAAACGCGGCGGCAGCGCGGTGGCCGACAGCAGAACCGGTCCGAGAAAAAGAAACGCAAATGGGTTTTGCAATCCGCCTGTCAGGAACAGCAACACCGCCAGCTCGGCGATATCAAAAGCGAGCAGCCATGCCGCGCGATCGGGCTCGAGGCGCTGGGTACTATGGAACCGCAGCCGCAGCGCGACGTTTAGCCAGGCCGCCAGCGCGATTACGCCGAGACAGGTATAGATCGGCAGTTCGAAATTGAGCCCGTGGTAAACCACCAGGATCGCGGTCGTCTGCCCGATGATGGCGAGCCAGCGCAGCCGCACGAGCGTATCGAGCCGCACATTGCGGCGCGGGTGATGCTGGGCAAGGCCGAGATTGGGCATTTGGTGAGTTTACGGTGTGGGCTCGCTGTCTTGAAGTCCACTGGGCAGGTGGCGGGCCTTGCGCTTTCTGCGGCGGAGCGTCACATCTTTTGCCGTCATGGATGCGCAAAATACGCCCGCTATAGCAGCCGACCGCCTGGTCAAGCGTTACAAGGGGGTTGAGGCGGTCGCAGGCGTTTCATTTCGCCTCGCACCCGGGTCGATTACCGGCCTTCTGGGAGGAAACGGGGCAGGCAAAACCACCACGATTGCAATGATCATGGGGCTGGTGACGCCGACATCCGGAACCGTGTCGGTGCTTGGCGCCGAAATGCCGCGCGATCGCTACCGGGTCCTGCACCGGATGAATTTCGAAAGTCCCTATGTAGACATGCCGATGCGCCTCACCGTGCGCCAAAATCTGTCCGTATTCGCCCAACTCTACGGGGTCGAGAATATCGAGGAGCGTATCGCCAGTCTCGCCGCCGATCTTGATCTGACGGAATTTCTCGACCGGCTGACCGGCAAGCTGTCGGCCGGTCAGAAGACGCGCGTGTCGCTTGCCAAGTCGCTTCTTAACAGGCCGGAAGTGCTTCTGCTCGACGAGCCGACCGCGTCCCTCGATCCCGATACGGCAGACTGGGTGCGTTCGCGGCTCGAACGCTATCGGCGGGAGCAGGGGGCGACCGTACTGCTTGCGTCTCATAACATGAGCGAAGTCGAGCGCCTGTGCGAGCGCGTCATCATCATGAAGAAGGGACATGTCGAGGACGACGATACGCCGGCGCATCTGCTTGCACGGTATGGCCGCGAAACATTGGAGGAAGTATTCCTCGACGTGGCGCGCGGCCGCCGGCAGAGCGAGGCGGCGAAATGATGTGCCATTTGGACGCGTTGCGATGAACTTCGCCGACACCGGAATGAATTTTTCTTTCAATCGCGTTGCCGCGATGGTACGACGCTATTGGTATCTGTTGCGTTCGTCGTGGCCGCGCATACTTGACCTGATCTACTGGCCGACGGTGCAGATGCTGATGTGGGGTTTTCTTCAGGTCTACATTTCCCAGAATACCGGATTTTTTGCGCGCGCGGGTGGAGTGTTTATTGGTTCGGTGCTGCTGTGGGATATTCTGTTCCGGGGCCAACTGGGCTTTTCGATTTCTTTCCTTGAAGAAATGTACGCGCGCAACCTCGGCAACATCATGATGTCGCCGCTGCGCCCGGCGGAGTTTCTGCTCTCGCTCATGATCATGAGCATCGTGCGGCTTTCGATCGGCATGATCCCGGTCTCGTTTCTTGCAATTGCGTTTTTTGGATTCAATCTGTGGGCGCTTGGCCTCGGGCTTGTCGCGTTTTTTGTGAATCTCATTTTGACGAGCTGGGCAGTCGGGATATTTGTCGCCGGCTTGCTGCTGCGGAACGGGCTAGGCGCCGAAAGCATGGCCTGGACCATCATGTTCCTGTTTCTGCCGCTGACCTGCGTTTATTACCCCGTCGCGGTCCTGCCGGGCTGGTTGCAGTACGTCGCCTGGGCCCTGCCGCCGACCTATGTTTTCGAAGGCATGCGTGCGCTGGTGATCGACCATGTGTTTCGCGCGGACCTGATGGGACAGGCGCTTGCGCTCAACATCGCCCTCTTCGCGGCTGCATCATTGGCCTTTTTCAAGCTATTGCAGAGCGGGCGCGTGCAGGGTTCGCTGCTTCAAACCGGTGAATAACCGAAAAAACACTGTGTTTTTTGGCACTTATGCGCTAGGCCCGCGTTGTAAACCTGACGCGAAGAACTTACCTCTATGTTGACGCTATGAGCGAAAAACGACAGTCTGCTGCACCGCAGCGAGGGTCGGGGGACTCTATGGCAATAGGTGAATTCGGCGGAGCGGCAACGCTCCCCGAGGACGGTGGCGCGCTACTCGCAACGCCGATGTACTGGTTCTACGAACTGGGTCACACCGCGCTCAATCCTTCACGTGCGTTTGCTGACGCCACACGGCTGTTTTTCAAAAATCCCGCCAATCCGCTCGCGCACACTGCCTACGGCAAATCGGTCGCGGCGACGATGGAATTGTTCGAGCGCTCGACGCGCCGCTATCGCAGGCCGGAGTGGCATGTCGACTCGACGACGGTCGGCGGCGAGAAGGTTGCCGTGAATATCAAGAGTATCTGGAATCGTCCGTTCTGCCGTCTCCTGCATTTCGAACGGGCTTTCGAGCGACCGCCGCGTCGTCCGCAGCCAAAACTGCTGATCGTCGCGCCGATGTCGGGCCACTATCCGACATTGTTGCGCGGGACGGTGGAAACCTTCTTGCCCAATCACGACGTCTACATCACCGAGTGGATCGATGCGCGCATGGTGCCTGTTGCCGAAGGGCGTTTCGATCTCGACACTTATATCGACTACATTATTTCGATCCTGCACTTATTCGGCGGCGACGTTCATGTGGTCGCTGTCTGCCAGCCTTCCGTGCCGGTGTTTGCGGCCGTCGCCTTGATGGAGGCCGATAACGATCCCGACGTGCCGCATTCGATGGTGCTGATGGGCGGGCCGATCGACACGCGGATCAATCCCAACGGCGTGAACAAACTCGCGGAACGTCGCGGACTCAACTGGTTCCGCAGTCACGTCATCACCAAGGTTCCATTTCCTCACCCCGGCGTGATGCGCGCCGTCTATCCCGGCTTCCTGCAGCTTCATGGCTTCATGAGCATGAATCTCGATCGGCACATCGAGGCCCATCACAACCTGTTCCTTCACCTGGTCAAGGGTGACGGCGACTCCGCACAAAAACACCGCGAGTTCTATGACGAATATCTTGCCGTCATGGATCTCGCCGCGGAATTCTATTTGCAGACGGTCGATACCGTGTTCATCCGCCACGCTCTGCCGAAGGGCCAGATGAAGCACCGCGGTCGACCGATCGATGCCGCCGCAATCAAACGCATCGCGTTGATGACGGTTGAAGGTGAGAACGACGATATTTCCAGCGTCGGCCAGACCGAGGCGGCGCATGCGCTGTGCGTCAATATTCCGGATGACCACAAGGTGCACTATTTGCAGCCGAGTGTCGGCCACTATGGCGTCTTCAATGGTTCGCGCTTTCGCGCGGAAATCGCGCCGCGCATTTCGGATTTCGTCCTCTCGCGCAATGACCCTCGTGTGGCAAAGGTCGTGCCGCTAAAGGCCGCGGCAAAGCGCTGACCTCGCGTTCGCACTCCTGATTGTGGCACACTCGCGGCCCGCGGTGATTCTGGGTCGATGATGTCCATACCCCTGCGAGCAATGCTCTTTCGGCGCACCAGCGAGCCGTCGGCGATAACCGTCGACTGTGACGGTGAGGTGTACCTGATCCGGCTCCGGCGTCACCGGCAGGCGCGGCGATACACATTGCGTATCCATGCGGTGGACCGGGAGGTCGTGCTCACAATGCCGCCGCGCGGCAGTGTGAAGCAGGCCAAGGAATTCGCGCAAAAACACGGCGGGTGGATCGCGGCGCGTCTGCGAAGGCTGCCGGATATCGTGCCTTTCATTCATGGCACAGTGTTGCCGGTGCGGGGGATTGAACATCGGATCGATCATCGTCGCACCGAGCGCGGTACCGTCTGGCTCGAAAGGCATGCCGGCGCGCATCTGCTGTGCGTTGCCGGTGGGACACCGCACCTGCCGCGGCGTGTGCGCGATTTTCTCAAGCGCGAGGCAAAACGCGATCTTGAAATGGCGAGCCGTACGGCGGCGTTGGCGCTCGGGGTCGATATCAAACGCGTTTCAGTGCGCGACCAGTCGAGCCGGTGGGGTTCATGCTCGTCGACTGGCGTATTGTCTTATTCGTGGCGCCTCATTCTTGCTCCATCTTTCGTCCTCACCTATCTCGCGGCCCACGAAGTCGCTCACCTGATCGAGATGAACCATTCGCGTCGGTTCTGGCGCCTGGTGGAGCGAATCTGCCCCGACATGGACCGGGCAAAAGCCTGGCTCGATGTCCACGGCGCCGATCTGCATCGATATGGAATCGATTCGCGCTAGCGCTGCGTACACTCATGATGTACTGAATCGTCATGGCCGGGTTCATCCCGGCCATTCATGTCTTTGACGTTGCAGAGCCGCAAGGACGTGGATGCCTGGAACAAGGCGGGGCGTGACGAAGGAAATTCATTCATGCTGCGTCCAGGTACTTTCGCGCTCACGGCTTTGCTCGCTGCATTAAGCGCGATCGGGCCGCTCACGACGGATATGTACCTGCCGTCATTGCCCGATATAGCGCAACAGCTCGGTGCCTCGACCGCGCAGGTGCAGTTCACGATTTCCTCATATCTGCTCGGATTTGCTGTTGGGCAGATTCTCTACGGCCCTATCTCCGACCGTCACGGCCGCAAGCCGGTCTTGCTGGCGGCGATCGCTCTCTATTGCGTGGCAAGCCTTGCCTGCGCGTTTTCGACTTCGATTGAAATGCTCATTGTCGCCCGAGCGTTTCAGGCGGTCGGCGGCTCCGGCGGCATCGTGCTCACCCGCGCCATTGTGCGTGACATTTATTCCGGCGCGCGCGCCGGACGCGAGCTGTCGGTGATCGCCTCGGTTATGGCGCTTGCGCCTGTTCTGGCGCCCGTCGCCGGCGGCCTGGTGCAGACGGCGTTCGGATGGCACGCAGTGTTTCTCGTTTTGGTCATTGCCGGAGTGGCGGGCGCGGGAATCGTCGCGATGCTGCTGCCGGAAACGCTGAATTCGCGTGCCGCTGAACCTTTGTCGCCATCCTCGATGCTGCGATCATATCGCGTGGTGGCACGAAATTCAGGTTATCTCGCTTATCTCGCTATCACGTCGGCGAGCTACGCGGGGCTATTCGCCTGGATTTCGGGCGCGGCATTCGTCCTGCAAAATCTCTACGGTCTTACACCATTCAGATTTGGCGTCGCATTTGCACTCGGCTCCGTAGGGTACATGACCGGCTCCGCGCTCGCGGCGCGGCTGGTGACGAGGCTTGGGCTCGACGGTGTTCTTACGCTTGGCGGGTTTGCTTGCGCGGCAGGCGGCCTCGGCATGGTGGCCGCGGTTGCATTCGGCCTGACGTCCGCTGCATCGATTGTGTTGCCGGTCGCGGTCTACTTGGCCGGTCTGGGCATGGTCTTGCCCCAGGGCATTGCCGGCGCGATGACGCCGTTTCCAGAGCGCGCCGGCGCCGCATCCTCACTTTTCGGCTTCGTGCAACAGACCGCCGCGGCGCTTTGCGGCGCGATCGTGGGCTGGTATCTCGGGCAAAGCGCCTGGCCACTCGCGTTCGGGGTTGCCGCGATGGGATGCGCGACGCTGGCGTTATCGCTGATGACTCACGGCGTCCGCAGCCGTGTTGCGAAACACTAACTCAGCGTCTGCCGAAAAGATTATTGAGCAGCCAGCCGTCAAGGCCGCCCGTTCCGGTGGTCGCGGCATTCGCGGCAGCGACGGGCTGGATCGGCGCAGGCGGCGTCGGCCTAGGGCCACCGCCAAAAAGTCCGGAGATCAATCCGCCACTCGTCGTGCCCGGCAGACTTGCAACCGGCACTCCCTGGTGCGCGCCGCGCATGAAGCGGCTCCAGATTTCCACGGGCAGGCTGCCACCGGTCACATGCTTCGTCGGGGCGCCGTCGTCATTGCCGAGCCAGACACCGGTGACGAGGTGTCCCGTGTAGCCGATAAACCAGGCGTCCCGGAAATCCTGCGAGGTGCCGGTTTTTCCTGCCGCGGGCCAGCCGGACAATGCCGCCTTGCGCGCGGTGCCAATGGTCAGTGTTTCCGACATCATCTGGTTCATCATTGCCACGTAGCGCGCGTCGATGATGCGGCCGAGCTGCAGGATATTTCGCGCATACAGCAATTTGCCGTTCGCCGCGGTGATCTTTTGGATCACGTGCGGAATGACCGCAAAGCCGCCGTTCGCGAACGGCGCGTAAGCGCCGACAAGTTCGAGCATGGAAACTTCCGAGGTGCCCAGCGCGATTGAAGCATTGGGTTCGAGCTTGGATGCAATGCCGAGCCTGTAGGCGGTTCGAATGACCGCCATCGGCGTGAATTCAAGAGTCAAACGTACCGAGACCGTGTTGAGAGACAGCGCGAGCGCCTTGGTCAGCGTGACCGGCCCGAAATATTCATGGCCATAATTCTCCGGCTGCCATCCTTTGACGTTAATGGGGCGGTCTTCGCGCACGCTATCGGGGGTCAACCCGTGCTCAAGTGCGGTGAGATAGATGAATGGCTTGAAAGCCGACCCCGGCTGGCGTTTGGCAGCCACCGCCCGGTTGAACTGGCTGTCGGCATAGTCGCGTCCGCCGACCAGCGCGCGCACCGCCCCGTCAGGTGTCATTGCCACCAGCGCGCCCTGCGCGACGCCGTTCTTGTCGCCCTTCTGCGCGAGTTCCTCGTCGAGCGATTTTTCGGCATTCGCCTGCAGGCCCGCATCGATCGTGGTCTGGACTACAATATCGTCGTCAACGTGGCCCAACGTGTCGTTGAGCGCATCCATGACCCAATCGGCCACGTAGTTGACCGAGCCGGTATTGGCCTGCGCAACGATGCGCGGCGGCCGTGCCATTGCCGCGTGTTCGGTTGTTACCGAAATGTATTTAAGCTCGGCCATGGCCGCGAGCACCACCTTGGCGCGCCGTTCTGCGCCATCGAAATTTCGCGTGGGAGCAAGCCGCGACGGTGATTTTACCAATCCGGCCAGCAGCGCGGCTTCGGCGACCGTAATGGTGCGCGCGGACTTCCCGAAATAGTGTTGCGATGCCTGCTCGATGCCGTACGCACCCGCTCCGAAATAGACCCTGTTGAGATAAAGCTCGAGAATCTGGGTCTTGGTGAATTTACGTTCCAGCCAGAGCGCCAGCAGCGCTTCCTGAAGCTTGCGCGTGATCGTGCGTTCCTGGGTGAGGAACAGATTTTTTGCCAGCTGTTGCGAGATCGTGGAGCCGCCTTGCGCGACGCCGCGATGCATGACATTTGCCAGTAGCGCGCGCCCGATGCCGTAGGGATCGACGCCGGAATGCTTGTAGAAGCGCCGGTCTTCGATCGCGATGAAAGCTTTTGGTACATAACCCGGCATCTCTCTTAACGGCATCGGCGCTCCGGCAAGATCGCCGCGCCGCGCCAATGCGCGGCCTTGATAGTCGACGATCTGGATCGAGGGCGCCCGCTTGGGAATTTCCAGCGACTGGATCGGCGGCAGATGCGCGCCGACCCATCCGACGAAGCCGGCTACGCCGATCGCGAACCAAAGACCGACCACGAGGCCCCAATAGGCGATGCGGGCGATGAGAGAGCGCCCGCTGTGACCGGAGGCTTTGTTGCGCGCGCGCCGCTTGCGGCGTCTGGCGGGAGGTTTGTTTTCCGTTGCCGGACGGTCCGCGGCTGGCGCCGGGCGGTCACCGGGGGAAACGCGCAATTCGGCGCTCTTGTCGAACGCCGGCTCCCGGCGCGCGCCTGTTTGTTTCCGTTTCGACGCCATCAACCGACCCGTTCCGCCGGCGGGTACAAACCGCCGGTCCCCAAGCACACGCTAAGCAGGTCGATTTAAGGGGTCGTTAAGGGGTATTTCACGCGACGTTCGCCGCAAGGCCCGATCGGCCGCCGGGCATGATTTTGATCAATCGGTGGCTTCCGGCGATTTGCTATGCAATTTCACGATGTTATTTGCGGATAAGGAAATGCCTGACCCTCAATCGCGCCCACAGCTCAAAGTCCGGCGGGTGAATCTTGATACCGGCCGAGAGAACGTTGTGGTGATGTCGCGCCGGTCCAAGGCGCTGCGCCCCGAAGTATTCCGCGGCTTCAGCCGCGTCGAACTGTCGTGCAAATCGAAGGTTCTGCTCGCCACATTGCTGATCACCGATGACGGCCTCGTCGCCGCCGATGAGATCGGGCTTGCCGAGCCGGCGTTTCGCCGTTTCGGCGAGGCCGCCGGATGTTTGGTCACGGTCTCGCCTGCCGCCCCGCCCGATAGCCTGGATGCCGTCCGCGCGAAGATCCAAGGTCACGCGCTCAGCGCCGCCGAGATCGGCGCGATCATCGATGACATAAGCCACTATCGCTATTCGGACATGGAGGTTGCGGCGTTCCTGATCAGCTCGGCAAGTTTCATGACGAGCGATGAACTGCTCGCGCTATCGCGCGCCATGGCACAAGCCGGCACGCAACTGAAGTGGGACAGGCCGATCATCGTCGACAAGCACTGCATCGGCGGCATTCCCGGCAATCGCACATCAATGATTGTGGTGCCGATCGTTGCCGCCTATGGGCTGACCATCCCCAAGACATCATCGCGCGCCATCACATCGCCGGCCGGCACCGCCGACACGATGGAGGTGCTGGCGCGGGTCGACCTTGGCGTCGACGAGATGAAAGAAGTGGTGAACGCGTGTCGCGGATGTCTGGTTTGGGGCGGGCATGTCAATCTGGCGCCGGCCGACGACATTCTCATTTCAGTTGAACGCCCGCTCAGCATCGATACGCGCGAGCAGATGGTGGCATCGATCATGTCGAAGAAGCTTGCCGCCGGCTCGACGCATTTGCTGATCGATCTTCCGGTTGGCCCCGCGGCGAAACTCACGACGGCCATGGAGGCAATACGGCTGCGCAAACTGTTCGAATTCGTGGGCGACCGTTTCGGCATCGCCGTGGAAGTCGTCACCACGGACGGTCGCCAGCCGATCGGCAACGGGATCGGTCCCGTGCTCGAAGCCCACGACGTTATGGCCGTGCTTTCGAATGCGCCCGATGCCCCCGCCGATTTACGCGAGAAGTCATTGCGGCTCGCCGCCCATCTCCTCGAATTCGACCCCGACCTGCGCGGCGGCAGCGGCTACACGCGGGCGCGCGAGTTGCTCGACAGCGGCAAAGCGCTCAAGCAAATGCAAAAAATCATCGATGCGCAGGGGCCATCGGGGTGCCGTACCGATCTCGGCAATCTCACCGCCGATATTGCCGCGCCCCGCGATGGTTTAGTCGAGGCGATTGATTGTCTGCGCCTCAACCGGCTGGGGCGTACCGCCGGAGCGCCGATCGACAAGGGCGCCGGGATCAAGGTGTTCAAGAAAATTGGCGATGCGGTCCAGGCGGGCGAGCCGCTTTACCGCATCCATGCCTATGATCCGTCCGGATTTGATCTCGCGGTAGCGGCGGCGAAAGCCGATAACGGTTACGTCGTCGACTCGCGGTTGAATGATCGTGAGAAGAAGCAGTGAACAAGGCTGCCATTCACGCACTGCAGCCGGCTGTCGATGACGCCGGTCGGCTTGCATCGCATCTGGGACTGCCCCTGCATGTCATCGACGTGCACCGGTTTCCGGATGGCGAGCTGCGTGTCACGATCGGAGCGGCGACAGAAACCGCTATCGTCTACGCGCCGCTCGACCAACCCAACGACAAATTGCTGGCGTTGCTGTTTGCCGCGGAGGCATTTCGTCGCGAGGGCGTAGCTCGGCTTTTGCTCGTTGCGCCTTACCTTTGCTACATGCGCCAAGACATTGCCTTTCGGAAGGGTGAGGCGATCAGCCAAAAGGTTGTCGGCGCGCTGATAGCGAACAGTTTCGATCGCGTCGTCACGGTGGATGCGCATCTTCACCGCACGAAAAACATTGAAGACGTATTCCCGCACATCGAAGCGCAAGATCTTTCGGCAATGGCGGCTATTGCCGATGCGTTGCGAGGTGAGGGCATCAATGGTGCCACGGTTATCGTCGGGCCCGACGAGGAGTCCCGACCCTGGATCAGTGATCTTGCCGGACGCCTTGGGCTCATGCACGCGGCCGCCCGCAAGAGTCGTCGCGGCGACCGGTCCGTCGGTATTGTCTTTCCCGAACCGGGTCTGTTTGCCGGCCGGCCGGCATTGATCGTCGATGATATTGTGTCTTCGGGGGGTACTTTGATCGCCTGCGCAAAAGCGCTGCTTGCGGCCGGCGCCAGCACGGTTGATGCCGTCATCATCCACGCGCTGTTTCCGCCCGAAATGATGCAGTCCTTCCTGAATGCGGGCATTCGCTCGGTTCGCTCGACGACCAGCGTTACACATCCGAGTAATTCATTTCGGCTCGACAGGCTCTTGGCCGATGCCGTGCGCAAGGAGAAGGGCCGATGAGCGTTAGCCTACGTTTTTGCGGCGCCACACGCACCGTGACCGGCTCCTGTTACCTGTTCGAAACAAAAGCCGGCCGCCTGCTGGTCGACTGCGGTCTGTTTCAGGGGTCAAAGACATTAAAGGCGCTCAACTACGGCGCCTTTCCTTTCAAGCCGGCCGATATATCCGCCGTGCTCCTCACCCACGCCCATATCGATCACAGCGGATTGTTGCCGAAGCTCACGCGCGAAGGTTTCCGCGGAAATATCCTGGCCACGCGCGGCACAATCGATTTGTGCTCCTATATGCTGCCGGACGCAGGCAGCATTCAGGAATCGGAAGTCGCGGCACTCAACCGGCGCAATACGGCGCGCGGCCGGCCGGAAGTAACCCCGATTTACACCCAGGCCGATGCCGTTGCCGCGCTCGATGCGTTCCGTGCAATCGACTACGAAAAATGGATCGACGTCATTCCGGGCGTGCGCGCACGCTACTGGAATGCCGGTCATCTGCTCGGCTCGGCTTCAATCGAGCTCGCGTTTTCCGGCGAGGGGCAATCCGGCCAGGCCTTGCGGGTACTGGTGTCGGGGGACATTGGTCCCGATGCAAAACTGTTCCAGACCGATCCCGAAGCGCCGACGGGCCTGGATTACGTCATTACGGAATCCACCTACGGCGACGCTGACCGGCCGCCCGTCACCCGGGAAACGCGGCGCCAGCATCTCGCGGCGGAGGTCCGCGACGCACATGCTGCCGGGGGCGCGCTGCTCATTCCCGCCTTCGCCGTCGAGCGCACGCAGGAACTGATTTTCGATTTGGTGGATCTCATGGAGAGCGGCGAGGTTCCCAAAGCCCCGATCTTCCTTGACTCGCCGCTGGCCATTCGCGCGACGGAAGTGTTTCGGCAGCATGCCGGAACGCTCGCGCCCGGCGCCGAAGTCAGCCGTTTTTTGGCCTCGCCGTATCTGCGCAGCACTGAGACGGTGGAGGAAAGCAAATCGATCGCTAAGATCGCCGGATTTCACATCATCGTCTCTGCCAGCGGCATGTGCGACGCCGGCCGCATTCGGCACCATCTCAAGCGTTGGCTGTGGCACGCGAACGCCACGGTGTTGCTGGCCGGCTTCCAGGCGCGCGGCACGCTGGGGCGATTTCTCGTCGATGGCGTCAAAATGGTTCGGATTCAGGGTGAAGAGGTCAAGGTGGCGGCGCGCATCCGCCAGTTCGATGAATATTCCGGCCACGCGGACGGCCCGGAGCTGGCGCGCTGGATCGCGGCACGACGGCCGATTCAGCGGGGTGTCTTTCTGGTCCACGGCGAGGAGCCGGCGCTGGCCGGGCTTTCCGAGCGTATCGCCGAGCGTACTGTTCCGGCGGCAAAGGTTTTCGTCCCAATTCTCGACGACGTCTACGAGCTCACAACCGTCGCGCCGACCCCTGTCGATGGCTCGCGCCGGCGGAGACTCGCGCCCGAAGCGGTGGTCGCGCTCGACTGGCACAACGATATGTCGAAGCTCATTCTTGATATCAATGCCGGGATCGAGGCGGCGGCCGACGATCGTGCGCGCGGCGTCATCATCCGGCGCCTGCGTCGTGCGCTTGAGACGGAGCAGCCGGACTAGGCGGAGGCCGTGCTCTTGGTTGCCTTGGCGGCCTTGCCGTCTTCGCCGTCCGCGAACAGAGCAATCAGGGCTCGCTTGATCGCGGCTTGGCGCGTCGGTGAGGTGATCTGGGCGCCCATCAGGTCGGTCACGTAGAAGACGTCCACCACACGTTCACCGAAAGTGGCGACGTGGGCCGATGCGATATTGAGATTGAGCTTCGAAAGCGTCGCCGTCAGCTCGTAAAGCAATCCCGTGCGGTCGAGGCCCGTGACCTCGACCATCGTGTAGCGGTGAGACCACTGGTTGTTGATGGTGACGTTCGGCTCCACCGCGAAAGCGCGGATGCGTCCTTTGGGCGGCGCGCGCTTGGCAACAACATCGGGGAGGCGAAGTTCGCCGCGCAGCGCCTTTTCGATCGAATCGGCGATGCGATTGGCGCGCCGCTCTTCGTCTTCGTCGCGATCGAATTCGCGCGACAGCGAAATCGTGTCGAGGGCGCGCCCGTCGGTGGTCGTGTAGATCTGCGCGTCGACGATGTTGGCACCGGCCATCGCGCAGGCCCCTGCGATGATCGACAGCAGCCACGGGTGGTCGGGCGCGAGCAAAGTGAGTTCGGTCACCGCCCGCTCGGCATCGAACGCGATCGACGTCGCCAGCCGCTTTTCGGCGTCCTCGGTGGCGCGCACAAAGTTGGCGTGTTCGATCTTGTGCGGAAGATCGACCTTGAGCCAGTAGGCGGGATAAAGCTTGCCGATATAGGCCTCGAGGCGGTCCTGCGGCCAGTCCTTCATCGCTTCGCGGAACTCGTTCTGCGCGATGGTTACGCGCTGGGCGCGATTGACCTCCGAGAAGCCGCCGGTAAGCACCGGCTCGGTCTCATAGTAAAGCGTCCGGATCAGCTGTGCCTTCCAGCCGTTCCACACGCCGGGGCCGACTGCGCGGATGTCGGCGGTGGTGAGGATCGTCAGCAGCTTCAGCCGCTCCGCGGACTGCACCGTTGCGGCGAAATTTTCGATGGTCTTGCGGTCGGACAGGTCGCGCGACTGCGCGATGCTCGACATCACCAGATGATTTTCGATCAGCCACGCCACCGTATCGGTATCGGCGGCCGAAAATCCCATGCGCGGACAGAACCGTCTGGCCACGCGCGCGCCCGCGATCGAATGGTCCTCGGGACGGCCCTTGGCGATGTCGTGCAGGAACATCGTGACGTAGATCAGACGGCGGTGCTCGGGCAGAATTTTGTGAATGAGCTCGTTCGCGAGCGGCGACTCGGTACTGGTGCCGCGTTCGATTTCGGCGAGAACGCCGATGCACCGCAACAGGTGCTCGTCCACCGTGTAGTGGTGGTACATATTGAACTGCATCATCGCGACGATTTTGCCGAAGGCCGGCACGAAACGGCCAAGCACGCCCGCCTCGTTCATTCGCCGCAGCACCGTTTCCGGGTCGTTCCGGGAGGTGAGAATTTCCAGGAACAGCTCGTTTGCTTCATCGCTTTCACGCAGTTTGGCGTCAATTAAGTTGAGCGAGCGGGTGATCGCCCGCATGGCATCCGGGTGGAAGGCGAGATTGTGCTTCTGCGCCAGATGGAAAATGCGGATCAGATTCACCCGGTCGCGCTTGAGCGCATTGGGCTGCGCAAGCCGGATGCGATTTTTGTCGACGATAAAATCGTCGCTCTCGGCGAGCTTACGCCGCTTGACCGGCCGCAACCGGGCCATCATGCGGCTGAGCACCGGCACGCTTTTGGCGTGGCTGTCTTCCAGCTCGGCACACAGAATCGCGGTCAGGTCGCCGACATCCTTGGCGATCAGGAAGTAGTGCTTCATGAAACGCTCGACGTCCTGCAATCCCGGATGCTCGGTGTAACCGAGCCGGACCGCGATTTCGCGCTGGATATCGAATGAAAGCCGTTCCTCGGCGCGGCCCATGAGAAAGTGCATGTGACAGCGCACCGACCAGAGGAAATCCTCGCAGCGGCGGAACAGCTGATATTCCTGCTTGTCGAAGACGCCGCGCTTGATCAATTCGTCCGGCTCGCGCACGCGATAGACGTATTTGGCGATCCAGAACAAGGTGTGGAGGTCGCGCAGGCCGCCCTTCCCGTCCTTCACATTCGGCTCGACCAGATAACGGGATTGCCCGCTGCGCCGGACGCGGTCTTCGCGTTCGGCGAGCTTGGCGGCAACGAATTCCGCGCCGGTGTTGCGGACGACGTCATTGTCGAAGCGCGTCACCAGCTCGTCGAACAATTTTTGATCCCCGAGCAGAAACCGCGACTCGAGAATGGCGGTGCGAATCGTCATATCCGCCTTGGCCTGGCGAATGCATTCATCGACGGAACGGGTGGCATGGCCGACCTTGAGGCCGGTGTCCCAAAGGCAATAGAGAACGGCTTCGGCGATCGACTCGCCCCATGCGGTTTGCTTGTAAGGCAGCAGAAACAGCAGGTCGATATCGGAGCCCGGCGCCTGCAGCCCGCGGCCATAGCCGCCGGTGGCGACAATGGCCATTCGTTCGGCTTCGGTCGGATTTTGCGACGGGTAGAGATGCTTGCGCGCAAACTCGAAGAGGATGCGGATGATTTCGTCTTCCATCCGGCATAGCCGTTCCGCGCAGCGCCGGCCGTGCTTGTCCTTGAGCAGCAGCTGCTCGGCCTTGGCGCGGCCCTCGGCGAGGGCCGCCTTCAGGCGTTGCGCCACCAAGGTACGCAATTCGCGCTCGCCGCCGGCATGGCCCTTGATGAGCTTTTCGAGTTCGGCGGCAAGTCCGCGGGCGTCGATCAGGTCCCCCGCGCCGCGGGCGGCGTGTTCGGCGGGTGGGCGTGTACCGCGGTCGAGCGCAAGTGAGGCCATGGGCTCAATCGGATAGCGGAGGCGGGCCGGCAAGTCACGAACAAGTCACGTTCAAGTGACGGTCAAGTCACCGTCTCGCCTAAAGATATTCAGCCGTGGGCCAAAAGTGCCTAGAATTCCGTCCGAAGATTATGGTCTTTTGTCATGACCGGGCGTCGGGGAGGAGTTCGAAATGCGCATGTTCCAGGTTTGCGTCTGCGGCCAGCCGCTGCAGCTTCGGGAGCAACCCACGCCGAAACCCACCGGCAGCGAAGTGCTGCTCAAGGTTTTGGCAGCCGGCGTTTGCCACAGTGATCTCCATCTGGCCGACGGCTGGTTCGATCTGGGCGGCGGCAAGCGAATGAGTCTGGCGGACCGGGGCATGAAACTGCCGGTGACGCTTGGCCACGAGAATGTCGGCGAGGTCGTGGCCTTCGGGCCCGACGCCAAGGGCGTCAAGGTCGGCGATCGCCGGCTCGCCCATCCCTGGATCGGCTGCGGCACCTGCGGCCCGTGCCAGCGCGGCGAGGAAAATCTCTGCCGCGCCATGCGCAGTCTCGGCGTGTTCTCGAACGGCGGTTACGCCGACTATTTGATGGTTCCACATCCGCGCTATCTTTTCGATATCGGCGACCTGCCGCCCGAACGCGCGGCGCCGCTCGCATGCTCGGGCGTGACCACCTTTGGCGCGCTGAAGAAGATCCCGACGCTGAAGAGTGAACCGACCGTTATCATCGGCGCGGGCGGTCTCGGTTTGATGTGCCTTGCTTTGCATAAGGCGATGGGCGGGCAGGGTGCGATCGTTGTCGACATCGACCCCGTCAAACGCGATGCCGCGAAAAAAGCGGGCGCCGTTGCCGTTGTCGACGGCGGCGCGACTGACGCGTCGCAACAGATCATCGACATGACGAAGGGCGGCGCCTGGGGCGTGATCGATCTCGTGGGCTCATCGCAGAGCGCGCGCCTGGGCTATGACAGCCTGATCAAGGGCGGCAAATACGTGATCGTCGGGCTTTACGGCGGCGATCTGACCGTGTCATTGCCGCCGATCCCGATGCGGGCGCTGACGATCCAGGGCTCCTACGTCGGCAGCCTGCCGG
>Ga0134128_10002117_pt1 | contig 24806 bp, 28 predicted proteins | sample KB31754_FD_96462 | JGI IMG/M metagenome (GOLD analysis project Ga0134128, IMG submission 96462) | Terrestrial soil microbial communities with excess Nitrogen fertilizer from Kellogg Biological Station, Michigan, USA - KB3-175-4 | ecosystem: Environmental > Terrestrial > Soil > Unclassified ...
AAGGTGACGGACCAGTTGTGAACGCGCCGCCTGCTCCCTCCATTCTACCGGTCGGAGCTGGCGACAAGCCGGAGGAAGACTCGCATGTGGACAACTCTGCGCCGCGGACTTTGGCCAGCCGTAGCAGGCCGCAACGGCCTCGTCGGGCTGCTTGTGGAGTTTCTTTTGAGGTCGGCGTACCCGCCGTCGTTCATCAGGTTGAAGAGCCTGGTGAGGCCAAAGGTTGGCAATGAGAGTGCCCGGCCAGTGCAGGCCCATGAAGCCGGACGAGCCGTTAAAATCCTCACAACCGGCGCCCCCGGTTTGGCGGTTGGAACCATGGGCCTCTGCCCTTTCCGTGCCCGAATGGCTACCCCCATGGAACCGACGTTTATGGAGACCATGCCGCAAGGGTCGGACTAAGCATGTCGGAGCCCTTCCTGGCCCGGGAAATGGTGTGCTCCAAGTTCAGCTGGACGTCCGAGACGTCCTTCATGACCTGTTCGTGGACGGCTTCAGCATCGCGGCGCCGAGGGCTGGCCTGGTTCCCCGCCCGCATTTCCCCGTCCCGAGATTAACGCAGATGCCCGGCGGCCACCCCAACTTGTCCACAGCGTGTGGCGGGGCTGACGGGAAAAGGCGAGTGGCCGGCGTCGTGCGTAATGTAAGATGGATGAGTCTGAGCTGGCACCCGTCCACCCCACCGGTGGGGCCGGGGAACGGCGCAGGCGCCGCAAATGAACCTCCTGTTACGGAAAGACCGTAACCGCTTAGCCCAAAGGAGGTGGGTTCACATATGCGTCCTTACGAACTGATGGTCATCATCGACCCCGAGGTCGACGAGCGTACCGTAGAGTCGTCACTTCAGAAGTTCCTCAATGTCATCACCACCGATGGTGGAACCATCGAAAAGGTAGACATCTGGGGCCGTCGCCGCCTGGCGTACGAAATCAAGAAGAAGTCCGAAGGTATCTACGCCGTGGTGAACTTCACCGCTGCTCCGGCTACCGCCCAGGAACTTGACCGCCAGCTTGGCCTCAACGAGACCATCATGCGCACCAAGATCATCCGTCCGGAAGACCAGAAGGTCGTGGCCGAGTAACCTCGGTCCACCCCAAAAGTTTTTCACCGTAGGAAAACACCCAAGCAGGAAGCAGGAGCAGATGGCAGGCGAAACCACCATTACGGTCATTGGCAACCTCACCAGTGACCCCGAACTGCGGTTTACCCCGAGCGGTTCAGCAGTGGCGAACTTCACCGTTGCGTCCACTCCGCGGACCTTTGACCGCCAAACCAACGAGTGGAAGGACGGCGAAACGCTGTTCCTCCGCGCGTCGATCTGGCGTGAAGCGGCAGAGAACGTGGCCGAGTCCCTCACCAAGGGCACCCGCGTCATTGTCTCCGGCCGGCTGAAGTCGCGGACCTACGACACCAAGGAAGGCGAAAAGCGCACCGTCATGGAGCTTGAGGTCGACGAAATCGGCCCCTCGCTGCGCTACGCCAATGCCAAGGTCAACCGCACCCAGCGCTCCGGCGGTCAGGGTGGCGGCTTTGGCGCAGGCAACGGCGGCAACTTCGGCGGCGGCAACGCCGGCGGGGGACAGGGCGGTTTTGGCGGCAATTCCGGCGGGGGAAACTTCGGCGGCAACGGCGGCCAGCAGCAGCCACAGGCTGCACCGGCATCCGACCCCTGGGCCACGCCCGGCGGATCGACCGGTGGCTGGGGCGCGGGCCCGGATAGCTCCGAGCCCCCCTTCTAGCAACAACTTTTTTACCCAGTGCGGCAACCGCCGCACGCCCACCATCCCGCGGATTAATATCCACGGGCTCCACGAATATTAAGGAGCTCCACGATGGCTAAGGCTGAACTCCGTAAGCCCAAACCAAAGTCCAATCCCTTGAAGGCCGCTGACGTCACCGTCATCGACTACAAGGACGTAGCATTGCTGCGCAAGTTCATCTCTGACCGCGGAAAGATCCGTGCGCGCCGCGTCACGGGTGTCACCGTCCAGGAGCAGCGCAAGATCGCCCAGGCAATCAAGAACGCCCGCGAAGTTGCACTGCTGCCCTACTCCGGCGCTGGCCGAGGCTAAGGGAGATAAACAAACATGGCAAAGCTCATTTTGACCCACGAAGTTACCGGTCTCGGCACCTCGGGCGACATCGTTGAGGTGAAGAACGGTTACGCACGTAACTACCTTCTGCCCCGCGGCTACGCCCTGGCATGGTCCAAGGGAGGCGAGAAGCAGCTTGAGTCCATCAAGGCTGCCCGCGCCGCCCACGAGCACGCTTCCGTTGAAGCCGCTCAGGCCCAGGCCGCCGGACTGGCCGCCAAGCCGGTCACGCTGACCGTCAAGGCCGGCGAGTCCGGACGCCTGTTCGGCACCGTCAAGACTGACGATGTCGCAAAGGCTGTTGCTGCTGCCGGTCTCGGCAACGTCGACAAGCGCAAGATCGAACTGCCCACCCACATCAAGTCGGTTGGCAAGTACACGGCAAACGTCCGTCTCTACGAAGACGTCACCGCCGTGATCACGCTGAACGTGGTTGCAGGCTAACACCCCTGCCTCACGCTTCATCAGGAAGGCCGGCTCCCGTTCGCGGGGGCCGGCCTTTTCCTTACCCCCGGCCCTCTTGCCTTTGCGCCCGACCCTTTTGCGACTGGAGCGAATCGAGCTGCTGCGTGGTCATGTGGACATATGCTGTCCCGACGAGCTCGCGCAGCACGTCCAGGTCCACGTCGGCCAGCTTGTTGACGTAAACACAGCCCGCGCCGCGCTTGAACTTTCCGAGCGTGTCCAGGAGACGGTCGACGCCGGGCGGGTACGTCAGGCCGTAAATCACCAACTGGGCTTTTCTGGGGGAAAATCCGACGGTGGGCGCGTCGCCTTCCCTGCCGGAGGAGTATCGGTAGTGGTAGCTGCCGAAGCCGATGATGGTGGGCCCCCACATCACCGGGGGCTGCCCGGTGGCCTCCCGCATCATGGCCAGCAGGACGCGGGCGTCCGCGCGGCGCACGGCGCCGGTGTCCACGGTGTCGATGAAGTCCTCGACGCTGCCCGCGGTCGGGTGCGTCTTGTTGGCGTCCCCGGCCCTCCGCGGCGGGGTGCCCTTTGTGGCAGCCATGTGATGCCTCCCGGTGTTGGTCCATGGGCGCTAAGCCCCAGCCTAGTGCGGTCGCGGAAGGACATGGTTACTGACGAGTACATACGCGGCCGTGCATAAGTGCAGGTCAGCCTTGCCGGTGCTGCCGGCATGATGCACAAGCTGGGCATATGTCTGTGGATATCTAGCGTTGTATCCGCCAATTTCGCAGCTGTCAACATGCAAGTTGTGGATGAGACTCGCCTGCCAAATACTTTTCATCCACAGCCGGTGGGCAGTGTTTGCGCAGGTCAGAAGCGGGTTGGTGATGAAAGTCATCACTTATCCACACGGTTGTCCCCATCCTGTGCACAAGACAGGGCAGTTAATGCACAAGTTATCCACAGGGGTGGTGGACAACGGGGTTGGTGGTTGTCCACAGAGCGTCTACCGTTGCAGGGGATCCCCTCCGCGAACGGCGATAATGTCGTTGTGGGCTGGTAGGACGGGAGGAAGCACTCTTGGCGAATCCAGCCGGGTTCGCAGGATGCCAGGCCAGCAGGTAAGAAAGTGGGCACAAGCCATGTCAGCTCCAGCAATGGACACCGTCGGAACGTCCAGGGAGCCGGACTTTGCCCGGACGCCCCCGCAGGACCTCGTGGCGGAACAAAGCGTCCTGGGCGGCATGATGCTCTCCAAGGACGCCATTGCGGACGTCGTGGAGGTGCTGCGCGGCAACGACTTCTACCGCCCCTCCCACGAGAGCATCTACGAGGCCATCCTGGACCTCTACGGCCGCGGCGAGCCCGCCGACGCCGTCACTGTTGCCGATGAGCTGACCAAGCGCCAGGAAATCGCCAAGGTGGGCGGCGCCGCGTACCTGCACCAGCTCATCCAGTCCGTCCCCACGGCCGCCAACGCCGGCTTCTATGCCGAGATCGTGGCCGAGCGCGCCGTGCTCCGCCGGCTCGTCACGGCCGGGACCAAGATCGTCCAGATGGGCTACGCCCAGGACGGCGAGGTGGAGGACGTGGTGAACGCCGCCCAGGCGGAGATCTTCGCCGTGGCAGAGCGCCGCACCACGGAGGACTACGTGATCCTCAAGGACGTCATGGAGTCCACGGTCGATGAGATCGAGGCGTCCGGCCACAAGGGCGAGGGCATGACCGGCGTGCCCACCGGATTCTACGAATTCGACGAGCTGACCAACGGCCTGCATCCTGGCCAGATGATCGTCATCGCGGCGAGGCCGGCCGTGGGCAAGTCGACGTTCGCCCTTGACTGGGCGCGGTCCGCGGCCATCACGCACAACATGGCGACGGTTGTGTTTTCCCTGGAAATGGGGCGCAACGAGCTGGCCATGCGCCTGCTCTCGGCGGAGGCCACCATCAGCCTGCAGGACCTTCGCAAGGGAACCGTCAAGGACGACCAGTGGTCCAAGATCGCCACGACCATGGGCAAGATGAACGACGCCCCGCTGTTCATTGACGATTCCCCCAACATGTCCCTGATGGAAATCCGCGCCAAGTGCCGCCGCCTGAAGCAGCAGCACGACCTCAAGCTCGTCATCCTGGACTACCTCCAGCTCATGTCCTCCGGCAAGCGCGTGGAATCGCGCCAGCAGGAAGTCTCCGAGTTCTCCCGCGCGCTCAAGCTTCTGGCCAAGGAGCTGCAGGTGCCCGTGGTGGCGCTCTCACAGCTGAACCGTGGTTCCGAGCAGCGCACGGACAAGAAACCCATGGTCTCCGACCTTCGCGAGTCCGGCTCGATCGAGCAGGACGCGGACATGGTCATCCTGCTCCACCGCGAGGACATCTACGACAAGGAGTCGGCGCGCGCCGGCGAGGCCGACGTCATCGTGGCCAAGCACCGCAACGGCCCCACCAAGACGATCGTGGTGGGGTTCCAGGGGCACTACTCACGGTTCGCCAACATGGCCAGCGACAGCGGCGGGGGCGGCTACTAGCGCGGGCGGAACGCCGGCGCCCCTGAACCGCGCCTCGATCCGCTGCCCGGCGAAGCAGCCGCCCACGATGAGGGCGGCACCCAGTGCACCGGTCCAGCCCAGGGCCTCCCCGGCGAACATCACTCCCGCCAGCACCGCCCAGACGGGTTCGGTCCCCATCAGCAGGCTCGCCCGGGCGGCCGAGGTGCGCCGCACCGCCCACAGCTGGACCAGGAAGGCGAAAACGCTGCACGCCAGACCCAGGAAAAGCACGCCCAGCCAGCCGGACGGACCAAAGGCAACGGCGGCTGCACCCATGCCGGCCGGGTCCGCGGCCAGTCCCGCCGCGGCACACACCACCGACTGGATGAGCGTCACCGTGACGGAACTGTAGGGCCGGCCCCGCGTCAGGGTGCCCAGCAGCGTCACGTGGCAGGCCCGGACGGCCGCCGCGGCCAGCATGAGGAGATCGCCCGGGTTGGGTGCGCGGAACCCGCCGCCCGAAACCAGCAGTGCCACGCCCACCACCCCGACCACCGCCGCCACAAAGAATCCCGGCGGCAGCCACCGCCTGGCGGCCGCGGAGTCGACCAGCGGCGTGAACACGACGGTCAGGCTGATGATCAGCCCCGCGTTGGCCGCGCGCGTCTGGGACACGCCCCAGGTCTCCAGAAACAGGACCGCGGCCTGGGTCAGCCCCAGCAGCACGCCGGTCCACAACTCCGCACGTCCCGGAACCCGGCGGACCCGCCACAGCCACACGGCGCCCAGCGCCAGTGACGCCACCACAAAGCGCCAGCCCAGCACGGCGGGCACGGAGGCCGCCACCGTCAGCTCCTTCGCCACCAGGTAGCTGCCACCCCACACCACCGCCACGCCCAGCAGCGCCACATCAATGCCGCGTCCTCCGCCCGGGCGGCCCCTCAAAGTCTTCACGGCTTCCATCCTGACGGCCGGGATCCATTAGCACCAGATGCCAAATCCGGCAGCAATGCATTAGTTTGGAATTATGGAACTTGGCCAGTTGAGGGCCCTGCGCGAAGTCGAGGCGAGGGGAAGCATAGCCGCGGCCGCGCAGGCGCTGCGCGTCACGCCGTCGTCCGTTTCACAACAGCTTTCGGCGCTGGCGCGCAGGGCGGGGACGGCATTGACCTACAGGCACGGCCGGCGCACGGCCCTGACCCCGGCGGGCCTCGCCCTCGCCCGGGCCGCCGCCGAGGTGGAGGTGGCCATGGCCCGTGCCGAAACGGCCGTCCAGCGGTTTACCGACGACGCCGGCGCCCCCGTGTCCGTGGCGGCCTTCCACAGCGCCGGGCTGGCCCTGTTCCGCCGCCTGGAGCAGGCCGTGGCGGAAGGCGGCGGGCCGCGGCTGGCGTTCTCGGACGAGGACGTGGCCCAGCAGGGCTTTGCCGCGCTCACGGCCGACTACGACGTCGTGGTCGCCCACAGGCTGGCCGGCAGCCCCGCCTGGCCGGAGACGGTGCGGGCCACCGCGCTGGCGTTTGAGCCGCTGGACGTGGCCGTCGGCGCCGGGCACCGGCTGGCCCGGCGCAAGAGCCTGGTCCCGGCCGACCTGCGCGGCGAGCAGTGGATCTCGGTGCACCGCGGCTTCCCGCTGGAGGGGGCCATCGAGCTGATCGGCACGCTGGCGGGGGAGGATGCGGCGATAGCGCACAGGATCAACGAGTTCTTCGTCGCCGCGTCCGTCGTGGAGCGCGGCGCCTGCGTCTCGCTCATGCCTCGCTACACCGTGAGCCGGAGCTGCTTTCCACAGCTTGTGCTTGTCCCGCTGCGGGCCCCTGCCCTCGGGCGGCACATCGACATCCTGGCCCGGCCGGAGGCGATGGAGCGGGCCGGCGTCCAGCACGTCATCCGAGCCCTGCACGGAGCCATGGCGGCCCTGGTGAACCGCCCGGGCGGCGGCAGGCCGCCCGCGCCGATACGCTAGGGTCATGCCGAAACCCGTGCCGCAAGAGGCCCCGTCCGCACCCGCGCCCGGCCCGTCAACCTCACGGCAAATCCTGCACCTGGCCGTCCCGGCCTTCGGCGCGCTCATCGCCGAACCGCTGTTCCTGCTGGCAGATTCAGCCATTGTGGGCCACCTGGGCGTCGCCGAACTGGCGGGCGTGGGCCTGGCCGCCACGGTCCTGCAGACGGTGGTGGGCCTCATGGTGTTCCTGGCGTACTCCACCACCCCCGCCGTGGCCCGCCTCCTCGGTGCCGGCCGCCGTGCCGACGCCCTGGCCGTGGGCCGGGACGGGCTGTGGCTGGCCCTTGTGCTGGGGCTCGCCCTCGCCGCGGCCGGCTGGCTGGCGGCGGGCCCTGTCCTGGGGTGGATGGGCGCCGGCGGCCCGGTGCTGGGCAACGCGCACGAGTACCTCGTGGTGAGCATGGCGGGCGTCCCGGCCATGCTGCTGGTCCTGGCGGCCATGGGCGTGCTGCGCGGCCTGCAGGACACGCGGACGCCGCTGCTGGTGGCCGGCGTGGGATTCGCCGTCAACATCGCCCTGAACCTTGCCCTGGTCTACGGCCTCCGGATGTCCGTGGCCGGCGCCGCGCTCGGCACGGTGCTGGCGCAGTGGGGGATGGCAGCCGTCTACCTGGTGATCGTCGTCCGGGCCGCCCGGGCCGAAAGCGTTGCCGTGCGCCCCGACTGGGCCGGCGTCCGTACCGTCTCGCGCGTGGGCGGCTGGCTCATGGTCCGGACGCTGTCGCTGCGCATGGCCATCCTCGCCACCGTGGTCGTGGCGACCTCGCAGGGGCCGGCCAACCTGGCCGCGCACCAGCTGGCCATGACCCTGTTCACCCTCCTCGCCTTCGCCCTCGACGCCCTCGCCATCGCCGCCCAGGCGCTCATCGGCAAGGAGCTCGGCGCCGGGAATGTCACGGTGGTGCGCACACTCACCCGCACCATGACCTGGTGGGGCGTGGGCTTCGGCGTGGTCACGGGACTGGCGCTGTGGGCCGCGGCCCCGGCCGTGGGCTGGCTGTTCACCAACGACGCCGGTGTCCACCGGGCGCTCGCCGCCGCCCTCGTCGTGATGGCCCTGGGCCAGCCCCTGGCGGGCTACGTCTTTGTCCTGGACGGCGTGCTGATCGGCGCCGGAGACGCCCGCTACCTGGCGCTGGCGGGGCTGGCCAACCTGGCCGCGTACCTGCCCCTGCTCTGGTGGGTCCGGGCCGCCTCGCTGGGAGACGCCCCGCCCGCCCTGGTGTGGCTGTGGGCCGCGTTCAGCCTCGGCTACATGGCGGCCCGCGGGGCCACCCTGGGCCTGCGCGCCCGGACTTGCCGCTGGATGCGGGTGGGCGTGCCGGCCACCGGTAGAATTGGCGGGTGAGTGAAACAGCCGTGCCGCAAGGCGCAAACCCATCCCTGCCCAGCGCCCACGGGAACCGGATCTGGCAGCCGGTGCTTTTCCGGTCCATGGCCACCCTGCTCTTCGGCATCATCACCGTCTTCTTCGGCTCGCCGGACACCCTGGGCCTGTGCCTGAACTTCGGCTGGTACTTCCTGGTCCTGGCGGCGTCGCACTACTGGGTTGTCCGGCGGCTGGTCCTGCCGCGGGGCGACACCAGGCGCCTGGCCCTCCTCGGCGGGGCGGCGCTCCTGGCCGTGGCCGGCGTCGTCATTTTCATTGCCATCAGCGCGGCACTGGCGGCGTGGCTCGGCGCCGTGGCGCTTGCGCTCATGGGCGCCGCCGAGCTGTTTGCGGCCCGCGCCTCGGACCGCACGCAGCTGCGCAGCGACTGGCTGATCTCCGGTGTCCTGGGCCTGGGCACCGGCGTGCTCCTGCCATTTTTCAGTGGCGCGGGCCCGCATGCCCTCCTCGGCGTCGCCGGCGGCGGGGCGCTCATGAGCGGCGCCCTGTGGCTCCTGTCCTCGCTCACCCTCCGCCATGACGCCAGGCAGCCAAAAGGAACGTAAACTGGGGGCAAGTGTTCTACTTTGCGTAGAACGCACCGAGGTGAGCCGGTGCCACAACCAATACCTAAGGATCCATCGTGGGCAATAAAGAGCCGCAGAGCTCGAAGTCGGGCAATTCCATCAGGTTCCCCCTGAGCTTCTCCTTCGCCATGGGTGCCGTGGCCGGCGTTGTTGTGCTGGTCTCCTCCGCCGGCGGCACCAAGCACGGGCTGCGCTGGGACCTTGGCGGCATCGCCTTCGGCATCGCGTTCATCGCCACGCTGCTCGTCTCCTCCCTGCTGGTCATGAGCCACAAGGAAAACCCGGACTACCTCAGCGAGGGATCCGGAGTGAACCGCCGGTCCTCGGACCGCCTGCCCGGTGCCAGGCAGGCCGCCGCGGACGCTGCCGGGACGTCTGCGGAGACCGCGGAGAAGAAGGACGACGGCGGCACCCCCACCGCCTGACGGTCACCCCCGCAGGGCGGCCAGGCTGGCCGTGATGCGGTCAAAGACGGCCGCGTCCACGGCCACCCCGTGGCGCTTGAGGGCCAGCACGGCCGCGCCGGCCAGGCCGTCGCGGACCAGCACGGGCGCCGGGCAGGGGCCCCCGGCCCGCTCCCGGACCTCTTCCATGACGGCCGCCGCAATGGATCCGCCCTTGGTCAGGACGCTGCCGCCAAAAACCAGCGGCCCGTCAAGTCCCCCCTCCAGGACTGCCAGCAGGGTCCGGGCCAGCTCGGCAGCCGCACGCCCGGCAATGTCCCGGGCAACGGGGTCCGCTCCGGCCCCGAAGACCAGGGGCGCAAAGCGCGAGAGCTCGATCGGTGCCAGCGCGTAGCTCTTGGTGATCAGCTGCTGCAGGGCGCCCGGGCGGCCGAACCGGCGCCGCGGCGTGTCCGCGCTGATGTCCAGCTGGGCCAGCACCCGTTCCGTCAGGGCGGTGTGCGGGCCGCGCCCGTCCAGGGCGGCCGCCACGGCACGCACCACCTCCCGGCCCAGCCAAAATCCGGCCCCGCTGTCGCCCAGGAGCCAGCCCGTCCCGTCGGCCACGTCCGCGAGGCGGCTGCCTTCCACGCGGGCGGCCACGGCGCCCGTCCCGGCAATCAGGGCATGGCCATTGTCATGATAACTTCCGGAATAAAAGGTCGCTAATAAATCAGATTCAATCACGACTCCGTGACTCAGACCCAAGGGTTCCAGTCGCCTGAGGAGCGGCTCCGGCGGCATTTCAAGCGATGCCCCGGCCAGCGCGACGGTGGCCGAATGGACCGTCCCACCCGTGCCCCCAAGGGCCTCGGCGGAGGCGCCCAGCAGGGCGTCCGCCGAGCCCTCAAATCCCCGGGAAACGGGGTTTCCGCCGCCGGCGGAACCATAGCCGAGGCATTGCCCTGAGGATGCCACCAGAACTGCCCTGGTGGACGTCCCGCCGGCGTCGATTGCGAGGTAATTGTGCATCGTTACCATTCCGTGCCCTAGCTGTGACTTGACTTACACTGACCATGATAATAGTTTTCAATCTACGCAGGTCAAAAAGAAACGGATTTTCAGATGGCGACGTTCACCCCTTCTCCCGCAGCGGCAAATGCCGCCGGCGTGGTGAACCGCATTCAGGCCAAGCTGCCGGACATGCCGGCGGCGATGGCCAAGATTGGCGCGTTTCTTTTGGAGCACCCGCACGCCCCGCTGGAGCTTTCCATCATGGAGCTGGCCGGGCAGACCAAGACGTCCCCGGCCACGGTGACCCGCTTCTGCCGCCTGCTGGGATATGCGGGCTATGTTCCCTTTCGGGTGAGCATCGCCTCGGATGTGGGCCGCAGCGACGCCAGGGAATCCTGGAAGTCGGACATCGGGCGGGCGTTCGGCCCCGACGACTCGGCGGGTGACGTGCTGAGCACTCTGGTCAACGCCCACACGCGGTCCCTGGAGGAAACGGCTGCCGTCATGGACCTGGCGCTGATGAACAAGATCGCCCGCCGCATCGCCATGAGCTCGCATGTGGACATCTACGGCATTGGCGGCAGCGCCGTCATGGCCAAGGAACTGCAGTCCCGCCTCTACCGCATCGGCATCAATGCCCACCACTGGTCCGAGGTCCACGCCGGACTCACCAGCGCCGCCATCCAGGATTCAAATTCCGTGGCCATTGGCATTTCCAACACCGGCCGCACCGAGGAAACCATCCAAATGCTGCGCGAGGCCGGCGAGGCCGGCGCGCTGACCGTCGCCTTGAGCAACAACCCCGGTTCGCCACTCGCGGAGAGCGCCGACGAGGCCATCATCACCTCGGTCCACGAACAATTCCTCCAGCCGGACGACCTCTCCGCCAAACACGTGCAGCTGCTGGTCCTGGACATGATCTACCTGCTGGTGGCCCAGATGAACTTCACCCAGACTGCCGCCAAGCTGGCCGCCTCCGCCGCTGCCGTCTCGCCGCACCGGCGCCCCACCCGGGCGGCACGCCTGGAGTTGGGAGTCCGCCGCCAGCGCACCGGTGAAAGGAGCCGCAAGCATGTCTGAGGCCATTGCAGCATTCAGTCGTGAAGTCAGCTCCCGCCTGGAAGACATCACCGTGTGGGCGGCCGCCGGCGGCCTGACCGCCGCGGCGAACGCCCTGGCCGACGCCGTCGCCGCCGGCGGCGTCATCCAGGCCTTCGGCACGGGGCATTCCGAGGCCTTCGCCATGGAAATCGCCGGACGCGCCGGCGGATTGATACCCACCAGCAAGATTGCCCTTCGCGACCTGGTGCTGCACGGCAGCCGCCACGTCGCCGTGCTGGACTCCCTGGAAGGCTCCATTCTGGAACGCGAGGACGGGGTGGCCGAGGAACTTTTTGGGCTCCAGCCCGTGGACCCGCGGGACATTTTCATCATCGCCTCGAACTCCGGCGTCAACGCCTCCGTGGTGGGGCTGGCGCTGCTGGCCAAGGAACGCGGGCACACCGTCATCGCGGTGACCAGCCTGGCGCACACGGCCGCCGTGGAGAGCAAACACCCGTGTGGGATGCGCCTCAGTGAAATTGCGGATATTGTTATGGATAACAGGGCGCCTTTTGGCGATACAACCCTTGAGATTTCCGGCGGAGGAGGGGTAGGGGCAGTGTCATCGATAACAGGAGCGTACATCGCGCAGTTGTTGACCATCGAGACTGTCCAATTCCTGGTCCGTGCGGGGAAAGAACCGCCCATCTACGTTTCGGCAAACACGCCGGGCGGCGACGAACACAACAATGCGCTGGTGGCCAGTTATGCCGGCCGCCTCAGGCGCGAGGCATGACACATGGAAGCAGGACCCGTACCCCAAGTACACGGCAGCATCTTTAGCGCTCGTACCATCAATGGAAGGCAGTACAAAAAATGAGTATTTTGAACAAGCCGGTGCAGCGTCGTGGATTCCTCCGCGGCGCCCTCGCCACCGCCGTCGTTGTTCCGTTGGGCGGGGCCCTGGCATCCTGCGCAGGCGGCGGCGGCACCACCCAGACCTCGTCGGCCGCCGGCGGGGCGGTCTCCGCAACGAATCCGTTCGGCGTTGCCAAGGCGGGCACCCTTGACGCGGTCATCTTCAAGGGCGGCTACGGCATTGACTATGTCGACTTTGCCGGTGCCATCCTGAAGAAGGAGTTCCCCGGCATCGACGTGAAGATCAGCCCCTCCACCGACATAGCCCAGGAGATGCAGCCCCGATTCGTCGGCGGCACCCCGCCGGACCTGATCGACAACTCCGGTGCCAAGTCCATCGGCTTCAGCACCATCCTGGACCAGCTCGAGGACCTCAAGTCCATCACCGAGGCGAACAACCTGGAGGGCACCAAGATCGCCGACACCCTGTACGACGGCGTCCTGGCCCCCGGGACCTTTGGCGGGAAGGTGGCGGCCATCAACTACGTGCTGACCGTGTACGCCCTGTGGTACTCCAAATCCCTCTTTGACGCCAATGGCTGGAAGGTCCCCACCACCTGGGACGAAGCCATGGCGCTCGGCGCCGCGGCCAAGGCCAAGGGCAAGTACCTGTTCCTCTGGGGCAAGGAAGCGGCCACGTACTACCAGACCATGGCCATCGAATCGGCCATCAAGGAAGGTGGCGACGAGGTCCGCCTGGCCCTGGAGAACCTCAAGCCGAACTGCTGGTCGCTTCCGGCGGTCCAGAGCGTCTTCAGCGCCCTGGAAAAGATCATCAAGGCCGGCTACATGAAGCCCGGCGGCTCCGGAACCCAGTTCACGGCCGCCCAGGCCCAGTGGTCCAACAACCAGGACGCCCTGCTCTATCCCTCGGGGTCCTGGATCGAGAATGAGATGAAGGACCAGACCAAGGCCGGCTTCAAGATGACCGGCACCCCGGTACCGGTCGTCTCCTCGAGCCCGAAGATCCCGCAGACGGGCATTCGTTCCGCCGCGGGCGAGCCGTTCGTCGTTCCTTCCAAGGGCAAGAACGTTCCCGCCGGCAAGGAGCTGCTGCGCGTCATGCTCTCCAAGGAATCGGCCGTCAATTTCGCGAAGACCAAGCTGGCCCCGACCGTCGTCAAGGGCACCGTGCCCGCGGACGGCTTCGGCTCGACGGCGCTGGTCTCGCAGACCACCATGTTGGACAACGCGAAGAAGAACATCTTCACGTGGAACTTCGTGGACCTCTACGGCATGAACCCCGACCAGCTGGTGCCGTGGAACTCCTTCCTGGACGGCAAGCTCGACGCCGCCGGCCTGACCAAGGCGCTGCAGGACATCACCGACAAGGTCGCCAACGACAGCTCGGTCACAAAGATTGAAGTGAAGTGACTCAAATGGCAACTCGCGTGCTGCCGGGCGGCGGCGTCCCCGCCGCTGCCCGGCGACGCCGGAAAAAACTGACATTCGACAAGGTCAGCTTCATGGCGGTCTTTTTGGGGCTGCCGCTGGTGATCTATCTGGTCTTCGTCATCTCGCCCTTTGCCCAGGCCGTTTACTACTCGATGACCAGCTGGGGCGGCTACAACAACAACATGCCGTTTATCGGCGTGGCCAACTACGTCAAGCTCTTTCAAGACGACATCTTCATGATCTCCGTGCGCAACAGCGTGATCCTCGCCGTCTTCCTGCCCGTCATCACCGTCATCCTGTCGCTGGTGCTGGCCACGCTTGTCACGATCGGCGGCAGCAGCCGCGGGCAGATCAAGGGGTTGCGCGGAGCCGGCTTCTACCGGATCATCTCCTTCTTCCCCTATGTGATCCCCGCCGTCGTCATTGGCCTGATCTGGGGCCAGATCTACGATCCCAGCTCCGGCCTGCTCAATGGCGTCCTGACGGGGATGGGGTTCGACGGGCTGAAGTCCTACCCGTGGCTGGGCGATTCGCGCACGGCCATGATCGCCTCCATGGTGGTCATCGTCTGGGGTTTTGTGGGCTTCTACATGATCCTCTTCATCGCCGCCATCAAGGGCATCCCGGCGGAAACCTATGAAGCCGCCCGCATAGACGGCGCGGGCCGCTTCCGCACCGCCATCAGCATCACCATCCCGTTGATCCGCGACAACATCCAGACCGCCTACATCTACATGGGCATCCTGGCCCTGGATGCCTTTGTCTACATGTCCGTCCTCAACTCCACGGGCGGACCGGGAAACTCCACGCTCGTGATTTCCCAAAAGCTGTTTAGCACGGCGTTCGCGAAGGGCCAGTTTGGCCTCGCCTGCGCCATGGGCGTGGTCCTGGCAGCGCTCACCTTGATCTTCGCCGGGCTGGTGTTCATGGTGAACCGGCTGACCGGCGGAAGCCGGGAGGTGAACGAATAATGTCGCTCAAGCTTTCCAAGAAACCGTCCGACACCCTCGGGCACGTCAACCGCAAGGCCCAGGAGACGGCCGGCGACAAGGTGGTGGCGGGGATCTCGCACACCATGCTGGCGCTGTGGTCCCTCATGGTCCTGATCCCCCTGGCCTGGACCCTGCTGTCCTCGTTCAAGACGACCAGTGAAATCTTTGCCTCGCCGTTTTCGCTGCCGAAGCACTGGAGCTTCGCCAACTACGTCAGCGCGTGGAACACCGCCGGCATCGGCAACTATTTCCTGAACACGGTGATCGTCGTTGGCTGCGCGCTGGTGATTGTCATGGTCCTGGGCGCCATGTGCGCCTACGTCCTGGCCAGGTACGCCTTTCCGGGCTCGCGCGCCGTCTACTACCTGATGCTGGCCGGCCTGACCTTCCCGATCTTCCTGGCCATCGTCCCGTTGTTCTTCATCCTGAAGAACATTGGCCTGCTCAACACGCTGCCCGGGCTGATCATCGTCTATGTCGCGTTTGCGCTGCCGTTCACCGTCTTCTTCCTGTTTGCCTTCTTCAAGGCCCTGCCAAGTGAAATCGCCGAGGCCGCGCAGATCGACGGGGCCGGGGAGTGGCGCACCTTCTTCCAGGTCATGCTGCCCATGGCCAAGCCGGGCATGGCCTCGGTGGCCATCTTCAACTTCCTGGGCCTGTGGAACCAGTACCTGATCCCGGTGGCCATCAACACCGACCCCGACAAGAAGGTGCTTTCGCAGGGCATCGCGGCCTTCGCCGGCCAGCAGGGGTACGCGGTGGACTTTGGCTCGCTGTTTGCGGCCGCCGTGATCGTGGTGGTGCCGGTGCTCGTCGCCTACATTCTCTTCCAGCGCCAGCTGCAGGGCTCCGTGTCCGCAGGCACCATGAAGTAGCTCCCAACCTCAACTTTCCAATTTCCGACGGCGGTACGCGGCCACGTGGGCGCGGTTCCCGCAGTTGCCGGTGTCGCAGTAGCGGCGGGAGCGGTTCCTGGACAGGTCGATCAACACGGCCCGGCAGTCGCCGGCCGCGCACACCTTCAGCCGCTGCAGTTCCCCGCCGCGGATGACGTCCACCAGTGCCATGGCGGCCTCGACCCCGATCCGCTGGGCGAGCGGGGCCGCCGGGGCCGTGGCGTGCAGGTGCCAGTCCCACTGGTCGTGCCGGACCAGCTGGGGAAGGGCGCGGGCCCGGGCGAGCAGGGCGTTGACCATCGACACCGCCGTGTCCTCATCCGCCGTCCAGATGCTCCGAAGCTCGGTGCGCATCCGCTGCACGGCCGCCAGCTCGGCCGCGGAGTGTTCCCGTGAGCCGGTGATCTGTTCCGCCGCCACGAAGCCATCCAGCTGTGCCACCGTGGCCAGCGTGTCCAGGCCGGACTCCGTGCCGTCCGGCAGGACGCCAATGGGCGCCGTGTTGATCAAGTTCACGGCGGACACCAGCGCCACCTCCGTGTCATTAGTAAAGGCCACATTGACTCCTGACAATTGACGGGCGTAGTGTCATGAGTCTAACGCCTTTTACTCATGACATACGGACACGCCCATGACCTCGCCCAAGAACGCCGCCCTGCCCACCGCGCCCCCCAAGACATTTTCCCCCGCGCTGCTCTTCGCCTTCGCCTCCGCGGCGACCTTTGCGCTGTCCGGACCCTTCGCCAAATCCCTGTTTGAGGCCGGATGGTCCCCGGGCGCCGCCGTGGCGGCGCGCATCGGGGGTGCCGCCGCCGTGCTTGCGGTGCCGACGGCCATCAGCCTGGTGCGGCAGTGGGCGGCCGTCAGGGGATCGCTGCTGCGCATTGCGCTCTACGGGATCGTGCCCATAGCGCTGTGCCAGCTGTTCTACTTCAACGCGGTGTCACACCTCTCCGTGGGCGTGGCGCTGCTGCTGGAGTACCTCTCGCCCGTGCTGCTGGTGGGCTGGGCGTGGCTGACCACCCGGACCAGCCCGCGCCTGCTGACCATCCTCGGGGCGGTCTGTGCCATGGCCGGGCTGGTCCTGGTGCTGGACCTGGCGGGCAGCACCAAGGTCAGCGTGACGGGCATCCTCTGGGGCCTTGCCGCGGCGGTGTGTTCGGCCGTCTTCTTCATCATGTCCGCCCGCAGCAATGACAACGTCCCGCCCATCCTCATGGCCGGCGGCGGCACGGCCGTCGGCGCGGCCCTGATCTTCGCCCTGGGCCTGGCCGGCCTGATGCCGCTGACGTTTACTGCGTCGGACGTGGTTTTCGCCGGCCGGCTGGTTCCGTGGCTGGTGCCCGTGCTGGGGCTGGTGCTCATCTCCACGGTCTTTGCCTACGTGGCCGGCATCATTGCCACGCGCGGCCTGGGCTCGAAGGTGGCGTCCTTTGTGGCGCTGTTCGAGGTGCTGTTTGCCGTGATCTGGGCATGGATCCTGCTGGGGGAGATGCCGCGACTGGTCCAGCTGCTGGGCGGGCTGTCCATCATGGCCGGCGTGGTCATGGTCCGGCTCGACGAGCTGCGCGGCTCCCGCCGGCGCGGCCCGTCCTATGTCGTGGACCTGGAGGCCGCGCCGGCCGTGCACGTGGACGCGCAGCGGCAGGGTTGAAGCGCCGCGGCAAGGCTCGCGGCGGCGGCTACCGGCCGAAACGGCGCAGGCGCAGCGAGTTCGCCACCACCAGCACGGAGCTGGCGGCCATGGCGCCGCCGGCGATCATCGGGTTGAGCAGCCCCAGGGCCGCCACGGGGATGCCGACAGCGTTGTAGAAGAACGCCCAGAACAGGTTGGCCTTGATGGTTCCCAGCGTCTTCCGGGACAGCGCGATGGCGGTGGCCACCTGGCCCAGGTCGCTGCCCATCACCGTCAGGTCCGCCGCCTCGATGGCGACGTCCGTGCCCGAGCCCATGGCGATGCCGAGGTCGGCCTGCGCCAGGGCAGCGGCGTCGTTGACGCCGTCGCCGGCCATGGCCACCGTGGCGCCGGCCGCCTGCAGCTTCCTGACCGCCTCCACCTTGCCCTCGGGCAGGACGTCGGCATGCACGTCGCCGGGTGCAATGCCGACGGCGGCCGCCACCCTGGCTGCCACGGCCGCGTTGTCGCCCGTCACCAGGATGGGGCGCAGACCCAGTTCCCGCAGCTGCGCAATGGCGTCCTTCGACCCGGCCTTGACGGTGTCCCGGAGGGCGATCAGGCCTGCGGCTTCGCCGTCGACGGCCACCCAGATGGCAGTGCTGCCGCGCTGCTGTTGCTCCAGCAGGGCTGCCCGGTCCGCAGCCGAAAGTTCGACGCCGTTTTCCTCCAGCCAGCCCGTGCGGCCGGCCAGCACGGTGCGGCCCTCGACGGCGGCGCGCACTCCGCCGCCCGGCGCTGAGGTGAACTCCGTGAGTTCCGGCAGGAGGCCTGCCCCGCCGGTCTGTTGACGGGCGTGGGCCGTGATGGCATGGGCGATGGGGTGTTCGCTGTGGGACTCCACGGTGCCGGCCAGGCGCAGGAGTTCGGCGGCGGGCACCCGGGTGAGGGGCACGACGTCGACCACGGACAGCCTGCCCTCGGTGACGGTTCCCGTCTTGTCCAGCAGGATGGTGTCGACGGTGCGGGTGTCCTCCAGGACCTGCGGGCCCCTGATCAGGATGCCGAGCTGGGCGGCGCGGCCGGTTCCCGAAAGCAGCCCGACGGGCGTGGCCAGGCCCAGGGCGCAGGGGCAGGCGATGATCAGCACGGCAACGGCGGCCGTGAACGCGGCCTGGAGCTCGCCAGCCCCGATCACCGGACCGCTGAGCAACAGCCACAGGGCAAAGGTGAGGACGGCGACGGCGAGCACGACCGGCACGAACACGGCGCTGATCCTGTCCGCCAGCCGGGCGATGGGGGCCTTGCCGGCCTGAGCCGCGCTGACGAGCCGGCCCATCTGGGCGAGCGTAGTCTCGGCGCCGACCCGGGTGGCACGGACCAGGAGGCGGCCGGAGGTGTTGATGGTGGCGCCGGTGACGGCGTCCTCAACGCCCACATCGACGGGCAGTGACTCGCCCGTGATGAGCGAGGTGTCGACGGCGGAGGCGCCGTCGGTGACCACGCCGTCCGTGGCGATCTTCTCGCCGGGGCGGACCACGAAGATGTCGCCCACGGCGAGTTCCGCGGCGGGGATCTTGAGCTCCACGCCGTCGCGCAGCACCGTGGCTTCCCTGGCGCCGAGGGTGAGCAGGGCCCTGAGGGCGTCGCCTGCCTTGGCCTTGGCGCGCGCCTCCAGGTAGCGGCCCAGCAGCAGGAACGAAACCACCACGGCCGAGACTTCAAAGTAGAGCGGGGCGTGTTCGCCGTTCATGGGCGTGCCGTGGGCCGTCATCATCGGGTCCAGGGCCAGTTCCACCGCGGAGAACAGGAAGGCCGCCGTGACCCCAATGGAAACCAGCGTGTCCATGGTGGAGGCGAAATGCCGGGCGTTGATGGCCGCCGCCCGGTGGAACGGCCAGGCGGACCACGTGACGACGGGCAGCGTGAGGATGCCGGCCACCCAGCCCCAGTGCGGGAACTGCAGTGCCGGAACCATGGAAACGAGCAGGACCGGCAGGGCCAGGACGGCGGCGAGGACCAGGCGCGGGCGCAGCGTGGCGGCGTTGCCGCCGTGGGCCAGGTGGTCCTGGCCGGAAGGGGCGGGTCCTCCGCCGTGCTGCGCGGCACCCGGGCGGGGCGCCGGCGCAAGGTGGGGTCCGGCGTCGTGCTGGGGAAAGGCGGGGCTCTTCAGGGTGGCGGTGTAGCCCGTGGCCTTGACGGTGTCGAGGATTTGCTGGTCGGTAATGCCGGCGGGGACCGTGACCGCAGCCGTCTCCAGCGGGAGGTTCACGGATGCGCTGACGCCTTCGAGTTTGCCCAACCTGCGCTCCACGCGGCTGACGCACGAGGCACAGGTCATGCCTTGGATGTCGATCTCGACCAGGCGGGGCCCGGGCGCGGCGGTCTGGGACAAGATGGCTGGGTCGCTCATGGCGCTCCTTCGTGGTGGCTAGGCGTTGTTGGCGACGACGAGGTAGCCGGCTTCCGCGACGGCCTCGCCGATTTCCGCGGGGTCCAGGGTCAGGGTGGAGGTGATGGTGACCTCGGAAATCCCGCCCGCGTTCAGGTCCACGGCGACCACTTCCACGCCCTTGAGCCCGGAAATCTCCTCGGTGACGGAATTGATGCAGTGCTCGCAGCTCATGCCGGCGACGTTGACGGTGGTGGTGTGGCTCATGGTGCTAGCTCCTCAGGAGTCGGGAAATGGCGGCGGTGGCCTCGGATACCTTCCCGGAGACGATCTCCGGGTTGCCGGTGGCCTGGGAATCGTTGGCCGCGTTGACCACGCAGTTCGCTATGTGGTCCTCGAGCAGGCCGATGCTCACGGCGTGCAGGGCCTTGTTGACGGCGGCCATCTGCGTGAGGATGTCAATGCAGTACTTGTCTTCCTCGACCATCCTGGCGATGCCGCGGACCTGGCCCTCGGCCCGCTTGAGGCGGCGGAGGTAGGCCTGTTTTTGCTCGTGGTAGCCGTAGGGGTGGCTGGCTTCTGCTGGAGTGCTCATGGCTTTACGCTATACCCCCAAGGGGTATGTGGCAAGTACCCCCTGGGGGTATTTTTCCGGGCCGGGCGCGCCCGCGGGCAAATTACCGGCCGGAAACTCTTGCCGCTCGGGCCCGGGGTGGCAAGACTTGACCCCATGGCTAACAACGGAGATACGTCAAAAAGCACCTACCTGCTGGCTGTGGGCACCAAAAAGGGCCTGTGGCTGGGCACCAGTGCCGACCGGGCCGCCTATACCTTCACCGGCCCGCACTTCCTGATGAACGAGATCCCCAGCATCGGCATCGACACGCGCAACGGCAGCACCCGCATCCTGGTGGGCGTGCGCAGCGAACACTGGGGCCCCACCGTGGCGCACTCGGACGACCTCGGGCAAACGTGGGTGGAGCCGGACAACGGCGCCATCACCTTCCCGCCGGACACCGGGGCCGCCCTGGAGCGCGTGTGGCAGATCCAGCCCGACACCGGGGACCGGCCAGGGGTGGTGTGGGCCGGCTGCGAGCCCATTTCCGTCTGGAAGTCCACCGACGGCGGCGAGCACTTCGAGCTGAACCGCGGCCTGTGGGACCACCCCCACCGGTCTGAATGGGGTGCCGGCTTTGGCGGCGCGGCGGCACACACGGTCCTGCCCAGCCCCGCGGACCCCAACACGATCCATATCGCCATGAGCACCGGCGGCGTCTACCGCAGCACCGACGGCGGGGCGTCCTGGCAGCCCAGGAACAAGGGCATCGGTGCCGGGTTCATGCCGGACGCCGAGCCGGAATTCGGCCAGTGCGTGCACAAGGTGGCCCGGGACGCGGGAAATCCCGGGGTCCTGTACGCGCAAAACCACGGCGGCGTGTACCGCACCGATGACAACGGCGACACCTGGACATCCATCGCCGAGGGCCTGCCGGCCGACTTCGGCTTCACCATGCTGGCGCACCCCCGGCGTGCCGGGACGGCCTGGGTGGTCCCCATTACGGCCGACAGTGCGCGGATCCCGCCGGAGGGCCAGCTGGCCGTCCACCGCACGGACGACGCCGGCGCCACCTGGGCGCGCCTGGCCGACGGCCTGCTGGAACCCGACTTCAACGTGGTCCTGCGCGACGCCGCCTCGGTGGACACGGCGGAACCCGTGGGCGTCTTCTTCGGCACCCGCGGCGGCACCGTGTACGCCAGCGGCGACGAGGGCAGCAGCTTTGCGCCGGTCCTCACGGGGCTGCCGGACGTCTTGTGCGTCCGGGCCGCCGTCGTCGGGCTGTGACGAGGGTCCATGCCTGAAGTCAACGTGCTGATACCCAGCCTGCTCCGGCCGGTCACGGGCGGGCAGGAGGAGCTGCGGCTGGACGTGGAGGCGGCGGGCGCCACGCTGGCCGACCTGCTGGACGCCATCGGCGCGCAATACCCGGTGTTCAACCGGCGGGTGCGTGATGAAACGGGGAGCCTGCGCCGCTTTGTGAACATCTATCTCGACGGCGACGACGTCCGGCGGCTCGACGGGCTGAAAACCCGCGTCGCCGCCGGATCGGAAGTCATGGTCATGCAGTCGGTGGCCGGCGGCTGAGCCGACGCCGGCCCCGCGGGCGCCGGGCCGGCGCCGGCCCCGCTACACGGCGTCGAGGTACGTCTCGAGCAGCGCGACCAGTTTGTCCAGGGCGGCGTCCGCGCCGTCGCCTTCCGCGCGCAGCACCACGGTGCTGCCGTGCTCGGCACCCAGCGTCATGAGGGACAGGATGCTGCTGGCGTCCATGGCGTCCTCTGCCGGGGCGCCATCCATGGCGATCGTGACTTCAACGCCGGCGTTGCCGGCGGCCTCGGCAAAGAGGGCGGCGGGGCGGGCGTGCAGGCCGGAGCTGCTGGCAACGGTTGCCTTGCGTTCGGACATGGTTCCTCCTGGGGGAGCTGGTGGTGAAAACGGGGGTGGTTCGGTGGGGGTTGGGGACGGGCCCGGCCTACAGACCGAGCTCCTCGAGGATGGGCAGTTTCCCGCGCGCCCGCTCCCGTGCTTCCCCGGGGCTGGTTGCGCGTAGGGCAAGTGTAGCGATTTCCCGGGCCTCTTTCAGGGTCACCGTGGCCAGGACCGCCGCCACGGCCGCGAGCGAGCGCGCCGACATGGACAGCGTGCTCACCCCCAGTCCCACGAGGACGACGGCGAGGGCCGGGTCCGCGGCCGCCTCGCCGCACACGCCCACCGGCTTCCCGTTTCCCTCGGCCGCGGACCCGGCCACGGTCAGGCGGACCAGCTGGAGGACCGCGGGCTGCCATGGGTTGTTCAGGGCGGCCAGCGGCCCCAGCTGGCGGTCCGCCGCCATGGTGTACTGCGTGAGGTCGTTGGTGCCCAGGCTGGCGAATTCAACCTCGCGCAGGATCGACTCCGCGGTCACGGCCGCGGACGGGACCTCGACCATGACGCCCGGCGTCTTCAGCCCGGCGGCCGCGCAGAGGGACGCGAAATGGGCCGCCTCCGCGGCGGTGGAAATCATGGGGGCCATGACCCAGACGTCGGCCGTGGAGCCGGTGGCCGCCTCCGCAATGGCGGCGAGCTGGCGCTCCAGCACGCCGGGGGACGCGGCGTCCGTGCGGTAGCCGCGCACGCCCAGGGCCGGGTTGGGCTCCGTGGCATCGGTGAGGAAGGGCAGGGGCTTGTCCGCGCCGGCGTCGAGCGTCCGGACCACCACCTTCCTGCCCGGGAACGCGTCAAAGACGCCGCGGTAGGCCTCCACCTGTTCGGCGTTCGACGGCTCGGTTTCCCGTTCCAGGAAGCAGAATTCGGTGCGCAGCAGCCCCACGCCCTCGGCGCCGGCGGCAGCGGCCTTGACGGCATCCTTGGCGCCGCCCACATTGGCGAGGAGCGGGACCAGGTGCCCGTCCGCCGTCGTGCCCCGGCCTGTGAAGACGGCCAGCGTGGACGCGTTGGCGGCCCAGGCGGTGGCCGCCGCGCGCTCGCCTTCGCCGGGTTCGGTGGAGATGGTGCCGGCGGCGCCGTCCACGTAAACCTCGGTGCCGTCCGGCAGCCTGTCGACGCCGGCGGCCGCCACCACGGCGGGCAGACCCAGGGAGCGGGCAATGATGGCGGTGTGGGACTGGGGGCCGCCGCCGGCCGTCACCAGGGCGACCACCACCGAGGGGTCGAGGGTGGCGGTGTCCGCGGGCGCCAGGTCCTCGGCCACGAGGATGAAGGGGGTGGCGGAGGCGGGGATGCCGGGGGCCGGGACGCCGCGAAGGGCGGCGACGATGCGGGCCCGGACGTCCAGGACGTCCGTGGCGCGCTCGGCCATGTAGCCGCCCAGGCTCACCAGCATGGCGGCGACGGCCTCGGCGGCCTCCCAGACGGCGCGCTCCGCGGACGTTCCCGTGTTAATGAGCTTGACGGCGGCCTTGATGAGCATGGGGTCCGTGGCCATGAGCGCAGTGGCCTCCAGGACAGCCTTCGCGTCGCCGGCAGCCTCGGCGGCGCGGCGGCGGAGCTCCTCCTGGACGGTCCTGGCGGCAGCCTTCAGGGCCTCGGCCGCGCCCTCGGCGGTGGTCCCCGGGGCCAGTTTTTCACCGGCAGGCGGGTCCGCGAGCGGCCGGGGCATCTGCCGGACGGGCGCAACGATTCGTCCCGGGCTGACGCCCACTCCTGGGAAATTCTGCATTGAAAGTCCTCACGTTCCTTGGTTGCTGGCGGCGGTGCCCGGCTGTCGCGGGGACCAAAAATCACTTTTGTGATTTACTTCATATAGCGTTGCTATAGGTGATAGGGTAGCAGCCATGAACTTCGACGGCCAGCTTCCACCTAAAGCCAGGCTGCTCAAAGCCGCCGCTGAATTGCTGGCCAACTCGGCCGGCAAGCCTGTCTCAACCCGGCAAATCACCGAGTTGGCGGGCGTGACGGCTCCCACCCTGTACCACCACTTTGGCGACAAGGAGGGGCTGTTCAATGCGGTCATCGACGTCGGATTTGAAGAGTACGTGGCCGGTGAGCACAACTTCGCGCCCACCGGCAAGCCCCTGGCGGACGTTCGCCAAATTTGGGACAACCACCTGAAGTTCGGCCTGGACAACCCCCAGCTGTATTCGGTGATGTTTGGCAACATCCGCCCGGAAAGCCGTCCGGCGCGGGTCGCCGAGGCGGAAGGCTTCATGGAGGAAATGCTGGAGAAGGCCGCAGCCGCGGGCCAGCTTTGCGTTGCGCCCCAGGAAGCCGCCCGCAGCATCCTGGCCGCCAACGTCGGCGTCACCTTGATGCTCATTGCCGAACCCGCCGCCGAGCGCAATTTCGACTTGTCGGACATGACCCGCGAGGCAGTCATCTCGGCCGTTTCCTCCGAGGCGGAACTGAGCGGTGCGGGGGCGCCGGTGGGGGCGTCGTCGGTGGTGGTGGCGGCCATCGCCCTCAACGCCGCACTTGAATCATCACACCCGGAGCAGCTCTCAACCACGGAACTGAAGATGTTCCTGGAGTGGCTGGACCGCATCGCCAAAACTTCATAGGACCAACACTTGCTCGTTCTGCGCAGACGCGGGACCTACGGTTAGGAATTGACATGGCAACACCATCAGTGGCCGCCACAAAGGGCGGCGCGCGGGTTGGGGTGCAGAAATTCGGCACTTTCCTCTCGGGCATGATCATGCCCAACATTGG
>Ga0134128_10002118_pt1 | contig 24806 bp, 19 predicted proteins | sample KB31754_FD_96462 | JGI IMG/M metagenome (GOLD analysis project Ga0134128, IMG submission 96462) | Terrestrial soil microbial communities with excess Nitrogen fertilizer from Kellogg Biological Station, Michigan, USA - KB3-175-4 | ecosystem: Environmental > Terrestrial > Soil > Unclassified ...
CCTCGTCCTCTCCGACATGGCCTCGCCGACCACTGGCCATCGCGCCACCGACCACCTGCGGATCATGCATCTGGTGGAAATCGCGGCGGACTTTGCTATCCAGATTCTGGCGCCGGGCGGGAGCTTTGTCGCCAAGGTTTTCCAAGGCGGCACCGAGCACGAATTGCTGGCGATGCTCAAGCGCCATTTCGCCTCTACCTTCCACGCCAAGCCGCCTGCCAGCCGGCAGGGATCAGCGGAGACATATCTGGTGGCGAAGGGGTTTCGGGGGGAAGACGGCAGTCGGCAGTCGGCAGTCGGCAATCGGGAGTAGGCAGTCGGACGCAGCAGCGGTTGTATTCTCGACTGCCGATTGCCGACTTACGGCTGCCGTCTCTACTCCGCTGCCGACGCCCTCGCCGGCGCCCCACGCCCGGTCAGATGAGCACCTGCGCCAGGCTTCAGCCCGAAAAACATCATCGTCGAGACCAGCGCCACTGCCGCGATGGCGTAGAACGCGATGTGGAAATCCATGAGCACCGGGTCGCCGCCATGGGTGAGGCGCACGCCTTCGAGCACGCCGCCGCCCAGGGCAACGCCAAAGGCCAGCGACAGCTGGATGACCACCTGGCTGATTGCCGTGGCCTGACCGGCGTCCTTGTCGTCGATATCGGCAAAGGTAAAGGCGTTGGTCCCCGTCCAGAAGATCGACTGGAAGAAGCCGGTGATGACGAGAAGGATCAGCATCAAGGGCAGGGGCGTGCTCGGCGCATAGAGGCCCATGGCGACGACCCCAAGCACGGTGACAAAAGTCGAAATCACCAGCGTCGTGCGAAACCCCAGCCTGTCGATAATGGCTTCCGAGACGAACTTGGCCGCGAACGATCCGACCGCCGTGGCAAAGGTTATCGAGCCGCTCTGGAAGGGGCTGAGACCAAAGCTCAACTGCAGCATCAGCGGAAACAGGAACGGCATGGCGCCGGTGCCGACCCGGAAAAAGGTGCCGGCAACGACAGTCAGGCGGAACAGCGGAAACCGGAAAGTCCTGAGGTCAAGGATGGGGTATTCAGTCCGCTTGGCATGCCGCAAATAGGCGAACCAGGCGATTGTCCCAACGATCAGCGCGGCGATGCCAAAGCTGAACGGCAGGGCCGGAAGCGTCAGCACGGAAATCCCGAACACCCAGCCGGCGAAGGCGGTGCCAGTCATGAAAAATCCTGAAAAATCCATCCGCCGCGGCGCGTTGCGCTGCCAGTCCGGCAACAGCCAGGTGACCATGACGATGCCGATCAACCCAATCGGCACGTTGATGAGAAATATCCAGTGCCAGCTCGCATAAGTGGTGATGAAGCCGCCTACCGGCGGCCCGACGATCGGCCCGATGAGGCCGGGTATGCTGAGCCACGCCATGGCGCTCACCAGTTGGCTGCGCGGTGTTACGCGCACCAGCACCAGCCGTGCGACGGGCGTCATCATCGCGCCGCCCAGGCCCTGCAGCAGCCGAGACAACACGAAAGTCAGCAGCGAATCCGACGCGGCACAAGCGACCGAGCCGAGGATGAAAACCACGATGGCGCCGCGAAAGATGTTCCGCGCGCCCCACCTGTCCGCCATCCACGCGGATATCGGGATGAAGATGGCGAGCGCCACGAGATAGGCCGTCAGCGCCAGTTTTAGGGCAATTGGGTCGGTGTGAATGTCGGTTGCGATCGCCGCCAGCGACGTCGCGATCACCGTCGAGTCCATGTTTTCCATGAACAGCGAGACGGCGAGGACAATCGGGACGAGGGTCGGGCCGTGATGGACCCGCTCCGAAGCGGTGGCGTTCATTCCTTGGCCAGTGCCGGCACGCGGTGACCGGAAACCTCGGCGCCGGCGTCCTGCGGCAACCGGAAGAACGTGAACGTCGACAGCACCGAAATCAGGGCGACGACAAAGAACGCGATATGGAAATCGCCGAGCCTGATGGCGCCGCCATGGAACTGGGCGGCAATGTCGAGCACAGCGCACGCAACGGCGACGCCCGTTGCCAGCGAGATCTGCTGTGCCACTGAGTTGATGGCCGTCGCCTGGCTACTGTCGGCCTCGTCGATGTCGGAGAACACCAGGGCATTGAGGCCGGTAAAGCAGGTCGAGCGAATGAGGCCGCCGACGAGCAGGCAAGCCATGATGAGCCATTGCGGCGTGTCGGGGTTGAACAGCCCGTTGACGGCGATGAACAGCGACGAAATCAGCGCACCGACGCCAAGGATATTGCGGAAGCCGTGCCGCTTGAACAGCCGCTGCGCGCCGAATTTCGACGAGAGCGCGCCGATAGCGGCGACGAAGGTGATCATGCCCGACTGGAACGGCGACAGCCCGAAGCCGAGTTGCAACATCAGTGGCAGCAAAAACGGCATCGCACCGACGCCGACGCGAAAATTGGACGCACCGATAATCCCGGCGCGGAACATCGGATAACGCAGCATTTTGGGGTCGAGCAGCGGATATTTCGTGTGCTTGGCGTGCCAGAGGTAAATTACCCCGGAGAGGGCGCCGACAGCGATTGTGACATAGCCGTACCAGACCGGCAGTGCTGGCAGGCTGATCACCGACATCCCGAATACCACCCCGGTAAAGGCGATGCTGGAGAGGATAAAGCCCGGAAAATCCATCGGACGCGGACTTCGCGGCTCCCCCTCGGGCAGGAATTTGGTCACGAGGATAATGCCGAGAACGCTGATCGGCACATTGATCCAGAATACCCAGTGCCAACTGAGAAAAGTAGTGAGAAAGCCGCCGAGAGGCGGGCCCATGATCGGCCCTAGCAGTGCCGGAATCGTTAGCCAGGCCATGGCGTTCACGAGCTCGCTGCGCGGCGTGCCGCGGACTAGCAGCAAGCGGCCGACCGGCGTCATCATCGATCCGCCGATGCCCTGGAAGAAACGCGAAAACACGAAGGATTGGATCGAATTCGAGAAGCCGCAGGCGATCGAGCCCAGCACGAAGACGATGATCGCCAGGCGAAAAATGTTCTTGGCGCCGAAGCGGTCAGACATCCAGCCGCTGATCGGAATGAAGATGGCGAGGGCGACGAGGTAAGAGGTGACGGCCAGTTTGAGCGCCACAGGCGACGTGCCAATATCGGCGGCGATGGCCGGCAGCGAGGTGGCGATCACCGTGGAGTCCATCTGTTCCATGAACAGAGCGACCGCCAGAATGAGAGGGGTGATCGGTATCACTTTGAATCCGGGAGACTGGCGGCAAGGCAGATGTACCGCTTCAGCGTCGAGCGGGGGGCATAATCCCCTCCCGTGCCGGTGGCAATCCAAAAACATAGTTCGCTTACTAACTTGTAATGAAGGCAAGCGCATTCGGTTGCACCCCACTCTTAGCCGTGACGGCCTGCCAATCGTGGGCGGCTTAATCTTCAGCGGCGTAGCCAAAGAAGGCGGCTGGCGCCAAGGGCGCGTTTCCCACCAGGTCATTCCCGCGAAAGCGGGAACCTCTATTTTCTCCCACACGCCGAACTCGCGACTAAACGGAGATTCCCGCTTTCGCGGGAATGACCCGGTGGGAGATGGTTGAGGCGGTCGACTTCCAGCAATATCGGCAAATTTAAGAAAGGAGCCGCTCCGCTGCCTGTCGCTGCGCCCGTTGCATTTTGCCGTGCCGATGCTAAGAACCCTCGCCAACCCGCAAGCGGCCCTGAGTCTCCATCAGGTTCGTGACCAGCGGGCTTCCGTTATTTCTGAACCGTTCGGAAGGAAGGGACCAATCCCTTGGCCAAGATCATCACCTCCATAACCGGCGACGCCGCGTTGACCTTCGACGACGTGCTGCTGCAGCCGGCGCGCTCGGACCTCCTGCCGACCGAAGCCGATGTCCGCACCCGCGTGACGAGGGACATCGAGCTCAATATCCCGATCCTCTCCTCCGCGATGGATACCGTGACGGAGGCGAACATGGCGATCGCCATGGCGCAGGCGGGAGGGCTGGGAGTGATTCACCGCAATCTCGAGCCGGACCAGCAAGCCGAACAGGTGCGACAGGTAAAATCGTTCGAGAGCGGCATGGTGGTCAATCCGATCACCATCGGCCCCGAAGCCACGCTCGCTGATGCGCGGACACTGATGCGGGCAAACCGCATTTCCGGCATTCCGGTGGTTGCCAATGGCGGCGCCGGTGGCAGGGCGACGGGGCGGCTTGTCGGCATTCTCACCAATCGTGACGTGCGCTTCGCCAGCGATGAGCGGCAGACCATTGCCGAACTGATGACGCACGAAAATCTCGTCACCGTACGCGACGGCGTGTCGAAGGACGACGCCAAGCGCCTGTTGCACCAGCACCGCATCGAAAAGCTGCTGGTGATCGACGATCAGGGCCAGTGTATCGGCCTCATCACCGTCAAGGATATCGAGAAGGCCCAGCTCAATCCGCAGGCCATCAAGGATGCCGCTGGCCGCCTGAGGGTCGCTGCTGCTTCGACGGTCGGCGACAAGGGCTACGAACGCTCGATGGCGCTGATCGCGGCCGGGGTCGACCTGCTCGTGATCGACACCGCACATGGCCACTCGGTACGCGTCTCCGAGGCGGTGGAGCGCGTGAAGCGCGAGAGCAATTCGACCCGCATCGTCGCCGGCAATGTAGCGACCGCCGAAGCGGTCAAAGCGCTGATCGATGCAGGTGCAGACTCTATCAAGGTCGGTATCGGGCCGGGTTCTATCTGCACGACCCGCATGGTCGCCGGCGTCGGTGTGCCGCAACTCGCCGCCGTGATGGCGTGCGCCGAGGAAGCCGACAAGCAGGGCGTGCCAGTGATCGCCGACGGCGGCATCAAGTTCTCGGGCGATCTCGCCAAGGCCCTGGCCGGGGGCGCGTCCTGCGCCATGATCGGTTCGCTCCTTGCCGGCACCGACGAGAGCCCCGGCGAGGTCTATCTCTACCAGGGCCGCTCCTACAAAGCCTATCGGGGCATGGGTTCAGTCAGCGCCATGGCTCGGGGGTCGGCCGACCGTTACTTCCAGCAGGAGGTGACCGACAGTCTGAAACTGGTGCCCGAGGGCATCGAGGGGCAGGTGCCCTACAAGGGCTCGGCCGGCAACGTGCTGCACCAGCTTGCCGGCGGTCTCCGTGCCGCGATGGGTTATACCGGCGCGCACACCCTGCAGGAATTTCGCGACAACGCGGTGTTCGTGAAGATTTCCGGCGCCGGCCTCAACGAAAGCCACGTCCACGACGTCACCATCACCAGAGAGAGCCCGAACTATCGTGGCGGAAACTGATCACCCGCTGCCCAATGGGCTGAAATATGTCGGCTGGTCGGTGACGGTTGCGGCCGTCGCCGTCTATCTCATCATGCTGTTCGTGACGTTGCCGCATCTCGCGCAACTGACGCGCGGCGAGCCCGTCTTCGATCTTCGCCCGCTCGGCTACGATTTCCCGACGGCCGAGGAACTTGTCACGCGCCTCGGTCCTGATGGCGGCGCCTATTATGAGAACGTGCAGCACCGCTTCGGTTCGATTTTTCCGGTGCTGTTCTGCCTCGCGCTGCTCTATTGGCTGATCATGGCCGCACGCCGCTGGCAGGGCCACGGCCTGCCGCTTGGCAGCCCGGTGCTGGGGGCGATCCTCGCCACTGCCGTTATCGCCAGCGCGGCTCAGCTGGGCGAGAACGCAGCCGTTTCACGGATGCTGTTGGCGGGTGTAAAAGGGCTGACGCCGGGAATGGTCGACAACGCCAATCTGTTCACGCTGGCCAAAACCTTCTTCACAACCATCAGTCTTCTGGCTTTGGTTACGCTCGCGCTCGGTCCCTGGGTTGCAGAGTTATCGCGGCGGCGGAAGCGATGAGCGCCTGACATGCGGCTTCCCGGACGTCTCGCGGCAGCGATCGAAATTCTTAGCGATGTCGAAAGCCGGCACAGGCCGGTCAGCGAAGCGCTGAAAGGCTGGGGTATCAGCAACCGCTTTGCGGGCGCGGGCGATCGCGCGGCGATCGGCAACCTGGTCTATGATGCGCTGCGCCGCCGCGCCTCGCATGCCTTCGCCATGGGCGAGGACACCCCACGAGCGCTGGTGCTCAGCGTCGCCGTCCGCGACTGGGGCGAAGCGCCCGAGGCTCTAGCCGCTGCTTTCGCCGACGATTCTCACGCACCGGCAGCGCTGACGGCGGAGGAAATCACGCGCCTCTCGGCAGCCGATCCGTTAGCTGGCGCGCCGGACTACGTAGTGGCCGATATGCCGGAATGGACCGCAGGCCGATTGACCGAAAACTTCGGTAGCGGGTGGGTAGCCGAGGGGCAGGCAATGGCGGGACGGCCGCCGCTCGATTTGCGCGTCAATTCGCTCAAGTCGAACCGCGAAAGGGTGTCAAAGAGCCTCGCCCGCCTTTCGCCGCACGAGACGGCTATTTCGCCCCTCGGCATCCGCTTTTCGGCAGGCCCGCGAGATGCCCGCACCCCGAACGCTCAGGTCGACGAGGGGTATTTGAAGGGCTGGTTCGAGATACAGGATCAGGGTAGCCAGATCGTGTCCGCCCTGACTGGCGCGGCTTCCGGCGAGCAGATTCTCGATCTCTGCGCCGGGGCAGGGGGCAAGACCCTGGCAATGGCCGCCGCCATGCAGAACAAGGGCCAGATTTTCTCCTACGACAGCGACCGCAACCGGCTCGCGCCGATTTACGACCGGCTGAAACGGAACGGCGTGCGCAACGCGCAGGTCCGCGCTCCCGGACCGGCCGCGCTTGATGACCTCGCGGGCAAGATGGATCGCGTGGTGATCGACGCCCCCTGTACCGGCTCCGGGACCTGGCGCCGGCGCCCGGATGCCAAGTGGAAACTCACGGCGGAGCAGGTGGCGCAGCGCGTCGGCGAGCAGCACGCCTTGCTGGTCGAGGCAATACGCTACCTCAAACCGGGCGGCACGCTGATCTACATCACCTGCTCGATCCTGCCGGACGAGAATCAGCAGCAGGTTGCGCGGTTCCTCAAGGACAATCCGGAGTTCGAGGCAGCCGACCCGAAGCGGCTCTGGAACGGGCAGTTTCCCGAAAGCCCGTCACCGCACTTTGCCCCAACCGGCCTCACCCTGACGCCCGCCTCGACCGATACCGACGGCTTCTTCCTTGCCGCATTGCGGCGGCGCCGATAGTGGCGGCAATTCGACGGTGACGGCCGATTTTGGGCTTTCCCCGATGTTATGTCGGCAATCCTCCGAGGTTGACCTCCCAACCCTTTGGCGAACCTGACTCTCGCCGTTCCGGGCGGCAATCGCTTCAAATTGCAGCGATTTTGGCAATATGTGGGAAAGCCTGGCGCCTCAGGCTCCGGTAAGGCGCCGATGATTCTGATTCGCTGACAGAGCGATTAGGCGCCGCAGTCCATAAGTCCAAGGAGAATGGCGGTGCGTATGACCTATGTACTGATAAAGGATCATCTGGAACAGGCTCAGGCGATATTGCGGGGGCGTGACGCCGAATCGACAAAACTCCGGGAGGTGCTGCAAATGGTCATTGGGTTGATTGACGATCTGCAGCTCGTTACTCAGCGCCGCTCGGCAAAAATCATCAATTTCCCCCGAGGGGCCGACAGACCTGAGCGGGACTGAGTTGCGCCTTGCTTGCGGAATCGGGGCAGCCTAGCTAAATGCTCGCCATGACAACACCCGCTGCCGCCGCCCCCCCGCCAGACTCCATCCTGATTGTCGATTTCGGTTCGCAGGTGACGCAACTGATCGCGCGTCGCATCCGCGAGGCTGGCGTCTATTGCGAGGTGCATCCGTTCAACACGGCGGCAGCCGCCCTCGCAATGATGAAACCGAAGGGTATCGTCCTGTCCGGCGGCCCCGCGTCGACCCTCGACGAAGGCGCCCCCACCATCGATCCGGCGCTGCTCGAGGCGCAGCTTCCGATCCTCGGTATTTGCTACGGCGAGCAAGCGCTCTGCCGCTCGCTTGGCGGCACGGTTGAGGCCGGCCACGACCGAGAATTCGGCCGCGCCGAGGTCAAGGTGCAAAAGCTGTCGGCGCTCTACGATGGCGTCTGGGACCTCGGCACCGAGCATCAGGTATGGATGAGCCACGGCGACCGCGTGACCGCATTGCCCCCCGGATTCGAGGTTGTCGGCACGTCGGACGGCGCGCCCTTCGCCATGATCGCCGATGAGCAACGCAAAATCTTCGCGGTGCAGTTCCATCCCGAGGTAGTTCACACCCCGGATGGGGCGAAGCTCTACGCAAATTTCGTGCATCGCATCTGCGGCATCCCCGCCAACTGGACGATGGCCGCCTATCGCCAGCGGGCGATCGAAAAAATCCGCGCCCAGGTCGGCAAGGGCAGGGTGATCTGCGGCCTGTCCGGCGGCGTCGACTCTTCGGTTGCCGCCGTGCTGATCCATGAAGCCATCGGCGATCAACTCACCTGCATCCTCGTCGACCACGGCCTGATGCGCCTCAATGAGGCGGACGAGGTGGTCGCCATGTTCCGCGACCACTACAATATCCCGCTGGTCCATGTGGATGCCTCCAAGCAATTCCTCGCTGAACTCAAGGGCGTTTCGGACCCCGAGACCAAGCGCAAAATTATCGGCCGGCTGTTCATCGAAACCTTCGAGGCCGAGGCCAAAAAGCTTGGCGGTGCCGAATTTCTGGCGCAGGGCACGCTCTATCCGGATGTGATCGAAAGCGTCTCGTTCAGTGGCGGGCCATCGGTGACCATCAAGAGCCACCACAATGTCGGTGGCCTTCCCGAGCGCATGAACATGAAGCTCGTCGAACCGCTGCGCGAACTGTTCAAGGACGAAGTACGGGCGCTTGGCCGCGAACTAGGCCTCCCGGATCGCTTCGTCGGGCGGCACCCGTTCCCTGGTCCCGGCCTCGCGATCCGCCTGCCGGGCGGCGTAACGCCCGAAAAGCTTGATATCCTCCGCCGGGCCGACGCCATCTATCTCGATGAAATCCGCAAGGCCGGCCTCTACGACAAGATATGGCAGGCGTTTGCCGTGCTGCTGCCGGTGCAAACCGTTGGCGTCATGGGCGATGGGCGCACCTACGAATTCGTCTGTGCGCTGAGAGCCGTCACTTCCGTCGATGGCATGACCGCCGACTTCTTCCCCTTCGATATGGGCTTCCTGGGCCGCGCCGCGACCCGCATCATCAACGAAGCCCGCGGCATCAACCGCGTCGTCTACGACGTGACCTCAAAGCCGCCCGGGACGATCGAGTGGGAGTGAGGAAGTGGCGAGTCCAGGGCCGTCACGAGGCTAGTGCCGTCGTTGTACCTCACGTCAGTCGGGCCCGAAGGGCGTCCAAGCCGCACGCGTTGAAAGAACGCGACGGCAAGAGGGGCCGGCGACCTGAATGAAACCGTGCGTGGAATAGTCCGCGTTGTATCGCGGCTTGACATTTGGCGGTCCAAATGTTCTTGTTTTGTTCCAACAGAGGACGAAACATGCAGGTCAACGAGCAGCTGCGGTTCGATGGCGTTTTCGATCGGTCTCCGCGCTTCGTAGCGCCGCCAGTGCCAAGCTTTCACGGGCCGATCGACCCGGTGTTTTTCGCCATCCGGCCGGACGAGGACGCGGTGCGACGGGTTGAGCGGCAGGCCAGACGAATTAAGGCCGAATGCGGGCTCACCGGCCGATTGATTCCGGGGGAGCGGCTTCATGTGACCCTGCAATGGGTGCCGGTGCCGCGCGGCGCTGTTGGATGGTTTGCGGCCATTGCCCGGTTCGTCGCGCTCGATATCGGCATTCCGCCTTTCGAGGTGACATTTGATGACGTCCTCTCTTTCCGGAAGAAGGTGGGCAATCGCCCGATCGTCTTGCGCGGCGGTACGGGTGAACTGGTGGCGTTGTTCCAGATTCTGGGCGAGGGCATGCGCCGTCTCGGCTTTGGCGAGTTCGCCCGGCGCGCCTTCACGCCGCACATCACCATGCTTTACGATCGGCGAGAGGTTCCCGCTCATGCCATTGAACCAATCACCTGGACGGCGCGGGAGTTCGTGCTGATCCACAGCCTGCAGGGGCTGGGACGCCACAACGTCGTCGGCCGTTGGCCGCTGCGGAGGTAACGCGCGCACTGCACTCGACCTCGGCGGCCTTTCCGCATAGCACTGCACTATGCTTGAGCTGCCCCGCTTTTTTCTCGATGTCGAACGTTCAGCGCTTGGCCGCGCCTGGGTTGATCGGCTCGATGTCGCAGCGACGCGGACGGCCACCGCAATCAGCCAGCAATCCGACGTGTCGGAAATTCTGGCGCGCATCCTCGCGGGCAGGGGCGTCGGCATCGGTGAGGTTGAGCGGTTCCTCAATCCGACCTTGCGCGAGCTGATGCCGGACCCTTCGACGCTGACCGCGATGGATGCACTTGCGTCGCGTTTGGCGGGTGCGATCGAGGCGGGCGAACGGGTTGCCCTCTTCGGCGACTACGATGTCGACGGCGCCTGCTCGTGTGCGCTGATGGCACGCTACCTCAAGCATTTCGGGCTCGACCCCGAGGTCTATATCCCGGATCGCATTTTCGAGGGATATGGTCCGAGCGTCACGGCGATCGACAAGTTGATCGAAGGTGGTGCGAGGCTGATTGTTACGCTCGATTGCGGCACCACCAGCACGGCGCCGATCGCCCACGCCCGCGCGCGCGGCGTCGACGTGCTGGTCATCGACCATCACCTCGCCGATCACGCACTGCCCGACGCGAACGCCGTCGTCAATCCGAACCGGCCCGACGACGTGTCGGGCCTTGGCTACCTCTGCGCGGCTGGTGTCGTCTTCATGGTACTGGTGGCCGCCAACCGGGTGCTGCGGCAGCGCGGCGTCGAAAACCTGCCCGACCTGATGAGTCTCATCGATCTCGCCGCGCTGGCGACGATCTGCGATGTGGTGCCGCTGCGCGGGCTCAACCGCGCCTTCGTCGTGCGGGGCCTCGAGGTGATGCGGCTGGGCAAAAATCCGGGCATCGCCGCGCTCGCCCTTGCCGCGCGCCTCAACGGTCCGATCGCGCCGTATCATCTCGCGTTCCTCATCGGCCCGCGCATCAATGCCGGCGGACGGATTGGCGATGCGGCGCTGGGTGCTCGCCTGCTGTCGCTCGACAACGATGCCGACGCCATGGTGATTGCGGCAAAACTCGATGAGCTCAACAGCGAGCGCCAGCGGATCGAACTCGAAGCCGTCGACGAAGCGACCCGGGTGGCCGAGGCCGAGATTGGGCTCGGTGAGGGGCCGCCGGTGCTGGTGCTTGCCTCGGCGAGCTGGCACGCGGGCGTCGTCGGGCTGGTCGCCGGACGGCTGCGCGAGCGGTTCGAACGCCCGGCGTTCGCCATCGCACTCGGTCCTGATGGGGGCGGCACAGGCTCCGGCCGTTCGCTGCCCGGCGTCGACATCGGCCGCGCCGTGATTGCAGCCGTCGAGGCGGGCTTGATCGGGCGCGGCGGTGGGCACGCCATGGCGGCTGGCGTGACGCTGAAAGCCGGCGAACTTGGGCCGTTCCGGGCGCATCTCATCGAGACGTTGACCGGCGCGGTGATTGAGGCCCGCGCGGCGACCGCCCTCGAGATCGATGCGGCACTGACCGCCCGCGGCGCCACGCCCGATTTTGTCCATGATATCGATCGCGCAGGCCCGTTCGGCGCCGGCAATCCGACGCCGGTCTTCGCCTTTCCCGCGCATCGCGCAAAATTCCCCGATATCGTCGGGGCCGGCGGCCACGTCCGGTTCAGCCTCACTTCGGACGATGGCGCGCGGATCAAGGCCATCGCCTTCAGAGCGGCACAGACGCCTATTGGAGAGGCGCTGATGGCCGCCGGTGGCGACCGGCCGTTGCATATCGCCGGTACGCTCGGGCTCGACACCTGGCAGGGCCGCGCCGAGGTCCAGTTGCGGGTCACCGATGTGGCGTCGACTTAGCTCGGCGGTCGTGCTGCGTTGGCGATACACAACCGCCTAAATCATTGGTCCGGCGTTGAAACAGGTGCTTGCATATCGCTTTTGGACCGCTAAATTAGAGATGGCTTCCGGGAGGAGGCCATTTTGTCATGAGCGAAAATTGAGATCGGCGCGGATTTTGCGGCGCGAGGCCGCGAGCCGAGGCCGGCATTAGCCCGGAATTATTGGTCTTATGAGTAAAGCTGCGGTTCAACATCCCTCGGATCATGCGTCGCTCTGGACGCATCTGGCGTCGCGTTTCGTCGAATGGATCGGCTTTCCGCTGCTCAGCCGGCCCGCGCACGGTTCGATCACCGTTGTGCTGCCCAATGGCCGCTCGCGGACATTGGGCAATCCCGCGAGCGGGTTGCATTCGGTGTTGAAGCTCAACAATTTCAGCGTCATCGGCCAAGCCATGCGGCGCGGCACGCTGGGCTTTGCCTCGGCGTACATCAACGGCGACATCGAGATCGATGATCTGACGTCGCTGTTCCGCTTCTTCCTGAAAAACCGCGCGATGTTCGATAGCGCCAATCCTGGCCTGTTCCGGCGCGCCGCTCATGACGTCGCCTACCACATGTCGCGGCGGAATACGAAAGAGGGCTCCAAGCAGAACATTTCCGAGCACTACGATCTCGGCAACGATTTTTACGGCCAGTGGCTCGACCCTTCAATGACCTATTCGTCGGCAGTCTTCAACTCGGGCGATCAGTCGCTGGAGGAAGCACAGCGCGCCAAGTACCACCGCGTGGCCGACATGGCCGGCGTAAAGGCCGGCGACAGGGTGCTGGAAATCGGCTGCGGCTGGGGCGGGTTTGCCGAGGCGGTGGCGCGCGATTACGGCGCCGAACTTTACGGCATCACGCTGTCGAAAGAGCAGCTTAAATTCGCGCAGGACCGAATGCAGCGGCAGGGTCTCGATAACCTCGCCACCCTGCACTTCGAGGACTATCGCGATACACAGGGCGAGTTCGACCATATCGGCTCGATCGAGATGATTGAAGCGGTGGGGGAGGATCACTGGCCGACCTATTTCAAGGCTCTGTTTGACCGGCTGAAGCCGGGTGGCACCGCGGCGATCCAGGCGATTACCATCAACGAAAACGACTTTGACGCCTACAAGCGCAATCCGGATTTCATCCAGCGCTACATCTTTCCCGGCGGCATGCTGCTGACCAAGACTGCGATGCAGGAGCAGGCCAGGCGCGTCGGCCTCATCCTTGAGCAGGTCGAGAATTTCCGGCTCAGCTATGCCAAAACTCTGAGTCTCTGGCGCGAGCGTTTCCTCGAGCGCTGGAACGTCATCGCACCGCTTGGTTACGACGAAGCGTTCCGGCGCAAGTGGGTCTATTATCTCAGCTATTGCGAGGCAGGCTTCGCCGAGGGCGCTATCGACGTCGGCATCTACCAGTACCGCAAGCCCGCCTGATGCCGCCAGCCGGCTGTTGCCCGCAGGGCAAATACCGATCGCCGGCAATTGATGTGTAACGCACCTGCGGCCGCTATGATCGCGTCTGGTTTGGCGAGGCGGCCTTACAGTCATGGCGGGCGATAGCGACCGCAACATCCTGGTTTTCGATGTCGGCAGCTCGGCGCTGAAGGCGACGGTATTCGACGCTTCGGGACATATCGTCGATCGCGCGGAGGCTTCTTATCCTCATGCCGCCGGGTCAACCCGCCAGTCTCCCTGGGACTGGTGGGGCGCGGCTGTTGCCGCGGCGCGGCAGCTAGATGGCCGTCCGATCACCGCGATTTCGCTGACCGGCACGATGGAAAATCTCATTCCCGTCGACGCGAGCGGCGAGCCTTTGGGCGAAGCACTGCTCTATTTCGATCCGTGCGGTGAGCCGTTCGTCGCCGAAGCCGCAGCCGCGCTCGCCGACGCCGGCGCCGCACGTCGTTGCGGGAATGCACCGGACGCCTTGATGACGGCGTTCAAGCTCGCCTGGCTGCGCCGGCACGAGCCCAAGCGGTTTGCCGCGGCGCGCTGGTTCCTGCCCGGCTCAAAAGACTATCTCGCCCTCAAACTCACCGGCGAGGTGGTGACCGATCCCACCTGCGCTGCGACGACGGGGTTGATGGATATTGCCTCGCGCGACTGGTCGAATCCGCTACGTGCGATCTTCGGTATCGAGCGGCGCCGACTGCCGCATATCCGCCCGGCGACGGACATGGTGGGTCATTTGACTGCCGCCGCGGCCGAGGAACTCCGGCTGCCCCCGGGGCTGCCCGTCGTAAACGGCTGCGGCGATGGCGGCGCGACCACCATGGGGGGCGGCGCCGAACATCCCGCCGATGTCAGCGTCTATCTGGGCACCAGCGGCTGGGCCGCCCATGTGGTAAGGAGCGCCGCGCTCGCCGAAGAGAGTCGCTTCTACCGCCTGCCGCACCCGGTGGGCGAGGGCATCATCGAGATCGCGCCGATACTTTCGGCCGGGGCTGCCGCCGCGTGGGCCCGCCAGGTCCTCGGAGTTGACGTCGACGAAGCCGAGCGGCTGGCGCAAGTTGCCGACGTCGCCCCCGGCAAGGTTCTGTTTCTGCCCTATCTCAGCGGCGAGCGCTCGCCATTCCTCGACCTTGACATCCGCGGCGGCTTTCTGGGCCTCTCCCCGTCTGACGGGCCGGCGCAGCTCTATTACGCCGCGTTGGAGGGGGTTGCGATGGCGATCGAGGCCAACCTCCGGGCAATGGGCGTCAGCGGACGAAAAGTCAGCCTCGTCGGCGGCGGAGCCCTGAGCAAGATCTGGTTGCAGATCATCGCTGACGTCACTGGCGCGCCCGTTACGACCTCGGCGGACCCGGTCGCCGCCACAAGCTTCGGTGCATTCCGCATCGCCCAACGTGCCCTGCGCCTGCCGGTCTCGGGCACGAGCTTTTCGGTTGCCGCGACGCCGCGCGCCGACCGGGTACCGCGGGCCGCCGCGATGCGCGAGCGCTTTGCACAGGCAACCGGCTTCGCGCGCCAGCTCAGGAGGCCGTGAAAGTCCGGTAAGTCGACGCGCGGAAATGCGATTCGAGTTTGCTGACCGCCCCCTCGACATCGTGAGCGTCGAGGCTGTCGACGATCCTGAGATGCTCGTCGATGGTGCCGATAAGCTGGTTCTTGAACATCCGCCGATGGACCCGCCTGGCCATGCCGATGTTGTCCTGGAGACGATTGTGGGTCACGAGTATCGCGCGGTTTTCCAGCGCTTCGACGAACGAGCGGTGCATGTAGCGGTCGAGATCGAGGAATTTGTTCTGCACCGCCTCGGTCAGCTCAGGCGCCGCCAGTTCCGCCAGGCTCTCGTGGTGGCGCTCGCGGATGTCGGCGAGCCACTCCTTCGTCACGGTCGTGGCAAAGAGCCGGATCGCGTGAGTCTCGATCATGATCCGGAACTGGAAATTTTCCCGGATGAAGGCGACCTCGGGATAGACGATGCGGATGCCGGTGCGCGGTTTGATGTCGACGAGGCCGAATTCCTCAAGCAGCACCAGCGTCTCGCGCAGCGGCGACAGCGAGAGTCCGAGAATCTCGCAGAGCTGGTTTTGCGTCACCGTCATACCGGCTTCGATCGTGCCGTCCTGCAGCGCCGCGCGGAACCGCCGATAGCCCTCATTGTCTCGTACTTCGGACACGTCATTCCCCAAATTCTTCGGCGCGTCCTTTAGGCGCTTGCCGGCTGGCGAGGCAATAGGCAGCGATCGATCCGTTTAAGCTCTCTATCGGGCGAGATCAGCGCTTGCGCGATGCCGATCGATATCACATTATCCCTGCTGAGATATCAATTCGCACAAATAATCACCTCACAAGATGAGGGCAACGGGAGGAGCCGCCCTATGGCAAACAATTTTGACCGGCGTACCGTGCTGAAGATGGGTGGAGCGGCCGTCGCCGCTGCGGCGCTGCCGAAAGCGGCGTTCGCCGACACCACCAGCATCAATTATTGGCACACCTTCACGAGCCAGAGCGAGTTCGCAGGGCTTGCGGCGGTGATGAAGCAGTTCGCCGCTGCCAATCCTGACATCACGGTGACGCAGGAAAACATCCCGAACCCCGAATTCATGGCCAAGATCACGACGGCGGTCGTTGCCAAGAGCGTGCCGGACACCACGATGATTGCCACCGAACGCGTTGCCGATCTTACCGCGATGAGCGCCCTCATCGATATCACCGACAAGGTGAATGCCTGGCCGCAGAAGGCGGACTTCCCGGATGATCGCTGGAAGGGGATCACCGTCGACGGCAAGATCTACGGCATCCCGGCCTTCACCTTCGTCGACTGGATGTACTACCGTAAGGACTGGTTCGACGAAGCGGGGCTCAAGGCACCGACCACCTACGCCGAGTTCACCGAGGCGGCGAAGAAGCTGACCGACGCCGGCAAGAATCGCTTTGGCTTCTCGATGCGCGGCGGCGCCGGCGGCGGCAAATACGTGATCGATGTCATGGAGGCGTTCGGCGCGCCCTTGGTCAAGGACGGCAAGATCGGCCTCGACCGCGCACCGGCAATCGAGGCGCTAAAATGGTATTCGGGCCTTTTCACTACCGACAAGGTGGTGCCCTCGAGTGCCCCGCAGGATGGTTTCCAGCAGATAATGCAGGCCTTCCAGACCGGCCAGACTGCCATGATCTGGCACCACACCGGCTCGTTCAACGACATCAGCAAGGCGCTGAAGCCGGGCGTGGAGTTTGCCACCGCGGCCATTCCGGCGGGGCCCTCTGCCCGCGTCGCTCGGCTCGCTTATTCCTATAATGGCCTGATGAAGACCGACCACGCCGATGCCGCGTTTAAATGGATCGCCGACTGGGGTAGTGCCGACGCTGCGGTCGCGTTTCTCGCCGAGACCGGCTATTTCCCGGCCGCGCCGAAAGTTGCTCAGGATCAGCGTATTGCGGGTAATCCGCTCTACGCCGCGGCAGTGGAGACGCTGGGCTTCGGCCGGCTGCCGCCAAGTTTTGCCGGCCTTGCCGGATGGACCGACAATGTGGCGCTACCAGCGTTCCAGAGTATCCTCATCGGCCATTCCAGTGTCGAAGATGCGGTCGATCAGATGATCTCGGGCCTCGAAGCTGCGGTCAGTTAAGGCGAGAGTTCAGTAGCTAACATCTGAACACGCAAACAAAAGTAAGACAGCGTATGCGGTCCACCCCTCATCCCCTGCCGGACCTTCTCCCACAAGGGGAGAAAGAGGCCGCTCGGACCACCGTACCGCACCTCTTCCTTCTCCCCTTGCGGGAGAAGGTGGCGCGATCCGCCGGATGAGGGGGGAGCCGCAAGCGCTGACGTCGCCATTCTCGGTACCCACCGGCTGGCGAAGGCTGAACCCGGCTTGGTTTCTGGGTGAACTCTCCGAGACCCGATTCTGGATGTACCTGCTGCTGGTGCCAAGCCTCGTCTTGATCGTCGGCGTGGTACTTTATCCGACGCTCTACGGCGTCGAGCTCAGCTTCCAGACGATGCGGCTCAACCGGCCGGCCAACAACGGCTTTGCCGGCTGGACGCAGTACGCGCGGATGTGGGGTGATCCGGTATTCTGGCTATCGCTGCGGAATACAGCGCTCTGGGTCACGGCGACCACAATCATCGAGTTCTGCCTAGGCCTCGTGGCGGCGCTGGCCCTCAACCGCGACCTGCCCGGCACCAAAATCCTGAGCGTCTTGATCCTCGTGCCGTACTTCCTGCCGAACGTCGTAGCGGGAAATATCTGGGCGCTCCTGCTCGATTCCCGGCTCGGTGTCGTCAATGACATCCTTGTCCACCTGCACATCCTCGGTGGCTACAAAGCTTGGTTCGCCGACCCCAATACCGCGATGGGTGCGGCGATTTTGGTCGAGGCCTGGCACGGCTTTCCTTTCTTCGCGCTGCTGCTACTGGCCGGTGTAAAGGGTATCCCGGCTGACCTCTACAAAGCCGCGACGATCGATGGGGCGGGCCGCGTGTCGCAACTCCGGCTGATCACCCTGCCGATGCTGCGGACGATCATTGCTGCCGCCGCGATCCTGAGGGTGATCGGCCTCGTCAACTCGCCGGATCTGCTGCTGATCTTGACGCAGGGCGGGCCGGGCAGGGCGACCGAGGTGCTGTCGCTCTATGCCTTCCAGACCGCCTACAAGGATTTCAATTTCGGCTACGCCGGCGCGCTTTCCGTGGTGATGTTCATCCTCCTGATGATCTTCGCCTGGGGCTATGTCCGGCTGTCCAAAGTCAATGAGGAATAGCGATGGCAGGGACACGGTACCGCGGCGATTTCCTGATCAACATCTTGACCTATGTCGTGCTGATCGGGCTCGCAATCTTCTGCGTCGGGCCGGTGCTCTGGACGCTGCTCACCTCGTTCAAGGTGCCGTCCGACATCATCACCGCCAACATCGTGTACTTGCCGACGCAGTTCACCCTGCAGAACTATGTCGACCTCTGGTCGCAATCGAACTATCCGACGCTGATCATCAACAGCCTCATCGTCACGTCGCTGACCGTGGCGATCTGTCTCCTCACAGGAACAATCGCGGCCTACGCCTTCTCGCGGTTCAACTTTCCCGGCCGGACGCAACTGATGCTGGGCTACCTCGTCATCCGTATGTTTCCGGCAGTGCTGATGATCATTCCGCTGTTCATCCTGCTCCGGAACGTCGGTCTGCTTGACAATCGCCTCGGCCTCGCCATCGCTTACACCAGCTTCCTGCTGCCGCTTTTCGTCTGGATGCTCAAGGGCTTCTTCGATGCGGCGCCCAAGGAGCTTGAAAGCGCCGCGCGGATCGATGGCTCGACGCGGCTCGGGGCGATGTTCCGTATCGTCATTCCGATCGCCCGCAATGGGCTTGTCGCGACCTGTGTTTTTGTTGCGATTGCCGCGTGGAATGAGTACCTTTTCGCGTTGATGCTGACGACCAGCGAGGGTTCGCGCACCTGGCCAGTCGGTCTGCAGCTCATGGTCGGCGAGTTCAACCTGCCCTGGGGCATGCTGGCCGCCGGCGGCATGATCTCCATCGCGCCTGTCGTCGTGCTCTTCGCCATCGTCCAGCGCTGGATGGTTGCCGGCATCACCGCCGGCGCGGTGAAGGGATAGGCCATGGCGACGCTTTCCCTCAGCGGTATCCGCAAGAAATTCGGCGTCGTCGAGGTGCTGAAGAACATCGATATCGAGCTCGATGAGGGCGGCTTCCTCGTGCTGCTTGGCCCCTCGGGCTGCGGAAAGTCGACGCTGCTGTCGATCATCGCCGGGCTCGAACCGGCCTCGGGCGGCGACATCCTGATTGGGGGCCGCAAGGTCAATGACGTTCATCCGAAGGACCGCAACATCGCCATGGTGTTCCAGTCCTACGCGCTTTACCCGACGATGCCGGTGCGGCGGAACATCGGCTTTGGCCTCGAAATGCGGAAGGTTCAAAAGCCAGAGCGTGATGTGGCGGTCGATCGAGCTGCGGACCTCCTCCAAGTTACGCATCTGCTCGATCGCAAGCCGGCGCAGCTTTCGGGCGGGCAGCGGCAGCGCGTCGCCATGGGGCGTGCCATCGTTCGCGATCCGGACCTGTTCTTGTTCGACGAGCCGCTGAGCAATCTCGACGCAAAGCTGCGCGTCGAAATGCGTACCGAAATCAAGCGGCTGCACGATCGCCTCCACACCACCATCGTCTATGTCACGCACGACCAGGTCGAGGCGATGACGCTCGGCACCAAGGTCGCGGTGATGAAAGAGGGCGTGATCCAGCAGCTTGCCGACCCGCAGACCATTTATGAGCGGCCGGCCAATACGTTCGTTGCCGGATTCATCGGCTCGCCAGCGATGAATTTCGTCGAGGGCCAGCTCGATGTCGAGAGCGGCAAGCCGCTTCTGCGCTACGGCAACGGCGCTGCCGAAATTCTCCCGCTGCCGGGCCTTGAGCAGGATGCTAGTCGCTGGTTCGGCAAGCACGTGCTCGCCGGCATCCGGCCCGAGTCGCTGCACCTCGGCGGCGAGGGCACTGCCACCCTCAGTGGCATCGTCGACGTCGTCGAGCCAACCGGCCCCGATACGCATGTTGTCGTCAAACTCGGCGAGCAGCCGCTCACCGCCCGGCTCGGGCCGCGCGCCCGCCCGAAGCGTGGCGATCGCATTACCCTCTCCGTCGATACCAGCGCCGTCAGCCTGTTCGATCCCCTGACGGGTCTTCGTCTCTAGCTCTTCCAGCCCCGCGAGTTCCTCATGCCAGCCCTCATTTCTATTCCTTCGTTCGAGGCCAAAACCCTCGTCACACCGCCCGCCTGGGCGCTGCTCGAGCGTGAGCTGTTCGATGTGCTCAACCGTTCGGCGATCGAATTCGCGGATCGATATTGTGCCGGCGATGGCACGCTGATCTGGCGCGATCGTTGGCCGGGAATGGATGGATCGGATGACCCCTATGAGGGTTTCATGAACATGCCGCTGCTCTATGCGCTCGGCGGCAGCGAAGAGGTTTATCTCCGCTCGCGAAAAATCTGGGACGCGATCACCTGGCAATGGACGCAATACGGCCAGATCCACAACGAGTTCGACGCCTATTACGACTGGATGCACCACGGCGAAAGCTCGCTGTTCTTTTACTTTTTCGGCCTCTGCGACCCGGCGGTGCCGATGGATCGGCAGCGGGCAAAACGCTTCGCCGAGCTTTACACCGGCGAGACGCCTGATGCTCCGAACTATGATCCGGAAAAGCGGCTGATGCGCTCGCCGATCAATGGCAGCCGCGGCCCGAGGCACGTGCAGACCGAGGAGGATTGGGTCACCCACCGCGAGATCCTCGACAACTATCTGCCGCCCTTCGAGGACCTGCCGGGGATCGACCCCTATGCGAAGGCGACGCCCTGGTCGAACGACCAGATTTATCGCGCCATCCTCGACCGTATCAACGAGCGCCAGTCGCGTGGCGATGTGCCGCTGAACCTCACCGCCAGCTCGATGATGGCGCACGCCTTCATGTATTCGGGCGACGAGAAATTCCGGGATTGGGTGATCGACTACCTTGGCGCGTGGGAGGAGCGAACCGCCCGCAATGGCGGCCTTATCCCCGATAATATCGGCCTCTCGGGTGAGATAGGCGAGTACAACGACGGCAAGTGGTGGGGTGGCTATTACGGCTGGCGCTGGCCGCACGGGGCGAACACTATCCTCGAGCCGTTGAGTGTTTCCGCCTACAACGCGGTCGCGCTTACCGGCGATACCCGCCACCTGACTTTGCTACGCTCACAGCTCGACAAACTCTGGTCGCTCGGCCACGAGGAGAACGGACAGTGGCTGATCCCCAACCGTCACTACGACGCGGGTTGGCGTGACTTCCGGCACCCGCATCCGATGTTCGGCATCTACCTCTGGAACATATCGATGGAGGAGGAGGACGCGGCCCGCGCTGAGCGTGGCTGGCCGCGCGAACTGTTCGATACCGCCAGCGATTCCTATTCGAGCTACGGCCGCAAGACCGTCGGCGGCCACATGGGTTTCAACGGCAATACCGCCCAGTGGTTTCGCTATATCCGCGGCCAATATCCAGATTACCCAGAGGCGATCTTGCGCTCCAATCTCGCGATGGCATCAAGCCAGATCGAGAAGTTCCGGACGCCGGAATTCGATCCGGAAACCATGGATCACTACCGGGAATCGATGACCATCCACCAGTGGCAACAGCTCACGCCGGTGATGATCGAGGCACTAACCCAGCTCACCCTTGGCGGCCCGATGCACGTCTATCACGGTGGCCTGCAATATGCTCGCCTACGCTATTACGACGGCGAAAAACGGCGGCCGGGACTGCCCAAAGGTGTCGCGGCCTTGGTTGAGTCACTGACCGCGGACTCGGTGACCGTCTCGCTGGTCAACGCCGACCTCTTTGCCAGCCGCAGTGTGGTGGTGCAGGCGGGCACCTTCGCCGAGCATGCCTTTACCTCGGTTTCGATAGATGATGGCGCACCGATGGCAGCTAAGGGCCGCTGGGTCGAGATCGCCCTCGCTCCCGGAGCGGGCGCCAAGCTGAAGCTTGGCATGGAGCGTTTCGCGCAGGCTCCTTCCTACGACACGCCATGGAAGGCCGCCAAAGATGGCCCGCCGATCCTCCGCGGACGGGAAGTCGACGCCTGATCCTGCGACAAAATCATGTAGGCGGCGCGTAGAGGCTTGCCAGCCGCTAAATGATATATCAATCTCTACCAAGAATATCTCAGAACACCACCGGATCGCCGCCCTCATGCGCATAAAGAGCTTCACGTGCTGGCTCGTCGAAAACGAGCCTGGCCCAAAATTCATCTGGCGCGACGGTCTGCCCGGCTCGCACGGCGATATCCCCAGGGGCACCAAGCCGCGCAAGGCCGTGCTCCGGATGGAAACCGATGAGGGCGATTTCGGCGTGCTCGAAATGGGCCGCGGCGATGCGGTGATGGACCTCGTCCGCCGGCGCTACCATCATTTCATCGGCGAGGACCCGCTGCTCACTGAGCGGATGTGGCACCTGATGTGGGAAATCGACCGCATCGAAGAGGTGCATATGCGCGCCTTCGGCATGCTCGATATCCTCTGCTGGGACATCAAGTCGAAGCGGGCGAAGATGCCGCTCTACCAACTGCTCGGCGGCAACAACCGCAAGGTGCCTGCCTATGCCTCGACCGTGACGTTCCCGACGCTGGCCGAATACGAAAAGCATATCAAGCTGGCGCAGGACCTTGGCTTCAAGGCGTTCAAGCTGCACGCCTGGGGCGATGTGAAGCGCGACATCGAACTCTCGACCGCGCTGCGCAAATGGGTCGGACCGGATGCCGATCTGATGTTCGACGGTTCGGCCGGCTGGGACTACGTTCAGGCCCTCGAATTCGGCAAGGCCATCCAGGACCTCGGCTTCCTCTGGTACGAGGAGCCGATGCGCGAGTTCTACCTCGGCGCCTATGCCAAGCTCGCCGACAAGCTCGATATCCCGATCCTCGGGGCGGAGACGTCGGACGGCATCCACTTCAACATGGCGACGTGGATTGAAGACGGGGCACTCGACATGGTCCGCGTCTCTTCCTTCTACAAAGGCGGCTTTACCGGCTCGATGAAGATCGCCCACATGGCCGAAAGCTTTGGCATGCGCGCCCAGGTGCACGGCATGGGTCACGAGAACGCCCAACTCTGCGCCGCGATTTCCAACAATGACTACTACGAGCAGATCATCATGAACGAGAAGCAGATGAAGGGCCTGAGCAAGCTTGGGCCACTCTCGATCATCGATGGCATGCTGACCGTCTCGGACGAACCGGGCGTGGGTTATTCGTACGATTTCGCCGACCTCGACAAGAAGGCGATGGCCAAAATCGAGGTCACCGAACGGCAGTTCTAATACGCTCCGACAACGGGGCAGGCCGGCCGGGAGGGCTGGCTCACAGGGAGGAAACGGAAATGAAGACTGGTGTTGCCGGGAAGCTTCTCGGCCTTGCTGCGGGCTTGGCGGTCGGCCTGATGTCGGCGGCGGCGTTTGCCGATGATCCGGTGCAGCTCACGGTGTGGTCGGACACCGTCCGGCTGCCGACCTTTGCCGCCTATCAGGCTGCGCACCCCAACGTGAAGCTCAACGTGGTCACGGTGGGTGACGACCTCGTGTCCAAACTGCAGATCGCACTCAGAGCGCACAGCAACATCCCCGATGCGATCTTCATGGCCGACGTGAACAACGCGGCTCTCCTCGCGACGCGCCAGGCCAACTACCTGATGGATTTGACCAGCGCGGTGCCCAAGGACAAGCAGGACGAATTCTATCCGAACGCCAACGTGCCGTGCATGATCAATGGCAAATTGATGTGCCTGCGCAACGACATGGCGCACTTCATCATCTGGTACAACAAGCCGCAGCTCGACAAGCTCGGCTTCAAGGTGCCAACGACCTGGGGCGAACTCGAAAAGCTCGGTTCGGACCTGGTGGCGCTAAAGCAGGGCTATTTCCTCGGTTCGGGCACTGAACCCTATCCGCTGATGGATATGCTGGTTTCCGCTGGCTGCGATCTGGCGCTGCCTGATCCCGCCAAGGCCGATACGCTCAAGATCGACCTCACAACCGACGCCTGCAAGAAGCCCGCGGCTATGGTCGACCGCATGCTGGCCAATGGCAGCCTCTCCAAGTTCAGCACGTTCGAGCCTGCCTTCATCCAGCAGGCGATGGCCGGCAAGCTGGTGCTGCTGCTCGGCTCGACCTGGTTCGCAGAATACGTCATCAAGCCGACGTACAAGTTCCCCGAGAAAGTGCTGGCCGACGCCCTACCGCCGAAGTGGGACGATCAGCAGCAACCTTCGACCTGGAGCTGGGGCGGCGGCACGTTTGGCGGCTGGAAGGACACCAAGAATCCCAAGGAAGTGGTCGATCTGCTGACCTGGGTTTCGACCAATGTCGACAGCCAGAAGAACGCCGTGACCATGCCGGCCGATAAGCCGGCTTCGATTGCCTGGGGCGAGAAGCTCAAGTCCGACGGTTACTATGCCACCGACAACATCTTTGACGTGATGCTGCAGGCCGCCGCGTTCGGCAATCCGCTGCTTTGTTATCCTGACTTCGACGGCAATTCGCTTCCCGGCGATCGTGAGATAGGCATCGGGCGGAGCTTCGCCCTTTTCCCAGGTCGCAGAGAAATGCCTGGCAACAGCCTCGAGGGCGGCCCGCTCGCGCTTCCCCACTCCGCTCATGCGAGCCATTCCGATGCAGAATGCTGCTGAGGGGCGTCGGCTATGCCTGCGTGTAACGGATTTCAAGGCTCCGTCGCCGCATCTCACGACGCTGCTCAAGCGCTCTTTGGTCTCTTCTGAGAGCGGACGGGGCGAGCGACAGCCCGCACCGACGTGTTCAGGGCCACGGCGGCGCGAATGAGCGCCTTCAACGCCTTTTCATCAATCTTGTCGCCCTCATGGAAATCGATGGCGCGCCTGGTGTTGCCTTCGAGGCTGGAGTTGAAGAGGCCTGAAGGGTCCTCCAAC
>Ga0134128_10002120_pt1 | contig 24801 bp, 21 predicted proteins | sample KB31754_FD_96462 | JGI IMG/M metagenome (GOLD analysis project Ga0134128, IMG submission 96462) | Terrestrial soil microbial communities with excess Nitrogen fertilizer from Kellogg Biological Station, Michigan, USA - KB3-175-4 | ecosystem: Environmental > Terrestrial > Soil > Unclassified ...
CAGCGATTCCAGCGGTCTGGGCCTTGAATGGGCCGAATTCGCCCCTGACGCGATTCGCAAGCTGCTCGCGGTTTGCGAGAGTCGTATCGTTTGTGCGGCGGTGCCGGGCAACGCATTCGTATCGGTGTCCACGACTCTTCTATCTCACGGCGTTCGCGAGACTGATCGCTATTCCCCTCTCCCCCCGCGGCGTAGCCAGAGGTCTGACATTGCAGCGCCGTGAGCTTTCCATTGATGCCGCCGCACAGGGCCAGTCACAGGCCCGGCCTGCGGTTGCGGGCGGTATCGCGTGACTCGTGTGTAAGGCCCCGGACGGTCGAGTGAATGGGGCTTTCAGCGACTCCCTGGCAAAACTCGACATGAGGCGCATGAACGGCCGCCGCGCAGGCTGACAGGTGCACGTGATGAAGACGCAGATGGGCTTCCAGGGGCCGCGCCAAAGCAAGCGCTGTTGCGAAAACGCTCGCATCCGTGCTCGAGCCGCTGGCAGGGACGAAAATGGTCTTGATCATGCGAATCCGCCCTCCTCGGCTGTCAGTATGTGAAGCGCCTTCCCGGCACCGCATCCGTACTGGTGCGTATCACTACGCGCTCTCGCGGACGCGGTTGGGCCGCCGACCGGGAGGACCTTACAGCGAGGACTTCAGCGCGTGGGCAATCCACTCTGCGATCCCTGTGGCTTCAGTGGAAACATCGATGACGCTCAAGCGCTCGTTTGCATCGATCGGCTCGAAGCGAGTGAGCTGAGCGCGCATCACCGACAGGTCCGCTTCGGAGGCTTCGCTGCTGCGGCGCATGCGTTCACTGATCCGCTTTTCCAGTGTCGCCTCAGCTGCGTGACAAAGGATCAAGTGGACGCTCAAACCGAGCTTCTCGGCCATCACCGAGAACTGTGCGCGATCCGAGCGGCGCTGAAAGGTGGCATCGACGATCACCGTGAAACCGCCCTCCAGCGCGGCTCGAGCGCATTGCGCCAGGCGCTCATAGGCGGCCGCATCCATCGGCGCGTCATAGATACCCCCACCGAGCGCGGAACGAGATCGGTCCAGCCCTTCCAGTCCGGCGAGACGCTTACGCTCGATATCGGAACGCACGTGTACGGCTCCCAGAGACGGCGCAAGGCGCTCGGCCAGCCAGGTCTTGCCGCTTCCGGAGATGCCGGACATCAGGATCAGCTGCGGGCGCTTTTGCTGCAAGGCCGTGCGAGCGCAGGCGAGATGGCTCAAATAACGGCGCCGATGTAACAGCCGCAACGAATCATCGCGCGGACCAATCTCGGCCAGATTCAATGCCAGTACTTTGGCGCGCACCAGCGAGCGATGGGCCTTGTACAGATCGAGGACCCGGCAGGCCTGAAAGTCTCCTCCTTGATCCAGATACCCTCCCAGGAAAGCCTGCGCATGCAGGTCTGCGTGGCTCGCCTGCAGATCCGCCACCAGGAACGCCGCCTCATCCGCTACATCTATCCAGCGCAGAGCGGGGTCGAATTCCAGGCAATCAAAAGCCACCAGTCCGCTGTCGAGCCGCACCAGATTGCCCGCGTGCAGATCCCCATGGCATTCCCTCACTCTCCCCTGCGAGAATCGTTGCGATACGAGCGGCGCCAAAGCTTCGATACGTGCAAGCAACGGCGCGCGAAGCGCTTGCACATCCGCATCCGTGTTCCATGCTGTGACGGCTGCGCGCGCACACTCCTCGAGATTTTCAATGATGACAGCGCCCGCAGCCGCGGGATGACCCCATTCCTGGGTCGGCGACGCGCTTGGCAATCGATCATGAATGCGCGCCAGCTCGGCCCCGAACGATCTGAGCGCGGCGGGCTCGATGCGCCCCTCCTCGAGGAGGCGATCCAGCTGCTCGGCGCCGGGGAACTGCCGCATCTTCACCGCATGCTCGACGGCCGGACCGGCTCCGCCTATCCGGGCTTCTCCGCCGTCCACCGTTATCGGACAAACCTGCAGATAGAGCTCCGGCGCGAAGCGCCGATTGAGGCGCAGCTCCTCGTGGCATAGAAATGCCCGCCGCTCCTGGGCACGCAAGTCGATGAACGGATAGTGCACCGGCCGCTTGATCTTGTAAGCGAACTCACCGGTGAGGAGGATCCAGGAGATGTACGTGGTGAGGACATGGACACCCGTCACGCGGTGAGGGTAAGCGCCGGCACGCAGCAGACCCCGCAGGGCTTGCGGAAATTCGCGTTCCACTCCCAAACCTCCAAGTCCAGTATGCGCAAACCGCCCCGCAGCCCTGCGGGCTCAGGAAGCGGGCCTCTGCCGCTTGCGCAGGTAGTTGACCAGTGCGTCGACCTTCTCGGCCGCCTGGGCGTGCGCGCGTTCATCGTCCGCCTGCTGCCCAAAGAACTCATACCCCCACACCGGCATGTGACGCGTGCCATGAGCGTGCATCTCGGCCTGCCCGTCGATGATCCGAAACACCTCCTCTTCCGGGAAGGTACCCCCGTGCGCCGCGCTGATCTGGGTGAGATCGGGAACCTTGACGTTGAGGTATTCGGCAACCGGGCCGTTGCCGCGGGCATCCTCGCCATGGCAACTCGCACAATGAAGCTTGAACAGAATCGCCCCGGAATATCGGTCTGACAGGTTCATGCACAACTCATCTGCGCAGCCGACCAGAGTAGTGATGACCATCAGGGCGAGAGTGACAATGGCTGACCGCGGCACTTTCATGTAGCTCCTCCTTTGCACCAAGAGTGGCTTCGTCCCTGCCTCTGCCGCCATCCGGGGCGTCCACACGGATATAGGTGTTCCTACTGAGGCGGTGGCGAACCGGGTCGCCCTGGGAATACGCATATACCCTTATTTGCGCCGCAGAGGCCAAAAGAGCGAACCTATGCAGTTGACGCGCGCGCTCGGCGATTCAGGAAAGGATGAGCCACAATGGTTGCGAGTAGTGTCCCTGACCAGTCCGCTCACGACCCCGTCAGCAATGTCCTCAAGTGGGTACTGCTCGCAGTAGCCGTATTCACCTTCGCCCTCATGGGGTGGGCGACCGTGAACACCTACGACCAGTCACCTCCACTGCCGGCACGGCTCCTGAGTGCCAGCGGTACCCTCCTATTCAGCGAGGAGGATATCGTCGCGGGGAAGGGCGGGTTTCAGAAAGCCGATCTGATGGACTACGGAAGCCTCTACGGCATGGGCTCCTACTACGGAGAGGATTACACCGCCAGCACGCTGGTACGGCTCGCGACACTGACTCAGGACCGGCTGGCCCACGTGCGCTTCGGCATGGCATTCAAGGAGCTCAGCGCGGACCAGCAGGCTTCGGTCACATCGGTAATGCGGGCGCAGCTGCAGCACGTTGACCTCACAGCTACGCAAGCACGCGTCCCGGACGAGCTCGGAAGCGCCATCGCAGAGCTGCAGAAAGAGATTCCTCCCAGCCTGACCACGGTCGATCGCGATCGGGGATGGACTCCGGCGTACAGCTTGAGCGACCAGGATGCACTGCACACAGCAGACTTCCTCATCTACTCCGCTCTGACCACCGTCGCGCGCCGGCCCGGGCAGGACTGGTCGTGGACCGAGAACTGGCCTTACGAGCCCTTGGTAGGCAATACGCCCACCAGGAACACGTTTCGATGGACCTGGGTGAGCTTCTGTTTCACCTTCCTGATGTTCGGCGTGGTGCTGTTCATCTACGAGTATTTCCTGAACAATCCCGACGTGGCACCGATGGATCCGGTGCTGGGCCGCTTCGCTCCCCTGACCGCCAGCCAGAGACAGGTCGGAAAGTATTTCCTGCTCGTTGCTGCCGTGCTTTTGCTGCAGATCGCCGCAGGTACGATCATGGCCCATTCCTACTACGACCGAACCAGCTTCTACGGCATCGATGTCAACCGCTATCTGCCGTTCAATTTCCTGCGCGACGTGCACACGCAATCGCCGATCGTCTGGATCGGCGTGTCGTGGATCGGAGCCGGGCTGTTCCTGGCGCCGGCGATCGCCGGCGGCCGCGAAGCCCGGGGGCAAAGCGTGCTCGTCAGTTTGCTGTTCTGGGTAACGCTGATCGTGGTAGCGGGCGCTCTGCTCGGGAACTACCTCGGTATCATGGGACACATCCAGAACGGCTGGTTCTGGTTCGGCAACCAGGGACTGTCCTACATACAGCTCGGACGCTTCTGGCAAATCGGCTTCTTCGCAGGCCTCGTGTTGTGGAGCCTGCTCGTGTTCCGAGCCTTGTGGCCCACGGGAGAAGCCCTGCGGCAGGCCACTCGGCAGTTCTGGTCCGGCGCCATTCGCCTGGAGAACCTCATCTGGGCCTCCACCATCAATATCGCTCTGCTGTACGCGTTCGGGATGATTCCTCTCACTGGCATCGAGAAGTCCTTCACGCTCACGGATTTCTGGCGCTGGTGGGTCGTGCACCTGTGGGTCGAGCAGTCATTCGAATTCTTTGCCGCCGCCATGAGCGCCTATCTGCTGATGGCCACGGGGCTCGTCTCGCGCAAGCTCGCCGAGCGAGCAGTGTACTTCGAGCTGATCCTGATCTTCCTCGGCGGCGTCATCGGTACCGGCCACCACCTGTATTGGGCGGGAGGTCCGAGCATGTGGGTGCCGATGGGCAGCATGTTCTCCTTCATCGAAGTGCTGCCGCTGGTGCTGCTGATCATCGAGGCGATCAACCACTATCGGCTCATCCGTGGCCAGCAGGAATTCAAGTACCGGCTCGCCTACGTGTACATCATCGGCGCAGCGTTCTGGAATTTCGTGGGCGCAGGCGTGTTCGGCGGGGGCACCCTGAACGCCCCGCTGGTGAACTACTACGAGCACGGCACATTCCTCACGCTCAATCATGCGCACACAGCGCTGTTCGGGGCGTTCGGGCTGCTGGCCATCGGCCTGGTCTACTTCTGCCTCCGGTACGGCGCCGGCGAGCGCGCCGTGTTCAATGAGCGCCTCGGTCTGTGGGCGTTCTGGCTGTACAACTCCGGTCTGGTGCTGTGGGTCGCACTCAACTTCTTCCCGATCGGCTGGCCCCAGCTGGATGCGGTCTTTGAGCATGGCCTCGCCTACGCGCGCAGCACCGAGTTCTACTCAAAGACGCTGTTCTGGCAATGGATGCGACTGCCAGGGGATGTCGTCTTCGCCGCGGGTGCTGTGCTCATGGCATGGGATTTCCTCATCAAGCTGCGCCTACTCCCGAGCGGCACGGAGGTTGCCGGTACGCACCAGCCAACCTCCGGGGTCTCGGCCGAGGCTGGCGGGACAACGTAGCCTTCCCCGCCCCCCCTCGCGGTGCGGGTGGGCCGCACAATTACGTATTGCCGCCGTAATACGAGAGCGTAGCCTCTCCCTGGCAAAGCGCCCCGACAGCGCCGCCCGCAGCCGCCAGAGCGCCGGAAAATCGACGGCCGGTATTTTACCCGTATCCACCTTGCTTCCAGGTGTCCACATTGGGTGCCGCTCGCGACCAGAAAGCTTTGAGGATCTCGAGCCACAGCAAGCAGGCAGCTCCCGCCACCAGACTCGCGGTGAGATCCCCTGCATGCAGGGGCGCAAATGAGAATAGTGTCTGCAACGCAGGTACGAACAGAATAGCCGCGAGAAGCGCCGCAGTTCCCGCTATCACCGCCCAAACGGCAGGATTGGGCACGCGGATCGAGGTCACCAGTGACCGCGTCCAGGAGCGGTTCACGAGAATGATCGTGACGAAAGATACCACCAGGCTCGCAAACGACAGGGCGCGCGCGGCGTGGGTTCCGTGTCCCGGCAGTGCGAGATGAACAATGGTGAGACAAACGGCCAGGGCACTGAGTCCCTGAAGAACCGCGATGCCGACGGCATGCCGCGAGAACAGCCGCTGCGTGCGGCTGCGAGGTGGGCGCCGCATGATGTTGGGTTCTGGCGGCTCGGCTTCGAAGATCAACGAGCAGGAGGGGTCGATGATCAACTCGAGCAAGGCGATGTGCACAGGCAGCAGCAGCAGAGGCCATGCAGGGACCAGTACTGGAACAATTGACAAGCCGGCAATCGGCACGTGCACGGCGACAATGAAGATGATGGCCTTGCTGATATTGTCGTAAATTCGGCGACCCAGCTTCACCGCCTCCACGATGGACGAGAACTCATCATCCAGCAGCACCAGGGAAGCAGCCTCGCGGGCCACATCCGTCCCACGGCCGCCCATCGCGATCCCAATATGGGCGGCCTTGAGCGCGGGCGCATCGTTCACACCATCACCGGTCATCGCCACGACTTCGCCCTTACTCTTCAAAGCAGTGACGATCCGAAGCTTTTGCGCCGGAACGACGCGGGCGAATACCTGTGTTTGCCCCACGCGCAGCGCCAGCTCTTCGTCCGACATTCGATCCAGCTGCGCGCCGCTGATGACGGTATCTGGATCTGCAAGGCCAGCCTGCCGAGCAATGCTGCGCGCCGTGTCAGGGTAGTCTCCCGTGATCATGACTACCCGAATACCGGCGCCGCGACATTCACCCACTGCCGCCGGCACGTTGGGCCGCAGCGGGTCCTCAAATCCGACCAAGCCGGCGAACTCGAGGACGAGATCACGCTGCTCGTCCGGAGGGCTCTCGCCATTGAGGCTTCCATAGGCCACCCCCAGCACTCGCAAGCCCTGGACGGCCAGGGCCCTGGACAGCTCGGTGATGCGAACGAGCCGCTCGCGAGACAGGTGGCATAGCTCTGCGATGGCTTCCGGCGCACCCTTCGAAGCAACTGCCATCCCCGCATCGCCACTCAGCCGCCACACATGACTCACCGCCAGAAGATCCGGCTTCAGAGGATATTCACGGACGAGCGATGCGCCTGGCGCCAGCTGATTCTCTGGCGCAAGCACGCCGTGCGCGGTGCGCAAAGCGCGATCCATGGGATCGAAGGCATCCGGCTTGCTTGCCAGCGCGGCCGCCTCGAGCAATCTTCGGAGGGCCGGAGAAAGGCCGCCGGTGCGGCCTTCCAAGAGAATCGTCTCGCCCTCGGTTACCAGAGCCTTCACCGTCATCTGGTTCCGCGTCAGCGTGCCGGTCTTGTCAACACAAAGCACCGTAGCGGCCCCTAACATCTCAATCACAGGCATCCGGCGCGTCAACACACGACTGCGCGAAATCCGCCAGGCCCCGATAGCCAGAAAGATCGTCAACACCACCGGGAACTCTTCCGGCAACAGAGACATCGCCATTGCGATTCCCGCCAGAATCCCGTCCCGCCAAACGGGCCAGGTGCCGCCCCGTGAGAGCCCATAGAGGAGCACCACGAGCCCGCAGGCGATCAACGCGATGGTAGCGACGACTCGGACGATTCGGCCCGTCTCCCGCTGCAGAGAGGTTTCCTCTGGCTCTATGGTTTGCAGCGCCTTGCCGATCCGACCCAGTTCAGTGCGCGACCCGGTGGCGATGACCTCGGCAAATCCTTGACCGGAGGTCATCAGGGTACCTGCGAACAGAGAAGGCAGATCGTCTCCACCCGGCGGCTGCAGTTCGTGCACTTCCAACGAAGCGACCTTGCGGACGGGCACTGACTCCCCTGTCAACAGGGACTCATCCACGTTGGCGTTCAGAGCACGGCGCAGAATCGCGTCCGCAGGTATACGATCCCCCTCTACAACCAATAGCACATCGCCTCGTACCACCTCACGCCCGGCAATGCGTCGCCGTTGTCCCGCGCGAATGACCAACGCACGGGGACTCGAAAGATCGCGCAGTGCCTCGAGAGATCGCTCCGTGCGCCGCTCCTGGATGATGGTGATGATCATCACCAGAAGCACCGAGGCCAACAGCATCATCGCATCGCCGAGCTTCCCCATCACGAAGTACAGAGTGCTGGCGGCGACCAGCAGCAAAAACATCGGCTCACGGACCACTTCCAGTGCGATCGTGACGAAGCCTCGTGACTTGGCGGATGCCAGCTCGTTGGGCCCCTCTTCCGCGAGCCGGCGGCTCGCTTCGGCGTCGGAGAGGCCTACGGGATCCTGGAGTCCACTGTGGACGGCCTCGCTCGTACTGCTCCTTGTCGCAGGGGGAATGGCGTTCACACGGCTTCCTCACCCCGGCGCATGTCGGGGGGTTGACGCACGAATTGGGTGCTTACGCGTTCAGCCTTGCAAGTCGGTACAGATACGGATGGCCCGGCTGAGGACACGCAAGGAAAGTAGCCTGAGTGATCGGGTACAGGCATGCCAAAAGCCCCCTATAGCGGTGATTCAGCACTCCTGAGACGGGCCCTGTTCGGGCTCTCGCTCGGGGCGTTGGCGCTGACGTGCCTGCTCATACTCCGCCCCGTGCTGTCCCCTGTCCTCTGGGCGGGTATTCTGGCCTACGCGAGCTGGCCGCTGTACCGCAGGCTGCACGCATTACTACGGGCATTCAATACGTCAGCTGCGTTGATCATGACGCTGCTGATGACCTGCGCGGTCATGGCCCCCGTGACGTGGCTCCTGATGCTCCTGGAAGCCGAGCTCGGCGATGCGTACGGAGCCCTCGCTGCATTCCTCGCTCACGGCCCGCATCTGCTGCCGCAAGCCATTCGCGACATACCGGGGCTCGGCAGTCTCCTGCAGGAAAATGTCGATCGTTACACCAACGACCCGAATGCGCTCGGGCGTGAAATGATGGAGGGGCTGCGTCAGTCGCTGACGAGGTTGACAGGGCTGCTCGGAGGCATTGGCCGAAACGTGCTGAAATTCCTGCTGACCCTGTTGACATTGTTCTTCTTCTACCGCGACGGCGACAGTGTCGTTCGGCAGTGCCATCGCGTCATTCAGCGCTTTTTCGGCGAGCGGGTCTCCCCTTACATACGTGCCGCTGGCGCAATCACGCGCGCGGTGCTGTACGGCTTGTTGATCACTGCATTCGCCCAAGGACTGATGGCCGGCATTGGTTACCGCCTCGTCGGGCTGCCGAACCCTGCCCTGCTCGGCGCGCTCACCGGCGTGCTATCGGTCGTACCGACGGTCGGAACTGCGATCGTCTTTGTGCCGCTCAGTGCCTGGCTCATCCTGACAGGCCCGCTATGGGAGGGCCCTGCGCTGTTGCTGTGGGGGTTCCTGCTGGTCCATCCGATCGACAACATCTTACGGCCATGGCTCATCAGCGGTGCCGCTCGGCTTCCTCTGCTGGTGGTCATGTTCGGGGCAATCGGGGGACTCGCGGCTTTTGGCTTGATAGGCCTGTTCGCCGGCCCGGTGCTGCTGGGCGTGGCCATGGTCATATGGCGAGAATGGGCAGCGCAGTACAACGACTCCTCTGCCAATGAGACCACTCGCTCACCGGAAGGAGGCATGCCGAGCCAGCGCGTGGGATGGAGGCCCTGAGCGCCATGCGGCTATTCCTATCCTGCCACGCGTGATTCGGTTCTCGGACCTGAGCTGCTCAGCGTGGTTTGCCGCTGTCCTCCGGCGCGATGCGCTGTCCCGGCCACATGCGCATCAGAACCCGATCGTGGCGTACGAAGTGGTGCCACAGCGCAGCCAGCACGTGCAGACCGATCAGCGCGAACAACGCGTAGGCAAGGTAGCCATGGATGTCCTCGGTGGGGTGAAAGACCGCCCGATTGCGCGCCACATGCGGATCGATCCGAAACAATCCGAAGTCGAACACACGCCCATGCCAGATGAACGTGATGATGCCGAAGACGGGGATCACGAATAGCAGCAGATACATCAGCAGATGTACTGGGTAGGAGGTTCGCTGCGAGAACTCACCCACATCCGGCGGCAGGTCCGGCGGCCGATGCGTGAAGCGCCAGGCAAGGCGCAGCATCAAAAGTATCCAGACGGCGAGCCCTGTCAAAGCGTGAATATTGATCCATTTAGCCTGCGTCGCGTGCGGCCAGGAGTCGTGCAGCAAGCCGAGCACACCGACGACCACGACGAGCACCGCCATGACCCAATGGTGGAAGATTGCGACGCCGCCATAGCGAGACTCACTATCGGTCATAGGGCAAGCCTATGTAGGACGGATCGTCTCCGCAAGATCAATCGCGCGACCTGCCAGGAGCCACGCTCAAAACCGGATACCCCTCGCAGCAGATCAGCTCGGTGTGGACGCCGCGGACGACACGTAAGCGCCCCGCTCTTGCGGTCTACACTTTGTGGTGTAAAGTGAATGCGTACACTTTATAGTGCAAAGTCGGTTGCCGCACGAGATGCGATTGAATCTCAATTCTCCGACGCTCTGTCGTTGGTTTTTCGTTCGCACCGCCGAAGCCACGTCCAGGCCGTTGCCCTCCGGTCCCGCGGCGAACTCGACATGAGCGCTGTGTGGCGGTTGTCCCTCGCGACGCATACGCGCGAGTGGATCTGGGGCGCCGCTACGCGCCCTCGCTGGTATGTGTGGGCCACGATGCTCGCGTTGTTCCCTCTGGCCGCCCACGCCGGAGGACCTTTCGGTATCGACCATGAGCTGGCGCTCGACGACCACGGCATCTGGGCCCGCAAATATCAGCAAGGCCTGGAATACGGCGTTGTCGCCGCGGAGATCGGCGGGGCGCTGTGGCTGGGCAATGACGACGACGACCTGGGGCACACGATGTGGCAGACCCTCGATTCGTCCATCATCTCCGGTGCCATCGCTGACGTCCTCAAGGTCACGGTGGGCCGACCACGTCCCGATCAGAACAATGACCCGAATGCGTGGTTCAAAGGGAGCGGTCACCAGAGCTTTCCGAGTGGCGAGGTGACGCTGCAGGCAAGTTTCGTGACACCGCTGATTGTCAGGTATGCAAAAGAGAACCCCTGGATCTGGAGTCTGGAAGCCCTACCCCTTTACGACGCCGTCGCACGAATGAAGAGCCAGGCGCATTGGCAGAGCGACGTGGTGGCCGGTTGGCTGATTGGTACCGGCATCGGGTATTGGACTTCCACGTGGAAAGTCCCACTGATCGTGCGCGTGTTGCCAGGTGGCCTATCCGTCGGCTTGTCGAAGAGGTTCTGATCGCAAGCGATGAGCTCACTGCCGGTGCGATGACCGCAAGCGTTGCTGTCCACTACTCCTTGGCGCTCGCAAGCGCGTCGCGACGTTCTCTCACGGCGCCCGCTGCATCGCGCACCACCTGCTCCAGCTCCGACAGGTACTCCGCGTAGCGCTTGTAGCCATTACGGGTCAAACGGCAGGTGGTCTGAGGCCGGCTTCGTCCGAAACTCCTGACAATCTGTACGAGCCCTGCCTCCTGGAGCACCTGCAGATGGCGACTGAGATTGCCATCCGTCAGAGCGCACAGCGACTTCAGGTCCCCGAACCGCAATCCTCTCGGGTAGCGCGCCAGGGAGGTCAGCAAGCTCAACCGGGCCCTCTCGTGGATGAGCCGATCCAGCCCTGGGTACGCATATTGACTGACGCGCGGCCCCTTCTTGCTTTTCATACCGGAGACGGGCCCTGCTCGATGTATCGCCGGTGCTGCAGGATTCCCGCGAATAACAAATGGCCAACACCATAGGTAATGCCCATGGACCAGGGAGAGTTCGTGTGGGTCGAGGCGGCCAGCCCCAAACAGACCAGACCGCAGCCCAGATACCACACCCCGACAACGAGGGTCGAACGCGGCAGGAAACGACAGGAAGCGAATACGCCCAGGGAGAAAAAGATGTGCCAAAGCGCCGGAAGCAGCCACAGCTGCTGCGGTGCGACCTCCAGAAGCGCCACAGTTACCAATCCTCCAGCGACGACTGGAGGCAAGAATTGCTGCAAGGCTGCTTGCAGCATCGCTGGCGCGAATCTTCCGTGAGCACGGCGCGTACAATTGACTGTTGCCACGGCGATCACAACCACGCACAGCACGGCAGCGCCTACCCATATTGGGATGAAGAGCCGCATGTCCGACGATGACTGCGGTAGCCAGCGTGCCTGGGCCGCGGCGACCACGAAAGCGAATGCACCCGTCGCAGCCAGCATTTCAGGGGCGTACCCCCTGAATTCTGCTCCCTGCGCCAACTGCGCCCGAATCGCACTGATATCAGTCAGAGCCCGGTCGAGATCTCGCATGTGGCACTCTGCCGCCATTCCACAACACAAAGTACACCACGGCGCTCAGCATGGACAAGACAGCTCCGCAGCCGTGACCCGCGCTTCAGCGCACGATCCAATGTCGAACGCCCTGCTCTGCCAGGAAGGCCTCGGCGCGCCCGCCCTGCAGCAAGGCCAGAGTCGACAAGAGCCCCGCTTCCGTGCAACTGCTCGCCGCAACGCTCACCGAACGAGGGGCTCCTATCACAGGCCAGCCCGTTCGCGGATCCAGAATATGGCTGTACCGCACTCCATCCTTCAGAAGGAATCGATGCGAGTCGCCGCTGGTTGCGAGCGCGCCATGCTGCAGTTCCAGCAGCATGGCTGCGATTCCATCACCCTCCGAGCGTTCTATCCCCACCTGCCAGCTGCCGTTGCCCGGTGGGCCGCTGGCACGCAAGTCGCCTCCAAAATTCACCAGGAACGGCCGCGTGCAGGTCGCCGCCAGGAGATCGTACGCGCGATCGACGGCATACTCCTTGCCCATGCCGCCGAAATCGAGCTCCATCTCGAGCGGTAGGAGGAGGCGGGGCGATCGCCAGGTCACTTTGTCGAACCCGATCAGCCTCACGAGAGAGGCCACCGACTCCGGCCGTGGAATCTGGTCGGAGCCGTCGAACTTCCATACTCGGCGCAAAACACCCGAAGTGATATCGAACAGGCCGCCGCTGATCTCGAAGCACTGAGCCGCAAAGTCCAGCAGCGAAGCGGTCTCGGCATCCAGCGTCAGCTCAGTGCCGCGATTTCGATGGATCCAGGCCAACACGCTGTCATCGCGATAGCGACTGAATTTGCGCTCCACCCGGAGTGCTTCCTGCGCCGCCGGCTCGGCCAGCCTCAGAGCTTCGTCAGGCTGGCAGCCACCGAGCAGGATCTCGCAGGGACTGGCCATCGCCTGAAAGCAGACGGCCACCACGTCCCCGGTGCGCTGCCTGAGAGAAAGCGCCAGGCCAGATGCGTCTGCCGCCATCGGGCTCCTTCACGGAATCAGTAGCTGAAGCCGAACTGGATGAGAATCGCCTGCAAGCCCGGGTACAGATTCAAGCCTTGCAGTGACCCGGGTCCCGGCGCGCGCTCCTGCATGGTTTGCCGGTAATACTCGGCGCGAACAGTGAATTCTGCGTTCTGCCGGCCGAGGCGGTCGCCGAGATCCATCCCGTACTTCACGCCATAGGTCAACGCGTGGAATGCACCCAGTCGGTCATCGGACGAGACATATCGGAGATCCGTCCCTTCGCTGGTCGGGATCCATGCTTTGTAGAAGTCCGCAGCGGACTGTCGGTACCAACGCAGCGTCGGCTCGAGGTACTGGTCCTTGGGCGCATTCCAGAGGCGAATCCTCAGCTGTGCCGTCTCGGAGCTGATTCCCCAGGTATCACGCATGTAGCGGACCGACACGCTCGCCGATGAGCGCTCCTCGCCCACGCGGTTTTCCCAATAAACGCTGCGCCGAGTACGGCTATCCGGACGGTTCTCATAGACGTACCCCGTCGTATCGCCGCTCGGATCGACGATGGAGGCGATTTTGTAAGGATCGTTCAAGTATCCCGAAAATCGATCCGCCGACAGGCTCAGATCCGTCAACCAGTGCCGGGTCATCACCTGCGTGAGTCCCAGCAACACGCCTGCGCCGTTCTTGGTCTGGTCTCCGGTCTTCTGGAATGCCGCGTAGTTGCTGAGCGCTACCGGCGTTCCACCGATGGGACGGATAGCGTCGTTCTCGTCATTGATGCCGATCGAGACGGTCGTGTTCTTCTGGTTGAAGTCGTGCTCCAGGGATGCGTTCAGGGAAAGCGAATAGAAATCATCTTCAAAGGAGAATTTCCCCCCCACGATCGTGCGTGTGAGCCGAGTCAGCGGCAACGTCCATTGCGCGCCGGCAGCCACGCGCGCATCCGAATAGTTGGGGTCCACAGGCAGCTGGCCCGGCCCCACGGTGTACAGGTGTCGCGCGCTGCTGAAGCTCTTGGCTGAGGGGGAAGCGAAGGTCTGTGGAGTACGACTTGCCACCGCCCCATTTGGACTGCTGCCCGACAAAGCATCGAAAGTCCCATCGAAGGCCAGCTTACCGCCGTCGGAGAGATCGCGGCTCACGTTGACCACCGGCTCGATGGCCTGAATCCGACCGTCCTCGTGATAGTACGCAAGGGCGCTCTGCAGCTGCCATTGGAGCAGCTCATCGACCAGGCCTGGGGTGGAAGTCTGCTGAGCCCGAGCCGAGGACGCCCCGAGCAGTGCGCAGCTCGCGGCCATCAGGCGGCGCCTGAGGGCGGTCGCCTCCGGTTTCAATTGCATCCGCAGCCCCCGCCTGCGAACGAGCGACCACCCGAAGAAGCCTCCTTGCTGAAGTACATGTGGTCATCGATAGCATCATCCAGTCCGCGGCCGTCGGGCCGCATGTCCTGGCGCGACAGCACATCGCGCTGCCACGGCTTCACGCCCAGAGAGTGACAGCCGCCCAGCAAGGAGCAGGCCACCGTGATCAGAGTCAGGATATTCAATCGTCTCACCGCCGCCCTCCTTCAATGCCCGGCCAGCAGGTCCCGGATCTGCTGCTCGTACTTCTGCTCATCGGCGGGAAGAAATCCCACATGCGTGAAGCGCATCGTGCCGTGTCGATCGAGAAGCACGCTGGTGGGCATGCCCACCACTTTGTACTGCTCTGCCAGCGAGCCGGCCGGATCGAAACGTACCTGAAAATCCGGATGAAACCGCTGCAGAAAGCGCTCGGCATCTGCGTGGCTCCGATCCACATTGATTGCGATGATCGTCAGCCCCCGTGACTCGTAGGCTCGCTGCATCTTCTGCATCCAGGGGAAGGATTGTCGGCAGGGCGCACACCAGGATGCCCAGAAATCGAGGTAGACGACGCGGCCGTTCCACTGCTTCACATCCAACGGCGCCGAGTGCACGGAAGTCCCGAGGCTGCAAATGCAAATCAAAATCAATTCGGCTGCTATCCACGCTCGCCGCACGCACATCACCTCTTCGCGCTTTGAAGCACTCCTCTTTGGACGTGGAGAATAAACGAGATCAATCAGACTTTCTCTCACGCCAATTTTACGAATCGATCTGCTATGGTCTGCCGGTGACAATGACACCATGCTACGCATGCCTGGCTCGCTGACGCCGAATCGCAGCAGCAAGGATCAGCACTCGGAGTTCGCAAAGGAGAAGCATTCTCCTTTGCATTCTCGCCAGATCGCCGCGATCTTCGGCCGGCGACGCGACCACTGTGGGAGGTCTGAGTCATGAGAAAGTTCAAGTACGCAACCGTTCTATTCGCGGGCGGGCTTCTTACATGCGGTCTCGCGATTGCGCATATCCGCATATACCCCAGCGAATCGACGCTGGGAGCGCGCGAGAAGTACACCATGCGCGTTCCCAATGAGAAACAGGTTGCAACCATCCGCATCGAAGGCGAGTTTCCCAAGGATCTCGAGATCTATGATTTCGAGTTCAAGCCGGGCTGGAAGGTCGATATCAAGAAGGATTCGCAAGGGAATATCGTCGGCGCAACCTGGCTTGGGACCATCGCACCGTATGAGTTCGTGGAGTTCGGCATGCTCGGTATCAATCCGAAGCAAGGCGACACGCTCACGTGGAAGTTCGTGCAGTACTACGCCGATGGCAAGAAGGAAGAGTTCACCGGTCCCGTTGGTACGTTCTATCCATCGCCGACCGTGAAACTCAAGCCTGCACCGGTCGACGCAGGCAAGTAAGGCCCTCTTTCGCCATACAATATCGGATGACGAGCGCGGTGCGCTCGAGCGTCGGCGGTGTCGATGGCGATCATCAGTGCACTCAGACTGAACCGTGCGGCAGTGACATTGCGCACACCGCCGGCCCGACCGTAGCAAATCCGCGCGCGGCCGGCTCCCGCCGCGCGCGGATCCAATGCTACTTGACTGCAATGCGTCGGGGCTGCGCCTTGGCGTGCTTGGCGATGGAAATCTCCAGCACGCCGTTATTCCCCTTCGCGCTGACGCTCTCCGTGTCAACCGTATCGGGAAGAATGAAACGCCGGTAGAAGCGACCCGTGTGCCGCTCGCGGCGTTGTCGTTGTGCAGCGCCCTCCGCCGCGGACGTGACGCGATTCTCGTCACGTCGCTCACCGGAGAGAACGAGCACTCCGTTGTCCAGGGTGATCTCTACAGACTGGGAATCCACGCCGGGAAGATCGACCAGAAGCTCAAATCGGTTCTGGTACTCGACGATGTCGACCGCCGGCGTCCACTCCGCAGTGGCACTGCTGCTGTCGGGGTCACCAAGGTTGCCGAAGACACGGTTGATCTCGTTCTGCAACTGCGACACCACGGCCCAGGGTTCGTATCGGGTAGCCATCGAAACTTCCTCCAGAGTTTTGATGAGAACCGCAGCCGATGGCAACGTGCCGGCGGCTGCTCCGAAGCGCGACATAGGGCGTCCGCGGGAGGTTTCAAGGCGCCGCAGGGGCATTTTTTCGGCGTAGCTCCAGCTCTTGAAATTTTGCAGGAGCGGCCTCATTCCCCGGAGCCGGAGAAAGCCCCGGGGAAGCCCTGGGTGCTCGAACCCGGGCCGGCCGCGGCAGCGGCAAGCCCTGCTCGCTTTGCGATCAGATCGCGAGGCGTGCGGTGCTATCTCCGAAGCGCTCCTCGGGGCAACCCAGTTTGTCCAGAATCGCCAACAGCAGATTCGACATCGGCGTGACTTCCGCCTGTCGAATATGGCGATTGGCCGGCAGCGCGCCGCCAGCGCGCCCGGCCAGCACGATGGGCAGCGGGTCATGGTTGTGGGAATTGCCATCGCTCATGCCGCTGCCATACAGGACGAGCGAGTGATCCAGCAGTGTGCCCTCCCCGTCCGGGAGCTTGGCGAGCTTCTCGAGAAAGTACGCGAACAGGCTCACATGATAGCGGTTGAGAACCGCGAAGCGCGCCTTGTTGCTTTCATTGTTGGAGTGATGCGAGAGAATGTGGAAGGAATCCCGGATGCCGCTCTTCGGGTACACCGCGTTGCTCAGCTCCTTCGCCAGCATGAACGTGCTGATCCGTGTGATCTCGGTCTGCCAGGCCAGCGTGAGGAGGTCATACATCAGCTTGATGTGCTCTTCCACGTCTTCCGGGATACCGGCCGGCCGGCCGGGAAGTGTGATGTGACCGTCCACCCTTTCCGAGGACTGCTTGATGCGGCGCTCGATCTCGTGCACGTCGGTGACGAAGCGATCCAGGCGCTCGCGATCGGCCGCGGGTAGCGTCCGATTGAGGTCACCGATCTGCTCCGTTACGGAGTCCAACAGGCTCAAGGCCTGCGAGCGGCGCGCCGCGCGCTGTGCGGCGTCGGCGCCGTCGCCGAAGAGCTGCTCAAACAGCACCTGGGGGTTGTTCTGCATGGGCAACGGTGAGGTTTCGTTTTGCCAGGAAAGCGTATTACGGTAGGCGCAGCTCAGTCCTTCGCCGCAGTTGAGCGCCGCCTCCTCGATCATGAGCTCCAGCGACGGAAGCGCTGTGTCGCGGCCGAGGTGCTTTGCTGCCACCTGGTCTGCGGTGATGCCGAGCCGGGGTTGAGCCCCGGCTGCCGCCTTGGCGCCGCTCAGGTAAGTGGCGGAAGAACGGTTGTGGTTACCGGTCGCACCTCCGGGGCCATAGGCCAATGGGTGACCTAGATTGGTAATGACGTTGATGTGGTCCCGATAGGGCGCGAGAGGCTGCAAGATTTCACTGAAGGTGAAATCGCGCCCCTCGTCTGGCGGAGTCCAGCGTGCCATGGTGGCACCGTGCGGAAAGTAGATCGCACCGAAGCGCACCTGCGGCTTGGGAGTCGCACTCAGTGCGGGGATCATCGAGTCCAGCAGCGGGAGTGCAAGAGACACACCGGCGCCGCGCAGGACCGCGCGGCGCGAAAGGTGGTGGCGGGTGATGAAATTTGCCATTGATCGCTCCTTCACTCTCCGCTTCACTCGCGGGCGCTGAGACCTGCGCCCTGCGGTGCGTTGATCCGACCACGGAACGGCGCACTCTGCACGACGCCCAGTATCAACGCACTGAATCTGAGGTCCTCGCGCTGAGCCTGTCTGACGATCTCGCGCACCGCCGGCATGTCGTGGTAATCGACGCCACGGCCGAGTGCGTAGACCATCAGCTTCTCGACTACATTGGTCACGAACAGATCCGATCGCGACATCAGTGCGGCGGTCAGATCCTCCGGGCCCACAACCTTCGTTCCGTCGACGAGTACGCCGCTGGCGTCGATCAGCGAGTCGCCGTCGCGTTCGCGCCAGGCGCCGATGGCGTTGAAGTTCTCCAGCGCGAAGCCGACTGGATCCATCATCCTGTGACACGCGGCGCAGCTCGGGTTCTTGCGATGCGCTTCCAGACGCTGGCGTACGGAGGTAGTGATGACTTGCGTGCCATCGCCATCGATATTGGTCTCCACGCCAGGCGGCGGGACTGGGACCGGTGCGGCCAGCAGGTTGTCGAGTATCCAGCTACCCCGGATCACGGGTGACGTGCGGCTGGCAGTGGAAGTGATCGTGAGGATGCTACCTTGCCCCAGCAGGCCCCGTCGGTGGGACCCCGGCGGCAGTTGTACTCTGCGGAAATGCGACCCGCGCACACCAGGAATGCCGTAGTGCTGCGCCAGACGCTCGTTGAGGAAGGTGTAGTCGGCGGTCAGCAGCTCCGTGATCGGGCGATCCTGAGTGCGGACCCAGTCCACCAGGTCGTGAGTTTCCTCGATGAATGCCTGACGAAGATTCTCATCGAAGCCTTCGACTTCCGGCGTCACCGTGGCGAGCTCGCGAAGATGCAGCCACTGACCGGCGAAATTCTCTACCAGCGCATACGCCTTGCGATCGGCGAGCATCCGCCGGACCTGTGAGGCCAGGACCTCAGGCCGGTGCAGCTGCCCCTTCACTGCGAGATCCATCAATTGCGGGTCGGGAATGCTGCTCCAGAGAAAGAACGAAAGGCGGGATGCCAGCTCCAGGTCGCTCACGGGGCCGGATGCACCCGCCACGAGATTGCCTGGGCCCGCCTCGAACCTGAACAGGAAGCGCGGATCGATCAGGACGCGTGACAGCGCCTGCTGGATTCCGGCCTCGAAGCCGCCGTCTTGCTGCCCGCGGTCGTAGAACCGCATGATCTCTACGAGGTTCTCGGGCTTTTGGGGCGCGCGAAAGGCGCGACTGGCGATGTTGATGAGAATCTTCTCGGCGCACGGGCGTTCTTGCGCTTTCGAGTGCGGATAGCAGCTGAAGACACGCCGCCGGCTCTCGGTGTTGCCGACGGAGGTGGCGTTGAAGGGGCCGGCGATCTCTATCCGACCGACACCGGCATCGGACTTGTAAACCGAATAGATGTCGTTCACGCCGGTGGGGTGCGCAGTCTCGAAGAGCGCCGCGGTCAGCACATGAGCCCCTGCCGTGACGCGCATGCGGAAGTCGCGCAGGTTCGCGACCTTCACGCGCTGACCGTCGAGGGCGACGTCCATATCGATACCGCCGTCCCGTGTCAGCGCGAAGTTGCCGCGGACACTGAAGCGGTACTCCGCGTCCAATGGAAAATAGTGCTCGATGCGCAACCCGCCACGCGACCCCAGCGGCAGGCCTTCCAGATGCTGATCTTGTACGAGCTTCTCCGGTGCCTGATAGATCGCCGTGGTCTCAGAGGCGCTCATATCCCCCACAGCGTCCCGGCTGATCTTCATGGCTGCGGAGACATACCCCTGAATCAGCGCAGGCGAAATGCCCAGGCCCGAGGCCACGTTGTCGAAACCCTCGCTGGAGTCATCGGGAGGCAGCAGACTGCTCGCGTCCAGCGGCATACCGAAAATGTCCCGGATGACGTTGCCGTACTCGGTGCGATTGAGCCGGTGCAGCGCCGGTGCGGGCAGTGGCACGCCGGGCGCCGTCGTGTCCGCCTGCTCGTCGAGTCGCCCTTCCAGCACGGCAGCGATGGCATCTGCGTCCGCGCGCGATGGGCGGTCATTCCCCGGGGGCGGCATCATGCCTGCGCGCAGCTTGCGCACCACTTTCTCCCACTCCCCTGCATCGTCATGGACATGAGCCGGATCGAGCGCCGTGAGAGCGAGATCTCCTGCCCAGTCCGTCGTGTTGTGACACTTCGAGCAGTAACGGTCGATCGTGCCCGGCACGTCCGCACCTCCTGAGGCGCTCGCAGGCAGCAACAGGAGCCAGCCGACGCTCAACCAGGACACCCGATCCATCAGCGAACCTCCTTGCCTTGCTGCTTCAGCAACTCGGTCACGAGCGCGATGGTGGTGGGCTTGGGTTGCGCCGGATGCGTCGCAAGGAAAACCCCTTTGGCCCAGTCGAGCGTCGAACGATGCTCCTTGTCCTGTGCCGTGAGATCCGCGCCGTGGGCGACCAGGAATCGGACGATGTCGTCTGAACCGCGATTCGCTGCGCCGTGCAGGGCGGTAATGCCCATCGAATTGGCCTGATTCACGTTCATGCCCAGATCGACGCAGAGCTTCACGGCTTGCAGAAGCTGATCCGGGCCCTCAGTCCAGGTTTGCGCAAGCACCCAATTGACCCCCGCTGCCGCCATCAGGGGCGAAGTACCCTGATAAGTGTCGATGTGCGGATCTGCCCCATGCTCGAGCAGCAGCTTCATCACGGTGACGTCCCCAGCGAGTGCCGCCGTGAGGAAGGGAGTCTGTCCGGTGAAGTCCACCCACTCCAGTGAGCCGGTGACCGCCAGAAGAAAGTTGCGAAACGGCGGGGTCTCCCTGGTGCGCGCGTTGACGTCCGCTCCCGCGGCGAGGAGGTCGCGGATGAGATCCAGCAACGGTGCGCGATCGATGCCGTTCTTGAAGGTCGCGTTGTTGACGTAGAGATTGCGGACGTTCACGGCCTCCCACAGAGGGCTGCGCCCATACCAGTCCTGGCCGTTCACGTGGCTGCCGTGTTCCAGCAGATAGTGAGCGACGGCCATGTTGTTATTGGAGATGGCCATCAGCAACGGCCAGATGCCATTGGCCTCTTTCGCGTTGACGTCTGCGCCCGCTGCGATCAGACGCTTCGCTACCTCTACATGGTTGTGGCGAGCGGCGTAGAGTAGCGGCGTCATGCCGCCTGGGGCTGGCTCGCGCCGCCCACGATCGGCAGGCACACCCCCGCGAATGATGCCGACACCGAAGCCGAACCCAGGCACGGAATTGGGTTTGATGAACTCCGGGGTCGGCCCCACGTTGGTTGCAGCATTCGGGTTCGCGCCTCGGGCCAGCAAAGCAGAAACGATATCAGCGTGACCCGCCCGCGCGGCGAACATCAGTGCGGTCTGGCCATACTTGGGATCCCGCACGTCCACGCGCGCACCGTGCTGCAGCAGTTGCTCCACCACCGCCAAAACGCCGACCTGCGCCGCCATCATCAGGTGGGTCTCGCCGCTCGGCTCGGGATGGTTCGGATCGGCCCCTGCGCCCAGCAGCTCGCCCACGATCTGCGAGTTGCCGTTGGCGATCGCGATACTCAACGGGCTCACTCCGCGCTCCGTCAACCCATTGGGATCGGCTCCTGCTTTGAGCAGCCGCTGCGTCTCCACCAGGTCATCCACGTGGACGCGCCAATGCAGTGCCGGTGTCCCGAACCAGCCACGGGCGTTAGGGTCGGCCCCTTGCTTCAACAGCGCATGCATAGCGGGCACATCGCCGTTCATTGACGCGTTCGCAAGCGCGCCCGCTTCGGCGCCGAGCGCAGCGCGCGCAACGAGGAATGCGATGATCGTCAACCATCCGCAGCGAAACATCTCGATCCCTTTCTCGCAAGATGCTCCCGCGTGAGCAGGACTTTGTCGCGAACGTAACCGGAGTTTTTTTCTACCGCTGGCTGTTCTAGCATAGCGAAAACAACCGGAGAGACCTATGCGCCAGCCAACAACTTCTTCGCCGCTGCCGGGCTCCCGCGAGTCGCGAACCAACAGGCGGGATCTGCTGCGGACGGGGCTAGCCCTTGGTGCCGCCGCGATGCTAGAATCGAGTGCACCGGCTCGTGCCGCAGACGGCGGCACCCCCTCAGACACCTCGGCACTGGATGCCCGCCTGTTGCCGGACTTCAAATCCCAGAAGGTTCAGACCAGCGGCGCGACACTGCAGACCGTCGTAGGCGGCAGTGGCCCGCCTCTCCTGCTGATCCATGGCGCGCCGCTCACGCACCTCTCCTGGTACCGCGTTGCGCCGGAACTGGCGAAAAAATACACCGTCATCGCCGCTGACCTGCGGGGCTATGGCGACAGCAGCAAGCCGGAGGACGGCGAGAACCACATCAACTATTCGAAACGTACGATGGCGCAAGACCAGATAGAGCTGATGCGCCACTTCGGTTTCGACCGGTTTGCCGTTGTCGGCCACGACCGCGGCGGACGTGTGGCCCACCGCCTTGCGCTCGACCATCCGGACGCGGTCACGCGCATGTCCGTGCTCGACATCGTGCCCACGTACTACCTGTACACGCACCTGACCAAGGCTTTTGTGGACGCCTACTTTCACTGGTTCCTCTTTATTCGCCCTGCCCCTTTCCCGGAGAACATCATCCTCGCGAACCCGGAGAGATACGCCAATGGGCCACCGGAGCTGCGGGACGAATACCTGCGCATGATGAAGAACCCCGCGAACGTGCACGGCATGTGCGAGGACTACCGCGCTTCGGCGGGCATCGACATGCAGTACGACGAAGCGGATTTGAACAAGAAGATCTCCTGTCCCCTGCACGTGCTGTGGGCCAAGGATGGGCCCATGGGACGGATGTACGACGTCATGGGTATCTGGAAGGAGCGGGCCGCGCACGTCACGGGCGCCGCGATGCCGGGCGGACATAACTTCAACGAGACCCATCCGCAGGAGACGCTGGCGCAACTGCTGCCATTCCTGGCGGGTTGATGCAGCGGGCCGTGGGGACATCGATGAAGGGAGAGCGAACTCCTCCGACAGCATTGCAGACGTTCGTCCCCACTCTGCTCGTGCGGTGACGCAGTCGGCGCTCACGCGATCGGGCGACGGCTACTGTTCACTCAGCGCCCGACTCACAGGCATGCACGCGGCACGGATCGCAGGCAACAGGCCGCCGAGCAGACCGATCGCGAGCGCCCCCAGCACCGCCTGCAACAGCAACGAGAACGGGACCACGAACTGGAACGCGAACTGCGTATTGCCCAGGAAGTTGGTGTTGGCCTGCAAGTCGTTCAAGGCCAGGTAGATGATCCCGGCGCCGAACACACTGCCGGCGAGCGCCAGCAGCACGGACTCTCCGAGGACGGCGGCGCCCACGGGAAAGGCTCCGAAACCGATTGCTCTGGCGGTTCCGATCTCGCGCACGCGCGTCGCGACGGCGCCATACATCGTGTTCAGAGCCCCGAAGGTGGCGCCGATACCCATGATGATGAGCAGCGGTACGCTGAAGTACCTGACGGTGCCGAGGAGATTGCGCGCCATGCGCTGGTAGTACTGCGACTCCGGCAGCGCGTAGACACCCAGAGCGGGAGCCGCCTTCAGCGCAGCCTGAAAGCTCGCGGCGGCAGCCTTGCCTGACAACTTGATACGAACGCTGTGCACATCGGACCCGAGACGAAAGGCGGACTGCAGCACCGGCAGATCCGCCCACAGCTCCGACTCGATCGCGCCGCCCCCGTCCTCGAAGACCCCGACGATGCGCCAGTCGGAATCCGCCAGGTGCAGCTGGCCTCCGACGTCCAGGCCCGCGAATTGCCGCTGGCTGCTGCGCCCCACCAGCAACTCGAATCGTCCCGGCACGATCGTCCTTCCGGAAGTCACCTTCAGTCCGCTGCGGATCCGGAAGGCCGCGGGGGTCACACCCCGAATCGGCAGATCCACGTAGTCCCCCTGGCTGATGCGCTTGACGCTGATGGAGCGAGCGCTCTCCGGCGAAATGATCGCCGTCGGGTCGGTAGTGCTGGCAAGACTCGCAACGTTCGCAGCGACATCCTTGTCCAGAACACTCTGGCCTTCCAGGTCCTGGCCCGTCTTGAGAACCATGAGAATCGCATCGTCCGCGCTCGCCAGCAGCAACGCGCGAAAGCTCGCGGCGATGGAGAACAAGCCGACGAAGACCCCTACGATGCAGGCGACGCCGAACACATCGATGGCCGCGCTCGCCCAACGCTGCGGCAGCGTCAGCAGGTTCAGCTTCAAGAGCGTCCACAGCTGCCCGATCATCGCCGCTCGGTCCTGATTGCTTCGGCAACCGTCAAGCGCGCCGCGCGCCGGGCGGGAAACCAGCCGACCAGGCACCCCGTCGCCAGCATCAGCGCCACGCCGGTGAGCAGCTCACTGCTCGTCAACTCGAGGCCACCGAACCGCTGCTGCCCCATGTGAATCAGCCATCGGGCGGCCAGCAGGCCCAGTCCACCTCCCGCGAGCAGTAGTACGTTGGCCTCCGTCATCACGAGCCACCAGATCCGTTTCGGTCCGAAGCCGAGGGCCTTGAGCGTGCCGATTTCACGGGTGCGCTCGCGGAAGCTCTGCGTCAGACTGTTGCCGGTCGCGAGCAGCATCGTCAGGAAGACCGCCGCGAGGATCAGATAGGCAATGAGAGTGACGTTGCCGACCTTGCGGAAGTAGTCGCGCTGCGCGCTGTCCTGGGTGCCCGAGGAGGTCTCGGCGGCGGAGTTCATGAAGAGCTGATCGACGGAGTGAGCAAACCGCGACGGGTCCACGCCGGCTCTCAGGATCGCGACGACGAAATCGATGGTTCCCCGGTCGGTCGCTCGATTCTCGTCCAGGTACGTGTAGTGATAATAGAACTGGTCGTGCCCCTCGGCGGGGTCGCGGAAGTGCCAGATGCCGCGGATCGTGAAGTTGAAGGTATG
>Ga0134128_10002121_pt1 | contig 24777 bp, 21 predicted proteins | sample KB31754_FD_96462 | JGI IMG/M metagenome (GOLD analysis project Ga0134128, IMG submission 96462) | Terrestrial soil microbial communities with excess Nitrogen fertilizer from Kellogg Biological Station, Michigan, USA - KB3-175-4 | ecosystem: Environmental > Terrestrial > Soil > Unclassified ...
ATATTCTCCCGTCCGAGGTTCTTTCGGTCAAACAAAAGGTTACAATAACAGTTCTTGAATAGCATGGACGCGCCGTCCGCCCGTGGCGTGGAGGAGCCAGCCCTTGGAAAAATCTTCGACACCACAACAGGCCGCGCTTGACCTGAAACCGGCGGTACTGGAGTTACGTCATATCGGCAAAGCCTACTCCAGCGCCAGAGATGGGCGACAGGTGCTGACGGATCTGTCCTATACCTTGAAGGCTGGTGAATATGTGGCGATCATGGGTGAGTCCGGCGTCGGAAAATCCACGCTGCTGAATCTGATCGCCGGCCTGGATATGCCCGATACAGGCGAGATACTGATTGACAACATTCCTCTGTCATCACTGGACGATGATGCCGCGACCCGCTTGCGGCGCAGGGAATTCGGCTTCATTTTCCAGGGATTTCACGTCCTGCCGCACCTGACCCTGAGCCAGAACATAGCCCTGCCCCTGCTTCTGAATGACCTTCCTGTCGAAGGTACGGAACACATGCTGGATGCGGTAGGCCTGGCTGGCCGGGGCCACCATTTCCCCCGTCACCTTTCGGGGGGAGAATTACAGCGCGTCGCAATCGCCCGTGCGCTGGTACATCGACCGAAATTGATTCTCGCTGATGAACCCACAGGCAACCTGGACCCCGATACGGCGCACGATATCCTCATGCTCATGCGCCGGGAGATCAAGGCGAATAGCGCTTCCGGCATTATTGTCACCCATTCGCATGCCGCAGCGGCAACAGCAGACCGTGTTCTCGTGCTGACAAAGGATGGGCTGCATCCCTTTGTAGCGGAAAAGGCTGCAGACTTGCCGAAGCAAATAAGATGAGGTGGCGCAATAAGGGCATGCTCACTCGTTGGCTGCTATCGGGCGAATGGCACGCTCACAGGGTTCAGTCAGGCGTCGCCGTGATCGCAATTGCGCTCGGGGTGGCACTCGGGTTTGCCATTCACCTCATCAATACAGCCGCCTTCAACGAATTTTCCGCTGCCGCGCGCAGCCTTTCCGGCGAGTCGGATCTTGAAGTGCGTGGGCCGCAAGCCACAATCGACGAATCGATTTATCCACTGCTGGCAGAGCACGAGGATGTCGAACTGGCAAATCCCGTACTGGAACTCGATGTCCCCCTCCCCAACCATTCGAAGGAACGAAAAGACGCCACCCTGAAAATTCTCGGACTGGATATTTTTCGCGCTTCGGTCATGGCGCCCGACCTGATCGGAATTCCAGCGGAAGACAAGCTGTTCGATGTCCTTGCGGATGACGCCATTTTCCTCTCTCCTGCCGCCATGGAATGGTTAGGGGTAAAGCAAGGCGACATCCTGAACCTGAGTGTAGGCACTGGGACAGTTGGGTTGCGGGTTGCCGGGGGTTTGCGCAGGGCGCGGGCGGGACAACGCATTGGCGTAATGGATATTGCCACGGCGCAATGGCGATTTCATCGTCTCGGCCAGCTATCGCGCATCGAGTTGAAACTGCTTCCCGGCATTGATAAAGCTGCATTCAAGGCGGAACTCGAGCAGGAACTGGAGCCCCAAAGCCAATACCTTGTTGCCGAACCCGCCACCCGCGAAGCCCGAGTGGCCAACATGTCGCGCGCCTATCGGGTGAACCTGAACGTGCTTGCGATGGTAGCGCTGTTTACCGGCACCTTTCTGGTATTCTCCACACAGGCACTATCCATTGTCCGGCGAAGACATCAGTTCGCCCTGTTGCGGGTGCTCGGCTTTACGCGCAAACAAATGCTGGGGCAGGTTTTATGGGAGGGAGCCATTCTTGGCTTCGTCGGATCACTGCTCGGCCTTGCTCTCGGCTATGCCACAGCCACCAGTGCGTTGCATTATTTTGGCGGAGACCTCGGAGGCGGTTTTTTCCCGGGAATAAAACCCGTCATGCATTTCGACCCTGTGGCCGCAATAGTCTTTTTCATTCTGGGAGTGGGCATTACCTTGCTTGGCAGTGCCGCTCCTGCCTGGGAAGCAGCCAACGCTCTTCCAGCGCCCGCATTGAAATCCGGAAGCGAAGATACGGCGCTCGCCAGGCTGGGAAATCCCTGGCCGGGGTTGCTTTTCCTTGCTTCGGGCATCCTGTTTACCCGATTGCCGCCGATTTTCGATTTGCCGATTTTCGGTTATCTTGCCGTAGCACAACTGCTGACGGGCGGCATTATTCTCATGCCGCGCCTTTCTGCACTCATTTTCACTGCCATATTCCGTATCGTGCAGCATGCGCACCATGCGAGGCCGGTGCTGACAACATCATTGGCACGGCTTGCCAACGCACCCAATCAGGCGGCGATCGCCCTCGGCGGCATACTGGCAAGCTTTACCCTGATGGTCGCCATGGCGATCATGGTTGCAAGTTTTCGCGTATCGGTCGAGGACTGGTTGAGGCACATCCTGCCCGCGGATCTGTATGTCGAAACCGCAGCGAGCGGGGATACGCGCGGACTCACGCCGGATGAGATGAAAGCGCTGGCGGAAACGCCGGGTCTCGTGCGAGTGGACTTTTTCCGTTCCTCCAAACTGATGCTCGATCCAAGCCGGCCCAATATCATGCTGATCGCACGTCCCATCGATATATCCGAGCCCGGCAATACGCTGCCGTTGACAGGTGAATCGATTCCAGCCGCCCAGCTTCCGAAAGGTGTGATTCCGATCTGGGTTTCCGAACCCATGGTGGATTTATACGGTTATACCCCCGGCAAGCAAGTCACCCTACCCGTCGCTATTCCCTCACGCACGTTTATCGTGGCAGGAGTGTGGCGCGACTACGGGCGGCAATTCGGCGCGATACAGATGCGCCTGGCGGATTATCAGGCGCTGACGGACGACCTGCTCGTGAATGATGCCGCGCTTTGGCTGGAGCAAGGGGTGGCGCCGGAACAGATAATCGAATCGATGAGGCAGCTCCCGTTTGGCAATGCGCTGGAGTTTTCAGATCCGGGACAAATACGCGCGCTGAGCCTGAATATTTTTGACCGCAGCTTTGCCGTAACCTATCTGCTGGAAGGTGTGGCAATCATCATTGGCCTGCTTGGTGTTGCGGCCAGCTTTTCGGCGCAGGCCCTGGCGCGCATCAAAGAATTTGGAATGCTGCGTCATGTCGGCATGACACGGCGCCAGATACTCGGCATGCTGGCAATAGAAGGGGGTCTGCTGACAGCGCTCGGCGTTCTGCTCGGCTTTGTGCTTGGAGGATGTATCAGCCTGATCCTGGTCTTTATCGTGAATCCCCAATCGTTCCACTGGACCATGCAATTGAGTCTTCCCTGGAGGAGTCTCTTGAGCGTGGCGCTGACGCTGATGTTTCTGGCTGCGTTCACGGCGGTGGCATCGGGGCGCCATGCAGTTTCGGGTAATGCGGTACGCGCAGTAAGGGAGGACTGGTAATGCGAGCCGTAAAGCGTAATGCCGGATATTTCGCCTGTTCCTGTAAACAAGGGTGGCGCCACGCCGGATTCAAATGGCTGAGTGGAACCGCTTTCCTTGTTGCGGTTTTGTTCCTTGCTTTCTTTACCGCCGGCTACGTTCTGGCGGAACGGCCACAGCTATCACCGGTAGTTCGAAACGTGCCCCTTGTGTTCCCACGGGATTTCGGGGCGCATCCTGGCTTCAGAAACGAGTGGTGGTATGTAACCGGCTGGCTGGAAACGCCCGAAAAAGAACCGCTTGGCTTCCAGATCACCTTTTTCCGCGTGGCGACCCAACATGATCGCGCCAACCCCAGCCGCTTTGCCCCCAGAGACCTCATCATTGCACACGCCGCGTTGTCTGATCCGGCAGCGGGTAAACTCCTGCATGACCAGAAAAGCGCGCGGGATGGTTTTGGTCTGGCGTATACCACGGAGGGCAACACGAACGTCAAACTGGACGATTGGTTTATGTTGCGGGAGGAAAACGGGCGCTACCAGACCCGCATAAAAGCAGACAATTTCCAGCTCGATTTTTCGCTGACGCCCGCGCAATCCCCCATGCTGCAAGACCTCAACGGTTTTTCCAGGAAAGGGCCGCAACCTGAGCAGGCGAGCTATTACTACAGCGAGCCTCACCTGCGGGTAAGTGGGAAAGTAATGCGCGATGGCGAGGAGATCGCCGTGAAGGGCATCGCGTGGCTCGACCATGAGTGGTCTACTGCCTACCTCGATCCGAAAGCGGTGGGATGGGATTGGGTTGGCGCCAATCTTGATGACGGATCAGCCCTGATGGCGTTTCAGATCCGCGGCAAGGACGGCAGCAAGGTCTGGGCGTATGCCGGTATTCGAGAGCCGTCAGGGCAGTTCACGCGGTTTGAACCTGATCAGGTAAGCTTTGAGCCGCAGCGCACCTGGCATTCAACACGCACCAACACCACCTATCCGGTGCAAATACAAATTCAGACCGGCACTACCGTCTGGGTGCTCACACCCCTGATGGATGACCAGGAACTGGACTCGCGGCAATCCACCGGTGCAGTTTATTGGGAAGGCGCGGTGACCGTAACCCGCGACGGCAAACCCGCAGGGCGCGGCTATCTCGAGTTGACCGGCTACGTGGAGCCGCTGAGTCTCTGAGCATTAAAAACCTTCGTCCTCCTACATATTCCTGCTCTTCCTGATTACATCATAGGCCGCCTGCACTTCCTGGGCTTTAGCAGTGGCCATTGCAATCATATCTTCCGGCATGCCCTGCCCTATCAATTTATCGGGGTGATACTGACTCATCAGCTTGCGATAGGCGCGCTTGACTTCCTGGTCGCTGCTTTCCCTGGTCACCCCCAGTGCTTTATAGGCATCGTCAAGAGTGGTAGCCGAGGGTGGCTGCCCCCTCGCAAAATGCGACTGACTCAGCACCATGTCCAGCAGTTGGCGGAATGCGGACGAATCATAGCCAAGATAGCGCGCCACGTCTCTTAACAGGCTCTCCTCGGCTGCGTCCATGCGCCCGTCCGCCACTGCCATGACGATAAGATAAACCAGAAGCATCTGCACAAGGTTATGGGTGTGTCCGCAAACAATCATGAACTCATTCAGCTTGGGCGCGTGATCAAAATCAGGCGTTGTGCCCTGTTTGAAAAGCGCAATCGCTCTCTGCCGATGCTCCGCCGACATTCCCAGCTTCTGTATGAAGCCTTCAACATGCCTAATCTCCTCCTGGGAAATATGCCCGTCTGCCTTGGCAAGTTTTCCCATGAGTATGAAAACGGTTTCGAGAAAAACCGTCTGCCGCTGGGCGCTTGTAAACGGATTGATCGCACCTGCGCCGTACGCACGATAACGATCGAGGAAGCTGCCAGCGATGTATCCAAGAAATGCGCCGAAAATACCGAAGAAGTAAAAACCCAACAGGGCTAAAATTATTTTGAACAAGCGAGTTTCCTTTGACGGACATGAAAACGGCAAAAAAGTGATTCGGTGCGCCGTTATTCCTGGGGAAAGAATAATGATGAGTGAAATAATATCAGTAAATGCCTCTGCGCCATGCTGAACCTTTTTCCCCTGTCGAACAGTACCGGTCCGTTACAGCCTGGCACGACAATGAGCACAACAATGAGGCAGCAAGACAAGCCAGACAATGGATGGACCAGGCTTTGCCATCCACGAGTAAATGACGGAAAGAACCTGCCATGAAAGTGACATAGGAGGAATCATGATCGAGCTGCATTCCAGTCCAACCCCGAACGGCCAGAAAGTGATGATCATGCTGGAAGAAATCGGAATCGAATGGAAACACATCGATGTCGATATCAATGTAGGGGAGCAATTCCAGCCCGAGCATCTGAAACTCAATCCCAATAACAAGATTCCCGCAATCGTGGATACGGAGGGTCCAGGGGGTAGCCCCTACATGATGATGGAATCGGGCGCGATTCTCGTTTATCTCGCCGAGAAAACAGGCAGATTCCTGCCCAAGGATGTGCGTAAGCGTTATGACACGCTGCAATGGTTGTTCTTCCAGGTTGCGCATATCGGCCCCATGTTCGGGCAGGCGAACCATTTCAATCGGCAGGCCAGGGACAACCAGTACGCGCGGGACAGGTACAACGATGAGTCGCTTCGCCTCTATCGAGTGCTGGAAAACCGATTGGGCGCATCCGCGTGGCTCGGGTGCGATGAATATTCAATTGCCGATATCGCCACGTACCCCTGGTGCAAAGGCCACGGCGAACGCGGTATCGATGGAGAGGCCTTCCCGAGCTTCATGCGCTGGTTTACTACAATGGAGGCTCGTCCCGCAGTGCAGCGCAATAATGAAATGGCAGCCGAAATTCGGGCCCGAATGGAAAAGACGGCAAAGGACAAGCCTGTTATCAATATGTACGACACCAGGGATAATGCCGAGCGACTTATCCGCGCGACGTCGCGCAAGCTATGAGAAAGGCATGAGAAATTTTATCTGGCACTGCGCAATTTGCGGCCCTAACGCTTGCCCCTTTCAGAGCATAACGCTTGCCCCTTTCAGAGCAAGCGGTTCAAACAGGCCAGGCGACGGTTTACTGGCAGTTTTTGCTGTTATAGATAGTCGTAAGCGCACTCCTCCTGTCACTGATCAACCGGGTTGCCTCCCCGGCATCATAATAGGTATAGGCCAGGCCCGGAAGCCACAAAAGGGCCGCTGCAACATTGGTTCCAGTAACTCCTTTCTTTGAATCTATGTCAGCTTGTGCTTTGTCAAGCCTCGCAAGTTCCCCCTTGATTGCATTGCAGGACAGATTCGGGTCACCGGGCTGCACCACTTGTACTTTTTCCGAAGTCGCGCAACCGACCAATAAACAGCTCGCGGCAACGGTGACAAGCACCGCGCTTCTCAAAGAGAACAGCATTTATTTCACTCCAATCAACCGCCAAACGTGCGTAATCGAAGCCGGGGCGGAGTCCGGCCACGCGCAAAAAATCAGTAATCCATGGATTCAGATAAAGAAATCTTTCTACTGGCGCGGGAGAAATTATAAAGAAATAACTCTAACTCAGCATTTATTGCGTGATTTTCGATAAACGAAACAGCAGAAGGACATTCTGCTCGTATAGTGCTTCATGCTGGCGCTCTCATGCGTTAAACTCGAATTTTTTCAATTTTTCATTCAGTTATGGCCCAATACGTACTTACCATGAACCGGGTGGGCAAAGTGGTCCCACCGCGGCGCACGATCCTCAAGGATATTTCCATCAGCTTCTTTCCCGGCGCAAAGATAGGTTTGCTGGGACTCAACGGTTCGGGCAAATCCACCGTTCTGAAAATCATGGCGGGCGTGGACAAGGATATCGAGGGCGAGGTCACGGCCATGCCCAACCTCAATATCGGCTATCTTCCACAGGAGCCGCAGCTCAACGCCGGGCACACGGTACGGGAAGCTGTGCAGGAAGGCCTGGGCGAGGTATTCAACGCGCAGCAGAAACTGGAAGAGGTTTACGCTGCCTATGCCGAACCGGATGCAGACTTCGACGCCCTGGCGTCCGAGCAAAGTCGGCTCGAAGCCATCATTGCCGCCAGCGGCGGAAACGTCGATCAGCAGATGGAAGTTGCCGCTGATGCGCTGCGCTTGCCGGAATGGGACGCCATCGTGAAGAATCTCTCGGGTGGCGAGAAACGGCGCGTCGCCTTATGCAAATTGCTGCTGTCCAAACCGGACATGCTATTGCTGGACGAACCTACCAACCACCTGGATGCGGAGTCAGTGGAATGGCTGGAGCAATTCCTCACGCGGTTTCCGGGCACTGTGGTGGCAGTAACGCACGATCGCTATTTTCTCGACAACGCCGCGGAATGGATCCTGGAACTCGACCGCGGGCACGGCATACCGTGGAAGGGCAATTACAGTTCCTGGCTGGAGCAGAAAGAAACTCGCCTGAAACAGGAAGAATCAGCCGAATCCGCACGCCAGAAGGCGCTGAAAAAAGAGCTGGAATGGGTACGGCAGAATCCCAAGGGACGCCAGGCAAAATCCAAGGCACGTATCGCGCGCTTTGATGAACTCAATTCGCAGGAGTACCAGAAACGTAACGAGACGCAGGAGATATTCATTCCCGTGGCGGAAAGGCTGGGTAACGAAGTCATCGAATTCACGAACATATCTAACGCATATGGCGATCGCCTGCTGATCGATAACCTGAGTTTCAAGGTGCCTCCTGGTGCTATTGTCGGTATCATCGGTCCGAATGGCGCCGGAAAATCCACTCTTTTCCGGATGATTACAGGAAAGGAGCAGCCGGATTCCGGCAATATAGAAATAGGCGCAACCGTCAAAATTGCCCACGTGGATCAATCACGCGCCGCCCTGGAAGGCAGCAAAACCGTATTTGATGCGATCTCGGATGGGCATGACATTCTGACCGTTGGCAGATATGAAACCCCTGCGCGCGCCTATCTTGGCCGCTTCAATTTCAAGGGCTCGGACCAGCAGAAGATCGTCGGCAACTTGTCCGGCGGTGAACGCGGAAGGCTTCACCTTGCTAAAACGCTTATCGCCGGGGGCAACGTGCTATTGCTGGATGAGCCTTCCAACGACCTCGATGTGGAAACGCTGCGCGCCCTGGAAGATGCGCTGCTCGAGTTTGCAGGATGCGTGATGGTCATCTCGCATGACCGCTGGTTCCTCGATCGTATCGCTACTCATATCCTGTCGTTCGAGGGCAATTCGCAGGTAGCATTCTTCGATGGCAATTACCAGGAATATGAAGCCGACAAGCGGAAACGCCTCGGGGAGGAAGGCGCAAAGCCCAAGCGGATCAGGTATAAGCCGATCAATCGGTGAGCGGCTGAGTACTTGGCTTTCCGGCAAGCCTGTCCCAACCCCCTTCGATCCTCGACAAGCTCGGGAACTCCCTCTCCCCAATGGGGAAAGGGAGCCGCAATGGAGGAAGGAGCAGGAGGAAGGAGCAAAATTCAAGGTTTCAAGCCAAACCTGAGCGTATAGCCTGCCCGCAGCTATACCACGATGGAACAGCGGTCCAGGGAGAATGATCGGCGCCTGCTCAATTAATAGTGGCCTTCGCGCTTCGGCCCGGTACCATTGTAATTCTCCTGCTGCTCATATCTTTCAGTACCGTCGGTACGGTATCTGGAATTATCCTGACCTCTTTTCATCGAGGTGCCTTCCTTTATGTGCAATCTTTCCTTGATGCTCTCATCACCGCCTTTATCATCCGTATCCCGAACAGCCGGAGAATCGGCCGGCCCGATCTCGTCCGATATATCGTTGTCGCTCGGTGCAGACAAAACATATGAATCCTCACCAGCATAGACTCCACCTGATGTACTGACACCGAGAACAAACGCCACGGTAATTGGAAGCAGTGTGAGCCCGGATATCAAAGAAAAACGTTTCATGATTGCTCTCCTTATCAGCTCAACGATTGACCGAAAGTGACTGAAACCGCACAGTACGCCTGATTCCAACGTCATTCCGTACGCTAACATACATATTGCCTGCATTAATCTGATTCTTCGTGAGATTTTGGATATCAACGGCTTTTCTATACAATTATCAAATTTACTGATCAGTCTTTTCACTTGTTTAGATGCAACTCTTGACTGCTCCCCTCCCTAAAGGGAGGGGATTCCCACTTCACAGAACCTTGCCTATTCACATTTACATGCAAACAGGACTTACAGCTTCTCCATGGGCTGACACCCCCAGTCCGGCGGCCAAAACGTTACGCGCTGCGTTGATGTCGCGGTCGTGCATCGTGCCGCACTCCGGGCACGTCCACTCGCGCACCTTCAAAGGCCTGGCCTTGACGGTATGCCTGCAATCCGAGCAACGCCTGGACGATGGAAACCATTTGTCTATGGCGATCAGTTCACGTCCATACCACAGCGCCTTGTATTCAAGTTGCCGCATGAATTCAGACCAGCTTGCATCACTGATTGACTTCGAGAGACAGCGGTTCTTCTGCATGTTACTGACGGCGAGGCTTTCGATGGCGATCACTTGGTTTTCGTTTATCAACCGTGTCGAAAGTTTGTGCAGGAAGTCCCTGCGGAGTCCGCTATCCTGGCATGCAGTCTTGCAACCTTCATATAGTATTGCCGTGTGAGAGACTGCATCCCCAACCACTAGTGCAGCCTGTTGGCTGCGCTCCTTTCCTCCCCTGGGTGAACACCCGGGTTTCTCAGAGCAATTGAGATGAAATTGGTATATCTTCGCTCCCTGTACACCTCGGTTTTCGCGCTATTCATAAGCATTGGCGCGCTCTTTTGCAATCTGGTAACGGCGAGCGAAAACAATACCTTGAACTCCGCAAAAGCGTGTCCTGCCTGTCCTGAAATGGTACCCATTGCAGGCAAGAAATTTGCTATGGGTAAATACGCCATAACGTTCGACGACTGGGAGGCGTGTGTTGCAGGAGGCGGCTGCGGTGGGTATGTTCCCCCCGATAACGGCTGGGGGCGCGGCAAAAGACCGGTTGTGAATGTAAGCTGGGATGATGCGCAGGCTTATCTGCGATGGTTATCGGATAAGTCGGGCAAGACTTATCGGCTGCCCACGGAAGAGGAATGGGAAGTCGCTGCCCTGGCGGGCGCGATTACCGAATACTATTGGGGCAACGACGTCGGGCGCAATAACGCCAATTGTGATGGATGCGGAAGCGAGTGGGATAACAGGAGAACCGCTCCCGTCGGCAGCTTCAAGCCCAATGCCTTCGGCTTGCACGATATGATGGGTAATGTCTGGCAGTGGACGGATACCTGCCGGAAAGGGAATTGTGCAAAACGCCTCCTGTGCGGAGGCTCCTGGAATCACCGGCCGCAAGATATGCGGGCAGGTATGTGCAACTGGTTCGATACCAACAAACGCATGCGCTATCTGGGATTTCGACCTGCAATGACGTTGCCCTGAAGCACACTCGCTCTTTTTTCCCTCTCCCCCGGCCCCTCTCCCACAAGTGGGAGAGGGGAGTGAGGACATCGGCCAAATCGAGCTAAGCGTGATGGGTGGCTCAAATAACTCATTTGGTTGCAATACCTCAACTGCGCCTGATTCGCGCCCCCAGCGCCGACAGCTTCTCTTCGATCCGTTCATAACCGCGGTCAAGATGATAAATACGGTCAACGGTCGTTTCACCCCGCGCGATCAGCCCGGCCAGAACCAGGCAGGCCGAAGCACGCAAATCAGTCGCCATGACATTCGCTCCATCGAGCCCGGTCACACCGCATACCACCGCGGTATTGCCTTCGACTTTGATGTCGGCATTCATGCGCTCCAACTCCTGCACGTGCATGAAACGATTCTCGAATATGGTTTCGGTAATGATCGCGGTTCCGGTAGCGATGGTATTCAATACCATGAATTGCGCCTGCATGTCGGTAGGAAAGGCGGGATAAGGCGCCGTCCGCAGGTTTACCGATTTCAGCGGGTTATTCATTTTCAGGTGTATCCAGTCTTCACCTGACTCGATGGCAGCCCCCGCTTCCATCAGCTTGTCGAGCACCGCGTCCATTGTATCGGTGCGCGTCTGCCTGAGATATATTTCGCCACCGCTAGCTGCGGCCGCTATCAGGAATGTGCCGCTTTCGATACGATCAGGCATGACGCGATAGTTGGTACCATGCAGGCTTTCCACCCCTTCGATGGTGATAATGTCCGTTCCGACGCCCTGGATTTTAGCGCCCATGGCGATAAGGCAGTTCGCGAGATCCGTCACTTCCGGTTCCCGCGCCGCATTTTCCAGCACAGTCGTCCCTTCCGCCAGCGTGGCCGCCATCATCAGATTTTCAGTACCGGTAACGGTGACGATATCCATCACGATATGCGCGCCGTTAAGGCGTTTTGCCTTCGCATGAATATAACCGTGCTCGATCTCGATCTCCGCACCCATTGCCTGCAATCCTTTTATATGCTGATCAACGGGACGCAGGCCAATGGCGCACCCACCCGGCAGCGACACTTTTGCCGCTCCCGCCCGCGCAAGCATCGGGCCCAGCACCAGAATTGCGGCCCGCATGGTTTTCACCATTTCGTACGGCGCAACGAGATTGGAAAGATGTGCCGCAGTCAGCTCGGTCCTGCGGGTGCTGTCGACATTGGTTTGAACTCCCATCTGCTGGAGCAGGTCCAGCATGGTGGTTATATCATTCAGATGCGGAACGTTTTCGACGATGAGGGTTTCCCCGGTAAGCAGGGAGGCGCACAGAATAGGCAGCGCCGCGTTCTTGGCTCCGGAAATGGTTACATCGCCAGAAAGCCGCACGCCTCCCTGGATGATCAGTTTTTGCATGGTTGAAATGTGCTGAGGTTCCCGTCATCATATCGCAAACACAGTATCCATAGTTTCGAATTTCGGCTTATTATGCCAGCGTATTATCAACCAAAGGAGATCAAATGAAAAAAAAGACAATACATACAACGGATGCGCCGCAGGCTATCGGCACTTATTCCCAGGGGATACGCGTCAGCGGAGGCGATACCATCTACATTTCCGGTCAGATCGGTCTCGAACCCTCTACCATGCACATGGTGGAAGGCATCGAGAATCAAATCCATCGGGTATTCCAGAACCTGACAGCGGTTGCAGCGGCTGGTGGAGGCAGCCTCGGGGATATCGTCAAATTGAACGTCTATCTCACGGACCTTTCCAACTTCCAGAAGGTAAATGAAATCATGGTGCAATATTTCAGCGCGCCCTACCCTGCGCGCGCTGCCATCGGAGTATCTGCGCTACCGCGGAATGCGCTGGTGGAGATCGACGCGGTGTTGGTGGTGCCAGCATAAGGACTGATGACGTAATACAGGAAACCGCACGCTAACCCACGGATGCGCTTCCACGACGGATGCAGTCACTCCCCACCTCTCCCATCAGCGGGACAATCAGGGACAAGCTCATCAAACTCGGCATTACCGATGCTTCAAGCCTGATACTGCATTTGCCGTTTCGCTACGAGGACGAGACGCACCTCTACCCCATCAATGATTTACCTGCCGATCGAACAGTGCAGGTCGAGGGCATGATCACCCGAAGCGAAGTCATGTACCGGCCGCGGCGGCAATTGGTGTGCCAGGTGGAGGATGGAACAGGTGTTTTGTTCATGCGCTTTCTGAATTTTTACGGCAGTCAGGTAAAAGCGTATTCAGTGGGCACGCGGGTGCGCCTGCTGGGAGAGGTCCGTCCCGGCTTTTTCGGTGTTGAAATGGTTCATCCCAAGTGCCGGATTTTGCGCGGGGACGAGCCCCTGCCGGAGGCGCTCACTCCGATTTACCCCTCTACAGCCGGACTTCCTTCCGAAGCACTGCGCAAACTGATTTCCCGGGTGCTGCAAACAGGAGATGGCGGAAACCATGAGACTGCTCTCTCCGAAACGCTGCCTGATACCGTACGGGAGCGCTGTCAACTTCAGGGTTTCAAGGACAGTGTACTATTCCTGCACCAACCCCCACCGGATGCGTCGCCCGTTCTTTTGCGGGAACGTACCCACCCCGCCTGGCAGCGGATCAAGTTCGACGAATTGCTGGCGCAGCAATTGTCGATGCGGGTGCATTATCAGCAGCGGCGTAACGGCAGCGCCCCTGTTCTGATGGCAAAAAACGATTTGACCAGGGCGTTGCTGAAGTTGCTGCCTTTCGAGCTTACTCAAGCCCAGAAGAAGGGTTTCGCCGAAATCAGTCGCGATCTGGCGAAGCCCCACCCCATGCAACGCCTGTTGCAGGGTGACGTAGGAAGCGGCAAAACGATCGTTGCCGCACTGGCTGTGCTGCAATCGATTGAAAATAATTTTCAGACGGCACTGATGGCGCCGACCGAGATTCTTGCGGAGCAGCATTATCGGAAACTCTCGTCATGGCTTGACCCGCTGCTGGGACCGCGCGGGCTGCGGATCGCATGGCTCGGCGGCAATCAGAAAAAGAAGGAACGGGAAACCACGCTTGCCGATATTGCTGCGGGCAACGCCCTGCTTGCCATCGGGACACACGCATTGTTCCAGAATGAGGTGGAATTTGACAGATTGGGACTTGTGGTTATTGATGAACAACATCGCTTTGGTGTTCACCAGCGGCTGGCATTGCGAAAAAAAGGACCCGGAGCGTACTCCATGCCGCACCAGTTGATGATGAGTGCAACGCCCATTCCGCGCACCCTTTCGATGAGCTATTACGCTGATCTGGATGTGTCCGTAATAGACGAAATGCCTCCCGGACGCGCACCGGTAGTGACCAAGCTTGTAGCCGACGCCCGGCGTGACGAGGTAACGGCTCGTGTGCGGGAAGCCTGCCGCGATGGGAAGCAGGCTTACTGGGTATGTCCGTTGATCGAAGAGTCCGAAGCGCTGCAGCTCAAGACCGCTCTGGAAACCCATCAGGGACTGACTGGGACTTTTCCGGAATTAAGAATCGGCCTGGTGCATGGCAGGCTTCCATTTCAGGAAAAATCCCATGTAATGGAAGCATTTGCGCGAGGTGAAATCCATCTCCTCGTAGCGACAACAGTGATCGAAGTGGGTGTGGATGTGCCCAATGCGTCGCTGATGGTGATCGAGCATGCAGAACGCATGGGCCTTGCACAATTGCACCAGCTGCGCGGACGCATCGGACGAGGTACGGCCGGTGGTGTATGCATACTGATGTATCAGCAACCTCTCTCCACAACCGCACGCGAGCGGCTCAAGATAATTTTTGAGCACACTGATGGCTTTGAAGTAGCGCGCCGCGATCTGCAGCTGCGCGGTCCCGGCGAACTCCTGGGCGCGCGCCAGAGCGGCCTGCCCATGCTGCGCTTCGCTGACCTGGAACGGGATGAAGATTTGCTCGACGCGGCGCGGAGGGTGGCCGGAGAATTGCTGCGTGACTATCCGGAAGCGGCAAAACGTCATCTCCATCGCTGGCTGGGAAGGAAAAGCGAATACCTGAGAGCATAAAAAAGGACGACCCGGTACCCTTCTTCATCGCGGATTTTTCGTACTCGTGAATGATTCTACAAACCAGAAACCTGACCTTGCAGCATCCCGGCAAACTGCTGTGCCGCAATCTGAATCTCACCATCAATCCGGGGGAATGCTGGGCGATTCTGGGCCGGAACGGCTGCGGCAAAACGACTTTGATACATGCACTGGCTGGGTTGCACCAGGCGAAGGAGGGACAGGATTCATCCGTAACCATCGCGGGGATGGCACTTGGGCAGTGGTCCCGGCGGGAGCTCGCCCGCAACCTCGGCATTCTGTTGCAGGATGAGCCCGGCGAGTTCTGGGGTACGGTGCACGAATACGTGCTGCTCGGACGGCATCCTCATGCAACCAGTATGTTCGGCTGGCAGGCGGACGACCTCGAGATGACATCTCGCGCTATCGAGCAGATGGAACTGGCCGACCTTGCCGATCGTCTACTGGTTACGCTTTCCGGCGGCGAGCGGCAGCGCGCGCGTATCGCTTTACTGCTTGCCCAGTCGCCCCGATGCTATCTGCTGGATGAGCCCTTGCAACACCTCGATCTGCGCCATCAACTCGGGACCATGATCCTGTTCAGCGAATTGGCGAAGCGGGGGAACTCCATCGTAATGGTGCTGCACGATATTGGCTGGGCGATCAGATTCTGCGACCACGCATTGCTGCTGTTCGACGACGGCCATGCCATGAGTGGCAGCGTAGACGAGGTGCTCAAGCGTGATAATCTTGAAGCGCTTTATCACTGTAATCTGGGGGAGTTCATCGCAGGCCGGCAGCACCATTTCTTCCCGCAAACGGTGCCGAGTGTATAATCTGGAATTTCAGGCATACTTTTTCTCAGCAGCAATTCTTCAGCACTTTTTCCAGCAAGGGCCGTGGACGGCAGTGGCTGTTTGCCCTCACTTGATCTTCCCCTTTTGGATGAGTTCGCCGCGCGGGATGACGAAATCCCGTAGCTTGTTCATCTGTATTCACAATGATTCGTAAACTTATCGATCGCGTCTTCAACCGCAACACATCCGCTCCCATCTCTGCCGCCCGCACTTCCTCCACGAAGCCGCATATCATCACACGCGACCAGCACGGCATCACGCGCGATCACATCAGCTCCGGTGCGCTCAAAGTGACCTCAGGCTTGCAGGAAGCGGGATATTCCGCTTTCATCGTGGGGGGCGCCGCGCGCGACCTGGTGCTGGGACTGGAGCCAAAGGATTTCGATGTTGCCACGAATGCCACACCCGAAGAGGTGCGCGCTGTTTTCCGCCGCTCGCGTATCATTGGCCGCCGTTTCCGGCTGGTGCATGTCATGTGGGGAGCGGAAACGGTGGAGGTTTCGACTTTCCGCGGCGGCACATCCGGAGAGACAGGCGGACTGGGTGCTGGCGAGCATGCGGACGAGCATGGACGCCTCTTGCGCGATAACGTATTCGGCAGCCAGGAGGAGGATGCCCGACGGCGCGATTTCACTGTGAATGCGCTGTTCTTCGATCCCATCCACGAGGAAATCTGGGACTATCTGAACGGCTATGAGGACCTGAAAGCACGGCGCCTGCGCATCATTGGAGATGCGATACGGAGATATCGCGAAGATCCCGTGCGAATGCTGCGGGTGGTACGGCTGGGCGCCAAGCTCGGCATGGAAATCGATGTCGATACGGCCGCACCTCTCACCGAACTGGCCCCTCTGTTGCTGCATGTGCCGCCCTCACGGCTGTTCGATGAAATGCTGAAATTGCTGCTATCCGGCCACGCACTGGCCTGCGTGACCGATTTGCAGAAGCGTGGATTGCACCACGGCCTGCTTCCCATGCTGGATGTGATACGGGAACAACCGCTGGGCGAACGCTTTATCACGCTCGCGCTCAAAAACACCGATGAGCGCGTGCGCCAGGAAAAGCCTGTATCGCCGGGATTCCTGTTTGCCGCCCTGTTGTGGCACGAAGTGCTCGCATCCTGGAACGCTTACCAGGCAACAGGTGAAAAACTGGTTCCCGCTTTGCATCTGGCAATGAATGACGTGCTGGCGGTACAAGACAAGAATCTGGCAATTCCGCGCAGGTATGACGCCATCATGAAGGAAATCTGGATGATGCAGCCGCGCTTTGCCCACCGCTCAGGGAGCAGACCGTTCCGACTCCTTGAAAATCCCCGCTTTCGCGCTGCCTACGACTTCATGTTATTGCGTTGCGAAAGCGGCGAAGTGGAGGAAGAACTGGGCAAATGGTGGGAAGCATTCCAGCATGCAGGTTCCCGCGAACGTGAAGCCATGCTGGTCAGCGATGAGAGCCAGAAGAGACGCAGGAGAAGCCGTGGCCGTAAAAAATCGGGCGCTCCCTCTACGGGAGAAAGCGGCCACGTAGTATCCGGGAAGCAGGATGATTCTGCCCCATGAACGGGGCTGATAACGGCCAGATCGCCTCGCATGCGTATATCGGCCTGGGCAGCAACCTGGACGAACCCGTAGTGCACGTGCGAAAAGCGTTTGAAGAACTGGGGAAGCTTCCTTTTACCCGCTTGCTGGCGCATTCTTCGCTCTACCGCAGCGCACCCCTTGGGCACCTGGATCAGCCTGATTTCATCAACGCGGTAGCCCACATCGAAACCGCTCTGCCGCCCCAGGACCTGCTGCAAGCCCTGCTCGGGATCGAGCAAAAGCATGGGCGGCTGCGCGAGTATCTCAATGCTCCGCGCACACTTGATCTCGACTTGCTGCTGTATGATGATCTGCAACTGGATGAGGATGGCTTGATTCTGCCTCATCCGAGAATGCACGAACGAGCGTTCGTATTGCAGCCCCTGCTCGAAATTGCATCGATCAGCAGCATACCGGGACGCGGCAACATAAGGGAATTGCTTGCTGCCTGTGAAGGACAGCGGCTGGAGCGTGGGCTGGACACGTGAAGCTTGAGGAATACCGTCACATCGCGGTGGAAGGCCCGATCGGCGTGGGAAAAACCAGCTTGGCGCGACGAATGGCGGAGTATGCGGGTGGGCAGCTCCTGCTGGAAAAACCCGAGGAAAATCCGTTTCTTGGCAAGTTCTACGAAGATATCCGCCGATATGCGCTCCCTACTCAACTGTTTTTTCTGTTTCAGCGCGCCAACCAGTTGCAGGACTTGCCGCAGATCGACCTGTTTACGAAAACGACCATAAGCGACTTTCTGCTGGATAAGGATCCGCTGTTTGCGGGACTGACGCTCAACAATGCAGAATACAATCTGTACCAGAAAATCTATCACCATCTGCAACCCGAAGCTTTCACCCCCGACCTCGTGCTCTATCTGCAAGCGTCACCCGCCACGCTGGTGGAGCGGGTGAAGCGCCGCGGCAGTCCCTATGAACAAAACATTTCCGAAACGTATTTGTGGCGGTTGGCTGACAGCTATGCGCGCTTCTTCCATCACTATGAGGATGCGCCACTTCTGATCATCAACAGCGAGCAGCTCAATTTCGTTGATAGCGAGGAAGATTTTGCATTACTGCTGAGACAGGTCGAACAAATGCACGGCCCCAGGGCATATTTCAATTTCGGAAGATGAGCAAACCGGAAAGCAGGAACCTGAAAATGGGTTGGATGACCTATCCGATACACGCAACCAGGAGTTGAACCATGCGTATCACACAAGATGTTTTTCAAAAAATGCGAGATGATGGAGAGAAAATTGCCATCGTCACCTGCTATGACGCAAGTTTCGCGGCATTGCTGGAAAGAGCAGGCGTCGATATCCTGCTGGTGGGGGATTCATTGGGGAATGTGATCCAGGGTGAAGAGACTACCCTTCCGGTTACCATGGATGACATGATCTACCATACACTTTGCGTGAAGCGCGGCTCAAGCACGGCCTTCATCATGACGGATATGCCTTTCGGCACCTCGCAGGTGAGTCCGGAAGAAACCTTCCGTAATGCGGCCGAGCTCATGGCGGCAGGCGCCAACATGGTCAAGATCGAAGGCGGTTCCGTCATGGCCGAAACCGTGGAGTTCCTGACGCAGCGCGGCATCCCCGTCTGCGCGCACATCGGCCTCACGCCACAATCGGTAAACCAGTTGGGGGGCTATAAGGTGCAGGGAAAGACCGACAATGAAGCCGGGCAGTTGCTGGGGGATGCGGTAGCGCTCGAACAGGCCGGAGCAGGAATGCTTTTGATGGAAGTCGTGCCTGCCGCCCTTGCAGCGCAGGTCACCCGAACGCTCTCCATTCCCACCATCGGTATCGGCGCCGGGAAGGATTGCTCGGCGCAGGTACTGGTGCTGTACGACATGCTGGGCATTTATTCAGGTAAAAAGGCCAGGTTCATGAAGAATTTCCTCACGGGCGCCGACAGCATCGAGGAGGCTGTGCAAAACTATATCAGGGCGGTAAAAACCGGGGAGTTCCCTGGGGCCGAGCATACATTCTGACTACCGGCTCCGAGGTGGACGTCATCACGGATATTTCACCGTTACGAACACGCCTCAGGCGCGAGTCCTCCATTGCCTTCGTACCGACGATGGGCGGGTTGCACGAGGGGCACTTGTCCCTGATTCGCGCCGCCCGACAGCATCGGAAATGCGTAGTCGCAAGCATTTTTGTAAATCGCCTGCAGTTTGCCCCCACCGAGGATTTTGACCGATATCCCCGCACGCTGGAGCAGGACTGCGCGCTTCTCGAAGAGCAGGGCGTCCACGTCGTATTCGTCCCGCAAGAAAGAACGCTTTATCCCGCGCCGCAAGAGTTTACGGTGGAACCCTCCCCCATCGCGAACATGCTGGAAGGGAAGTATCGTCCCGGCTTTTTTCGGGGAGTGGCAACTATCGTGCTAAAGCTCTTCAATATCGTGCAGCCGCAGACGGCGGTGTTCGGAAAAAAAGACTATCAGCAATTGCATATTGTACGCGAACTGGTGCGGCAGTTTAATTTGCCCATAGAGATCGTTGCCGGGGAAACAGTTCGCGCTCCGGACAACCTGGCATTGAGCTCGCGTAACCGCTACCTTCGGGATGAGGAGCGCGCCGAGGCAATCCGGCTGTATCAGGTGCTGTCGCAAGTGAAGCGGGAGATAGAAAGCGGCAATCGCAATTTTGCCGGACTGGAGGAAAACGCGATGAGAATTCTTGCCTCCCACGGATGGAGTGCCGATTACGTTTCGATACGCGAGAGAGATACCCTGGCGCCAACCCAGCCCAGGGATGGGAATATGGTGGTGCTGGGAGCAGCCCGCCTGGGTAAAACCCGGCTGATCGATAACCTCGAAATCACCCCGAAAAAGGAATAGAGGCGCTGAAAGCCGACTTCAGCGGTTGGCCACGCTGCTGCCCCCAGTTCTTCCCGCTATATCCTGTTTTGCCAGCCCTCCTGCTTTGCCAATCCCTTCAGAGCTCTGCTCCATCCGAGGCAGTTTTTCACTTCGGACAGTTTGCTATACATCTCTCTTCTATGATTTTCCTGCCGCCACAGCCCAGAAAGCAGGCATCCTGCACCGACTGACACCCGCATTCCACTTCACACTGCTGGTAGCGCAGCCGATCAAATTCCCGCGTACGATTCGGCCTGAGGGGGGGCTGCTGGTAGAAAAAAGGAGACGAGTAGCCCAGGCCATAATAAGGCCCTCCTCCCCAGCCCCACGGCGAACCTCCTCCCCAGGGATAGCCACCCCAGCCCCATGGGTACCCTCCCACCCCCCAGCCCAGTGTGGTGCGTCCCCAGCCAGGGTATCCGAACTGCATCCGCCGGCGATATGTATCAAGCTCATCGTCATAACGCTCGACCGCTTTTCTATATCTCTCTTCAGCCAGGGGTTCGATGCGCTTCAGGCAGGCCTGATATGTCGATTGACAGCTTTGCTGGCACATCTCCAGCTTTTGCGTGCATTTTTCAAGGCAAACGATGCCTGCCGGATCGGTTGGCGGTTCGTACCGATGGGTGATCTGATAGCGGGGGGAGAAAACGGTGCAGCCAGCCAAACCCCCGACCAGGTTGATCAGGATTATTGCGCGCTTGACCAGATTCGTACCCATAAACTTCATTGCTGATCTTCGTCAATATCGGAAATAAGCACCCATATCATACTCTTACTATACTACTTCACACTCTCGTGCACCGTTGATTCGTCATAGATGAGTGCGCAAAAAGTAATTGATTGAAAACATCTTTTTCACGTCTCTGTTTGGAGACATCAAATAATCCTGAAAAATCAGGTAATTACTGACAGGCAATAGAGGCCTGTTGCCGACAAGCAACAATGCGATAAGGGTTTTATTCTTCAGCTTTCCACATAAGCCTTTGTTTTAATACTTCTTCTTATACTGGCACGATAACTGCTTATATTCACGGTGATACCGTACATTGGCTTGCATCTGCTGAAAATGAGCCAAGAGCTGTTACCGATCCAGCTCGAAAAGAGAAATCCGCAAAAAATACCGATAACGGTTCGCCCAGCGCCGAACAATGTCTCAGCAGAGACATGAGTGAGGCCATATTCTGGCGATACAGCCTGACATGAGGAGGAATATTGTTATGCTTTCACTGCACAGCCCGAAGCAAAACCGACTTCTTGCCGGCCTGCCACCGGAGGACTACGCGAGACTGCTCCCTTATCTTGAATTCCTGCCTATGCCAGTGGGACAAACAATTTATGAACCGGGAGCGATTATTACTCATTCATATTTTCCCACCACAAGCATCGTCGCACCGCTTTACAGCGTGGAAAGCGGCGCATCGGTACGTCTTTCAATCATTGGCAACGAGGGCCTGACAGGTATCTCGTCATTGCTGGGGGGTACCAGTACGCCCGCTGGAGTCGTGGTACAAAGCGCGGGCAGTGGCTACCGCATGAAAACCAGCGTGCTGAAAAAAGAATTCGATCGGCAGGGGAAATTACAACATCTGGTACTACGCTTCACCCAGGCCCTGATGACCCAGACGGCGCAGAATGCGGTTTGCAACCGGCACCATAACATAGAGCAGCAGTTGTGCCGCTTCCTTTTGATGAACCTCGACCGGTTGCCCGGCCATGAACTGCAAATGACACACGAGCAGATTGCCGTCATGCTGGGGGTGCGGCGGGAGAGCGTGACGCAGGCCGCACTCAAGCTGCAGACGATCGGTGCAATACAGTATAGCCGCGGACATATAGCCGTAATGGATCGTGAAGAACTGGAAGATTCCGTATGTGAATGCTATTCCGTGGTAAATGACGAGTATGACCGGCTGCTATGGAACCGCTCCATGGCCGAGTCTGCTCAAACTTCCACAAGGAAGGATACAAGCGAGGAGTTGTGGCCGGTAAGCTGAGGAGAGCCCCGGGTTGCTCGGCAAGAACCGGTTTTCCTCCCCGACCCAAGTTCGAGCCGAGTCACCCGGCCTTGCCGCCGCATGTTTTGCATTCACGCCTTCATGAGTTCACGAAGAACATAAGGCAATATACCCCCATGCTGGTAGTAGTCGATCTCAATGCCAGTATCTATCCTGCACAGCAGGTCGATTTCCCGGCGTGAGCCGGTATTGTCACGTACAACAAGCGTTACATCCTGCTGGGGACGGAGGCTGCTCAATCCCTCGATGTCGAACGCTTCATTTCCCTGAATACCGAGCGATTCCACGCTGTCGTCGCCTTTGAACTGTAGCGGCAGCACGCCCATGCCGATCAGGTTGCTGCGATGGATGCGCTCGAAACTCTTCGCAATCACTGCCTTGACCCCCAGTAGCTGTGTTCCCTTTGCCGCCCAGTCGCGACTCGATCCGCTGCCATATTCTTCTCCCCCGAATACCACCGTGGGGATGCCGTCCGCAACGTAGCGCATGGCGGCATCGTAGATGCTCATCTGCTCGCCGTCCGGCTGATGCAGGGTTATACCTCCTTCGCTGCCGGGAATCATCAGGTTTTTGATGCGCACGTTGGCGAATGTCCCGCGCATCATGACTTCATGATTGCCGCGACGCGCTCCGTAGCTATTGAAATCAGGTTTGGATACGCCGCTTGCGAGCAGGTATTCTCCCGCCGGAGAAGTATCCTTGATACTGCCGGCAGGACTGATGTGATCGGTCGTCACCGAATCGCCGAAGATGGCGAGCGCCCGCGCACTCCGAATCTCGCTATTCGGCCGCGGCTGCGGCGAGAAATCCTGGAAAAACGGGGGTTCTGCTATATAGGTCGATTTCGGCCAGTCATAGACTTCCCCTGAAACAGACGCTATATCGTTCCATAGCGGATGATCCTGTGTAAGGTTACTGTAGAGCCTGCGGAATGTTTCCCCGTTTGCTGCAAATTTCATCAGGCTCTGGATTTCATCATCTTGCGGCCAGATATCAGCCAGCCATACCGGCTGACCATTTTCGCCATATCCGAGCGGCTCAGCTGTCAGATCCTTGAGCATGGTTCCCGCGAGAGCATAAGCAACCACCAGAGGCGGCGAAGCAAGGAAGTTCGCACGAATGTTCGGATGAATTCTCGCCTCGAAATTGCGATTGCCCGAGAGGACCGCGGCGCAAACCAGATCACTGGATACTACCGTTTCTTCAATCGGCACGGACAACGGGCCCGAGTTGCCAATGCATGTGGTACAGCCATAACCGGCAAGATTGAAGCCAAGCTTATCGAGATAGGGCAAGAGGCCTGTTTCCCGGAGATACTCCGTCACGACCCGTGACCCGGGTGCAAGCGATGTCTTGATGTGACACTTTACCGACAACCCTTTTTCCACCGCTTTCTTTGCCAGCAGGCCGGCGGCAAGCAGTACGCTGGGGTTGGAGGTGTTGGTGCAGGATGTAATGGCCGCAATCAGGATATCGGCATGCGCCAGATCGAAGAGGCCGTTTGCACCATACACAGGAGCTTCAGCCGGAGTCAGGATAGGCCTGTTATTGACCATTTCCGTGATGTTTCTTTCAGTTCCCGGCCTCACGGCTGCCGTGTTCCGCTCTTCTGCGTTGGCGCTGTCGGCCGCCTCTGCGCCGGTGCCAGACTCTTCGCTGCCATGTACCTTGTAGCGAAGTTTCAGTGCGGCAGCATCCCTGCCATAACCTCCCTGCATGACAGGCCGTGAAAAGAGTTCTGTAAAACGGGTCTTGACATCGGCAAGCTCGATACGATCCTGGGGGCGCCTCGGTCCGGCGAGAGAAGGCTTGACGGTGGAGAGGTCGAGCTCCAGCTCGCGCGTGTAGTCGATCTCGCCCTTGCGTGGAACCCCGTACAACTCCTGTGCCTTGAAATAAGACTGGAAGGCCGCGATCTCTTCTTCGCTTCGCCCGGTTCCGCGGAAATATTCCACAGTAGCGTCATCGACCGGGAAAAAACCCATGGTGGCGCCATATTCAGGCGACATATTTCCGATAGTGGCACGGTCGGGAACCGTAAGCGACGCGGTCCCCTCGCCAAAAAATTCCACGAATTTGCCCACCACGCCGGATTTACGCAGGAGTTCAGTAACCGTCAGCACCAGATCCGTTGCCGTGACGCCCGTGGAAAGCTTGCCCGTGAGGTTCACACCGACAACATCGGGAGTCAGAAAATAGACCGGCTGTCCCAGCATGCCAGCCTCGGCCTCGATCCCGCCCACTCCCCAACCCACCACGCCTATTCCGTTGATCATGGTGGTGTGTGAATCCGTACCTACCAGGGTGTCGGGATAAAGGATGCCCTCTTTTTCATGCACTCCCCGTGCAAGATATTCAAGGTTGACCTGGTGCACGATGCCGATGCCGGGCGGAACAACCTTGAAAGTATCGAAAGCCTGCATGCCCCATTTTATGAACTGGTAACGCTCCCGGTTACGGTGAAACTCCATTTCCATGTTGAGCTGCAACGCGTTGGGCACCCGCGCGAAGTCCACCTGGACCGAGTGGTCGATCACCAGGTCCACCGGGACCAGCGGCTCGATCAGCTTGGGCGGCTTTTGGACCTTGCCCACGGCGCTCCGCATCG
>Ga0134128_10002122_pt1 | contig 24772 bp, 27 predicted proteins | sample KB31754_FD_96462 | JGI IMG/M metagenome (GOLD analysis project Ga0134128, IMG submission 96462) | Terrestrial soil microbial communities with excess Nitrogen fertilizer from Kellogg Biological Station, Michigan, USA - KB3-175-4 | ecosystem: Environmental > Terrestrial > Soil > Unclassified ...
CAAGTATTCGGATGGCCGAAACACGCTCGTGGTTGCCGATTCCTACAGCGCACACTCGGCCCGGCCCGGCTGCGAGAAGCTTCCCTATATTCCTCAGGAACGGATGACCCGCCCGGAGCAGGAGCGCATCAGCGAATGGAGCTTCGAGCGGGAGATTCAACCGGGCAGGTACGTCATTGACGATTATGATCCCGAGAAGCCGAGCGTTGAACTTCAGGTAAAGACGAATTTCAAGCGCGACCATGCAAACGCTGATTTTGAATTCTATGATTACCCTGGGGAATACCTAAAGAAGGACGAAGGCGAGCAGTATGTGCGAACCCGCATCGAGGAGCTGCACGCCCAATTCGAACTGGCGCAAGGGCGCACCAACGCGCGAGGCTTAAGCGTTGGCTATCTTGTCAAGCTCACGGGGCAACCCCGTGCCGACCAGAATCGGGAATACCTCGTGGTCTCGGCTCAGCACCAGTTGGAATACAGCGAGTACGAGTCGATGGAAGAATCAGGAACCTCCTACGATTGCAGCTTTACGATGCTGAACAGCCAGCAGCAATACCGGCCTGCGCGGATAACGCCGAAGCCTTTCGTGCAAGGCCCACAAACTGCAGTGGTTGTCGGCCCATCTGGAGACGAGATCTACACCGATAAATACGGCAGGGTGAAAGTCCAGTTTCACTGGGATCGCGAAGGCAAGAAAAACGAAAACAGCTCCTGCTGGATTCGGGTATCACATCCCTGGGCAGGCAAGAACTGGGGCATGGTTGCCATCCCTCGTATTGGACAGGAAGTGATTGTCGATTTTCTGGAAGGCGATCCGGATGGGCCAATCATCATCGGCCGGGTCTACAACGCGGAGCAGATGCCGCCTTACGCACTCCCTGCAAACATGACGCAGACAGGCATTCTCACGCGTTCCAGCAAGGGGGGCAGTGGCGCCAATGCCAACGAGCTGAGATTCGAGGACAAGAAAGGTTCGGAGCAGGTTTACCTCCACGCCGAGAAGAACCAGGACATCAGTGTCGAGAATGATGAGACGCATTCGGTCGGCCATGACCGCACCAAGACCATCGACAACGATGAAACCAGCCTTATCAAGCATGATCGTACCGAGACCGTCGGCAACAACGAAACCATCACTATCGGCGTCAACCGGATGGAGAACGTTGGCGCGAACGAAACCATTACCATCGGCGCCAATAGAACCATATCGGTAGGGGCGAGCGAAATGGCGTCGGTTGCCCTGCAACGCACGCACTTGGTCGGAATAAACGAAACCATCGGCGTCGGCGGTGCGCAGGAAGTAGGTATTGGCGGGTTTCAGGCGATCGTGGTGGGAGCTTATCAGACCACTAATGTCGGTGCATACCAAAGCAATAATATCGGAGCAAACCAATCGACAAGTGTCGGCGCAAATCGATCAGTATCTGTCGGAGCAAATCAGAGCACATCTGTGGATGGGAATGCATCGAAAAGCGTAAAAGGCAATGACTCGCTTGGCGTGGACGGGAATCGAAGTGCAGATGTAAAGGGCGATGACAGCGCCAAGATTGGGAAAAACCTCGTAATTGATGCCGGAGATTCGGTGGTGATCAAGACGGGTGATGCAAGCATCAGCATGAAGAAGGATGGAACGATTGTGATCAAAGGCAAGGATATTACTGTCCAGGGTTCGGGCAAGATCAATATCAAGGCATCGAGCGATGTGGTAATCAAGGGCAGCAAAGTTGGAATAAATTGAGGGAGGAATAGGCAATGGGAGCGTTAGAAGATCCGTTCGAAGCATTGACAGCGGATGAGGCTACTAATAATTTCACGCCGCTAAGGGAAGCGCCTCTGGCGTCTTCAAGGGAGAACGTGCCGACGCAAGCGGCAGGTGCGCTAATAGCGCGCTTTCACGGTTTTGATATCGAAGATCGTCCGCTCGTCTCAGGCATCGCTCAGCTACCGGGAGAAGTTGTACTCGCTCGTACCACCGTTCCGTTACTACGTGAAGTAATTGGCTCTGACGTGGTGGTTCTTTGCGAGCAGGGCAATCCAAGGCGTCCCATTATTATGGGCATCATTAGTTCAAGACCTTCATATTCCGTAGATTCTCGAAGACAGTCCAACATGGTTTCGATTCAAGCCGATGAAGATCGGTACGTGATATCAGCGGAACGTGAGATCGTTCTTCGTTGCGGCGACTCGAGTATTACTCTTACTCGGGCCGGCAAAGTTATCATAAAGGGCAACTATATCCTTAGCCGGTCCACAGGGTATAACAAGATCAAAGGTGCGGCGGTCGACATAAATTAGAGAGAGATATGTGGCAAGTCGATAACCTCACACCTTTTGCCGCTGAGCGAGGGTGGGTGCGCGACAGAGTGGGAGCAGAGGTATGGCTTGTCGCCGTCAAATGCACTTTCGATATTAAGCCCGATGGCTCAACTGAAATATCGAAGGACCAACCTCCGGTTCTGCGCGTGCCCGAGTATTTCGGCGAGCCTGGCAAGAGTGGTATCAAATATGAAGCCGATTTGGTATTAACAAAAAAAACAACCGATGTGCTACTGATTGGGCACGCTTATGCTCCCGGTGGCGCACCAGTCACTGAACTGGACATTGGTTTTCGTGTCGGCCCAGTACAGAAGCTACTGCATATTTCTGGCGATCGAGAATGGGGAGCACTCGGTGCATCTGCGCCGCAAGCATTCACAAAAATGCCACTGGTTTATGAGCGCGCTTTCGGAGGAATAGATCGTTTCTCCGACCATCCAGAACGTGATTGGGATTGGCGCAACCCCGTCGGGACAGGCTTCTCTATATCTCGTAGTAATGCAACTGGTATAAGGCTGCCGAACATTGAGTATCGCGACATGCTGATACGTAGCTGGGACGATCGACCGCTACCGGCGGGCTTCGGCCCAATTGCCAGTCACTGGCAGCCACGCATCTCATTCGCAGGAACTTATGACGATCACTGGATGAAGACGCGCCAACCATTGTTAGCCGAAGATATGGACGACCGTTTCTTTCAGTGTGCGCCTACCGATCAGCAAGCACCGCAGTTCCTACGGGGCGGTGAGCCAGTTGTCCTTCTTAATCTCACCTCTGGCGGCGATCTGCGTTTTATCCTTCCCAAGTTATATTTAGGATTTGAGACACGGTTTTACGATGGGAGCCGAGAAGTTCATAAAGAACGTAGCTTGCATACCGTCATCCTGGAGCCCGATTTTCCGCGTATTTCACTGATCTGGCATTCACCATTGTCCTGCCATTTCAAGGTACAGAAGCTTGAGCGTACTATTGTTACACTCAAGCAGGATTTGACTGCTGGCGGTAGTATTGATGAAGAAGAGCCTGAGCTCGCTTGAGATGCAGGGCGAGCAGATCTATGTTGTTGCGCTTGGAGCCAGCACCGCCATTGGCCGCGATGCTTGGTCGAGTGCGGCGGCTGTTCGAGCAGGAATTACCGGATTCGCTCAGCATCCCTATATGATCGATACGGCAGGACAGCCGATGCGGATAGCTCGGGCACCCTGGCTGGATATAGACCTTAAAGGTCTTGAACGTTTTCAAGCACTTTTATATCCCGCTATTGACCAAGCGATCGAAGTTCTTTTGCACTCGCATATTCGTCTTCCACCGATTGCCTTAGCACTCAGTTTGCCAAGTCCCCGCCCCGGTCTAGCTACCGACTTTCAACCCAGGCTGTTACGTGAATTAGAAGGAAGATACAGTAAAACATTCTCAGCGGTTTCAGTATTCTCAAAAGGACATGCAGCTGGCCTGCTCGCACTGGATGTCGTCATCAAAAAATTCAGAGAAAACGCTTTCGATGCATGCGTTATTGCAGGGGTTGATTCCTATCTGGAACCTGAAACGCTTGAGTGGTTGGAAGAATGCGATCAATTACATGGCGGCGGTCCCTTAAACAATGCCTGGGGATTCATACCAGGCGAAGGAGCAGGTGCCGTCCTGTTGGCACGATACCAGATCGCGGAGTACTTCCGGTTCACGCCTCTCGCTCAGGTGCTCAGTGCGGGTACGGCATTTGAGCCAAAGAAAATCAAGACTCAAACAGTATGTGTTGGGAAAGGGCTTACACAAGCCTTTCATGGCGCTTTAACAGGATTGCTTAGTGACACTAAGATCACAGATGTCTATTGCGACATGAACGGTGAACCGTATCGGGCAGACGAATTTGGGTTTGCTGCGGTCAGGGTAGGTGAATATTTTGAATCTCTTTCCAATTTCGTCGCACCGGCTGATTGCTGGGGCGATGTCTCCGCGGCCTGCGGTCCATTGCACATCGCACTCGCTTCTATTTCCGCGTACAAAAATTATGCGAATGGACACACTGCCGTAATCTGGGCTAGCTCGGAGAGCGGGGAGCGGGGCGTAGCCCTACTGGATATGACAAGCGGAAAATAAGATGCCAGTAACCGTTAAGGTGAATGGTACGGCAAACTCGCTTGTGCACAAGGGGAGCAATGGTCTTTCCACGGCAACGATTCCCGATGTCTGCAAAACACCAACTCCTGGTGGACCAGTTCCCTTGCCCTACCCAAATATTTCACAGTCGGCTACGTTAGCAAAAGGAACGACTACAGTAAAGGCAGACAGCGGAATGATGATTGCTATAAAAGGATCCGAGTTTTCAATGTCAAATGGGGATGAGCCAGGTACTTTGGGAGGAGTTAACTCAAGCACATTCATAAAGGAGTCAACATGGATATTGTATTCCTTCGATGTCAAAATGGAGGGGCGAAACGTATGCCGTTTGAGTGACAAAAAATTTCAGAATCATGAAAATACGGTCGATCTCGCTGGGACAATACAAGTCCCAATCATGCCTAATGCTACGCCTTTACAGTTTTTGCAAGAAATTGCTTGTCGCTGCGATAAAAAACACGACAATAACTATGTGAAAGATAGTAAACCAAGAAAGCCTCTCGCATGCGGGAAGGCGGGAACGGAAAAACATAGTTGCTGCGAGGATGCGATTTGTAGGCATCAAAAAAGTGGGCGATCGCCCAAAGTGGGGGGCGAAAAGGGATATGATGCATCCTGCCAGGAACTGCCTCCTCCAGGTCGTACGGAACGATTTCTTCAAGGGTCTCTTCCAAAAGGAAGCATGTGGCCGGATGCCGCAGCACTTGGTGCAGATGGAAAGCCAACACGACTATTTGACTTCAAGTTCAAGTGCAAGCATCCGAAGCATCCTGAAAAACAGTATGCTGGCGTGCCAAATTGGAGTCATAAGAACTTACAACGGCAGTATCGTAACTATAAGCGTTTGAGCAAGAAACTCGGTATCAACCCGAAAAAAAACCCTCCAAAAATCATTCATAATGCCAACTGTTAAGAAGTGAAATGTCAAAAGGCGGTTTGATGAAACTGGTTCATTCAGTAAAAATCGACGGACGAGATTACCCGATTGTGCGTGCCGGTTTGGTTGCTAGTTACTATATTGCTGGGTCAGTGCGTGTGGTATGTCCTCGTATAGCAGACAGCATCGAGAGTTACGTAAGACTGATCGGAAAGCACAATCTTCGATCATACGAAGGAGAGGATGGGTCCGCCAAGACCTTGACGGACAGGCGTGTCGAAAGAGATCTAAAGGTCCTGCGGAACTTGCCTAAATCAGCCGATGGGTACGACCTTTTATACTCTTCGGAGATTAATGGGAGTATAGGTCAGTTCGGTATCTTTGTGGCTGCCCACGATCAAGATGAGGACTTTCCCCAGCAGACGAGTCTTGTCCGATTCGAGTTTGGGGAAAACGCCTTTTCTGATTTTGGAGAAAACGCGCTGAAGAAGTTTGCAGTCGCCTCTGCATTGCAGTTGGGTATTCAGTCGGGTAATGTTGGGTTCGGATTTAAACGGGCAAGCGGATTCGACGAGGAGACAACAAAAATAATAAACCGGCTATTACCGCGTTATCTGGGTTTCGACCCATGCTACAACGATGCGGCCGATGAAATGCTAGATCATACAATGACCGCCCACTGGCTCAATTTCTTGAATAATAGCCTATTTACTCGGTGTGGTGGACGCCAGCGATTTGCCGTTATTGCTCCAAGCGTTCCAATAGAAGAAATTGATAACTTAATCTTTATACAAGCTGCCCGAGTTCCACCTGTCGGTGACCAAAATATGCGCGCCTTAGATTTGGGATGCATGCCTGACGTTGCAAGATTTCTTTCTCCCATACGCGTACCTCTCGACGGTTTGGGAGATGATGAATTTGACGTTGATTCGTGGCTCGCGCGTCTCGATGAAATAAAGTCGGGGCCTTGGGAAAACGTATGAGTGACCAGAAAGTCTTGGTTAAGTTTTTACCAGCAACACATCCTGCACTGATAACGGTAGAGGTTGCTTGGAAGAAGGAGGTTCGTTACCCGGAGTCGAAGTTTCACGTCACTTCTTTGCTCAGCAGCTTTACTAAGCTGGGATCATTAGGTGGCCTAACTGGAAAGCTAGAGCTACCTGGTGAGGCGATGATGACAATGGAAAAACAACTAATAGATGACACTCGAGGCGAATGGTGTATTGTGCTTTCCAATGTCGATATTCACGCTATTACCACTTTGTACAATGTGATCGTCTTTTCGCACCTTAATCTTGATCCATTCAAGCATGCTCTAATCCAAAGTACGGTTTCGGCCGAAAGTTTGTTGGAAGTGCCTTCGGGTGTCACTCCCAATTTGCCTTTCGTCGCTCAAATAACCGTGAATTCAGATGAGGTTTCTATATCAGTGGAATTTGCGTCGCAAATGTTAGAGGTAGAATGTAAGAAGGTGGAATCTCTCCTTTTGTCTTGGGCATATATCACAGCTGCGGGTGGATTTGAAAACAACATCTGGACAGTGAGGCGGCCTCTTCTTGTGCCAAATGACGACCCGTATTGGATCGGAACGGAAGTTTGGCTCCATCTGGAGGATTGCGCTTTTTCAGAGACCGCGTTCGACTCACTTGTCAACGGATTATGCGGAGTTCACTCGCATATTTGTCCTATCAACAGAGTCGAAATTCAATGAAGTATTACTCCTCGCTTTTCGTCGTGGCTTCTTCTTTATTTCCCCTTCGAAGGATCACGCACGCAGATTAGGGTCAGGTCTTGCCATTTGCCAATAAACCGTGATAGCCTTTTAACATGTCGAGACCGTTACGAATCGAGTTTGCTGGTGCGTTGTATCATGTGACTTCCCGCAGCGATGGGCGCGAGGTCATTTTTCTGGACGATGAGGATAAACACCGGTTTCTGGACGTGCTGTCAGAGCTCGTGCAGGGCTTCAACTGGGCCGTTCATGCCTATTGTTTGATGGACAACCATTATCATCTGCTGATCGAAACCCCGGAAAGTAATCTGTCCAGAGGCATGCGGCAACTGAACGAAGTTTACACCCAGCGTTTAATCGCGGGCACGGAAGAGTGGGGCATGTATTCCAGGGCCGTTATAAGGCGATCATCATGCAGAAGGAATCGTACCTGTTGGAATTGGCGCGCTATATTGTCCTCAATCCGGTCAGGGCTCGTATGGTTCATACTCCAGAAAAAGGGGTCGGATACATAATAAAGAAGATGTATTGATTCCTTTTTATGATATTCTTTGCCGATACATAGCAAGACGACCAGGAGATTACAATGCGAACCACTCTCAATATCGATGACCAAATTCTAGCAATTGCGAAACATCGTGCTATAGAGCAAGACGTGACATTGACTTGTGTTGTTGAAAACGCTCTGCGTGATGCTTTTTCCAGGACAGAAGAAAAAAGCGCAAAAATTCATTTGCTAACGGTAAAAGGGCCCGGGGTTAAACCGGGAATTGATTTGGATCATACCTCCTCCTTACTCGATATTATGGATGAGCTTTAATGATTTTGATCGATGTAAATGTCCTGGTGTACGCGCACCGGGAAGATGTGAGAGGTCATTTGGCTTATCGTAAGTGGGTTGAATCAGTTATTAATGACAATACGAAATATGGATTTTCTGAACTGGTTTTGAGTGGTTTTGTCAGGGTTGTTACGCATCCAAAGATATTCGAAGCACCCTCATCGTTAGTACAGGCCTTGACTTTTGCAAATCAGATTAGATCTTCAGCTCAAGCGGTTTGTATTGCGCCAGGCCCTAAACATTGGGCATTTTTTTTACACTGTGCAGAGAATATAAATGCAACAGGTAATGATGTGTCCGATGCTTATTATGCCGCTCTGGCGATGGAATGGGATTGCCAATGGGTCACGACTGACAAGGGCTTTCGGCGGTTTAAAGGACTCAGAGTCAAGCATCCATTGAAATAGCGTGGATCAACATGCCCAGAAAGCTACGCTTTTATCTGTCGGGCACGCCCGCCCATGTCATGCAGCGAGGGCATAATAGAGGGCCGGTATTTTTTTCTGAGCAGGATTATTTAGAGTATTTGCGCTGTTTAAAACATGCGGCTGATAATTATGGTTGTAAAGTTCACGCATACGTTTTGATGACGAACCATGTGCACTTGTTGGTGACCCCGGAGGGTAAAGAATCTATCGGTCAGTTGTTTCAAGGATTAGGACGACATTATGTGCGCTATGTTAATGAAACCTACCAACGCCATGGCGGTTTGTGGGAAGGACGGCATAAGGGGAATATCATCCAGTCCCAGAGTTATTTATTATCTTGTATGCGTTATATTGAGATGAACCCCGTTAGAGCAGGAATGGTTGATCATCCGGCAGAATACCGCTGGTCGAGTTACGCAGCGAATGCCTTTGGAATGAGTAATGCAATTTTGTGTCAGCACGATGAATACATTGGCTTGGGGGCATCATCGAATCTTCGACAAAAAGTTTATCAAAAATTATTTGATTACGATTCGGATTCTGGTGCTCTTGAGTTATTAGGGCAAAGCTTGCAATCCGGAACCCCGCTGGGCAATGATCAATTTAAAGCTCGGATAGAAGCTGCCGTCGGGCAAAAGGTTGGTTTGATTGGTCGTGGTCGACCAAAAAAAGAAACTCGCGGGGAAAAATGAATTGATCCACTCTATTAAACCCGCAGAATTCACTAACGGTAGCGCCATCACCAAAAGAACAAAGGGGTCAGGTCTTGCTATTTGCTATAGGCTTTGATAGCCTTTCGACATGTCGAGACCCTTACGAATCGAGTTTGCGGGCGCGTTGTATCACATCACTTCCCGGGGAGATGGGCGGGAGGTTATTTTTCTAGGTGATGAGGATAGATACCTATTTCTGGACGTGCTGTCAGAGCTCGTTCAGAACTTCAACTGGGCCGTTCACGCTTATTGTTTGATGGACAACCATTATCATCTGCTGCTCGAAACTCCGGAAAGTAATCTGGCCAGAGGAATGCGACAACTGAATGGAGTCTACACACAGCGTTTTAATCGCCGGCATGGGAGGGTTGGGCATGTATTCCAGGGACGTTACAAGGCGATCATTGTGCAGAGGGAATCCTATCTTTTGGAACTGGCCCGCTATGTTGTACTTAATCCGGTCAGGGCCGGTATGGTGCCCACCCCGGACGAATGGCGATGGAGCAGTTATCGCGCCACGGCAGGGCTGGCTCCGGCACCGTCCTGGTTGACCATCAACTGGCTTCTGGCCGCCTTTTCTGGGCGTCATAGCAAGGCCATACGGAGTTACACGGATTTCGTGGCAGACGGGAAAAATCAGCCGGGGCCATGGGAGAAATTGAAGAATCAGATTTTTCTGGGTTCTGATGAATTTGTGGTGAGCCTGCAGCGCACTCTCAATGCGGATACTTCTCATCAGGAAATCCCCGCTGCCCAGCGACGCCCACCACCAAAACCATTAACCCAGATCGCCGGGGCGCATGGACGAGACGAGGCGATTTTCGAGGCTTACGCTAACGGCTACGGTTTGAAGGAGATTGGGGATTATTTCGGATTGCATTATTCCCGCGTGAGCCGCATTGTGAAACAGCAGCAATTGGCGAAAAACAAGACTTGATCGTATTAATGCTGTTGGTATTCTTTAATCCTGCCGTTTCTTCATTGACCCGTCGTCGGCATGCCTGTACGTGTCGTCAAGGCATGCTCGCGATCACGCGCGCTGTATGTAAAATCGCGATGATTTGTACTTCGCCCCCCAAGACCTGATAGCTCAGGACATAGGGGAAGTCCTGGAAGCCGAGTTCCAGAAGACCCGAAAAACCGGGATGTCCGACATGTGGAAACTCTCTCAGCATTTCCAGTCTATGTTGAAGCTCGCCTTCAAAGTGATCCGCGATGACCGTATTATGGCTGTCGTAGTAATCGATAATATCAATCAGGTCCAGTTTTGCCGTATCGGTAAGAAATACTTTCATTTGCGCTGGCGGGCGCGATTTCCGTCATAACATTATCAGCCGCTGTCAGCCTGTCTTCTTTAGCGTCATTCAGCCCTTGCTCTATTTTCCGGTGCAGGACGTGATGATAGGCGAGGTATTGCCGGATCGCCTGATTAACTACGTAGTTGCGAGAGCGGTCCATACCAGCGGCAAGAGTGTCGATCTGATTGACTACATCTTTGCTTGTGCGGATGGTAATCGGTTCTGTGGTTTCCATAACTCTTCCATAATAAAAGGATTTGTAATCTTTGGTAATCATAGCGTGGATTCCGGGTTCGTCCGAAGAGAAATTTTATCCCTGTTGTTATGAGTGATGCGCGTGTGTTAAACAACTCGGCCCGAAACAAGGCACGAATCAATGGGAATCACGAATCAATGGGGTGGACTCACCGAAGCGGCTCGCTTGCCATTAAATCCATCAGAGACCACAGATTTGACACCATTGATCTTTGGATACTATGCTTGAAACCAGGATTTGCAACGCTGCCCCCGCGTTTTTTCGTACGCAACCGGGAGGGACGGGACGAATTTCGCGTGGCCTATCGTTACTCGCCGCTTACAGAGCCTGCTCTGCTGCGCGGCACGCGCCTCGTTCCGGCCGCAATCCGTCACCGTTGACACCGTTACGGGCACGAAACAAGTGTTAACAGGCCCTGGTATTTGACGCGTTAAAAGAGTCAGGTTTGAATTGATCTGGAAACTGCGACGGCGACAAGTATTAGCGGTAAACAAAGCGATCAGGATTTCCCAATGTTGGCCAGCCTCCTGAAACCCATAACGCATATTGTTCAGCAGCACGCTGAGGAGGCCGCGCATTTGCGCCTTATGCGTTCGATTCTTGTATCCGCTCCGCACGTCAAACTGCATCATCTCCGTCGCCTGGATGACCGTTTAGCGGCTCACCTCGACGGATTGGCTGTCGCGGGTGAGTATGGTTCGAGCATATGTGATGCTGCGTTGGAGTCTCCGGGAGTTGGCGAAGTGTTCGCAGCAGCCGTACGAGCAGTAGAGGAGAAGGACGAGCGCCGGCTGGAAAAACTAGTTGCGCTGGTAAATGTTGTACCGCAAGCACATGCAGGTTTGGTTTCTGCTTTTGGCTGGGTTTCAGTTCAGCATCTTCAAGGTACTGTCGCCAACTTGCTCGCTTCAATCGAACCCTTCAAACGCGAGGTGGGTATAGCCGCTTGCGCGATGCATCGGGCCGACCCAGGCCGGGTAGTAGGTACAGCGATTGCTGATTCTGATACTTCACTGAGAGCCCGGGCTCTGCGTGTGGCAGGTGCAGCCGGTCGTCGCGACCTGCTTCCCATCTGCATAACGGCGTCAACAGATGAGGATGCTGCTTGCCGCTTTTGGGCCGCTCATTCCGCAGTATTATTGGGAGACCGAAGCAGCGGCATCAACGCTTTGAAGGATATTGCACTGAATGAAGGACCGCATCGTATACGCGCCCTACAGTTGGTGCTAAAGGTTATATCTCCTCCGCAGGCAAACGAGTTTCTCAAGCTTTTAGCCACAAATCCAGCCAACAAGCGCCTTCTTATTCAAGGCGTAGGAATCGCCGGTGATCCTTATTACATCCCCTGGCTGATCAAGCAGATGGACGACCTGAAGTTCTTACGTCTTGCCGGTGAATCTTTCAGCTTTATCACGGGGCTTGATTTGGCCTACCTTGATCTCGAACGCAAACCGCCGGAAGGGGTGGAGTTCGGGCCGAATGATAACCCCGAAGATGACAACGTGGCGATGGACGAGGACGATAGCCTGCCTTGGTCTGATCCGATAAAGATACAGGCGTGGTGGGATGCCAACAAGTCTGTATTCACGAATAGCCAGCGCTATTTCATGGGAGCACCGGTAACGCGTGAGCATTGCCTCCAGGTGCTTAAGGAAGGCTATCAACGGCAGCGTGTTGCCGCTGCGCAGTATCTATGCCTGTTGGAACCCGGCACTAAGCTGTTTCCTACCTCTGCTCCCGCCCGGCGGCAGCAGAGGTGGCTGGCGAAGATGATATGACTTGTAGTGAGTCAAAGGTAGTAAATCGAAGTGGTGGCCCACAGGAGCGCACCTCATAGACTTCTAATTCCCCAGCATCTTTATGGCTAAAGATTTCTTGTGGCTCTGTCGCGGGGTAATCGTGAAACAGACTTTCCGGAAACAATCTTCACGATAACCTCTCAAGCTTGCCATAACGGCATGCCTTTTTACTATTTTTTCCTACTCTATTGATTTCTGGCATATCTGTATGGCATCTCCGGACCCGCTCCTGCAGGAGGAGCAACAAAATAGATGCGATCGTTGTTGCTGAGTTGCGCGTAGACGTATGCGCCTGATGTACCCGCTGCAGTCACCTTAACTTCATGCACGTTGACGCCATTACCGCCGTATATTGAGGAAGCTCCGCTTGATTCCGCGATCTCAACCCTGCTGATAGTCCCGCCCGATGTGTCTATGCTATTCACTAAGCCTATATGGAAGGCCTCGGACCCGGTGCCGCTGATAAGCTTTTTGTTGCTGTCCCGCTGTTTCATAATATCGGGATTGTTGTCCTTGACGTCTTTAAAGAAAATCGCCGCGTCACCCGGATTAATTGCCGTTACTGATGTTCGTCGGCGCGCCTTGTCCTCATTCCAAAAACTGCGCGGTGAAAATCCTGTTGCCCCAGCGGGGTCTGGATCAGCCATGTGAGGAACGCCGACACCCCAATAGGCGGCAACGAAGCCGCCACAGTCGACCCCTATCCATTTGTCGCAGTAAACACGCACGTTCTCAGAATTTATCACGCCGATCAGGGAGCCTAATTGAACGGTTTCCTGGATTTCCCAAGGCGTGGCTTTGCCAACAAAAGTACGACTGATCGACTGATTTATATAATCGTAATCCTGGAAGTTAAAAGTCTTCGCATGTACAAAAGAAGCATTCTTTGCCTTAAGCTTGGCTCTGAATTTGCCAAGTTCATTTTGAGCGTTAGTCACCTGTTTCCCGCTGTTTTGTAGATAGTTGATGATGGGAGTGTTAACCGACCGCCAACTTCCGTCGACAATCATCCGGGATTGAAGATTCGCATAGGCATCAGCATAAGCTTTGGGAATGAGCATAATAATAAGTCCTTAATAAATTTCCCCGCGGGCGATTTTTTTGGAATTTGCACAACTTGATGAGCGCAACTGACAATACGCAGACGCTGTGCCGAAGTCGTAAAAAAACCGTAAAATTTTCGTTAAACTTTCTATTTCCTTTCTATTTCCGGTCTCCAAGCATTTTGAGGAATTCAGACGCGCCCTCAATCAAGTCAGACGAATCCTCAATCAAGGAGGAGAGGGACGGAACGTCTCCGCAACTTGTGCTGACCCACCGGCTGGTAACTTCGTTAGAGTAGCTGCCGTTTACGCTGTCTTTACCTTCTTGCCGCGCGTTGTATTCAGTGGAACCTATCATCCTTCCCTTCACCGTTGAATCCATCGGAGGATTGCTACACGTGACATGTGTCGTGTAGGTATTTCCCGACCGGGATAGGGTGCTCTTGCAATCTTTCGGCATATATTTTTTGAATGGCTCCATGTCCTGATTCATCATCTCCTCAGTGAGGCACGTCTTGCCTGTTACCGTTATCCTCCCATTCATGATTTTTACCCGTGGCATCATTTCAGCCGAATCTGCCAGCTGATTCTGCACTTGTATCTGCTCAGGGGACATGCTTGAATACAGTCGTGCCATAGGCGATCCTGGTCCTGGTATGAGGGTATCCTCCCATAATCCCGGTCGCAGCTTGATTTCATCCGCTCCGGCTGATGCAGTGATAAGCAATAAGAAAATACTCAGACTCAGCTTCTTCATTTTCGCCTCCTATAGAAAGTGGAGAGTGGCAACACGCATCAGTTGCTTCAGGTAACTAATTTGGGTAAGTTTCAAAGATCAAAAACCATGTTTTCTCTTGGCCATGTTTCACTTAGGTGCGGGTGAAGTGCCCACACGCGCTCCAAGGTTATTGGACCTTGACAGAAAAGTCGTAAAGAAAAGGTAAAAAATCGGTTAAATTTGCTCCAACCGGTAAAACTGGGCCACGAAGGGCTCTGCGGATACGAGGGGAGGATCCTTTGCAGGTACTGTATTCGCAGTAAGCAAGCCGCTCGAAAACTTGAGCGGGGCGAATGTGTAAATGATTCGTCGAGAAATAAGCTTCGGCTGTTGTCTACGCTGAGCGGGGAGCTATCATGGGGAAGAATGCAATATAATTTTGAGTGGGACCCTGCCAAAGCCAAAGCCAACATGCGGAAGCACGGCGTGAGTTTGGAGCAGGCTGCGGAAATTTTTACCGATCCGTTACAGTTGGCCTTGCTCAATAGCGAGCAGGTTTTGCTGAAGAACGATGGGTCACACTTGGCAAGGCGAAAAATGGAAACTTACTGGTTGTAGTCCATACCTTTAAAGAGGGCAACGATGAGGCGATTATTCGTATTATCTCTGCTCGCAAAACGACGATGAGTGAGCGGCGCCAATACGAGGAGGGGCAATGAAAAGCGAATACGATTTTTCCAAAGCTGAACGGGGAAAATTCTACTGGCCGGGTGCAAAGCTCAGCTTGCCCGTTTATCTTGATGCTGATGTTCTGGAGTATCTGTCAGCCAAGGCTGCAGCAAAGGGCGTCGGGGTTAACGAGATTGTTAACGATTTGCTGCGCAAAGACATTGCGTTAATCGAAGGCGTCAATTAAGGAGGCTACTCTCGGTGAACTACTTCTCATAGCCATGCCAGGCTCACGTATTCCCGGTCCGGAGGGCAAAAATGACAGCTTACTCTCGCCCGACGCCGGTACATTGGCGAGAGCAACTTCCCAGGGGCCCGGATTACCTGGCCCTGGCGCCGAAATCTCGTCTTTATCTTCTGAAGGCGTCAACGCAATGACCGCTGAAATCGATCCCGAGATCGAGGCGCTCGATCTTGAAGACATAGCCAGGAGCGCCGCTTATGCCTTGAGGAAGGCGCACCCGGCGGTCAGGTTAACCAGCGGGCGTCGCAGCAGAGAGGATCAGGCCCGGGCGATGGCAAGCAATGTGGTTCAGAACCGAAAGTGGATCGAGCAGACATATGCGCCCAGTCCCTTATGCACAAGATGCCAGGAGTGGGTGGACAAGAATCCCGGCAAGAAAACGGAAGCCGAAATCGCCGAAGGATTGCTATCCGTGCTCAACGGCGCATCCGACGAGGAACTCGGCAAATTTAGCAAACACCTTTCCGGAAAAGCTTTCGACGTGCAGCCAGTGGATAAGGATGCGGAAGCTATCAAGACAGCAATCCGCGGCCTTCCTGGATTGGACAAATTTCTCGATAGGGAAGGCGGCTTGGTGCGCTGGCACGCGCAATTCAAGTAATGATGGCTCCCATTGTGGCGGCGGGACGCTTCTGTGTTTGGAGTTGTATTTTCCTGATCGCTTGCTCGTCCCTCCCGTCACACTCGGACCAGAGTATATCCGGCGAATTAAACGCTGAAGATTTATGCAAGGTGCAGGGGAATGCCCGCATCTCAGTTGAATCGAGTACGCTGGCAGCATTCCGCAATGCGATCGAAAGTGGGCCAATATATGGGGTCGCCGCTGCGGCCGGTGTTTCCAGCTGCAGCATTCGCTCCGAGTCCGGCGCTGTCCTGATCGAATACCATTTCAAGGATGGAGGCCGGCTTCATGTGAAGCGCGATCCGCGAATCGAATATACGGAGCAGATTGCCCGTGTTCGGCTGGCCCCTGAAAAAAATCCGGTAGAGATTCTTGCGGCTGCCGAGCGCAAGGCGTTTGGCGAGAACGGTTGCGGAATTGATTGGCAAAATTCTGATACGTGGCCTGTGCTTGGCGACCCCAAAGTGAAGGAAACGTTGTTTTATGGGGACTTGTGCAATTGCCGAGCAGGCTTTCGCCGGGATGCCTCAGGACGTGTTGTTGAACTCATGCTGCGGAGCGCGTGCTGACGCGGGGTAATCAGGTACCGGAGCCACAGCCCTTGCTTCCTCACCATTACTTCTGCGCTTCAAAATTTACCGATCTTTAACCGTTTTTTTACGACTTTTATCCTACGCTTGTATAAGCTAGTGCAACAATCAGAACATCAGTTAATAAAGTCCAAGCCTATCGGTACTGGACAATGGAAATAACGCTCGTATAGAGGGAGGTCTGTGCTGGAAAAAATCGGGCGCTTTAGAATTCTTGAAGAGCTTGGCAGGGGTGGGATGGCGGTCGTCTACAAGGCACACGACCCCAACATCAATCGTCCGCTTGCAATCAAAGTCTTGCTGGAGGAACGCTGCGCAGACAAGGAATACCGCTCGCGTTTTCTTGCTGAGGCGAAGGCAGCCGGGCTCTTGTCTCATCCCAATATCGTTACCATCTACGATATCGGCGAGATAAACGATCGCCCCTACATCGTAATGGAACTGGTTGAAGGGGAGCCGCTCGACGACTATATGAAGTCGACGACGAACCGCTCCATTCGCGATGATCTCGGCATTGGAATACAGCTTGCAAGAGCGCTGGACTACGCCCACAGCAAGGGTGTAGTCCATCGCGACATCAAGCCAAGCAATATCATCCGGCTCAAGGGCAGCAACAACATCAAGATAACGGACTTCGGCATCGCCCATGTCGAAGACCCCGAGCAGACCCGGCACACGCAGATGGGCGAGGTGCTCGGCACACCCCAGTACATGTCGCCCGAGCAGGCGCTGGGAAACAAGGTCGATGCCCGCTCGGATCTTTATTCAGCGGGCGTGCTGCTTTACCAGTTGCTTACGGGAAAGAAGCCTTTCGAAGGCACTACGGTCGCCACCTTGTTGCTGCAAATCACCACCCAGGAGCCAACACCGGTCGACCAGCTTGTCCCCGGGATTCCCAGCTCCGTCAAATTCATTGTCGAGCGGCTGCTCAAGAAGGAGCCGGACAAGCGCTTTCAGAGCGGCAAGAGCCTGGCGGATGCTCTGGTGGAAGCGATCGATGAGATTCACCAGGAAGAGGCGCAGCGTGAAAAACCCAAAGTCCTGCCTATACGCGTCAAATGGACCTTCCTGATGACTGTCATCGTTTCGATCACGATGATCATGGGGGCAACCTGGCTCTATAAGCGCCAGTATGACAGCATCGTGCAGCAGGCGACCGAATACGGCAATTCGATGGTTCGCTTCATTGCTGCAGAAAGCGCGGAGAAGGTTTTCAATGAGGATTGGATTTTCCTGGAAGTTTTCATCCAGGATGCAATGATCGGGCAGCAATTCAGCTACCTGACCCTGGTGGATCGTACCGGCATAATCAGGGGGAGCAGCAGTCCGGAGAAACTCGGAAAACCGGAAGAGAAAATTACGAACGGCCAGCTCATCGCCAAGATCGGCGATGTGTCAATACAGCGCTATGACGTTTCGAACTCATCCTCAATGATGGACTTTGACGCGCCAGTGATATTCCGAGGGGAACCAATCGGACGCATCCACCTTGGTATGCGCTGGAGCCCTCTTGAAGAGCTGAGCAAACAGATCGTCTGGACCATGGTGCTGCTGATGATCGTAACCGTCGCAGCAGCATCGGTTGTGGCCTATGCACTTGCAAGTGCAATCTCGAAACCGGTCCAGATATTGCGGAAGTCGTTCGGAGAAATAAAGAAGGGGAATCTGGGGTACAGGATCGCGCAGACACGAAAGGATGAGTTTGGAGAATTGTTCCAGTCCTTCGACCAGATGGCCGAGACAATCCAGAAAAGCAGCGAAAGCGCCCCCGGTGTCGACGTTCAGAAGAAATGACTCGAGCAAACCGCTTGTCCTGTTTATCCGCCTGAATCTCTTCATGAATCCATAGTTGCCCCATTCCGGTGTATAGTTGCGCTTCCCAACCTCGGGTTGCCCGTCTGGAGCAAACCGGAGAACTACCTTTTTATCATGACAGCACACATAAACAGCGCGCTGATTAAACATTGCTTGGCTTTTTTCTCGCTTGCGCTTTTCGTGGGTTGCGCAGCCGTGCCTCCAGCTGCGGTCGAAAAACCAGGCGTCATTGTGGGAGACCAGTACGTGGTGCATACCGCGGAGACAGGTGATACCTGGGCCGGGCTGGCGGATACCTATCTGAGAGATAGGAGCAAGGGATGGCTCATCGCCGATTTCAACAAGACTGATGAGATCAGCTCTGGGCAGCAGGTCGTCATCCCCCTCGTCCACCCGAACCCGGTTGGAGTTTTTCCATCTGGGTATCAGACCGTCATGATTTTATGCTACCACCGCTTCGGCCCGAACAAATCCAAAATGGTGATGACTCCTGAAGATTTCGAGGCACAGATGAACTATCTGCAAAAGAACGGATACCGGGTGGTTACTCTTGCCAGCATTCATGCTTTTTTACGTGGGGAAGCAGCGCTTCCGCAGCGTGCTGTGGTCATAACAATCGACGACGGCTACCGGTCTACATACGATTTTGCCTACCCCATTCTCAGGAAACACAAGTTTCCGGCCACACTGTTCGTTTATTCCGATTTCATCGGCTCACGCGATGCCTTGAGGTGGAACGAGATCAGGGACATGGTTCTATCTGGGCTGATTGATATACAGCCTCATTCCAAAAGCCATTTATCGATGACAAGGCGCCTGCCAGACGAGACTGCCGAAGCGTACCGAAAGAGAATTGAGGATGAAATAAGGATCCCCAGTCAGCAACTCAAGAGGGCGCTAGGCCTGCCTCTGCATACCTTCGCCTATCCGTTCGGCGATACCGACGAATTTCTGATTGCACAACTTAAAAACGCGGATTACAGGGCCGGGGTCACGGTCCAGGCGGGGGGTAACCCAGCATTTGCCTACCCTTTCAGGCTGCGTAGAACCATGATTTATGGTGACCGGGATATGGCAACTTTTGTGAAAAGCCTGAGGGTCTTTACCGCGGAAAACCTGAAATGATCGATTCCATCTTATATCGCGCCGTTGCGATGCTTATTGCCGTTATCGGGATGCTTGCAGGTTGTGCCCAGTCCCCTGAGCGGCCATCTGCCGAGCCGATTGTCTCAACCGCGAAAAGGGAGAAACTGGCATTCGACTTGCAGGAAAAGGGGGAGTTGGCCGATGCGCTGGTGCAGTGGAAAATTCTTTCCACCATTGATCCTGCAAACGATTTTTACAAGAAACAGGCTCGCGAAACCAGGCAGCTTATCGACGCCAGGTGTAAAAGCTTGCTACTCGAAGGTATCGCTCATCTGAATCGCGGCGAGCGCGACGCAGCAAGAACTTCTTTTCTAAAGACGCTGGCGCTCGATCCCAGGAATAAGGAAGCGTTCAACTATCTCAGGCAGATGTCGATACAGTATCCAATTACAACCCAAAATAATGCCAAGCCGGCCGGATGTTGCAGAAATCGAAACAGGCTGTAGGAACAGTTGTAGGAATAGAGGAGGGAAGGGGGAGGGCGCGTCCTTATATTCCTCTAGCTGCTTGATACGATAGTAGCGTCTCGTCACTTCATTCGACCCGCCTCAATCTCACTGCTCATACTGTGCAGCCGGGCTCGATGTTTCCCAGTCGGGGCTCAATGGCTCCGCAATTCGGACTGATCCAGCGGCCCTCCATCTTTTTATTGATATCCATGCAGGGATGTCAAGACAATATGCAAATGCGGGCCAAAGTCGTAAAGAAAAGGTAAAAATTGGTTAAATTTGGCCGGATTGGCTGGGGGGAAGGGAGTGTCATGTGGGAGAACGGGACCCTATCCGGCGGGATCGCGCAGGATGAGATTTTGGAGTGAATTGTCTTCTGGTTGCGAAGCAGAAGAAACGGAAAAACTGGAGGACTACTTCCGCTTACCCGATTGCTCGCGACTCAGTATTGCTTTGATTTCCTCGCGGTTTGCTCGCGCCAACTCATGATTGGGTTCCATCTCTATCACCTTATCCAGGTAACTCAAGGCCTCGACATAGTTCTGGCGTCGGCGCGCGCGTACTGCGTTTGTGTAGTAACCTTCGACGAGTTGGAGTTTTATTTTTGCCATGGCAACCTTCGCGCCGGCGTGTTCGGGGGCCAATCTAAGCGCCTTGCCGTAAGCTGAATACGCTTTTTCCAGATCACCCTCATTCAACCATCTGTTCGCTTCCTGGTACGCCTGCTCGCCAGTACGATGGCCCTCCATCGCTTCAAGCTGTTTTTTGAGACGCTCGTTTGAGGGGTAGCTGCTTAAACCTCGGGATAAAACCTTGATTGCCTCGCCGGGTTGATTCGCTTCTGCGAGCTTCTTCGCGTAAGCCGAATAAGAGGTGATCAGCAGATCATCAACTTCGGCATTCGCCCCACGTTCTGAATGGATTTGTTCGAGTACGTTGATTGCGTCAGCAAACCGTCCATTCGTGTAAAGCGACTTTGCTTCCGATAATCTCAGACTGGATGCCTCGGGTGGCGTTGGCTGTTCAGGAGCCGTGAGCTTGACGGGTGGAGGTTTTTTTCCGGGAATATAGATTGTGGTACCGGCCTCCAGGTGGTCTGGCGCGGTTAAATTGTTGTATTTTGCGAGTATGAAGAACTTGAACGGGTCCCCGAGAAAGCGTTTCGCGATCAGTGAAAAAGTGTCTCCCGGTTGCACCTTATAGGGGAATTTCTCCTTTCCCAGCATTTGAACTGGGTCGGCATCTATTTGACTCAATAAGCCTCCCGCCTGCCTGTGATTCGGCTCGAGGACAAGTACTTGCTGAAGCAAAGGTCTCGCTGACAGTCCGTCGCCCTGCTGCAATGCAGCCAAGCCTTTCTTGAACAATTCTGGCGCAGTCCCTTGCGGTACAGGTGGGGCGGGTGTGGGCTCTGTAGGTGGAACAATTGGAGCAGGTTCTGGAAAAGAAGGAAGAGCAGCGCAACCCGCCAGGGTGGCAATCACAAGAATGACTCCGAAATGGTGAAGGGCATCCATACGCGCTCTTTGGCTATCGTCCGACATCGCTTTCATTGTTTAACGGGAGCAAACCAATTTCCTCGGTCCTAAAGAACAAGAGCATTATTTCATATCAGTTGTTGCCTGGCATGACTCAAGGCAGTCCGCGAGTAGTTTTTTAAAGCAATCACCTAAATTTTCTACATCACCTGGATTGATGAGTTCTTCAAAAGCATTCTTGCCCGATAGCTCAGTACTTTCTATTACCAGCCGGTCCGGAGGGAGGGCGGTGGTGATGGATGAGGCGATGCAGGCTACGGGCAGAGCGCCCAAACCAGGCAGTTGGCATGACCCAAGCGGGAAGTGCAAGGTATCCAGTATTTTTGAAAGCCCTGGCTGCTTTGAAATGACTACATGCATGGCAAGGTAATGCAGGACACACTGTTGCAGTTCACCTTCATTGCGATCCCGGCTTGCGAGCAGCTCCTTTAGTCGTAGAGGAGAGTAAGTCGAGTAGGAGATTACAAATTTGAAGGGCGACGTCACCGTAACTGTCTTGCCTTGTTCATCTGCCTTTGCAACGTAACTATATTCCCATGGGGTGAACTCAAGCGATGGAGTCATTTGCATCAGCGGGGAACTGAGTTCCTTGGGCAGATAGAACGGTGCAGCTGGAGCAACTGTCTCGTAAAGATTTTTCAATTCCTTGAACGCTTGCTCGCCATTTTTTACCGGTTCTTTCCCGCTTCCCTGAATGTAATCGCCAAATACGGCGCGTTGCCGAAAAAGAGGGCCAAGAGTTCCTACGTACTCTCTCATATGGCCATTAATGATTTCGCCGGCGGCGCGGGTGAGTTTTCTGAGAGCGAGAAGTTTCTGTGTTGTAAAGGCTTCTTCCATTTTTTGTGCCCCCGATTATCAGCTTTTTATACCCATGGAGATTTGGCAAATCTGAGCAGTAGTCTTGAAAAGGATAGTAAGCTGATTTTGCTGCGTTATCCAGTCCCACCTCTGAGGGGACCGAGGAGGCCCCCTGGGCTGGCCGGCCCGATTGCATGTCCCTCCACTGGGAATTGGTTGGGATTACCGAAGATTAATATAAGGGTAGAAATTGCTTTACCATAACCTATAATTTAACGACCGTTCCTTCAGAGCTGGAAAACTCCCCTATTTCGCGCTGGGACTTTTGCCGAGGCGCTTTTCCAACCCGACTATATGCGCGGGCTCAAGTTTCGGCCAGTGCGAATAGCCGAGCGTGCTCGAGGTGGCGTGAGCAGTTCAGGAGCGCAGAATTACGCGGACTAGCCCAGCGCAGGCTTGGGGGGATCAAATTTAACCAATATTTAACCGTTTTATTACGACTTTTTCGTCGAAGTGCGTATCGTTGAACCGAGCTCAAGGATATTTCTACGCAATTTCGGACAAGCCCGCTACGTGACTTATGCAATCAGAGGCCGACGGGTTGGCATCAGGGGTAGAAATAAAAGAACAAGTGAGGCGACATCGAGAAGGCAGGGGGCATGCGCGGATAGTTAATCAAGGATAGTTAATCAAAGGGGGAAGTCATGAGACTGCAGAAATTACGATCTGAGGTGACTGGCAATAGAATCGTCGTCCTTAAGGCCAACAGCTTAGTCTGAGGCCCGAAGGTGCGCATTATCACGCAATTCTTCTATCCAGTCAGCAAACAAGGAACCACCTTGGCGTTGCTTGTAATGTGCGCCTCGGCCCCGGCAGCGCTGGCACAGGTGCAGGCGCAGCAAGATTCGACTCCTCCTCCCGCTCAATACTTCTCTGTAAAGTCAGTTGAGATCAAGGGCAACACGCTTCTTCCCGAGAGCAGAATTAAAGAGGTTACCCGGTATCTGGTTGGAGATAACAGAACGTTGGATGACCTCAAGGAAGCGGCAAACGCCGTGCAGCGCGCGTATCGCGACGCAGGGTATGGAGGGGTGGTGGTGTTTATCCCCGAGCAAGAAGCTGCTGGAGGGAACATTATTATTCAAGTGGTCGAGGGTAAAATCGCGCAGATTGAGATAACCGGCAATGAACGTTACGATGAAACGAATATTCGCCGCGGTTTACCCAACCTCCGGAAGGGGGAAACACCACGAGTGCCCGCCATTGATCGTGACATTCAGCTAACGAACGAAAACCCTGCTAAAAACGTCAGGGTTACTCTTTCCGCTGGCGCAAAGCCGGGGGATATCAACGCAGCCGTAAAGGTGGCAGAGGAAAGGCCCATTCGCCTCCTCGTGGGGCTCGACAGTTCTGGCACTCCGCAGACGAGCCGTTTTCGCACGAATGTCGGCATTCAGCATTCCAATCTCTGGAATCGAGATCACATCGGCACCTTTCAGTTTCAAACGTCTCCCACTGAGCCCGGTCGGGTGCACGTTTTTAGCGCAGGATATCGTGTTCCGGTTTACAGTTATGCCGGTGCAATTGACGCTTTTTTTGCTCACTCCAATATCGATAACACCGCCACCACCACGCCAGCCGGTCCATTCGGTTTTACCGGGAGGGGCGATGTTGGCGGGTTTCGGTTGCACAAGTATCTGCCCCGCCTGGGTGAATATGACCAACGCCTGACCTTTGGATGGGACTGGCGCAGCTACAACAATAATTGCACGCTTGGGACGTTTGGCGCGGCGGGTTGCGGCCCGGCAGGCGCTGACGTGACACTGTTGCCCGTAAGCCTCGGCTACACCGCGCAGGTGCAGGGTCCCAGGCTTTCATGGGGATTTAATACGACTGTGTCTGGCAATACGGGCGGCAGTAACAGCCAGGATTTTAATGCGTCCCGGTTCGGCGCGGAGAAGCACTATGTTATCTGGCGCTTCGCGGCCTTCAGCAATCTCGCCCTTCCCGCGGGATTCGGGCTCGCATTCCGGGTATCCGCGCAATACAGCCCCGATGCTCTTGTTCCAGGAGAGCAGCTTGGCATCGGCGGCGCGGGGAGCGCCCTGGGGGGTGTAATCAGTGTTCGCGGCTACCGCGAAAGGGAGGTGGTTGGGGATTTCGGGACGTTCTTCAATATTGAGGGGCTGGGGCCGGATGCGGCCCGGTTCGTCAATCTCGGCGGTTTCTACCTTCGGCCACTTGTATTCTTCGACTTCGGGTGGGTCGGCAATAACAAAAATGCGCGTTGCATGGTTAACGAGACATCCTGCTCGATTGCCGGTATCGGGGGCGGGCTCAGGCTCGGTTATGGAAAGCGGTTCGCAGCCCGGCTCGATATGGGGCATGCGCTCGAGGACGGAAACCTGAGGGCCGCCGGAAGCGCTCGTGGCCACTTGACGGTAAATTTCTCCTTCTAATCGATATGGGTGAGCTGCTTTTCACCAATTTGAGCAGGACATCGTATCTCGTTACTCGCGTCCGAGGGTGCGGTAATAGGGCAAGTTGCTCAAGCCTGGTGCCGTTGATTCCTTTCAAGCTTGTTGCCGGCTTGCTGTTGATGCTGCTTGGTCCAGTCTACGCACAGGGCCCCGTTCATCTACCGGTTGATCCCCACGTCGTGCATGGGACCGCGATCGTCGACACAGTTGGGGGCCACA
>Ga0134128_10002123_pt1 | contig 24770 bp, 15 predicted proteins | sample KB31754_FD_96462 | JGI IMG/M metagenome (GOLD analysis project Ga0134128, IMG submission 96462) | Terrestrial soil microbial communities with excess Nitrogen fertilizer from Kellogg Biological Station, Michigan, USA - KB3-175-4 | ecosystem: Environmental > Terrestrial > Soil > Unclassified ...
CGACGGCTTCGATCGCGACCGCACGCCGCAGGAGCGCAAGGAGGACGACGACCGCATCTACATGGCGCTGTCCGCCGGCTGGCAGACCGCCGAGGCCTCGCCGATACGCCCCACCGTGCAGGACGAACACCATCACGTGGGCTTCTACCTGGCCAACCCGCTGTACCGGGTCGTGCCGGCGCTGTACGAATCGCTGGCCGAGGCGCTGCAGACCGTGTATGGCGTGGCGACGCGGTTGCCGAAGCTGCTGGGCTTCGCCACCTGGGTCGGCGGCGACATGGACGGCAACCCGAATGTGGGTGCCGACACCATCGCGGCCAGCCTGACGACCCAGCGTGCGCAGGTGACCGAGCATTATCTGGCCGACGTGGCTGCGCTGGCCCGCCTGCTCAGCCAGACCGACAGCCGCGTCGCGGTGGCGCCGGCGCTGCAGCAACGACTGGCCGACTATCGCGAGCGCTTTCCGCGGGCTGCCGCAAGCATCCGCCCGCGCCACGCCGACATGCCGTATCGCTGTCTGCTCACCCTGATCGGCGCACGCCTGACCGCGAGCCTGGGTGACGATCACGCCGAGGGTTACGGCGCCACCTCCGAGTTGCTGAGCGACCTGCAGCTGATTGCCGACAGCCTGGTCGATCATCACGGCCTGCACGCGGGCGCCTATGCGGTGCAGCGCCTGATTCGCCGCGTCAGCACCTTCGGCCTGCATCTGGCACGGCTTGATGTGCGGCAGGACTCGCGCGTGCATGACGATGCGCTGGCGGCGCTGCTTGGTGACGAAGACTGGAGCGGGCGCTCCATCGACCAGCGCACGCAGCAACTGCGCGACCATGCCAGCGGCCATGCGCGCTTCGCGATCAGCCATGCCGAGGTGGTGACCTCGCTGTACGACGTCTTCGCGACCCTCGGCGACACCCGACGCCGCTACGGCAGCGAGGCGGTCGGCCTGTACATCATCAGCATGGCGCGCAGCGCAGCCGACGTGTTGGCGGTGTTGGCGCTGGCCCGCTACGGTGGCCTGGTCGAGGGTGGCAATGTGCCGCTCAACATCGCGCCGCTGTTCGAAACCGTCGACGACCTGAAGAATGCGCCGGCTACCTTGCAGGCGCTGCTGGACGATCCGGTCTACCGTCGCCACCTGGCGGCGCGCGGCGACCAGCAGTGGGTGATGCTCGGCTATTCGGACAGCGGCAAGGATGGCGGCACGCTGGCCTCGCGCTGGGGCCTGCAGCGGGCCCAGGTCGAACTGCTGGAAGTGGCGAAGCTGGCCGGCATCGAGCTGGCCTTTTTCCATGGCCGTGGCGGTTCGGCCAGTCGTGGCGGCGTGCGCATCGCGCCGGCGCTGATGTCCTCGCCGCGCGGCTCGGTCGCCGGCGTGCTGCGGGTGACCGAGCAGGGTGAGGTGATCCACCGCAAGTACGGCATCCGCGCACTCGCGCTGCGCAATCTGGAACAGACCGTCGGCGCGGTGCTGCGCGCATCCTTGCGCCCGCGCGAAGACGAACCGCGCGAGGAACGCTGGCGCACGCAGATGGATCGCCTGTCGACGAGCAGCCGCGCGAGCTATCGCGCCTTCGTCGACCACCCGCATTTCGTCGACTACTTCCGCAGCGCCACGCCGATCGACGTGATCGAGCGCATGACCCTGGGCTCGCGCCCGGCCAGCCGGCGCAGCATGCGCGGCGTGCAGGACCTGCGTGCGATCCCGTGGGTGTTCGCCTGGACCCAGTGCCGCTCGATCCTGCCCGGCTGGTACGGCCTCGGCAGTGCGCTGGAACAGGGCGTGCGCGAGTTCGGCGCGGCGTCGATGGCCGAGATGGCCAACGACTGGCCGTTCTTCAGCAACATGCTGGACGACGTGGAGATGGTGCTGGCCAAGTGCGACCTGGATATCGCCGAGGCATTCTCGCGCTTGTCCGGCCCGCTGCACGACGAAATGTTCGGCCTGATCCGCGGCGAGTTCGCGCGCACCCGGCGCGAATTGCTGCAGCTGAAGGGCCATCGCGAGTTGTTGCTGGATGCGCCGCGGCTGGCCGCCTCGATCCGCCTGCGCAATCCTTACGTCGATCCGATGAGTCTGCTGCAGGTGGACCTGCTGCAGCGCTGGCGCGCCAGCGACTGTGCGGACGACGACTTGCTGCGGGCCCTGGTCGCCTGCGTCAACGGGGTTTCCCAGGGGCTGCAGAACACCGGCTGAGCGCAGCACTGTCCGTTGCCGGATGAGCTTATCCGGAATCGGACAGCGCCTCTCGCCTTGCGGCCTGTGGGAATCATGCAAGTCGCTGAAATGCCGTGCTTCCGCGGGCTGGCACGCGGATTGCTGGGTACGCCGCATGGACATGCTCAATCCCGCCCTCAAGCTCTGCAAACGCCGCCGTCTCCGCTGGTCGGTGGCGACAGCCGTCGTGATCGTCGCGTTGCTGGTCGTGCTGCTGCTGCGACTCGGGCCAGCCCTGCCGCGGGCCGATCGTTCCAGTCTGTGGATCGATACCGTGCAGCGTGGCGACATGTTGCGCGAAGTGCGTGCCACCGGCACCCTGGTACCGCGCACCTCGCGCTGGCTGGCCGCCGCCACCGCGGCTCAGGTGGAGCAGATCCTGGTGTGGCCGGGTACCGCCGTGCAGCCGGACACGCTGCTGATGAAGCTGTCCAATCCCGAGGTCGAGGACGGCCTGCGCAACGCGCAGGCCCAGGTGGCCGCCGCGCAGGCCGAGGTGGCGGCCAAGCGCGCCGAGCTGCAATCGCAATTGCTGGATGAGCGCTCGGCCGAGGCACAGGCGCAGTCCGACTACGCCTCGGCCAAGGTCAAGGCCGATGCCGACGCCAAGGCGGTAGCCGAGCATCTGATCCCCGAGGTGCGTTTCGAGCAGGAGCAGATCGCGCTGGCGCAGTTGCAGAACCGGATGCGGATCGAACAGGAGCGGGTCAAGGCGTTCGGCGGCAGCATGCAGGCCCAGCTCGACGCGGTGAAGGCGAAACTGCAGCAGCAGCAGAGCAACCTGCAACTGCGCCAGCGCCAGGCCGATGCGCTCGAGGTGAAGGCCGGCATCGCCGGGGTGCTGCAGGAAGTGGCCGTGCAGGAAGGCGCCCAGGTTGCCGCCGGCGCCAACCTGGCGCGGGTCGCGCGCACCGACGTGCTGATCGCGCGGCTGCTGGTGCCCGAGGTGCAGGCCAAGGACGTGGCGATGGGCATGCCGGTCAGCGTGGACACCCACAACGGCGTGATCGACGGCAAGGTCGAGCGCATCGACCCGGCGGTGCGCGACGGCAGCGTGCAGGTCGATGTCACCCTGGTCGGTGCGCTGCCGCCTGGCGCGCGCCCGGACCTCTCGGTCGACGGCCGCATCCGCATTGCGCTGCTGCACGATGTGCTGTCGGTGGGGCGCCCCGCGCTGGCCAAGGCGGATGCCGACATCAGCCTGTTCCGGCTGGACTCGTCCGGCCATACCGCCACGCGGATGCCGGTGCGCATCGGTGCGGTTTCGGTCGATCGCGTGCAGATCCTGCACGGGCTCAAGCAGGGCGATCAGGTGATCCTGTCCGACACCAGCCAATGGGACAAATATGACCGAATCAAGATTGAATGATCGTCACGCCCCTCAACCCGCGTAGGAGCCCGCTCGCGGGCGATGCTCCTGCTTTGATCATCCGTTGTGACATCAAAACAAGAGCATCGCCCGCGAGCGGGCTCCTACCACCAACATCAGCATTCCGGACACCTTCTTGCGATCTGCGGAGCCAACATGAACGACACAAGCAACGTCATCACCCTCGGCGGCATCCGCAAGGTCTTCCAGACCGACGAGGTGGAGACCCACGCGCTCAGCGACGTGCACCTCGACGTGCAGCGCGGCGAGTACGTATCGATCTCCGGGCCGTCCGGCTGCGGCAAGACCACGCTGCTGTCGATCCTAGGCCTGCTCGACACCGCCAGCGCCGGCAGCTACGTGCTCAACGGCCACGACGTCGCCGCGCTCAACGCCGCTGAACGCGCGCGCATCCGCAACGCCGAGATCGGCTTCATCTTCCAGGCGTTCAACCTGATCGGCGACCTCAGCGTGCAGGAAAACGTCGAGCTGCCGCTGACCTATCGCAGCGGCATCGATGCGGGCGAACGCCGCGCGCGGGTACAGGAAGCGCTGGAGCGCGTCGGCATGGCGCACCGCACCCGTCACTACCCGGCACAACTTTCCGGCGGCCAGCAGCAGCGTGTAGCCGTGGCCCGCGCGCTGGTCGGCAAGCCCGCGATCCTGCTCGCCGACGAGCCCACCGGCAACCTCGACTCGCGCAACGGCGAGGCGGTGATGGCCCTGCTCGACGAGCTGCACAAGGGCGGCGCCACCATCTGCATGGTCACGCATGACACGCGCTATGCCGAGCTGGCCGATCGCAAGATCCGTCTGTTCGATGGCCGCGTGGTGGATGAAGAAACCTACGATCGTTTGCGCCGCGAGGATGAACAACGGCTCGATGCCTTGATCGGTCAGCGCATCGAGGTCGGCGCATGAAGGTCTGGCTTGCCGAGATCTGGCAGGCGTGGCGTGCCAGTGTGCGTCGGTCGGGTTTCTTGTTGCTGGCGGTGGGCGTGCTGGCCCTGGGCGTGGGTTCGACGAGTACCGTGTTCACCTTGATCGACGGCATCTTGTTGCGTCCGCTGGATTATCCCGAACCGCGTCAGCTGGCAGCCATCGGCCAACTGCAGCAGGGCGAGGTGCAGGCGGTTTCGCCGCAGCAGTATCAACAGCTGACGGGTCTGCCGGGCGTGGGATCGATTGGTCTTTTCAAGGACGAACCAAGCGCGACGAATATTGCGGGCATGGGCGAACCCGTCCAGGTACCGGCGCTTGAAATCGACCGTGGCCTGTTACCCACGCTGCGCGTTCCACTCGCGCTGGGGCGCAATTTCACCGAGCAGGAAGATCAGCCGCATGGGCCACCTGCAGTGATTCTGTATCACGGCTTCTGGCTGCGTCATTTTGGCGGCAATGCTGCGGTGATCGGTCAGACCATGCAGGTGGAAGGGGTGGGGCATACGATCGTTGGCGTGCTGCCGGCATCGTTTGACCTGGCACAGGCATCGATAGCCTTGCCCACCGCTTTTCCTGCGCATTCGCGCGATGACGGCTCCAACTACACCGCGGTGGCGCGACTGTCGCCGGGCTTCACGCGCAGGGCGCTGGCGGCGCAGGTGGAAACGCGTCTGCATGCTTTCTATGCCGCGCAAGGCAGTCATCCTTACGCCAGCGACTATTGGCATCGCGCGCATTTCGGCGCGCAGGATTTCAGTGCCGAAGAACATTCGGGTCAACGCGCAAGCTCGCTGATGTGGTTGGCCAGTGCCGCGTTGTTGCTGGTGATCGCGTTGGTCAATCTCACCAATCTGATGATGTTGCGCGCGATCGGGCGCAACCATGATGCGTTCGTGCGCGGCGCGCTGGGTGCGCCGCTTTGGCGAGTGGCGTTGCCTTCGATTGCCGAGGGATTGTTGATCGGCCTGGGTGGTTTGCTGCTGGGGCAGGGTCTGGCTGCGCTGGGCTTGTTGGCGTTGCGCACCTGGATGCCGCTCGACTGGATGGCGGTGGAATGGACCCGGCCCGGCGGGCTGAATCTGGGGCACGAGGCATGGGCTATCGCGCTTGCCATCAGCTTGTTTGGCGCCTTGATCGCCACCTTGCTGGGTCTGTGGCGCGGCCGTGCCGCATTGTCGATCGACAGCTTGCGCGAAGGTGGCCGTAGTGGACTGAGTCGACGCAGTGGCTTGCTCGGCAAGGTGCTGGTGATCGCACAAGTGGCACTGGCTTCGTTGCTGCTCTGCGCGACCGGCGTGTTCCTGCACAACCGGCTCGCTGCTGCCCGCATCGATCTGGGTTTCGATGCGCACAACGTGCTCACGTTCGAGTCGGCACCGGTCAAGGCCACCTATCCTGATGCCGCCTCGGTGCGCGTGTTGTCGCAACGATTGATCGATCGCCTGCGGCAAATTCCCGGTGTGCATCAGGCCGAAGGCGGCACCAATTTGCCGGCAGGTGATTTCAGTGGGCAGTGGAATACGGGTGGCCTGCATGTGACAGGTGGTGAAGATTTCAGTGCGCAGTTTCGTGCGATCGATCCGGCCTTTTTCCAGCTGTTTGGCATCCGTCTTCGTCAGGGGCGCCTGTTTGCCGATAGCGACAGGCGGGGTGGTGAAGCCGTGGCCATCGTCAGTCAGAAATTTGCCGCAATGCACTACGGTGGCCACGCGTTGGGCCAGACAATCCAGCAGGGCTCGGGCGCGAACATGCTGTCGGCACGCATCGTCGGCGTGGTGGCCGATACCTATCAGTTCGGCCCGGAAGATCCGGACTCGGTGCAGCCCATCCTCTATCTGCCATTGGCACAGACGCCGGACGATGACTTGCAAGTGTTTCGCTCGTACGAGCCGATGCGTTTTGCGATCAAGGTGAGCGGTGAGCCGGACAGCTATCGCGCCGCGGTCAAGCAGGCCGTGGCCGAGGTGGCACCGGCGCAACCGATCAGCCACGTGCAAAGCATGGCGTATATCGTGCACGACATCACCACCGATACCGAATTCGATCTGATGCTGGTCGGCCTGTTCGGTGCGCTGGCATTGCTGCTTGCTGGCATGGGCATGTACGCCGTGATGGCCGTGGCGGTGGCCTTGCGTGAGCGCGAGTTCGGTGTGCGCGCCGCGCTGGGTGCGGCACCACGCGGCTTGCTGCTGCTGGTATTGCGCGTCGGTCTGCTGCAGATCCTGCTGGGACTGCTGTGCGGCATGGTGCTGGGTGCCGCCGGATCACGCGTGTCGCGCGCGGTGGTGACGCAACTGGGCCGCGGCGTGTTCGACCCGTGGTCGATCGTTGCTGCCTGCGTCGTGATGACCGTGGCCGGTTTGCTGGCTTGCCTGATGCCGGCGATGCGCGCCGGCCGTAGCCACCCCATGCGCGCCTTGCGCGGAGAATGACGATGATCATGCGTGAATTTCGGGGTGCCTGGCGGCGATTGCTCAAGCGACCGGGCTATGCCGTCCTGTCGATCGCGATCCTCGGCGTGGGGCTGGGCGTGGTGCTGTTCCTGTTCAGCCTGGTCAACACGATGATCCTGCAGCCGCTGCCGTTCCCGCAGGCGCAGCGCTTGATGGCGGTCGGCGAGACGTCGTCCAATGGTTACGGCATCTGGGCCATCGACAGTGATCAGTACCTGCAGCTGAAGGGGCATCTGCACGGCGTGGATGCCGTCGGTGCTTATGTGGATACGGGGTTCAATCTCGGCCATGGCAGCGGTGCGACCTATGAACGAGGCGCCAGCCTCACTGCCTCGATGATGCAACTGCTTGGCGTGCAGCCGATCCTCGGGCGCGGTTTCACCGCGGCGGACGATGCGCCGGGCGCACCCTCGGTGGTGCTGCTCGGCGAAACGCTGTGGCGGCACGACTTCCACGCCGATCCGCACATCCTCGGTCGCGCCGTACAGGTGGACGACCAGTGGGCGACCGTGGTCGGCGTGCTGCCGGCGGATTTCGGCTTTCCCCAGGACAGCCAGCTGTGGATGCCGCTGCCGCTGGAGCCGGGCAAGCACGGCAGGATCTGGGAAGTGGCGCGGCTGGCACCGTCGTCGAGCCTGCGCCAGGCACGTGCGGAACTGGCAACCTGGGAAGATGCGATGCAGCGCGCGTTGCCCACGGGCCAGCATGCGCGGGCGCTGACCATCAAGCCCTTGTCGACCAGCTTCATTCCCGAAGACGAGCGTGGCTGGGTCTGGCTGATGTTCGGCGCGGCCGCGCTGGTGCTGCTGCTGGCCTGCGTCAACGTGGCCAACCTGCAGCTGGTGCAGACCATGAACCGGCGCCGCGAACTGGCCCTGCGCAGCGCGCTGGGGAGCAGTCGCGCGCGCTTGATGGCCGGCGCACTGGCGGAGAGCCTGCTGCTCAGCGTGGCCGCGCTGGCGGTGGCGTTGCCGATCGTGCACTTCGGCAATCAATGGCTGGTGGGCGTGTTTGTCGCCAACGGCAATCCGCCAAACCTGTTCTTCCGTTTCGGCATCCAGGGCTGGGTGTTGCCGTTCGCCTTGCTGATCGCGCTGGCAACCACGGCCGTGGCCGGGCTGATTCCGGCATGGCGCGCCTCGCGCGTGGATCTGCAGGACTCCCTGCGCGACGGCAGCAAGGGTTCCGGTGGCGGGTTCGCGAAAGTGGCCAAGGCCATGGTGATCGCCGAGGTTGCGCTGACCGTGGTGCTGCTGGTGGGTGCGGGGACGTTCGTGCGTGCGTTGGGTGGCTTGTTGACGCAAGGATCGGTCGGTGCCAGCCATGCCGCTCAGGTGCTCACCGCTTATGTGGCGTTGCCGGCTGCGCCATATGCCAGTGACGCCGGGCGCATCCGGTTTTTCGAGACCGCTGTCGAGCGCCTGCGCCAGGACCCGGGCGTGATCGATGCCACCGCGTCGAACACCATACCCAGCGCCTTGCTCGGTAGCCACGAGTTCGTCTCGCTGCCGGGTCAGCCGCAGCCGGCCGGGGGCTGGCCGTTGGTGCAGATGGGAATTGTCGACCCGCATTTCCTGGACACCTACGGCGTGCGATTGCGCGAAGGCCGTTTTTTCGATGCGCGCGATCACGCGGACAGCCGGCAGGTGGTGGTGATCGATGCAAAAATGGCCGCGTCGTTCTGGCCCGGCGTCGATGCGCTGAACCGCAAGCTCGTGCTGTACCCCGGCAGGCCAGGCGCCAAAACGGTGACGGTTATCGGCGTGATCGAACCGTTGCAGCTCGATGGCGTGCTTGAAAGAGTGTTGCCCGGCCTGCTGATGCCTTTGCAGCAGGCGAGCGGAGCCACGCCACTGAAGTCGATGCGCCTGGCCATGCGCACCCACACCGATGCGGCGGCCCATGTCCGGCAACTCGCGTCGATGGTGCATGGAGTCGATCCGCAGGCGGCGGTCACCGCGGTCCACACGCAGGCCCGCGCGATGGAGATGGCGCGACTGAACCTGATGATCCTGACCGAACTGTTCGGCGCGCTGGGGCTGATCGCCTTGCTGCTGGCGGCGGCCGGCTTGTACGGCGTGCTTTCGTTCTCGGTGACCCAGCGCACGCGCGAGATCGGCATCCGTCGCGCGATCGGTGCCGGCCATGGCGCGATCCTGCGCGACACCGGTCGGCAGCTTGGCTGGCAGCTCGGCATCGGGTTGTTGATCGGCTTCGGTCTGGCCTTGCCGTGGTCGCAGCTGCTGGCCGATCCGAACCTGCATACGCGCGCCCACGACCCGGCGGTATTCGTGCCGGTGCTGCTGGTGGTGGTTGCCGCTGCCGTGCTGGCCGCGCTGGTACCCGTGTTGCGCGCGCTGCGCATCGATCCGGCCATCGCACTGCGATATGAGTAGGATTCCGCTCGCGGGCGGCGCTTCTGTTCTAATGCACGATCAAGCGCGGCAGGCATCGCCCGCGAGCGGGCTCCTGCAATGCTCGGCCAACCCTTGAACCAGCGGAAGAGCATGACGCGCGAAGCAAATCCTGTTGTATTGCTGGCCGACGACCAGCCCGACGTGCGCGAAGCCCTGCGCCTGCTGTTGAAGTCCGAGGGCATCGCCAGCGTGGGCACCGATGGCCCGGCCGGTGTGCTGGAGTTCCTGCGGCGGGACGATTTCGATTGCGTGCTGATCGACCTCAACTACACCCGCGACACCACCTCGGGCGAGGAAGGCCTGGCGTTGCTGCAGCAGCTCCGGCGGCTCGCGCCGGATCTGCCTGTCGTGGTGATGACGGCCTGGGGCAACGTGCCGCTGGTGGTGGAGGCGATGCGCCGCGGCGCCACCGATTTCATCGAGAAGCCCTGGGACAACACGCGTCTGCTCGGCGTGCTGCGTGCGCAGATCGCGCTGGCGCGCAGCCAGCGCCGGCAGCATCGGCTGGAAGCGACCAACGCCCTGCTGAGCGAAGAAGGCAACACCGGCGATTTCATCGCCGAGTCGCCGGCCATGCGGCGGGTGATGGCAATGGTGACGCGCATTGCGCCGAGCGACGCGAACGTGCTGGTGCTGGGCGAGAACGGCACGGGCAAGGGTGTCGTCGCGCAGCAGATGCATGCCTTGTCGGCGCGCGCGGCGCAGCCGTTCATCAAGGTCAACATGGGCGGCATCGCCGAGACGGTGTTCGAGTCGGAAATGTTCGGCCACGTGCGCGGTGCCTACACCGACGCCAAGAGCGAGCGCATCGGCCGCTTCGAGCTGGCCGACGGCGGCACCCTGTTCCTGGATGAGGTGGGCAACGTGCCGCCGTCGCAGCAGCCGAAGTTGTTGCGCGTGCTGGAGGATGGCGAGTTCGAGCGGCTTGGTTCCTCGCGCACCCAGCACGCCGACGTGCGGCTGATTTCCGCCACCAATGCCGACCTGGCGCTGGACGTGGCCGAAGGTCGGTTTCGCCGCGACCTGCTGTATCGCCTCAACACGCTGGAAATCGTGCTGCCGCCGTTGCGCGAGCGACTGGAGGACATCCTGCCGCTCGCGCGGGCGAGTCTGGCGCGCAGCGCCCGACGCTACGGTCGCGCCGGCCTGCGCTTGGCGCCGTCGGCCGAGCGGGCGCTGCAGACCTATGCCTGGCCGGGCAATGTGCGCGAGCTGGGGCATCTGATGGAGCGTGCCGCGCTGCTGGCCGAGCACGACGAAATTGTCGCCACGGGACTGGCTTTCGGGGCGAAGGCGCAAGCCGACGACAACTTCGCCCGGATGACCCTGGAGCAGGCGGAAGGCTGGCTGGTGCAGCGCGCGATGGAACGCCACGACGGCAACCTGCAGCATGCGGCCGATGCGCTGGGCGTCACCCGCCAGGCGCTGTACCGGCGCCTGGAAAAGCACGGCTTGCGCGATGCGACCGAAGAAGCCGATGGCGGCGCCTGAGTCGACCACGGCATCGCGCCGCCCGGCGCGGATGCCGGCTTACGAGCGGCGTGTGCTCGGCGGCAGCCTGCTGGTGGCGTCGCCCGGCATGATCGCGCTCCTGGCCGTGGTTTTCCGCGGGCATCCGGACGGGGTCGCCCGCTGGGTGCTGCTGGTCGTGGTGGCGCTCTGCACCTGGTGGCTGGCGCTGTGGCAATACCGACGCCTGATCTATCCGATCCATACCCTGGCCAGCCTGCTCGAGGCGCTGCGCGAGGGCGACTACAGCATGCGCGGCGCACCGCACAGCGTGCTCGGCGACGTGGTCTACGACATCAACAACCTGGCCGACCGGCTGCAGCGCGAGCGGCTGCAGTTCGAGGAATCCTCCTTCCTGCTCGGCAAGACGCTGGCGGCGCTGGACAACGCCGTGCTGGTGTTCGACCAGGACGATCGGCTGCGCCTGCTGAACCCCGCCGCGCAGCGATTGCTGCATGCCGAACAGCACCTGCTGTTTGGTCGCACGGCACAGGACATTGGCGTGCAGGCCTTGCTCGATGCACCGTCCGGTCATTTGCTCAGCCATGTCTTTCCCGGTCGCAGCGGCCGCTTCGAGATTCGCCACGCGCCGTTGCGTCGTGGCGGCAAGGGTGGCCATCTGTTGGTGGTCAACGACGTCGGTCGCGTGCTGCGCGAGGAAGAGCGGCAGGCCTGGCAGCGGCTGCTGCGCGTGCTCGGGCATGAGGTCAACAATTCGCTGGCGCCGATCCAGTCGATGGCAGGCACGCTGGCGTCGCTGCTGCAACGCCAGCCGCTGCCGGATGACTGGCGCGAGGACTTCAACAGCGGCCTGGAAGTCATCGGTCATCGTGCGGGGGCGCTGGCACGTTTCCTTTCAAGCTACGGGCAACTGGCACGATTGCCCGCGCCGCAACGTCGCACGATCGATCTCGGCGAGCTGGTCGGCAAGGTGGCGCGCCTGGACCAACGCGTTGCCGTCGTCGTCGAGGCGAGCGAAAGCCTCAAGGTCGAGGTCGACCCGGATCAGCTCGAACAGGCGCTGATCAATCTGCTGCGCAACGCGATTGAGGCATCGCTGCCGGAAGATGGCAGGGTACGGCTGCACTGGCACGCCGACGATGCGAAGGCGACGATCGAGATCATCGACGACGGCCCCGGCCCGCCGCCGAGCGACAACCTGTTCGTGCCGTTCTTCACCACCAAGCCCGGCGGTTCGGGCATCGGACTGGCGCTCGCCCGGCAGATCGCCGAAGCGCACGGGGGCGGCGTCAGCCTGTCCAGTCGCACGGATGCACCAGGTGCGATTGCGCGACTATGGCTCCCGCGGGACCTGCCTGCCCCTTCGTGACGTTGCGCAACATACCTGGAACTGGCGCTGTATGGCTCGCGCTCCGGTTATCCGCGCGTCCGGGGTCGTGCCTGGCCCCGCGAGCGAGCTATCGGGGGTTACCGTCCGGACCCGCCCTGTCCATCGTCATGTCCCGTTGACCTGGATCACCCTGACTGCCGGTGTCGACCACTGCGGCGCCGGCGGCATGCACCCAGCTTTTTGAATTCGTGGTGATTTTGCCTGGCGACGACGGTGCGCTCGATCACCGGGCTTCGATTTGCATCCTTGTGTCAATTTGTCACGTACCTCCATGCGACCTACGGGAAGTGGGGATGGCGATGCGCAACAGGGGCGGCGCGCCGTGTCGATCTGTACGTAAGGCAGGCGGCGGGAACGGCAGCCGTGTTTCGTGCCATGAGGACAAGCGGGGCGGAGTGCCCCTCAAGAACACGGCGCTGCTCGCGTTGACGCGCGAGCTGTCGGCCGTCCGGGTCACCCAAGCGCGTGAAGGGGTACTACCACCATGAAACTGAAACCACTAGTGATGTTTTTGAGTCTTGTGCCGGCGATCGCGATGGCGTCAAGCCATCGTGAGGCACCGTTCATCAGCACCATGCCGCAGGTCGATGCCAGCGATTTCTACATGTTCATGAGTTACGAACAGGGGCGCGCCGGTTATGTGACGCTGCTGGCCAACTACAACCCGTTGCAGGACGCCTATAGCGGGCCCAACTTCCATGCGTTGAGCGATCGGGCCTACTACGACATTCGCATCGACAATACCGGTGATGCCAGATCAAACCTGACGTTCCGCTTCACGTTCACCAACACCTACAACAAGATTGCCATTCCGACCGGAGCGAGTTCGCCCACGGCGGTGCCGCTGATCAATGTCGGCCCGATCACCGCTGCCGATTCGAGTGCCCTCAACGTCACGCAGACGTACAAGGTGACGCTGACCCGTGATGGCCAGGCACCCGGTCAACCGCTGAGCAATTTCAACGGCGGCTCGACCACCTTCGTCAAGCCCGCAGACAACATCGGCAACAAATCCATCGCCGACTACGCCACCTACGCGGGCAATTACGTGTACAGCGTGAACATTCCCGGTTGTGCGTCGCCGGGCCGGATGTTCGTCGGCCAGCGCAAGGACGGCTTCGTAGCGGACCTGGGGGCGATTTTCGATCTGGTGAATCTCGACCCGCTGGGTGCCAGGGACTCGACCCCCAATGCGCTCACCGACAAAAACGTCGACACGCTGGCGCTCGAAGTGCCGGTGGCCTGCTTGCGCGATAGTGCCGGTGATCCGGTGATCGGCGGCTGGACGACGGCTTTCGTGCAGAACAACTGGGTACTCAGCCAGACTGGAACGCAGTCGGATTACTACGCAGCCAACAACTTCTTCAGCCGCAACTACACGCAGGTGTCGCGGCTGGGTTCGCCGCTGGTCAACGAATTGGTCATTGGCCTGAAGGACAAGGACAAATTCAACGGCAGCATTCCTTCGGACGATGCACAATTTGCGACCTACGTGACCAACCCGACGCTGCCGGTATTGCTGAATGCCCTGTTCAAGACCGCCGTGCCGGACACCCCGCGCAACGATCTCGTCAGCGCTTTCCTTACCGGCATCCCGGGGCTCAACCAGCCAGCGCACGTGGTGCCGTCCGAAGAGTTGCGGCTGAACACCAGCATCGCGCCCACGGCACCGGCATCGCAAAACGATCTGGGCGTACTCGGTGGCGATCTGGCCGGGTTCCCGAACGGTCGGCGTCCGTACGACGATACCGTCGACATCGCGCTGCGGGTCATGGAAGGCGCGGTTTGCAGCACGGCGATCGGTACCTGCGGCAGCGAGACCTCCGACCCGAACAAGGGTGCACCGTTTACCGACGGCGCACGTTCGCCCGGGCCCACGCTCGCGACGGAACACGTCACCGGTGACGAGAATGCCGCGGATACCTATCTGGACGCATTTCCGTATCTCAACACCCCGGTCCCGGGCTCGCTCAATGCATCGCCTCAAGTGAGCAGTACCAGCGTGCGTCACTGACAGCTGCACCATCGCAACTTTCCCTTGCAGGCAAACAGCCTTCGGATATGACGTCATGAATCCAATTCGCGAAGGCTCTTTGGACGAGGCACGGCAAGGCATTCGCCGGGTCGTGCTTCGTCTTTTTCTCTGCTTGCTGCCGCTGCCAGTCACCGTCAGCGCGCAGACGGATCGGGCCATACCCTATATTCCGCGCGACGCCAGCGTCGTACTGCAACACGTGCCGCCGGCGACCGATCCGCGTGTGCGCGCGTTTGACCTGTTGCGCGCCGATTTCGATCGGCACCCCCGGGATTCCATCAAGGCCGTGGCGTTGGCCAAGGCTTACGTGAACTACGGACGCTCCACCGGTGATGCGCGTTTCCTCGGCCGTGCGATGGCGGTCATTGATCCCTTCATGAAGCAACCGGCACCACCGATTCCGGTGCTGCTGATGCATGCGACGATCCAGCAGAGCCGGCACTTCTTCGAGGCATCGCGGCAGGAGTTGGCACACATTCTGAAGCTTGACCCGGACAGTGGCCAGGCTTGGCTGACCCTGGCCACCGTGGCGATGGTGCAGGGTGACGTCGACCTGGCCAACAAGGCCTGCGTCCAGCTCGCCAACAACGCGGGCAATTTCATGGGCATGGTCTGCAGTGCCTCGCTGCGCTCGCTGACCGGTCACGGCAAGCAGGCGTATGTGATGCTGTCGATGGTGGAGGATCCGGGTCCCAAGGCGCCGCCGGCCATCAAGGCGTGGATCGAGGGACTGATGGCCGATATCGCCGTGCGCCTGGGCGAACCCGCCGTCGCCGAAACGCACTTCAAGAAAGCCTTGCAGGAAACACCGGATGACAATTTCCTGCTTGCCGACTACGGCGACTTCCTGCTTGGGCAGAAGCGCCCGCAGGCGGTGGTCGACCTGATTGGCAACAACACTTCCTCCGACACTTCATTCCTGCGGCTGGTCCTGGCCGAGTCGATGCTGGGCTCACCCAGGGCCGCGGCCGACGCCGAGGAAATGAGCCAGCGTTTTCTGGCGATGGATCGACGTGGCAGCCACGTATATCGGCGCGAGCAGGCAGGCTTCGTGTTGCAGATCGGGCACGAGCCGCAGCGCGCGCTTGCGTTGGCCACGCAGAACTGGACAGTGCAGAGAGCGCCCAAGGATGTGCTGGTTTATCTGCAGGCTGCGCTGGCCGCGCATGATCCGGCTGCCGCCAGGCCCGTGCTCGACTTTCTTGCACGGACCCATCTCGACGACGTGCGCATCCAGCCACTGGTTGTGCAGCTGAACGCCGCCACCGCGGACGTCGGTACCCGTGCGACCGCCCCTGCCTCGGAATCCGTCCGATGAGACTGCCACGTTCGCTCGCTGTCGTATTTGCGCTGTTTCTCGGCGTGTTGCCCTTGAGTGTGCTGGCGCACAAGGAGAGTGATGCCTACCTCAGCCTGCACTCGGACAGTGCCGATCATCACCGCCTGAATGGCCAATGGGACATCGCCCTGCGCGATCTGGACTTTGCCATCGGCATCGACGCCAACCACGACGGTGCGATCACCTGGGGTGAAGTGCAGGCGCGTCGCGCCGCGATCGAGCAATATGCACTGGGCCGCCTGACGATCAAGGGTGACGGGCTGACCTGCACGATGCAGCCTACCGGTCAGAAGATCGACGCGCACACGGACGGCGCCTATGACGTGATTTTTTTTGACGCAATCTGCGACAAGAACATCCCCAGCAAGCTGACCATCGTCTACAACCTGATGTACGACCTCGATCCCTACCATCGCGGCATCGTCACGATCCATGCCGATGGCAAGGTCGCCGGCGCCGTGCTGGGGCCTGAACATCCAGTGGCAACGCTGGACATGCGTGACCCGGACCGCTGGGGCGAATTCAAGAGCTTCCTGGTCGACGGTATCTGGCACATCTGGACCGGGCTCGACCACATCCTGTTCCTGCTCTCGCTGCTGCTGCCGGCCGTGCTGATACGGCGGCGCAACGGTCCGCTGCAGCCCGGTTTGCGCGGTACCGCGGCGTTGGCCGATGGCAGCGGCACCTTGATGGCGTTGGTGCCAAGCGGCCCACGCTATCGCTGGGAGCCGGTGGAGAGTTTCTGGCCGGCCTTCCTGGAGGTGATCAAGATCGTTTCGGCTTTCAGCCTGTCGCACTCGATCACCTTGTCGCTGGCGGTACTGGGTATCGTGCACGTGCCCAGTCGTCTGGTTGAGTCGGGCATCGCGCTGTCGGTGATGGTGGCCGCGATGAACAATGTCTATCCGCTGGTGCACAAGCGACTCTGGCTGGTGGCTTTCTCCTTCGGGTTCATCCATGGCCTGGGCTTCGCCAGTGCGCTGTCGGGTCTGGATCTGCCTGCCGGGGCGATGGCCGCGTCGCTGGGTGGCTTCAGCTGTGGTGTCGAGATTGGCCAGGAGGCGATCGTGCTGGCGTTGCTGCCGTTGATCTTCCTGGCGCGCCGAACCGTTTTCTATCAACGCACCGTGTTGCGCTGGGGATCGCTGCTGATCGTGTTCGTCGCAGGTGGCTGGTTCGTGCAGCGAGCCTTCAACGTGCTCATCCCGGGCTTCAGCAAGCTCCTGCCGAGCTGATCCGTCAGCTCGTCGGGAGCGTGAGCTGCGCTTGCAGCGCGGCGACGCGTTGGTCGCGGGGCAGCTGCTTCCAGGCGAGCTCCAGTCGCAGTGCCGTGCCATGATCGGCGACCCAGACAAAGCCCAGCAGCCGTCGTGGTGGATTGGAACGGGTGAAGCGCGCGCCCTTGCCGGCCAGATGTTTAGCGTAGCGCTGGTTGGGGTCGCGCGCGATGCCGGTATAAACGCGGCCATCGAGACATTCGATCAGGTAGACGGCCCAAGGCCTGGCATCGGGCGCATCAATCATGCGCTCAGGCCCATTCGGTCAAGCCTTCGGCCTCGCACGCATGCTTCCATGACGGACGTGATTTGAGGCGCGTGGCCAACGCGGCAAGATGGGGCCACGTCGTCGCCGGCCGCGGCATGTTGCGCGACCAGCGCATCAGCATCAGGACGTACAGGTCGACCACGCTGAACGCATCGTCCAACATGTACGGGCCATGCGTGGCGAGGTGCGTATTGATGCGTGACCAGCAGGCCTCGATGCCGATGCGCGCCGCTTCCTTGATGCTGTCGGCGGCAATCGGCAGGTGATCGCCCGGATAGAACCACGCGCGGAAGCGCGGCTGCAGTGAATTGGCCAGGTACAGCATCCATTGCAGGTAGTCGGCACGTTGCGCGCTGCCGGACGGCGGAGCGAGCGCTGCGCCGGGATGCCGCTCGGCGAGCAGCATGGCCAGCGCGGCGGCTTCGCCGTGCGGCACGCCATCGACCAACAGGGTCGGCACCACGCCGTTCGGGTTCAGTGCCAGGTAGGCCGCGCTGCGCTGCTGGCCCGCGTCGAGGTCGACGCATTCCAGCACATGCGGTGCCCCAATCTCGAGCAGGGCAAGGTGCACCAGCATGCTGGCCGAGCCGGGGCTGTAGTAGAGCGTGTACATGGCGATTTCCGCGCGGGGTGGTGGGCGCGATGATACGCCGTCGGTCCGCGGGCGCGTCGTGCTTCAGCCGTCCAGTTCGCTCCAGCGGGCGTAGGCGGCGTCCAGCTCGGACTGCAGTTTGGCCACGGCGTCGCTGGCCCGGGTGATCGTCGCGCTGTCCTGCTTGAAGAACGCGGGGTCGTTCATCGCTTCGCCCTTCGCGGCGATCTCGTTCTCCAGCTGTTCGATGCGTTTCGGCAACTGCTCCAGTTCGTGCTGTTCCTTGAAGCTGCGCTTTTGCTTCGGTATGGCTGGCGTCGCGGGCACCGGCGCAGCCGCAGCCGCAGCCTGTTTGCCGGTCATCGCCGGTGCGCGCGCGGGGCGCCGCTGGCGCAGCCAGTCGCTGTAGCCGCCCACGTATTCGCCGATCCGGCCTTCGCCTTCCAGCACCAGCGTGCTGGACACCACGTTGTCGAGGAAGGCGCGGTCATGCGAGACCAGCAGCAGGGTGCCCTGGTAGTCGGTCAGCAGTTCTTCCAGCAGTTCCAGCGTCTCGACGTCGAGGTCGTTGGTCGGCTCGTCCATGACCAACAAATTCGACGGCTGCGCGAACAGCTTGGCCAGCAGCAGGCGGTTGCGCTCGCCGCCGGAGAGGCGGGTGATCGGCGCGCGCGCGCGGTCGGGGGAGAACAGGAAATCCTGCAGGTAGCCGATGATGTGCTTGCGCTGGCCGTTGAGCTCGATGAACTCGCGGCCTTCGGCCACGTTGTCCAGCGCATTGAGCGAATCGTTGAGCTGCAGCCGGTGCTGGTCGAAGTAGGCGATCTGGATGCCGGTGCCCAGTTCGGCGGTGCCGCCCAGCGGGGTCAGTTCGCCCAGCATGATCTTCAGCAGGGTGCTCTTGCCGGCGCCGTTCGGGCCGATGATGCCGATGCGGTCGCCACGCAGGATGGTGGTCGAGAGGTCGTCGATGAGCACGCGGCCGTCGTAGGCCTGGTGCACGTGCTTGAGGTCGATCACCTTCTTGCCCGAGGCCTGCGCGTTGGCCGCGTTCATCTTGACGTTGCCGCTCAGGTTGCGCCGCTCGGCGCGCTCCACGCGCAGCGCCTTCAGCGCGCGCACGCGGCCTTCGTTGCGCGTGCGCCGTGCCTTGATGCCCTGGCGGATCCACACTTCCTCCTGCGCCAGTTTCTTGTCGAACAGCGCGTTGGCCTGCGCCTCGGCGTGCAGGCGCTCCTCGCGCCGGCGCAGGTAGTTGTCGTAGTCGCCGGGCCAGTCGGTGAGCGCGCCGCGATCGATCTCGACGATGCGGGTGGCCAGCGCGCGCAGGAAGCTGCGGTCATGGGTGACGAACAGGATGCTGCCGGCGAACTGCTTGAGGAAGCTTTCCAGCCAGCCGATCGCCTCGATATCCAGATGGTTGGTCGGCTCGTCCAGCAGCAGCACGTCGGGCTTGCGCACCAGCGCCTGGGCCAGCAGCACGCGGCGCTTCATGCCGCCGGACAGTGCGGAAAAATCGGTGTCGCCGGGCAGTTCCAGCTGGGTCAACACGTCGCTGACGCGGCGGTCCAGATCCCAGCCGTGCTGCGCCTCGATCTGGTGCTGCACGTCGCCGAGCGCATCGAAGTCGCCTTCTGCAATCAGATGGTGGTAACGCGCCAGCAGGTGGCCGAGATCGCCAAGCCCTTCGGCGACCACGTCGAACACGCTGCCGGCGGTGCCGTGCGGCACCTCCTGCGCCATCCGCGCGACGACGATGCCGTTCTGCACGCGAACCTCGCCATCGTCGGCATGCAGCTCGCCAGCGATAAGCTTCATCAGGGTGGATTTGCCTTCGCCATTGCGACCGACGATGCAGACGCGCTCGTTCGCCTCGACCGACAGGTCGACATGTTCGAGCAGGAGGGGGCCGCCGATGCTGAAGTCGACGTGTTGCAATTGGATAAGAGACATCCGCCCATTCTAGCGGCTGGCATCCTCCGGCAAGTCGTGCCGGCGAGCGCTCCTGCCGCGGCAATCTCCATGCGGGGAATGGATCTTCGCGTGTCCCGGGGGCGCGGCCCGCTCCGGAAGGTGCGCACCCGAGCGTGCGCGCGACGGCAACGTCGAGGCGCCAGCGCATCTCGACAGACTCGCCAGACTCGTCGTTTAACGTTTGGAAAACATATGGTTGGCCGACGAATTTCGTGCGTTGTCTATGGAAATTGCGCTCGCCATGCACTATGGTCGGCGCCACGCGCACTGGCGTCGCGATCAAACATGGTGAGGAGCAGGGGTTGGCAATCAAGTCCATCAAGCCAGCGCAGTGGCGACGGCAGTTTCGATGTGTGTTGCTGGCCGCACTCGCATGCTGCCTTGGCAGCCTTGCCGGCGTGGTTCATGCGGGCTATGCCGCCATCGTCGTCGACCCGGCCACCGGCCAGGTGCTGGATGCAGTCAATCCCGATGAGCAGAACTACCCGGCCTCGCTGGCCAAGATGATGACGCTCTACCTCACCTTGCAGGCGCTGCACGACGGCAAGCTGAAACTCGATCAGAAGTTGCCGGTCACGGCGTGGGCGGCGGCGAAGGCGCCGACCAAGCTGGGCCTGCGTCGCGGCCAGACCATCAGCGTGAAGGATTGCATCCTCGGCATGGTGACCAAGTCGGCCAACGATGCCGCAACGGTGGTGGCGGAAGGACTGGGCGGCACCGAACGGCATTTCGCCGACCTGATGAACGCCCAGGCCGTGCAATTGGGCATGCAGCACACGCATTTCGACAACGCCTCCGGCCTGCCGGACCCGGACAACACGACGACAGCGCGCGACATGGCGACGCTGGCGGTGGCGCTCTATCGCGACTTCCCGAACGACACGCACTACTTTGCGACCAAGGAGTTCGTTTTCCGCGGGCGGCTGGTGCGCGGCCACAATCACCTGATGGATCATTTTCCGGGCATGGACGGCCTCAAGACGGGTTTCACCGACGCATCCGGTTTCAACCTCGCCTCGACCGCGGTGCGCGACGGCCATCGCCTGTTCGGCGTGGTCATGGGCGGCCGAACCGCCGCGGCGCGCGACAAGGTGATGGCACGCCTGCTGGACGACGGCTTCGATCATCGCCCGACACCGGCGATCGTGGTGGCCAGTGCCGCGGATCCCCATTCCAGCATGGCCCGTCAGGTACTGGCGGCGCTTTCCCCGATCAGCAGTGCCGAGGCAGGGTCCGTGCCGGTGCCCGCACACCACCGTCGCCATCTGCGCGGGCACCACGTGGCGATTGCCGGCGCCACCTGCACGCATCGTCGCGGTGCCAGTTGCCTCCGTCGCCGCCACACGCCGCACCGACATGTGGCCACACAGCTCGCCCACCACAAGAGCAACCACAAGTCTCATGTGCTGATGGCGGCGCGGCATCAGGCTCCGGACAACAAGGCACCCTGAGCGCATCGCGGCAAGCCTCGTAGAAACAGGCCGCGCGGCTCGGCGAAGCAGTTCGCCGCCGCAGCGTCCCCGATCTTGCGGCTCATTGCCGACCCCGTGCCGGGTGAAGCGGAATGACCTTCGCCGAGGGCCGCAAGCGGGCGCGCAACAGGTCGGTGGCGGTATCGCGCTTCGGGAAAGCGATTGGACTGAAATGGAAACGGGCCGCACAAGGCGGCCCGTTCGTTTTCCGCATGCGATGCGGACTTACTTCAGCTTCGCATCCTTGCGCAGCGCCTCGGCGCGGTCGGTCTGTTCCCACGAGAACGTGGTGTAGCTCTTGCCGTCGGCGCCCTTCACCTTCTCCGGCGTGCGGCCGAAGTGGCCGTAGCTCGCGGTCTGCTGGTACATCGGGTGGATCAGGTCGAGCATCTGCAGGATGCCGTACGGGCGCAGGTCGAAGTGCTTGCGGATCAGCTTCTCGATCTTCTCGTCGCTGATCTTGCCGGTGCCGAAGGTGGTGACCGAGATCGAAGTGGGATGGGCCACGCCGATCGCGTAGCTGACCTGCACTTCACAGCGGTCGGCGATGCCCGCGGCCACGATGTTCTTGGCCACGTAGCGCGCGGCGTAGGCGGCCGAACGGTCGACCTTGGACGGATCCTTGCCGGAAAACGCGCCGCCGCCATGGCGGGCCCAGCCGCCGTAGGTGTCCACGATGATCTTGCGGCCGGTCAGGCCGCAGTCGCCCACCGGGCCGCCGATGACGAACTTGCCGGTCGGGTTGATGTGGAACTTGGTGCCCTTGTGCAGCCACTTGGCCGGCAGCACGGGCTTGAGGATCAGCTCGCGCACGCCTTCGATCAGATCCTTCTGCTTCACGCCAGGATCGTGCTGGGTCGACAGCACCACGGCGTCGATCGCGGTGGCGACGCCGTTCTCGTAGCGCAAGGTGACCTGGCTCTTCGCGTCCGGGCGCAGCCACGGCAGCGGCGAGTTCTTCTTCTTGCGCACCTTGGCCTGCTGCTCGACCAGCCGGTGCGAGTAGTAGATCGCCGCGGGCATCATGTCCTTCGTCTCGTTCGTCGCGTAGCCGAACATCAGGCCCTGGTCGCCCGCGCCCTGGTCTTCCGGGTTCTTGCGGTCCACGCCCTGGTTGATGTCCGGCGACTGCTTGCCGATCAGGTTCAGCACACCGCAGGTCTCGCCGTCGAAACCGACTTCGCTGGAGTCGTAGCCGATATCGATGATCACCTTCCGGGTCAATGCCTCCAGGTCGATCCACGCACTGGTGGTGACCTCGCCGGCGACGATCGCCACGCCGGTCTTGACCATGGTTTCGCAGGCCACGCGGGCACGCGTATCCTGCGCGATGATCGCGTCGAGCACGGCATCGGAGATCTGGTCGGCGACCTTGTCCGGATGGCCTTCGGAGACCGATTCGGAGGTGAACAGGTAGTTGGACATCGCGGTGTATATCCTTTCGTGCGGATAGAAAGATGAAAGCAGTCGGGCATGATACATCCCCGCCCCGGATTTTGCAGCCCGCAAGGATTCTGGGGGCCACGGGGTTAGGCGGATGTTCAGCCGTTTGGACGGCTGTTCACTGCATGCAGCGATCTCCTGCGGCCGGTTCCATTCAGGCTGCCAGCCGTTCGCCAGCCGCGAGTGCGGCGAAATAATCCCGGGTCAGCCGCAGTTGTTCGCTGGCCGTCTCGGCGCGGTTGACGACATGCCGGAACGCCGCATTCTCCGGCCGGTCCTTTGCGTACCAGCCGAGGTGCTTGCGCGCGATGCGCACCCCGGCCTGCTCGCCGTAGAACGCATGGAGCTGTTCGAGGTGGCTGAGCAGGATCGCGGCGACTTCGGTCGGCCCCGGTTCGGCCAGCAGCTCGCCGGTGGCCAGGTAATGCGCGATCTCGCGGAAGATCCACGGCCGCCCCTGCGCGCCGCGGCCAATCATCAATGCATCGGCGCCGGTAATGTCGAGCACGTGCCGCGCCTGCTGCGGCGTATTGACGTCGCCATTGGCCAGCACCGGAATGCGCACGGCGGCCTTCACCGCGGCGATGGTGGCGTATTCCGCGTTGCCTTCGTACTTGTCGGAGCGAGTGCGGCCGTGCACCGCCAGCGCGGCGATGCCGTTGTCCTCGGCGATGCGCGCGATGGTCAGCGCATTGCGGTTGTCGCGGTTCCAGCCGGTGCGGATCTTCAGCGTCACCGGCACCTCGACCGCCTCGACCACCGCCCTGACGATGCGCGCCACCAGCGGCTCGTCCTGCAGCAGCGCCGAGCCCGACCACACGTTGCACACCTTCTTCGCCGGGCAGCCCATGTTGATGTCGATCAGCTGTGCGCCGTTGGCCACGTTGAAGCGCGCCGCCTCGGCCAGCATCGCCGGATCGTAGCCGGCGATCTGCACGCTGACCGGCTCGGGTTCGCCGACGTGATCCATTCGCTGCAGCGACTTGCGCGTATGCCACAGGCGCGGATCGGCATTGGTCATCTCCGACACGGCCAGGCCCGCGCCCAGTCGCTTGCACAGCAGCCGGAACGGCTTGTCGGTGACACCCGCCATCGGGGCGAGCACCACGGGCGGGTCGATGAGGTAGGGGCCGATGCGCATCCGCGCATTGTAGCCGGCCGGGCCGCGGCGGGCCCGACGGCGTCAATGTGTCGGCAGAACCTGCAGTACGTGCGGCTTGTGCTTGTGCTTGAAGAGCGGCACGAACAGCAGCGCCATGATCAGCGAGTAAGCGGCGAAGGCCAGCCAGATGCCGTGCCAGTCCTTGCAGATGGCGACGGCGTCGTTGCAGGTCTGGTCGGTGAAGAAGTGATCGATCGCGAAGCCGGCGATCAGGCTGCCGAGCACGGCACCGACGCCGTTGGTCATCAGCATGAACAGGCCCTGCGCGCTGGCCCGGATCTTCGGGTCGGCCTGGCCCTCCACGAACAAGGAGCCGGAGATATTGAAGAAGTCGAACGCCATGCCGTAGATGATGCACGACAGCACGATCATCCACAGGCCGCCGGCCGGGTTGCCGAAGCCGAACAGGGCGAAGCGCAGCACCCAGGCCAGCATGCTCATCGTCATCACCGCCTTGATCCCGAAGCGCTTCAGGAAGAACGGGATGGTCAGGATGAAGGCGGTCTCGGAGAACTGCGAAATCGAAATGATGATGGCCGAGTAGCGGACCGTCAGCAGATCCTTGTAGGCCGGGATCTTGGCGAAGTCCCTGAGGAAGGTGTCGCCATAGGCGTTGGTCAACTGCAGCGCGGCACCGAGCAGCATGGCGAAGATGAAGAACACCGCCATGTTGCGATCCTTGAACAACACGAACGAAGTCAGCCCCAGCCGATCGGCCACGTCGCGGCTGTGCGCGGCATCCAGCTGCGGCGGGCACTTGGGCAGGGTGAACGCATACAAGCCCAGCAGCAGCGACGCGCCGGCGGCGATGCGGAACTGCGTGGCCGACGCCTCGAAGCCGAGCAGGCTCACCGTCCAGGTGGCGGCGATGAAGCCGATCGTGCCCCACACGCGGATCGGCGGATACACGGCGACCACGTCAAGGCCTTCGCGCTTGAGCGCGTTGTAG
>Ga0134128_10002124_pt1 | contig 24768 bp, 18 predicted proteins | sample KB31754_FD_96462 | JGI IMG/M metagenome (GOLD analysis project Ga0134128, IMG submission 96462) | Terrestrial soil microbial communities with excess Nitrogen fertilizer from Kellogg Biological Station, Michigan, USA - KB3-175-4 | ecosystem: Environmental > Terrestrial > Soil > Unclassified ...
ACCCGCCGCCGCGCCCCCCGCCGCCAAAGCCGCCGCCGCCGCGTCCGGCAAAACCGCCGCCCCCACCTGGTCCGCCGCCGCCGCCGGTGAAGACGTCCGAGCCAGGAGCGCCGAGGCCGCCCGCCGGGCCCAGACCGAGCTGCGCCAACTGGGCCTGCAGGTCGCCTTGACCGAGGGCGCGGTTGTCATTGTTGAAACTGCCGTTGACGGCCACCGATTCGGTCGCGGTATCAGTATTCATACCCGCGATGCCACCCGATTCCGGTGCGGTGTCAGCCGTGTCGGCGGATCCGAAATCCGCGCCGGCAACCGCCGCATCGGCATTGAGCTCAGTGGTTTGGTAGCCGTTGTTAGCAGCGCCGGCCCGGCCCGCGCCACGGCGCCCTGTTTGCGGAGTCGTCGCAGCGGCGCGGCGCTGCGGGTTGGAGTCGGCAAAGCCCAGCTCGATCACCAGTGGGGCAATTGCAGGTCCCGTGGATGACACCACAACGCTACGCTGCACTGATGTGAAACCGGCCATATCGGCGGAAAGAGCGTAGGTGCCGGGGTGGAGTACTGAAATGACGAACTTGCCTTGATCGTCGGAGGAGGTCACGTACTTCTGCCCGGTGGCGGCACTGGCCAGCGTGATAGCTACGCCCGGTAGCGGAACCGCACCCATCCGCACAGTTCCGCTGATCGACGTCCCACTGCCTTGCGCGCCGGCAACCAGCGGCACCAGCGATGCAACGACGAGTACGGCGAGGACTGCGAGGCGGCGCATAAAATACTAGTAGAGTTGGATACGTTCCCGGCGCGTGGTGGTTACCAAATGGCTAAGCCTTCGCCGCGATCACCGCAAAACAACCGGCGCGCCAAGCCACTTCCGGTGCAAGACCGGCTCCCGCAAGCAACTTCATTTCGGTGCTCAGCGGGAGATAGAAATCTTCCCGCCGCCAGCGCCGAAACCACCGCGCCGTTTCAACCGCGCTGAAACTCAAGCGCATGTGGGCTCGCCAGGCGGCGAACTGCGCTCGCGCCAACGCCGGCTCTTCGGCCGGGCAGCAATCGGCGATGACCAGCCTTCCGCCGGCGGCGAGCGCGGCGCGGCAGCGCCGGTAAAGAGCCAGCTTGGCGCGCGGCGTCGGCACGTGATGCAGCGCCAGGGAGGCGACGATTGAGGTGGCGCGGGGCAGTGCCCTGCGGGTAAAGTCGCCGGTTACGAGATCCGGCGCGCGCCCCAGACGGCGCCGCGCCAGGCGCAGCATGGCTGCGTCGGCGTCTATTCCGAATATCGCGCGCCCGCGAGCTCGGCAGCGTTCTGAAAGCGCACCGGTGCCAATACCGAGATCTACCAAACGCCCAGGCCTGGAGCCGGCCGCCGCCGCCGCGGCATTCAGCATCAACTCATAATTGGGAATGAATTGACGAATCAACCGGTCGTAATCTGCGAGCTCGATACCTAAATGCGCGGCAACGCCCATCGAATAATGATAAGCCGCCGCCCTTTGCGTGTTCCTAGCCTCGATTTATTCAAACATAATCCCGGTTCCTTTTCCAGCCACGGATGGAACCGTAACTGACCGGCTTGATTCCCAATCGCCAGCGGCTCCCATCGCGTTAATGTTATGCTGCCGCCGTATGCGCCCCGTGCTCACCCTCCTAACTGCCGCCGTACTGACTATCGGTCTGACGTCAAATTCACAGCGCCCCGCGCCCGAGGCCGCCGTGCGCAGCGTGCTCGCGGCGCAGACCGCCGCCTGGAACCGGGGCGACATCTCCGGCTTCATGGATGGCTACTGGAAGTCGCCCCAGACCCAGTTCATTGGCTCCAGCGGCGTTACCCTCGGTTGGACGACTGTCCGTGACCGCTACTTGAAAAATTACCCCGACGCCGCCGCCCGCGGGCAGCTCACCTTCACCGGCCTTACCGTGACCGTGCTCTCACCTGATGTCGTCTACGTGCTGGGACATTTTCAACTGCAGCGGGCCCACGATCAGCCGCATGGCGTCTTCACCTTGCTTTTCCGCCGCTTTCCGCAAGGCTGGAAAATAATTTCCGACCACACGACGGCGACACAATGAGCGAACCTGTCGTCAACGGCATCGTGGCCATGATACGGGTGGCCGACGTCATGGCATCGGCGGCTTTCTACCGCCATCTTGGCTTCGACATCGGCAACGCGGAGCCGCGCGAGTGTCCTCCGTATCACTGGGCCTGGCTCTACCAACCGCATGCGCCGAACTGGAAATCCAGCGCCAATTTGATGCTGGTTTCAGGCGACGTACCCGGTACGGTTGCGAGTCGGGCGCGCACCGTGCTTTTCTATCTCTACGTGCGCGACATGCAATCGTTGCGCGAAGAGTTGTTGGCCGGCGGATTCAAGCCAGGCGAGATCGCCCATCCCGAGTACCTGCCCGCGGGCGAATTCCAAATTGAGGACCCGGATGGCTACACGCTCATGATTGCGCAATCCTCGCACGACACCCCGTGAGGGTATGCTGGTGAAATGCGGAAGACTCTCCTTTGCATTTCGATAACGCTTGCCATGGCGGCGGTGGCGTGGGGACAGCAGGAGGCGGTGATCACCGTTCTGGGCGATCACGGCGCCCCGGTCACCGGCATCACGGCGGCACAAATAAGTGTCGAACAGGGCGGCCACCCCGCGGCGGTCAGCGCGGTAACCCCGCTCCAAGACCAGGCCGGAAGAATCGAAATGTATCTGGCGGTGGATGACGACGCAGTCGGCCTCACGCCCCGCATCCCCGAGCTGCAGGCGTTCCTCAACTCCCAACCCTCCGATGTCGCCACTGGAGTCGTGTACCTGCGCCAGTCGACGGCACTGGTAGCGCAGCCGCTGACCATTCACCACGACGCAGCCGCGGCGGCGCTACGGCCGCCGCTCGCGACCCAGGGAATTTCGCCCAGCCCATTCGAATCGCTCACCGCGTTACTGGCCGCATGGCCGCGGCGGCCCAACCGCCGGCGCGTGCTCGTGGTACTCAGCAACGGCGTGCAGTCCGTTGGCGTGGACGATGCCGAGAACAAGCAGTTTCGCGACGCCCTCGACGCATTCGCCGGCGCCGGCGTTCTCACCTACGCGATTTTGGTGCCGGGCAACGAAAGCATCGGCGCGGGCAGCACCGATCACGATGGCGCCGCCAACGGGTTGGCCGCCCCTGGGCTGGTCCAAAGCAATGGCTTCGCCAACCTGACGTCTTTGGCCGAGGAAACCGGCGGCGAGGCCTATTCTCAAGGTACGAACGTGCCCAACCGGCTGCAGCCGTTTCTCGACCAGATCACCGCCTGCCTGCACTCGCAGTACCGGGTGCAGTTCACCCCGCAGCCCGGCGCGGGTCCCAAAACCTCACTCAAGGTTAAAGTCAAAGGCTCCCACCTCCGCGTGCTCGCACCCCATCACTAGAAGTGGTCTCATAACGATCTCCCCGAGCCACGCGAGTTCGGTTTCAATTTGCGCAATCACCAGGCGCAGCATCCATACCGCTTCGTGGTCTTCCTTCTTGACTTCCTCCCGGACCCCGGCAAGCGTGACCTGTTCGCGGGCAAGTTCGCGTTGCAAGAAGCTGCGCCGGCGTTCGATCTGCTGGCGGCGCACGCCCGGGCGCGCCTGCCAGGCCAGCGCCATCCACGTGAGAAAGGCGGGGCGATCACGCTGCTCGGCCCACTCCGGGCGCTCCAACGCATCGGCGAGAGCGGCGCGCCCGGCCGCCGTCGTGGCGAAAACACGCCGCTCGGGACCGGCGGCCGCGGCCTTCGCTCCCCGCGGTGCGGCAACCCGCAGGAGGCCACCGGCGGCAAGCTTCTGCAACGAATAGTAAATTTGCGGCCGCGAAATGCCCGCCCAATCCCGCGCCTGCCGCCGCTCCAGTTCTTGATTCACCTCGTAACCGTGGCGCGGACGCTCCGCCAACAGGCTGAGCAGCACCAGGTCCGGAACCGTGGGATGGAGAGTCGGCCTTGACATTTTCATTTCTCTAGTCTAATTTAGACTACGTGGATTTGGCAAAGGAGTTTTCGATGATCAAAAAGATGACCGCCGTTCTTTTCACCCGTGATGTCAACGCCTGCGCAAAGTTTTGGACCGACCGCCTGGGCGCAACTCTTACCGCCGAGGTCCCCGGACCCGACGGACCGTTCTTCGCCATGCTGCAGTGCGGACCGGTCGAGGTCATGTATCAATCGCTCACCTCGATGGCCAATGAACCCGAGAAGATGCGCGCCGCCGCCGGCCAGGGCCCAACCTATCTATTTGTCGAGGTGGCAGACCTCGCGCAATTGCTTCAGGCCACGCAGGACCTGCCCCGCGCCAAGGATGTCCATGACACCTTCTACGGCTCGCGCGAATTCAGCGTCACCGACCCGGCCGGCCATTTCATCACCTTCGCCCAAATGGCGGTAGCCCCGGCCAGCGCCACCCCGTGACCCGCGCCTAATTCAGAACCGGCCTGTTCATCCCGTTTATTGCTCAGTTGCCGGCGCGAGGGCGTGAGCGCTTCGCCGCAACGCCCGTACTCCGAATGACGCGCGCCGGATTTCCGCCCACCATGCTGTTCGAAGGAACATCCTTGGTGACCACCGCTCCCGCTGCAACCACCGCATTCTCGCCCACCGTTACGCCGCCAAGAATGATCGCGCCGACTGCGATCCATGCATTTCTCTGAATGACGATTGGTTTGGCGACAACGACGCCGTGCCGTTGCGATGGTGCAATCGGATGGCCCGAGGTGATAATGCTGACATTGGGCCCGATCAGCACGTCATCGCCGATATCGACGCCGCCAAGATCGTAAATGGTGCAATTCTGGTTGATGACAACGTTCCGTCCCACCCGCAGGTTTTCGCCGCCGGTCGCATAAAAGGGCGGCATCAACGTAAAATCCTCGCCGACCTCATGGCCGATGAGGTCGCTGAACAGGACGCGGATTTCATGCGCCTGCTCGAAGCTCAACTAGTTGAGCCTCGCCGTAATCGCCATCGCCCGCTTCACGCTCGCCACCATGGCGGCCGATGCGGGTGTTTTCCGGCGAACGATTTTGGTCGCCTCGTGATCCATCTTCAGAGTATGCCTCAGGGTGATGACGCGCACCGATCAGGTATAGTGGTGCATTCTCTGGAGGCGATGATATGAGACGTTCGGCACGATTAGGGATTGTTGTGATGGCGGCGCTCGCACTGGCGTCGATGGCCGCGGCACAAGTCAGCCCCGGGTTATATTCCGGCCTGCGATGGCGCAACATCGGCCCCTACCACGGCGGCCGGGTCGCCGGCATTAGCGGCGCCATCGGCCAGCCGGGCACGTTCTACGCCGGTCTGCCCCAGGGTGGCATCTGGAAAACCACCAGCGCCGGCACCACCTGGTTCCCCGTCTTCGATCAACATCAGGAAGTCGACAGCATCGGCTCGATCGCCGTCGCGCCCTCAAATCCCAACATCATTTACGCAGGCAGCGGCGACGCGGTCGAACACGAGCCCCGAACCGGCGAAGCCGGCGACGGCATGTACAAATCCACCGACGGCGGCAAGACCTGGACCCACATCGGCCTCGAGGGAACCGACAAAATACCGAGCATCCTGATCGACCCCAAAAATCCCGACGTCGTGCTCGTCGCCACCATGAGCGGCCTGCATGGCAGCCAGCGCGGCGTTTTCCGCACCGAGGATGGCGGCGCAACCTGGAGCAACGTGCTGAATGCCGGCGCCACCACCGGCGCGCGCAACCTCGCCTCGCCGTTCGATATGCCTGGCGTCGTCTTCGCCACCACCATTGCCGACGGCGAGGAGTCGCTCCCGCCCGGCCGCGGCGGCCGCGGAGGCGCCGGTCCCGGCCCCACCCGCACCAAGCTCTACCGCTCGCTCGACGAAGGCAAGACCTGGACCGAAATCGCCAACGATCCGGAAACCAGCGGCCGCTCTTCGGTCGCCGTCGCGATGGGGACGCATGGCCAACGCGTGTACATCATCGGCGGCGCCGGCCTCTACCGCTCCGACGATCAGGGTGGGACCTGGCGGCGCATGGCCGCCGGCGACAACCGCATCTCCGGTAACCAATACATTTGCGGCGTCTGGGTCGACCCCAAAAATCCCGACGTGGTCTACACCATGAGCACGGCGGCATACAAATCCACCGACGGTGGCGAAACCTTCGCCGCCTTCAAGGGCGCGCCCGGCGGCGAGGACATGCACGAAGCCTGGATTGATCCCACCGACGGCCGCCGCATCGCCTTCGGCAACGACCAAGGCGCGGCCGTAACGCTGGACGGCGGCGAAAATTGGAGCAGTTACTACAACATTCCGGTGGCGCAGGTCTACCACATGTCCACCGACGACCGCTATCCCTACTGGGTTCTCGCCTCGCAGCAGGACACCGGCGGCATCATGACCCGCTCCCGCGGCGACGTTGGCGACATTTCCGAGGTGGACTGGCAACCGCTGCCCTCCTCCGAGCGCGGCACCGTCACCGCCGATCCGATTGATCCTGAGATCGTCTATGGCGTCGGCTACGGCGCCGCCGGCGGCGGCAGCGGCATGGTCAAGATCAACCTCCGCACCGGGCAGTGGGAAAACGCCGCTCCCAATTACGGCGCCAACGCCGCAAAGTATCGCAATGGCGATGCCAGTTGGCGGCGTCCCGATCCCTTTGACCCGCACACCATTTATATAGACATGCAGTGCCTCATGGCCTCGCATGATCAGGGGCATTCCTGGAAGCCGATCAGCCCCGATCTCACCACCGCTAAAGGCGAACCGGAGGTGGCCTGTGGCGCGGCGACGCGCGAGACCGCATCGGCGCCGGCTGGCGGCTTCGGCCGCGGCGGCGGCCCCTCGCTCAACGATTTCGCCGTCTCGACGGTGCGGAAAGGCGCGTTCTGGACCATCAGCAGCACCGGCCAAATCTACAACAGTTTCGACGGCGGCCTGCATTGGACGAATATCAGCAATATCCCGAACCCCAGCGTGACCCTCGTCAACATCGAAGCCGGCCACTCCGATGTCAACACCGCCTACATCTCCGGCCAGGTCACCGCCCCCCGCGACCCAAGCGGCCCCGTTGCCAACGTGCCGCTCATCTGGCGCACCCACGACGGCGGCAAGACCTGGACCGCGATCGTCAACGGACTTCCACGCGGCGAGACCAGCGGAAGCTGGGTCAACATCGTCCGCGAAGACCCGCATCAAAAAGGCTTGCTCTACTGCGGAACCGAAACCACCGTCTACGTATCCTTCGACGACGGTGATCATTGGCAGTCGCTGCGCCAAAATCTACCCACCACCTCGATCCGCGACATGGTGTTCCACACCCACGATCACATGAATGATCTAGTGATCGGCACTTTCGGCCGCGGCTTCTGGGTACTCGACGACGTCTCCCCGCTTCGCGAAGTGGGCGCCAAGGCCGCAGCCATCGCCGCCGCTCCCGCGTACTTCTTTCAGCCCGGCGACGCGATTCGCGCCCGCGTCAGCGATAACTGGGATCAGCCCATGAACCGGGAACTGCCGCACGCCGATAACCCTCCCTACGGCGCCATCTTTTACTACCATCTCAGCCAGCCGCCCAGCGGCCCCATCAAGCTGCAAATCTTCGACGCCCTGGGCCAACCGGTCCGCACCATTTCGGGCGAGCCGCCCGCGCTGCCCACCGTGTGGCCCTATCCAAGCTACTGGGTGGCCACGCCCGCCGATATCGCGCTGTCGGTCGCAGTCGGCACCGACCGCTTCAACTGGGATCTCCGCTACGACGACCCGCCCGCATTCAACCTCGACGTCGAAAATCAAATGAACGTTGAGCCCGGCGATTTTGTCACGCCCGGGCCGCATGGCCCCCAGGTGATCCCTGGCGTATACACGATGAAACTAACTGTTGACGGAGCCACCTATACCCGCACCGTAACGGTTCGCAACGACCCTCGCGTCGGCCAGTCCGCCCAGGTAATGGCCGCGTTGCGCGAGAAGAACCGGCTCAACATGTTGGCCTATCACGCCGCCCAGGCCAGCTTCGCCGGCAATGGCGAAGTCGCAGCGGTGCGCGCGCAAGTGGCGAACCTCCGGCGCGCTCAGTTGCCCGCCGATGTCGCATCGGCAGCCGGCGCGCTCGAAACCAAACTCTCCACATTCGGAGGCGTGGCGCCCACCCGCGGCGCCGGTGGTCGTGGCGGCCGCGGTGGCCCATCCGCCCGTGGTGGCGTGACGGCGTTCAACACCCTGAACGGTTCCTTTGACGGCATGGTCAGCACCCAGCAGGTTGGCCTCGACGAAGCTCCCACGCCGTCGCAGATCGCCACCTGGGAAGAAGACTGTTCCACCTTCAACGCCACCGTCGCCGCCTGGAAGACGATGCAATCGTCGAACCTGGCGCAGTTCAACGCTCTGCTGACGAAATATAGCCTTCAGCCGCTGCACCTTTCGTCAACTACTCTCGCTCCGGCCGCCTGCCATTTCACTGCGCCGGCGGCAGTTCCCGCGAAACATTAGGCCCCCATTATTTGAATCGCGTCTGAATTTCCCAACGTCGTATAGGTATGACTTTCCCCGCTGCTTCGCGTCTGCGTTTCGGCTTGCCCCTACTGGTCTCGCTGGCACTACTGCCGGCAGCTTCCCTTCCCCTCGCCGCCCAAACCAAATTGCCCGGCGTGCCGAATTTCCGCCAAGTCAATGAAATGGTTTATCGCGGTGGACAGCCCACCGAACAAGGTTGGCACAGCCTCGCCGCCATGGGCGTGACCACGGTCATTGATCTCTGCGACGAACACTCCGCCGCGTCCGAACGTACCGCCGTTGAAGCGGCAGGCATGCACTACGTGAGCATGCCCATGAGTGGCATCGGCATCACCGAGCCCAACTCTAAAACGGTGGAGGCCGTTTACGCCCTGCTCGACCATACGCAAGGCAAGGTCTTCGTGCACTGCCACAAGGGTATGGATCGCACCGGCACGGTCATCGCCTACTACCGTATTGAGCACGATCATTGGACCAACAAGAAGGCGCTGCACGAAGCCGAATCCGACGGCATGAGCTGGATGAATGTCGGCATGAAGCGCTTCATTTCAGACGTGCGCGCGACCGTCCCCGCTACCACCTTGGCCGCCGCCGCTGCGCCTGCTGGTCCCGCCAACTAAGTTGGCGGGGAAACAAGCAGCAAGTACGCGCCCCTATTCGTAGCGCAGCGCTTCCAGCGGATTGACACGTATGGCTCTCAGCGCTGGAATTAGGCACGCGCCCAGGCTGACCAGGAACAACAGCAGCGCCACCGATGCCAGTGTGACCGGATCGGTGGCGCCCACGCCAAACAACATCGCCTGCAAATAGCGCGTTACGCCCCACGCACCGGCCATACCCAGCGCGAGCCCCGTCACTCCGAGCGCCGCGCCGAAGCCGAGCACCATGCGCAGCACTTGCCCGCGCCGGCCGCCCAGCGCCATGCGAATGCCGATTTCCCGCGTGCGCCGCGTCACCTCCTGCGACAGCAATCCGTAAAGCCCAATGCAAGCCAACAGCAACGCGAGCGCGCCAAAGCAGCCCGAAAGGTACGCCATCAGGCGCTCGCCAAACAGGGTTTGGTCAACATTGCGCGCCTGCGTCGAGACTTGCGAGAGCGGCAAATTGGCATCAATCGCGTGTACCACCTGTCGCACCGGTGCGAGGGATGCCATTGGGTCGGCGGCGGTGCGAACTTCGAAGGTGGCGTAACCTTCCGACGACGGCGTATAGACGGTCGGCGCGATCGAATCCCGCAGCGTCTGGTACCTGGCATTGCCGGCCACGCCGACGATCTTCCAGCCGCCCGAGGCGCCTTGATCTCCAATGCCGAAAACGCGCCCGATTGGGTTGCCGGCGCCGAGGTACTTCCGTACGAACGCCTCATTCACGATGATGGCTTCCGGAGCCGCCTTCTTCGCCGTCTTCGACGCCGCCTCGGGCGCCTCGGATTCGGGCACGAAATCGGAGGGCACAAAATCCCGCCCAAGCTTCATCGGCAGCTTCATGGTATTGAAAAAGTTCAAACCCACCGGCAGCACGTCCGCCTGTTGCTTCGGGCCACCGGGGACGATGTGGTAGTCGTCCGACGACAAGTCGCCGCTGAGCAGCGGGTTTTCGGAATAACTCACGCCACGCACGCCCGGCAGCGCTCCGACACGCTCCTGAATCACCTGATAGAGCCGGTCGACCGCCGCGCCCTTGTAGCCAATCAGTTCCGGCTCCAGCGTGAACAGCAGCACATGGCTGGTGTCAAAACCGGGATTCACCGAGCGCAGATTGGCCAGCGAGCGCACCAGCAGCCCGGCGCCCGCCAGCACCATCATGCACAGCGCGACCTGCGCCACCACCAGCCCGTTGCCCAAATAGAGGCGACGACGCGCGCCCATGCCGGCGCTGTTGCCCACCCCGTCCTTGAGCGACCTCTGCAGGTCGCCGCGCGCGGCCCGCAGCGCCGGCGCCAGCCCGAAAAGGATGCCAGTCGCAAGGCTGGCGGCCAGCGCAAACAACAGCACCCGTGCGTCGAGTGCGGCTTGCAAGCCCGTCGGGCGCGGGTCCGCGCTTGACACCAGCTCCAGCAGCGCTCGCGCACCTAGCCAACCCACCCCCAACCCGAGCCCGCCGCCCATTGCCGACAGCAGCACGCTCTCGGTCATAAGCTGCCGGAGAATGCGCCTCGGCCGCGCCCCCAGCGCGCGCCGCAGCGCCATTTCTTTTTGCCGGGCACTGGCGCGGCCCAACAACAGTCCCGCGACATTGGCGCACGCCATAAGCAGAATCAAGCCGACTGTCCACAGGAGAATCGTCAGCGGAGCGGTGATAAAGGCGCGCGCGCCCGCCAACCCCGTCTGCGCCGGCACCATGGTCGCGCGCGGGTCATCGCCGGCCTTGGCCAGCGGCGAACCCCCGCTCCCGCCGCTGTTCAGGAGCGCATTGCGAAACCGGCCGCTAACCTCAGCCCGCGCCTGCGCCAAGCGAACGCCTGGACGCAGCCGGGCGAAAAGCGTCAGGTAAATCGAATCGGGGTCGTTGCGCCCCGCGCGCCAGTGCGGGGTGAGCCGCGGCAGTGCGCTCAGCGGCAGCCACCCGTCGTATTCAAGCCCCGGCGTGAGCGAGACGAAGCGGGGTTCCGCCACGCCAACGATGGTCACCGTGGTGTTGTTGATCTCGACCGTCTGCCCGACCACGTCGGGCCGGCCCGCGAACGCGCTCTGCCAGTATTGATAATTCAGCACCAGCACCAACGGGGATGCCGCTGCATCGTCACTCGGCGTTAACATCCGCCCCCTTGCCGGGCCCACTCCCAGCACCGAGAAATAGTTCCCCGCCACCGCCTGCGCCACCATGATACTGGCCTGTCCCGCGCCACTTAGGTTGTACTCGTTCGCCCCCGCTGAGGCCGTGATAGATTGCAGACTTTGCGCGTGCTGTGAGAGCTCTTGGTAAAACGGCATCGAAAACGAACAGCCGCCGGCGCCATGCTCCTGATCACAATCGCCATAGCTCGACGAGCTATGGAAGGGCGACTTGTGCGCCGACCACTCCAGCAGCATCAAGCTCTGCGGATCGCGCACCGGCAGCGGCTGCAGCAGCACCGCATCCATGATGCTGAAAATGGCCGTATTGGCGCCAATTGCCAGCGCCAGCGTGAGCACAATCACAGCCGTCAGGCCAAGCTGCCGGCGCATCACACGCGCGGCGTATCGAAGATCCTGCCGTACCGTCATAGCCATGCTCCACATGCTCCACATACGGGTCAGCCGCCAATTTGGTTTACAGCAGGTAATATTTTCAGGTTATCGTCTCAGTTGACATCCACGACATATTACGCGATAGTGCAAATGTGTGGTCCGAAAGACTAAGGAAAACTATAGGAAAACTATGAAGATCAAACTGCTTCGGTATTTACTGACCGGGCTGACTGTGGCTTCGGTCATTTCCATCACCGCCTGGGGACAGGCGGCCAACGGCAGCATTAATGGCCGTGTTCTCGACCCGCAACACGCCGCCATTCCCGGCGCCGCAGTAACGGTGACCAACACCGCGACGGGTATCACCAGCAAGAGTTCAACTGACATCAACGGCCATTTTGACGTGCAGGCACTCCCGATCGGCGCCTACACCGTCACCGTTGAGCATACCGGTTTCCAGAAGGTCACGACCCAGGCCCAGTCGCTCGAAATCGGCCAGACGCGGCGTTTTGACATCACCTTGCCGCTGGGCTCAGCCGCCCAGGCGGTGACGGTCGAAGCTGCAGTGTCGCAGGTTGAAACTGAAAACGCTACGGTTGGCGCCACCGTCACCGGGTCGGAGATTCACGATCTCCCGCTCAACGGCCGCGACACCTTGAACCTCGCCACCCTTCAGCCCGGTGTCACCCCTGGGAACAGCAGTGTGGGTGGCTTCAGCGTCGCCGGCGGACGGGTTGACTCAATTACCTATCTGCTCGACGGCGGCCTCAACAACGACCTGCTAAGCAACGACGTCGTGTTCAATCCCAACCCCGACACAATCGCCGAGTTCCGGCTGCTGTCGAGTGATTACACCGCCGAGTACGGCCGCTCTGGCGCCGGCGTCATTAGCGTGGTCACCAAGAGCGGAACCAACCGCATTCACGGCAGCGTGTTTGATTTTGTCCGCAACGGCGATCTCAACGCCAATACCTTTTTCCGCAATCTCAATGGCGTACCGCGCGACACGTTAAAGCGCAACCAATTTGGCGCGACCCTGGGGGGACCGATCACCATCCCGGGTATTGTCCACGGCCACGATAAATTGTTTTTCTTTGTCGGCTATCAGGGGCAACGCCAGAGCGATATCTCCAGCGCCCTGCAGACACCGACTTTTACGCCCGCCGAACTGGCTGGCGATTTCTCCAAATCCGGCGCCAACGGCGCCGAGGACGGCACGCCCGATCCGGCCGTGGCCGCCTTCCTGCAAGCCAATCCCTTCTTCCAGCCCAACGCCGCGCTGGCGGCGAAGGCCATTATTGATCCAACAAAAATCAACTCTGTGGCGACCAACTTCATCAAGCTGGGGCTCATCCCCACTAACGCCAACGGCTTGGTGAATTCGGTTGGCTCGGCCACCACCAACAACAATCAAATTAACAGCCGCGTGGATTACGCCCCCAACAGCCGCGACAAATGGTCGCTGACTCTCGGCGGCCAGCGGCAGTTATCGGTCAATCCCTTTGCCCATGCCAACGTAACTGGCTTCCCCGACTCCACGCAGTCGAACGCATATTTCACCGGCATCACCCAGACTCATACTTTCACCCCGAACGTCCTGAATGAGTTTCACTTCAACGTGCAGCGCAGCAACGTGCTGCAAGCGAAGCCGGTAAATAGCCTGCCCTCGGCACCAGCGCTGGGCTTTGGCATTACCCCCGACTTGCCCATCGCTCCGCCGGACATCGACTGGGATACCGGTTTGACGCTTGGTTTCAGTATCCAGGGTCCCAGCAACCTGGTCGGTACAACCTGGGCTTACACCGACGCTTTGACCTGGGTCCACGGGCGCAACTCCTGGAAGTTTGGCGGCGGTTTTAGCGCCTACCAACAGAACATGGATTTCGACTTCCTCGGCAATGGCGATTTCTCCTTCCAGGGACAGGGCGGTAACGGCAGCGGCAACGGCTATGCCGATTTTCTGCTCGGCATCCCCAACTTTCTTTCGCAGGGCCCGAGCGCGCCGACCAATATCCGCCAGAAGACAACCTATGCCTTCTTGCAGGACGATTGGCGCATGACCGACAGGCTCACCCTTTCTCTCGGCCTGCGCTACGAGTACAGCTCGCCCAAGATTGATACCCGCGGCCGCTCCTTCGGCCTCGATCCGGGCAAGCAGTCCACCACGTTTGTGAACGCCCCCTTGGGCCTGGTTTTTCCGGGCGACTCGGGTGTGCCGCTCGGCTCGAACTTCCCCGATAAGGACAACTTTGCGCCACGGCTTGGCTTCGCCTGGGATCCCACCGGGCACGGCACCACCAGCATTCGTGGCGGCGCCGGGCTCTTCTACGACGTTCTCAAGGGCGAGGACAACTTTCAGTACAACGGACAGCCGCCGTTTTTTTCCAGCGTCAATGCCGCCTTTCCGGGCGTTGGCCCGGGCCAGGCTGGACCGGTGACATTCCTGTCCAATCCCTTCGCCGCACTCGGCTTCAACAATCCCTTTCCCGACAAGACCCCGAGCAAGAATCTCGATTTTGTCGCCGCGGGATTCCTGCCCTTTGCCCCGCCTGGCGCGGTTTATGTGGATCCGCATATCCACACTCCCTATGTCTATCAATACAACCTGAGCGTGGAGCATCAGTTCAGCCAAGGCATCAGCGGCGAAATGAACTATGTGGGCAGCAGCTCCAAGGGTCTGACCGGCTCGGTTGACGAAAACCCGTTTGTCATCGGCACCACCAACCGCACGCTCAACCCGGCCGCGCTCGCCGCCAACGGCAACATCAACAACTTCTGCCAAGGTCTCGCCGCCGCGCTGGGCGTTCCCGCCGCCAGCGAGTGCCCCTTCCCCATCACCGAAAGCTTCGGGAATGTTGGCTTCGCGTCGTTCAACAGCGTCGAATCATCATTGTCGAAGCGGGTGGACAACACCCCGATTGTCGGCCACGCTTATTTCACCCTGGCCTACACCTACGGCCGCAGCATTGACAACTCCAGCGGATTCCGTAACAACACCAGCACGGTTCCCGCCTACGACCACTCCGCCTTCCGTGGGCCTTCCGATTTTGATATTACCCACCGCGTGGTCTTCAATAGCGATTGGGGACTGCCCTTCGCCGATGCATGGACGTCGAGGCCGAAAATGCTCACCAGCGGATGGGATCTCGATCCCATCTTCAGTTGGCGCAATGGTTTCCCGCTCACGCCCGGCGCCGGCATTAACCCCAACCAGGATCCTTCCCAGCCCGGTCCTTCCGGCGCGGGTGACGGTTTCCTGGCCGATGCCGTTTTTGCTCCCGGCGTCACCAGTGTTACCTTGCTGGATCCGAAAACCCCAGGCAATCACTACTTCAACAAGAGCACCTTCTCGCGCAACGTTACCGCCGCGGCTCCCTACGGACTGCCGCGCGGCATGTTCCGCGGTCCGGGCGCGGTCAACCTCGACCTGGCTGTGGTCAAACACACCAAATTCGGCGAAAACACCGATGTCGAGATTCGCGGCGAAGGCTTCAACCTTTTCAACCACGCCGAGTTCAACAACCCGAATTTGAACATTCGCAGCGGCAATTTCGGGCGCATCACTGGCACGGCTGACCCGCGCATCGTCCAACTGGCGCTGCGCATCAGCTTCTAGCGCTGGGTCCGCATTTGCGACACGCCGGGGCGGATACGCCCCGGCGTATTTTTTTGCCTGTCCAACCCCGGCTGACATAACATGTTTGCAAAGGGAGTAATTCATGCCCACTTCTCTCGTTGACTTCTTGCGCGAGCTTAAATCTGCCGCGCGCTCGCTGGCCCGTACCAAAGGCTTGGTCGTCGCGGTCATCCTCACCCTGGCGCTGGGAATCGGCGCCAATGCCGCCATGTTCAGCCTGGTGAGCGGCGTGCTGCTACGCCCCCTGGTCAACCGCGACGAGAGCCACCTCATTTACATCCGCCAAGTGGCCGACGGCAACAACATTACGTTTTCCGTGCCCGAGATCAACGATCTGAGCTCACGCGTGAAAACGCTCCACGCTTTCGGCGACTTCTCGACCATTAGCTTCACCCTGTTTGGCCTGGGCCAGCCCCGAACCGTCCAGGCCGGCGTTGTCAACGGATCGTACTTCCAGACCATGGGCCTTCGCCCCGTCCTCGGGCGCCTGCTCGACGCCCGCGATGACGGACCGAGCGCCGCCGGCGCCGTGGTACTGACCTACCGCTTCTGGTCCTCCACGCTCGGCCGCGATCCATCGGTCATCGGCAAAACCGTTCGTCTCGGCTCCTTTATTGATACCCGCACCGCGGTTGTGGTCGGCGTGCTTGAGCCCTCGGTTCCCTACCCGCAAGACACCGAAATCATTTCAAATATCGTCACCAGCGCGCACCATCTTTCCGCAACCATGGTGCAGGGCCGGATTCACCGCATGACCGAGCTGTTCGCCCGCCTCTCGCCCGGCGCCTCCCTCGACCAGGCGCGCGCCGAGCTGGCGGCGGACTACGCCACCATGCGCCGCGAACATCCCGAGGCCTACCAGGGTTCCAGGGACTACCATCTTACCGCCGTCCCCCTGCGCCAGGAGTTGACCAGCGGTGCGCGCTCCATCCTGCTGCTGTTGCTCGCCGGCTCCGGTCTCATCTTTGTGATTGCGTGGGCCAACGTGGCCAACCTCTTTCTGGCCCGCACCGTGCGCCGCGAAAACGAACTCGGCCTCCGCGCCGCCCTCGGCGCCAGTCCCGGTAGCCTGCGCCGGCTGCTCTTCGCCGAGAGCCTGTTGCTTTGCGTCTCCGGCGCCGCGGTGGGCATTCTGATCGCCCACCCGCTAATGGCGATCATGGCCCGCTATGCTTCCCGCTACTCGGTGCGCGCCCTCGATCTGTCACTCGATGGCAATGCCCTCTGGCTAGCGGCGGCGCTCGCCGTCGTTGCCGCGGCTCTGTTGGCGCTGGTGCCGCGCCTCCCCGGCACGCGCCGCGCGCCTGCACTCCAGGTCTCGGGCGGCAGCGCCCGCTCGACCGGAGCTTCCAACCGCAAGCTCAAGGCCTTCGCCCTGGTCCAGATCGCGGCGTGCTTCATGCTGCTTTCAGCCACCGCGATGCTGGTCAAAACGCTGGTCTCGCTCGAATCCGTTCACGCCGCCTTTGATACCCAAAACGTTTTGATCGTGGATATCCCCGTTTTGCGCAACGGCCGCAGCAGCAGCCAGATTGCCGCGTTCTACCGCGATGCCCAGCATCGCATCGCCGCCATCCCCGGCGTGGCGCGGGTGGCGCTGAGCTCGGCTGTGCCCTGGCGCGATCAAAACGGTTTCACCCTCGGATTCTCGAAAGACGGACACCGTCCCGCGCCCACCGAGATTCAGCCCCATGCCGAATTTGAAATCGTCTCGCCGGGATATTTCGCCTCGCTCGGCCTCGCCATGCTCGCCGGCCGCGACTTCACCGAAGCCGATCGCGACGGCGCGGCGCCGGTTGCGATCGTGAGCGAGACCCTGGCCCAACGCATGTTCCCGAACGGCAACGCCCTGGGACATCACGTGCAGTGGACCGATCCCGTTCTCCAGTTCCTGCCCATTCCCCCTCCCCAGCCCATGCTCATTGTCGGCGTCGTGCACGACCTTGATAACGGCGATCTCGTCCCCAAACCGACCCTGTCCATTTATCAGCCCGACGATCAAGCCGTGGCCCTCATGGGCGGCCGCATGGTGGTCGACGCCGACGCCGGCTACGATCCCTACGCCCTCGTCCAGCCCGTCACTCAGGTTATGCACTCCCTCTCCGCCGACCAGCCGGTGGAAAACGCCAAGACCCTCAGTGACATTCGGGTTCAGGTTCTCTCCCCACAGCGCCTCAACGCCGTCGTCTCAAGCGTTTTTGGCGGCGTGGCCCTGCTCATTGCCATGGTCGGCATCGCCGGCGTGCTGGCGTTTTCCGTCAGCGGACGCACGCGCGAGTTCGGCATCCGCCTCGCCATCGGCTCCCAGCCCCGGCGCCTGCTCCTGGGCGTCATTGCCGAGGGCGCGCAAATGGCGCTCGGTGGGCTGGTGCTTGGCCTCGGCTGCGGCTACGGATTGAGCCTTCTTGCAGGTAAACTCTTCGGTGGCGTCGAGCTCCCTGACTTACTGCCACTGACAGTATCAGCTCTGGTTCTCGTGCTGGCCGCGATCTTCGCCGCCTATCTGCCCGCCGCTCGCGCCGCCCGCGTGGACGTTCTAGAAGCCCTGCGGGCGGATTGACCCCACCGTATGTGACACTATCAGCCACTACCCCGCCCCTTTAGGCACCCGAATTGCAACGGTATGAATGGCAATTGGATTGGCTGGCAACACCAAGGCCCGGCACGCGGTCGTTCAACGTGCTTGCGCAACAAATGGGCAGCGGCACATGGGAAGCGGCACAATGACGCGCACCGAGCGGCGAAATAATTCCCAACCTCCCGAAAATCTCTGGCTGGCGCTTGCCGCCGTGCTGGTAACCGCCATTGCTCTTCTCGCTTACAGCACCTGGCTGAGTTTTGGCAAGACAGGCAACCTGTTGGTTGTAATCAACGCTGCCGGAAGCGCCGCGCTTCTTGTCTTGCTGATTGTTGCCGGTGCGATCATCCAACGGGGCGTTCGTCGCCGCGAACAGCTGCTCGACTCGCTGCACCAATCCCGCGACTGGCTGCGCACCGTCGTCGCCAGTATTGGCGACGCTGTCATTGCCACGGGCGTGGACGCCCGCGTGCAATTCATGAATCCCACCGCCGAGCGCATTACCGGCTGGTCGCAGCAGGAAGCCATGGGCCGGCCGCTCGAGGAAATTTTTCACATCGTCAACGAAGATACCCGCCAGTTGGTCGAGAGCCCGGTTTCCAAGGCCATCCGCATGGGCACCATAGTCGGCCTCGCCAACCACACCGTGCTGCTGGCCCGCGACGGTAGCGAGCATCCCATTGACGACAGCGGCGCGCCCATCCGCGACGAGGCCGGCAACATTCGCGGCGTCGTCATGGTCTTCCGCGACATTGGCGAACGCCGCGCCACGGAGCGCATCCGCGCCCGCCTGGCCGAGATCGTCGAATCCTCCGACGATGCGATTGCCGCCAAGGACCTCAACGGCATCATCACCGATTGGAATCGCGGCGCCGAGCGGATGTTCGGTTACACCGCGGTCGAAGCCGTCGGACAGCCCATGACCATCGTCATTCCGCCCGAACGCCTCGATGAGGAGGCGATGGTTCTGGGCCGCATCCGCAACGGCCAGCGCGTCGACCACTTTGAAACCGTCCGCCGGAGAAAAAATGGCGATCCGGTGGAAGTCTCGCTGACCATCTCCCCGATCCGCAACAGCAAAGGCGAAATCGTGGGCGCCTCCAAGACGGCGCGCGACATTGGCGAAACGAAACGCCTGCAGGCCGAACTCGAGGCCCACCTGGCCAACGAGCGGTTGTTGCGCAAAGAGGCCGAGGATGCCAACAACGCCAAAGACATCTTCCTGGCTACCCTGAGCCACGAGCTTCGTACTCCACTCAGCGCCATCGTCGGCTGGGCCAGCATTCTTCTGCGACCCGAACGCTCCGACGCAACCCTGGGCGAAGGTCTGGAAATTATCGACCGCAACGCCAGGGCGCAGACCCGCTTGATCGATGAAATGCTCGACGTCTCGCGCATTATCTCCGGCAAGTTCCAGTTGAATCTTCAGCGCTGCGAACTGGCTACCGTCGTGGCCGCCGCAATGGATGCGGTCAGCGCCGCCGCCCATGCCAAACAGATCCGGCTGCGCGCGCAACTCGATCCCGCCGGCGAGCCCGGCATGTGCGATCCCACCCGGCTGCAGCAGGTGGCCTGGAATTTGCTTTCGAATGCAATCAAATTCACGCCCCGCGGCGGAGAAGTGACCGTTGCGCTCGAACGCGTCGGCTCCACCGCCCGCCTCGTCGTCACCGACAATGGCCAGGGCATCGCGCCGGAGTTCGTTCCCCATGTGTTCGATCGCTTCCGCCAGGCGGATAGCACCACGCGGCGGAAGTTCGGGGGGCTTGGCCTGGGCTTGTCCATCGTCAAACAGATCGTGGAACTGCATGGCGGCACGGTGCGCGCCGAAAGTAACGGCGAGGGCCGCGGCGCGACATTTATTGTCGAGTTGCCGATTCGCGCCGTCGCGCTGCCGGAAGAGGACGTCGAACTTCCCCGCCAACTTCCGGCATTGCCCTCTCCCGAGGCCATCAGGCTCGACGGCCTAACCATTCTGGTGGTCGACGATGAACCCGACGCGCGCCGTCTTGTCGAACGGGTGCTAAGCGACGCCGGCGCCACCGTCACCACCGCCGCCGCGGTGCAGGAGGTACTGCCGGCACTCGCCCGCAACCGGCCTCAACTCCTGATCAGCGACATCGGCATGCCCGACGAGGATGGGTATGACCTGATTCGCCAGGTGCGCGCCCGCGTTGACGCGCGGGAGCTGCCCGCCATCGCGCTCACCGCCTTTGTGGGCAAGAACGAAGTCCGCAAAGTGCTCCTGTCCGGCTACCAGATGCATATCTCCAAGCCGGTCGAGCCCGGCGACCTGCTGGCCGCCAGCGCCAGCCTGACCGGCCGCATCGAATACTTCGGCGACGGTCGCGACACGAAAACCCTGGTCCGCGATCCCAGCGACCAGGATTAGCCGCCTATAATGGCGGTGTGACTCGGCGGATGTGCTTATCGCTCGCCCTGGTGCTCGCCGGCGCGGTCGCCTTCCCGCAGGCGCCGGTGGGCGCCGTCTACGGCTGGCTGCGCGCCTACAGCGGTAAGGAGGCTCGCGGCGTCGCTCGTGATCCGCTCTTCAGCGCTCTCGTCCAACTCACCATTCCAACGACAGCAATATCCATGGGACGGGACCGCACGCTCGCCTCCGATTTCACCACCATGACCTCCAACTCGACCGACAAGGTTGAGCTCCGCGACGACCGCTTCCTGACCTTTTCCGGCTATCGCGCCGATGGCGGACTGGCGCAAGACTTCTTCTGGGCCGATCTGCAACAGGACCGCGCCTTCGCCGCCATGTACGTTTGTCTCGGCCCCTCGGGCGGATGCGAAAAACAGCTTCTGATTTTATCGCGCCGGGAACCGCTCGCCCTCCACGACTCGACGGAACTTCCGCCCGATTTTGAAAACGCTTTGCGGCAGTGGCTGCGCAAGCATAAACTGCCATCACCGCTGGCGCGAAGGTTCATCGGCGCAACCGGCGAAAACATTCTGTTGCAGGGTGTGCAGCCGTGCACGGCGGCGAGCGCGGACCGCGACGCCGCGCGCTGCCACGCCTACAACCGCGAAGCCTCCGAACTCGATCTGGCCGCCGCCGTTCTCCGCGCCCGCCTGGATGCGACCATCGCGGGCGAGCAGGACGAAGCCGCATGGTTGCAGCAGCGCGACGCCGCCTGCGCCTCGTCATCCGACCCCGATTGCGCCAGCCGCCAAAACGAGCAACGGGCGGCACTCCTGCTCAAGTCGGTCCCTTCGCCCCGCCGCATCGCGCCCGCAGCGTCATCCGCGGCCGTGGGTATTGCTCCCGGCCCCGTAACCAGGGCGCACCCAATCTACACTCCCGATCCCGGCTACACCGATGCCGCGCGCCAAGCCCACATCGAGGGTGAGGTTCGCGCCACCCTGCAGGTCGGCGCCGACGGACGAGTCAGCAACGTCGTCCTCGAAAACCAGCTCGGATATGGCCTCGATGAAGAGGCTGAAAAAGCCCTCCTGCAATGGCGTTTTCAACCCGCCACCCGAGCCGGCGTCCCGATCGCCACATCCCTCGAAGTCATTCTCACCTTCCGCCTCGGCCCCCGCCTGGCGCTAAGCCGGATTGGGGCTATGGGGACCCCAGCCCGGCGTTGCGCCTAAGCGGGGCGCGCGGCGATAGCCGCGCTGGGGCCCGCGCCAATTAACGACGCCGAATTAGCTCTGCTTCCGAACCCACGAAGCCCCACGCATTCCACGCTGCGCCGCCCACGACGGAGCGGAACAGCTCGCGCGCGCGGGCCTCATCCTTGTGGTACAAATGCCAGTTGCCCAGCCCGTAGGCGACGGTATCGTAGGCCAGTTCCGCCTCCGTGTCGGCGGGATCCTTGGGTTTCGGCGGGAGCAGATGCGTTTCCTGCAGTTTGCCTTGGTAGAAGTGGATCAACCGCAGATAAAAGGCGAGGTGGGGTTCTGTATTGGTCACGCCCGGCCGAATGCGTTCCAACGCCGCGGCCGCCGCCTTTTCCTGGCCGGCCCGCCGCAGCGAAACATATAGCCAGTTGGAACAATCAATCAGATCGTCGTTCGAGCGCGCCAGATCGCGCGCCCGGCGGAAGCTCTCCGACGCGGCGGCGAACTGCCCCTGGAAATAATGGGCCAGCCCGAGATGATAATGCGCCTGCAGTTGCGCGGGGTCGAGTTGCACGGCGCGCTCAAGATCGCGTTGCGCGGCGGCAAACTCGCGTAAACCCAGCTCGCGGTGTCCGCGTTCGAGCAGCAGCGCCGCATTGGCGGGCGAGGCCGCAAGGCCCCGGGTATCGGTTGCCACCGCCTCGCGGTACTGGCGCTGGCCCGCCTCGGCCAGCGAAAGCGCCAGCACCAGCTTGGGGTCTGACGGATGCGCCTGAAGCTGCTTCCGTGCGGCGGCAATCGCGGCGTTGTCGGGCAACGCATAGAGGCGCCGCCCCAGTCCGGATGTGACTTCCAGCGCCGGCGCAGCCGCCAGGCTTGCCAAAACCAATGCCATCCCAATCGTCAACGTTCGTACCGATTGCATAACGCTTCTCCCCCTTGTCCCGCCAATCCATCTCGGCGACAGGCCCACTATATACCGACTAGGGACAATGCGGGCCTGCGGCAGCGCCGGACATCGGCATTGGGGTCCCGTGTCAAGCGCAGTGTCTAAGCGGATCCGTGCCTACAATACGCAGTACGCTGGCAGGATGAGGATTTCCGTGGTGTATATCGTTATCATGGCCGCCGTCATAGTCGGCGTGGATTACCTGTTTTTCAGAAATCATCTCTGGGCACGCCTGATCGTGAATGTCGGCATCGTACTGGTCTTTGTGGCCTTCTACATGCGCTTTCTAAGGCACCCGTGAATTCCAGCTTTGGCACGCAGCCTTGTCCTAAGCCGGGGGCGCCGGAGCAATGCCGCCGGCGCCAAATAAGCTCAAAGCGGAACCCGCTCCAGCGGAACAATAAATTGAATGCCCTCCACGCGCTTACCGTGTAGCCTTGCATCGCCGGTCACGAAAAGGTCCATGCCCTCGATCGCGGCACACGCCAAATGCACCGCATCCGCTGAATGAATGCCTCGAAGGCACCGGATGGTGGCGAATGCCCGACAGTGACGCTGATCGAAGCCCAATATTCTGGCGCTGGCCCGCACTGCTTGCTCCAAACGGCGAACGTCGGCTTCCAAGCCCAACTCCTGCGGTTTGACTAGCAACTCTGCCAACGCTAGTGCCGAGGTGAAAAGCTGGTCGCCGCGCGCAGTCATCGCATCGTGCAATGCCAGGGCTTGGCGCGCCCGGGCATCTTTGCCTTCGAGCAGGTAGATAAAAAGGTTTGTATCCCAAAAAATGCGGCTGCTCACCACTGGCTCCGCAGCCGCTCGACGTAAGCATCCGCCGGTTCATCGGCCCAGATTTTGCGGCCCGTCCCCCAGAGCGACCTCAATGGATCAGGCCGCTGCCGCTGCGCCCAACTCTCATACCATCGCAGCAGGTCGCGCCAGCGGTCCGGCAAATCCTCCCGCTTCGGCGTGATTTTGCCTTTACGATTTGGATCGCATGGATCTCCAGGACGGTATAAACGGCGCCGCTTCGGCGCGCTCTCAAACAACATGCGGTAATGCCCGCCATCGGGTTTGCGGTTGGCGACCGCGTGGCCATGCAAGTGGGCGTAGACGCTTTTTTTCGTGAACCCCAACGCAGCGGCCTTCGCACTGATCTCTTGTAGCGAAAAATCTTCGTCCGGCCGCTCCTGTTGCAAGACCGCAGTCGCTACCCAGGCGGCGTCGGCTATAAACATGGTAAAAACCTCTTATACCAATGTTAGCAGGTTTCAACCTCGGAGTGACGCCAGCCGCGCCTGCATTTCAATTCGCCGTGGGCCCCTGGATCCTGTCCACGACCAGCATCTCGACCGGCCCATGTGCCGCCAACTTGAGGTCAAGCTGCTGCTGCGGTGCGCCGAAAAGCAATGCGCGTTTGATTCCTCCGGGCCGCCGCTGCATCCGCTGCGCCTAAGCGGGGCGCGCGGCAATGAAGGTACAATAGAAATTCACGGTTTTGCTGGAGTGGCGGAACTGGCAGACGCAGCAGACTCAAAATCTGCCGAGGCTTGTCCTCTTGGGGGTTCGATTCCCCCCTCCAGCACCAACATTAAAACATTCAGAATCAGCCACCTGTGCACTGCACGTTGGAGCGCGAGTCTTCCATTGGCGATTTCGCAGGTTCTTATATGCGCTGTGCTGGAAACGCCTTGTAGAGGATCAGGCGGTAGCTGAACTAACACCGCCGCTGACCTCTCAAATCCATCTGGTGATCCTGCACCGCAGGGTGGCCAATATTTATAGAGAGTGGGATGCTGTATCCAGAGCCGGGCAAGACCAATGCCCGCTTTCCGGCATGGTAGACACCAAAGGTTTAACTCCGGCAATGGAGGGAAAGCGGCTGCGGCTGTTTTTCAGGGGCGGCGAGGTGTGCGAAGCCGTGCTGCTAAGCGTCAACGTACACGGGGACTGTCCCTTCTGTGCCGGCTATGCGGATTTTTGGTACCACGTGACTTCATCCAACCAGCCGGCATCTTACGCGAACGACAAACCCGACGCAGGCTACGCCGCCGAATTTCCCTGGCTGGAAAAATGGGAACTCCTGGAATAGGTCCGCTATTGCCCAACGCCAGTACTTCTCATGTTTTTGTACTGTCTGAGATGCCACGCCATTTGCCGGCATCGATCCAGGCTGCACCTGCGTCTAGCGGGTTTACTTTAGAGGACTTGGGCAAGCTGAACGAGATTGAGCACGCCAAGGTGACCCAAAACCCTAAAAGCGGTCCAGGTGAAACTGGAGAGAGTAATCTGGGCGTGGCAGTCAGGGGAGGACAAAGATGCCACGAAAAGGACATAGTGAGAGCGAGATCATGGGGGTGTTAC
>Ga0134128_10002126_pt1 | contig 24758 bp, 21 predicted proteins | sample KB31754_FD_96462 | JGI IMG/M metagenome (GOLD analysis project Ga0134128, IMG submission 96462) | Terrestrial soil microbial communities with excess Nitrogen fertilizer from Kellogg Biological Station, Michigan, USA - KB3-175-4 | ecosystem: Environmental > Terrestrial > Soil > Unclassified ...
AATGGCGCTGCAACCGTAACTAAAAAAGCTGTTGTAGTTGCACTTGAAACGCTTAGCGTACATGTAACGATAGCTCTGTAATATGCACTAATCGTTAGGCTAGGTGTTATGTATGTTGTTGTGTTAGCACCCGTTCCGTTTGTTACGTTAGCCCAGGTTGTACCATTTGTTGATGATTGCCATTGATAGGTTAAGCCACTCGACAAAGAAGATCCCGCTAAAATCAGAGTAGTTGAATCATCATAGCAAACAGATGCTGTACCTGTCACCGTTCCGCTATTAGGCGTTCCTGTACAAGCCGGAAGCTGCGCTAAATTGATATCATCAATACTTAAATATTCCGGCGAAAATGTAGAGCTGCAATAAATACCGATATTATATACACCGGTAGTTGGCGCCACAAAATTGCCCGTAAATTTTTTGTAAACGGTATCTGTTAAGTTGTGTAATTCTGTACCTATTAAGCCTGTCATGGCTACAGGAGATGCCGATGTTCCGAATTTAGCAGCTAATGTATCCCATCCGCTATAACCATCTGTAATATACCAGAAAGAAAAACGATATGTTTGGCCGGCTGTTAGATTAAAAGCCGGAGTAAAGAAATAATCATCACTTCCGTATTGAAACGAAGCAAATTTACTGCCCCCTGCCGTATGGTTCTTTTGTTCATTATAACCGGTTGGTGCGATGTATGTGTATGTTTGGTTATTAAGATTAGTAGCCTCCATACAATTAGGCAGATCGTTATTATTAACAATGCTTTCAAAATCTTCGGTATAAGGCAAGGCCGCCGGTGGGGTAACACTTACTAAAAACGAAGCCGAAGTTGCACTTGTGGCAGTGGCTGTACAAGTAACGATAGCCTGGTAATACATGCTGGTTGTTAAGCGTGGGGTAGTATAGGATGTTGTATTTGCCCCTGCTCCACCGGTTACGTTTGCCCAAGTAGTACCATTGGTAGACGATTGCCACTGATAGGTAATACCCGTTGCTATAGTAGAACCATTTAACGTTAATGTAGTAGAGTCATTATAACAAAAAGAAGCTGTACCTGTAATAGTTCCGCTGGTTGGTGTGCCTGAACAAGCCGATAACTGAATTAAATTGATATCATCTATACTTAAATAATATGGGTTGGAATTTGAATTACAATAAATACCAATATTATAAACTCCGGTACTTGGAACTGTAAACGTTCCTGTAAATTGTTTATACGAAGTATCTGTCGGATTGCTTATTCCTGTTCCAATTGTTGTAGTCATCGCTACCGCATTAGGAGCTGTACCTAGCATAGCCGACAATGTATTCCATCCAGATAAACCATCCGTAACATACCAGAAAGAGAATTGATATGACTGGCCCGCTGTTAAATTTAAAGCTGGTGTAAAAAAGTAATCATCGCACGACCATTTAAAAGAAGCAAATTTACTGCCGCCCGGCGTATGGTTCTTCTGTTGATAAGTGCCCGTAGGCGAAATGAAAGTAAACGTTTCACTGTTAAGGTTGGTTGCCTCCATACAGCCCGGCAAATCATTATTATTTACAATGCTTTCAAAATCTTCGGTATAAGGCAAAGAAATTGGCGCAGACACGTTTACCAATACAGTTGTAGATGGGGCTGATGCTCCACCGCTGGTACAGGTAACTAAATTTCTGAAATAAGTACTTACTGTTAAAGGCTGAGTGCTATACACCGCTGTGGTTGCACCGGTTCCTCCGCTTACGTTAGCCCAGGTTGTACCATTAGTAGACGATTGCCACTGGTAGGTTATCCCGGTTGCAATGCTTGAGCCCGATAAGCTAAGTGTTGTAGAATCATTATAGCAAAGCGTTGTTGCCGCTGCGCTTGCTGTACCGCCTGTTGGAGTGCCCGAACAAGCTGATGCAGGGGTTAAAACCAACTGTATATTCTGGCGGTAATTTGATAAAGTGCCTGTAGATGTTGGAGGCGTATTATCCTGTTGCCAGTATTGCATGTTTTTAGTGGTTAACGAATCGCACCTGAAGCCTTTGGTTAAAGAACCTTCCACACCGGTATTTCCACCGTCGCATTCCACAATAACCTCTATGTTATCAGTAGTTGATGCGTGCAGGAAAATTGTGCTTAAAGGCACATTTACCCATCCTTTTACAAAGGTGCCCGAAGCAATGGTTCCGCTGTAAACCAGCGTAGCACCCGATTCTTCGGTTGCAACACTTGTGGCTGTCGTAAACGAGGTAGCACTGGTTTCTTTTATGTAAATGTTAATGGGCACCGTTGCCGGGCCGTTGATCGAGTCGCAGTAAAAGCCAATCTGACTGATAAAACCGGTTGCGCCAATTTCAGTTTGCTTGTAGATATAAGCTGCCCGCTCATATCCATAATAACTGGCCATGGGTTTCCTGTAAACATTGGCACTGTTTACTCTTTTTGCAGGGTTTCCGGATGAAACCACTACCGTTTGGGCGCTGAGGCTGGTTAAACCTGCCAAAACACCTAATGTTAGGAGTCGTAATTTTTTATTCATTGAGATGTGGGGTTTGTTGTGTTTATATAAAGATAATACAATAAAAACCAACGTTTTTAAAATAAAATCTAAAACAAAGTTAATTCTTGTGAAAGCTTGATGAACGGTAAAATTTATTAAAATCGACCAATTAACAGATACGGCACATTATCGCCCCGAAATTAAGTTTAAGAAAAGGTAGTCTGCTTCATAAAAACAATTATTTTTGACAAATAATAAATTGTTCATTCACTAAATCAATAACTCAACAAACTAAATAATGAATATCCACGAATATCAAGGTAAGAGTATTTTAAAAAGTTTTGGCGTTGCCGTACAAGAAGGTATTGTTGCAGAAACCCCTGAACAAGCTGTTGAAGCCGCTAAAGAAATGAAAGTAAAATTTAATAGCGACTGGGTTGTTATTAAAGCGCAGATACACGCCGGTGGCCGTGGTAAAGGTGGCGGAGTTAAGTTGGCTAAAAATTTAGATGAAGTAAAGCAAAAAGCAACCGATATCATCGGAATGCAATTAATTACCCCTCAAACAAGCGCAGAAGGTAAAAAGGTACATAAAGTATTAGTTGCCCAGGACGTATATTACCCGGGTGCATCGCCAACAAAAGAATTCTATATCAGTATTTTATTAAACCGCGCTAACGGCAGAAACGTTATTATGTACAGCACCGAAGGCGGTATGGATATTGAGCATGTAGCAGAAACTACCCCACATTTGATCTGGAAAGAAGAGATCGATCCTAAAGTTGGTCTACGTGATTTCCAATGCCGTAAAGTGGCTTTCAATTTAGGCTTAAGCGGCAATGCATTTAAAGAAATGACCAAATTTGTGGCAAATCTTTACAAAGCATATGATGGCATTGATGCTTCTTTATTTGAAATTAACCCGGTATTAAAAACATCCGACGATAAAATTATCGCTGTAGACGCTAAAGTAACTTTTGACGATAACGCTTTATTCCGTCACCCGGATTATGCAGCTATGCGCGATGACAGCGAAGAAAACCCGATCGACGTAGAAGCACGCAAAGCAGAGCTTAACTATGTAAAACTTGACGGAAACGTTGGTTGTATGGTTAACGGTGCCGGCTTAGCTATGGCTACCATGGATATCATCAAATTATCAGGTGGAGAGCCTGCTAACTTCTTAGATGTGGGTGGAACAGCTAATGCAGAGCGCGTTGAAAAAGCTTTCCGTATCATCTTAAAAGATAAAAATGTAAAAGCTATTCTGGTAAATATATTCGGCGGTATTGTTCGTTGCGACCGTGTGGCGCAAGGGGTTGTAGATGCTTACAAAAACATGGGCAGCATTCCTGTTCCTATTATTGTTCGTTTACAGGGCACCAACGCCGAAGAAGCTAAAAAACTGATCGAAGCATCCGGCTTAAAAGTATTTTCTGCCATTCAATTACAGGAAGCTGCTGATTTAGTTAAAAAGGTTATAAATAATTAATTAGATTTGTTATAGTATTTATTATAAGGTGTGAATAACCCGGTTTTTGAAACACAAATACCAACCCGGTTATACCATATGACAGATAAAAAACAATAATATCGATATATGAAAAAAACGTTCATCACAACACTTTCGGTAGCGGCATTAAGCGGCGCGGTTATGCTAACTTCTTGCGGCGACGGAGGAAAAAAAGCAGATGCCGAAAACATGGCTTCTGACAGCACTAAAGTTGATACAACTGCGGTAAAAACGGCAGAATCAAACACCGAAATGACCTACCAGATCCCGTCTCCTAAAGAAATGTTTGTTTTTATCAAGCAGGTTGCCGGTAAAAACAACAAACGGGTGGATATGTTGAACAACCCTGAAAATGCAAAAAATTATACAGATGCAAAATCTCAGGCATTAAACTTCGGTATTTACAGCTGCGACCTTACCTATTGCTCTATTTTTGAAATAGGCACAAACGCCATTAAATATTTCAAATCGGTAAAACAATTAGGCGATGCAGTGGGCGTATCAAGCGTTATTAGCGGAGATATGCTTAAGCGTTTGGAAAAAAACATGGGCAATCCAGATTCATTGGTTGAAGTGGCCGATAACCTTTATTTCTCGTCTTTCGAAACCTTACAAAACTCACAGCAAGGTAATACACTTGCTTTAGCAGTTGCCGGCGGTTATATTGAAGGATTGAACATTGCCTGCAGCCTGGTTAAATTTGACAAGAAGAATCCGGCGGTAGAGCGTATTGCTGATGAAAAATACACGCTTGAAAACATCATCGAATTCATGAAAAAATATGAAAGCGATGCCGGTGTTAAAGAAACCATCACACAATTGCAAGACCTGCAAACTACCTTTAACCAGGTAGCCGAAAAAGAAGAAGGTAAAGTTGCCGTTAAAGAAGAAAAAGGCACTAAAGTATTAGGTGGTGGAAGCGAGCTGCAAATGACCGAAGCTCAATACAAAGCCATTACTGATAAAGTAGCAGCTATCAGAACTTCATTTACAGGTAAATAATAATCAGAAAATAATTACTATGAAAAAAATAATTTTAGCAATATTCATTTGCATCGGTTTAAGCACAGTTAATGTACAAGCGCAAGGCGGTCCATGTACCGATTTCCATAAAAAAGCTTGCGTAATGGAAGGCACACGTAAAGACAAACGCGCTTTTTCATACAACGCCCAATCAAAAAGCGGTTTATTTGCACAAGGATCGGTTTCTAAAATGCGTTGCATCGTTTATAAAGGAAATGATTACAGGATCAGCGTTTGCTGCGAATCGATCTTAGGCGAAAAAGTAAACTTTAAAATTTACGATGGCCGCACCAACGAACAACTTTTTGATAATACTAAAAACGATAATACACAGCAATTTGAATTTCAGGCTGCAACAACCCGCCAGCTAATTATTGAAGCAACAGTTCCTGCCGGAGAAGTGAAAGAAGAAAAAGGAAAAGCTGAAAATGCTGCCTGCGTAGGCCTTTTGATTGAAAACAAACTTTCTGACAGAGTTGGTTTCTCTCAATACTAAGAAATAACTCGATCTAACTTTAAAGGCTTACTGATCCGGTAAGCCTTTTTTTATTCGTCATACTGAACTTGTTTCAGCATTTGTTACACTATAGGTATATACGGGTGCCAGTGAAAACGAAGCAATCTCAACGCTTTAATAAATCTCTTCGATAATATACTTCGTAGTGTTTATCTCTGCGAAAGCATTTACTTCCAGGCCCATCAGCTTCTTACCTAAAGGAGATGCCGCAGACAGAACGATCACATCTTTTCCATCAACATTTACCTTGCCTAAAGCAACACTTAAAAATAAATAGCCACTATTGGTTTTAATGAAGCTGCCGTTTTGTATACGTATTGATTTTACAGTTACATCCATTTTTTGCAACACCTCTCTTTGAGCCAGTGTTTCGTCCAATTGCCGGCTTATCTTTTCCTGTTCCAGTTGCATCATGGCACGTGCAGTTTCGTGCTTATCTCCGGCAGAACTTTTGCTATCGTTTTTAGCACCTTCTCCCAGGTCGTTTAAGGTGTTTTGAAAACTTTGTATTTTACTGTCTACCAATTGCAGGCAGGCAGCATACACTTTTTGCTTTAAGTGCATTACGACTTAACCAGCTTTTTGGTGTATACATTTCCGTTAGGTGCAGAGATCTTTACTACATACATTCCTGTAGCAAGGCCCGACAGGTCAAGCGAGCGGATGATTTTGTCTGTAGTATTATCCTGCGAAGACCTTGTTTCATTGCTTAAAAGCATCCTGCCCGAAACGTCATATAAACTTACTGATAGCATACAATCTGTGCTTCCACAAAGTGTATTTACAGTATTGGTAATTGAATGGATAGCATATACTCCTTTTAAGATTTGATCGGCCACGCAAAAATCAGGAATGCCATAGCCCAAAAGAGAATCCGGATCTGCATATTGAGTAGCACTTTGCTTAATGGCGCTTATAACTTCCATATTCGTTTTGTTTGGATTACCCTGCCACAAGCAAGCCACCATGCCCGCCATGGTTGGAGATGCAAACGAAGTACCGTTGCCCGTAAATATACCGCTGCTGTTTGCAATGCATGTGTTTTCTCCCTGCGCTGCAACGTCCGGTTTAATGCGCCCGTCGGCCGTATTGCCTGTAGAGCTGAAAAAAGCATAATTGCCGGTTCCGTCTACCGCACCGACAGCCAGTATACTATCCGCATCGGCAGGTACGGATATTTTCTGCCACGAACTTCCACCTTCATTTCCTGCTGCCACACAAACAATCATGCCTCTGCGTGCCGCCATAGTAGCAGAAATACTGGCTACAGATGTCCTTCCGTTCAAATCGGCCCAGGTATGACTTTGTGTAGGATCATCAAATGTAGTATAGCCTAAAGAAGAGTTAATAACATCTGCTCCTGCACTATCCGCATATTCAATAGCAGCAACCCACTGGTATTCTTCTACAATTTTTTCAGTAGTATCAATTTCACTTCTCAGTAAATAGAATTTAGCATAAGGTGCAGAACCCATCATTTGCCCGGGCACGTTAGCTGCTATGCACGACAGAACTTCTGTACCATGCCCGCCTTCATTATATACCAACGTATCATCCGTAAAAAAATCATGCGAAGAAATTACCTGGTGATTTTGCCACAAGGTATCAAATACCGCTGCGCCTATCGAATTAATAAAGCCATTATCTATAATGCCAATCTGCATGCCCGTGCCATCATATCCCTGGTTATGCAGGCATTCTCCATTTAATAAATAAATCTGGTTCTGGCTTTGCCCGTAAGAGAAACGGTTGCTTTGCGTTGAAGTTGTTTTTTTTGAAGATGCAATGCTTTGTGCAGTAGGTGCAAATGTCTTGGTAGATTTCACTCTTGCCAGAGGCGTGTTGCTGCTTACACAGCTAAGCGCGTTAATGCTTGCGATCTGTGATTGGTTGGTTACCCAAACAATAACACCGTTAAACCAGCGCGAATAGCTTGTAACCCTTGCACCGGTTGCTCTTACCTGCTGTACATAACTTGGGTTAACCGGCAGGTCTTCATTGGTAATAGCAATGTGCTGATTTGCTCTTCGGTTAATGGCACGCTGAGACAGATATTGTTGCGGGTTAGCCGTGCTGTAGGGCGATCCGTTCTTATCTGTAAACGCTACAAAATAGCGGGTATAAGTAGTTTGAGCAACCAGCTTTTGCGATTGAAAAATAAATAAGGCAACCAGGCTTAACAACAAGCTCAGGCAATTTTGAATTTTAAATTTTGAATTTTTCATCCTATTCTATTCCGTAAGAGTTTACTGTCATAGCATAATAATTACCCGAAGCAATTACGCCACGGTGCGCTCCATATTGATCTTGCAGATAAACATAAAACACGATCTGTTTATAGATAAGCCCCACGCCGCGCGCGTATTGCTCATAATCCATCTGGTAAGAAACCGCGCTGGTATCCAGCTTTTGCATAACCATAGCTGTTTTAGTAAATGAATTACCATTAAGCGTAAGCGGCACATCAAACGTATTATATTGATAGGTGGTAGCTACACTATCCTGTGCCGTGCCATTCCAGCTTCCATGCAAGCTTGCCGGAAAAGCAAGCTTTGTATACCTAATATTTTCTTCAACCACTTCGGCATCCCGGCTGGTTTTATTGGCAACCCACACATCCTGCAAGGTCCAGGTCATGGCGCTGTATGGAATAGTCGGACTGTATTTCTTTTTGTATCGTATCAGCTTAATGGTTGGCCTGTTCTGGTTATCTGTAATAAGCGTATCCATTACCTCTTTTATCTGGAACTTATACCGAACCGTATCATTACCGTTGCTGCTGCCCAGCGGGTTATATATGATAGAATCCACATCATACACTACATAACTTTTTATCGTGCCGGGATAATAATCATAACCCAGATCGGGCGGAGCTTCAACCTTATCTTTCTTGCATGAAAAGAATAAAACAACAAGGCTAATAAACAGTAAGCGGGCAATGTTTTTCATCTATGTAAAAATAAATAAAAAATCAGCAAATAAAACTTATTTAACTTTACGCCGCTCAATGGCAAAACTTAAAAAAAACATACTCATTTTTACCGATTGGTACTTGCCTGCCTATAAAGCAGGAGGACCTGTAAAATCAATAGCTGCGCTGGTGTTTTATTTAAAGGATGATTTTAACTTTTACATTATAACCGGCAATAAAGATGTATTTACCACCGAGCCCCATAAGAACATAAAAAGCAATGCCTGGCAGATTTTACCTAACGGAGAGCAGGTTTATTATTTTTCGGATGAGGCTTTTTCTTTTAAAAGCCTGTCCGCAGTGCTTAAGGAAATAAGCTATGATGCCGTTTACCTCAATAGTTTTTTCTCCAAACGCTTCACCATCTATCCGCTGCTGCAAAAAAAGCTAAACAAGCTAAAAGTGCCTGTGCTTCTGGCACCCAGGGGCATGTTGGGTAGTGGTGCGCTGCATTTAAAATCTAAAAAGAAAAATGCTTTTATCAATTTAGCCAAAACAGTTGGCTTATATAAAGGCATTAGCTGGCACGCTACTTCTTTGCAAGAAGAAAACGAGATCAGGCAGGTGTTTGGAAATGCTGTTCCTATTAAAACCATTTCAAATTTAATTATGCCACCTGCTGCAGGACGTATCGATTATAGTAAGGAACCCAATGAAGTAAAGATCTGCTTTATATCGCGCATTGCACAGAAAAAAAACCTGTTGTTTGCCTTACAGGTTTTACAAAGTATACAAAGCGGCAATATTACTTTTGATATTTATGGCCCTGCCGAAGATGAGGCCTATGTAAACGACTGTAAAGATCTTGCAAAGCAATTACCTGCCAACGTTTCCGTAAGTTTTAAAGGCGAGCTGCAGGGCATGGAGGTAGAGCAGGCCTTAAAAAACTATCACCTGTTCTTTTTGCCTACTTTAAATGAGAATTTTGGGCACGCTATTGTAGAGGCTATCCTAAATGGCTGCATTCCTTTGCTGAGTGATGCAACACCCTGGCGCAACCTGCAAACTCAAAACATAGGCTGGGATATTTCTTTACACGAAAAAGAAAAGTTTGTAACTGCTGTAAACGAAATGCTGCAAATGAATCAAACTGATTTTGAAGTTAAGTCTAAAGCGGTGCAGCAATATGCCCGTTTGCATTGCCTGGATGAAAATACTATAAATGCTTATAAAGATCTGTTCGCTACTTTAGCACAGTAATAATTTTCTCTGCTAAAAACTCAGCCAGCTTCACGTTCGATTCATGTGTCCAGCCTGCAATATGAGGAGTAAGAATTACTTTACCCGATCTCAACAGGTATTGCATAGGCGCGGGTATCTCTTTCTCGTCGATCTTCTCAAAAGAAACCGCTTCATATTCCAATACATCCAAACAGGCGCCTAATACTTTACCGCTTTGCAGGTTTTTAACTAGGTCGGCTGTGTTTAAGCATTTACCGCGCGCCGTATTTATAATGTAAATGTTCTTTTTAAAATGTTGTATAAACACATCATTAATTAAATAACGTGTTTCATTTGTTAAGGGTGTATGCAGGCTAAGCACATCTGCCTGCTCGTAAATTTCCTGCAGGGTGCTTTCTTTTACAAAAGCATTTCCGAAACCGGTTTTGTATTTATCATAGGCCAGCACCTTCACCCCAAAGCCCTGCAAGCGCTGTGCAAAAGCAGCGCCCATGTTTCCATAGCCAATAATGCCCACTGTTTTAGTGCAAAGCTCAATACCTCTGTTTTCTTCACGCAACCAAATACCTTCTCTTACTTCTGCGTTTGCTTTGCTTATATTATTAAATAAGTTTAGCAGCATACCGATAGCATGTTCGGCAACTGCGTCACGGTTTCCTTCGGGTGAGTTAAGGCAGGCAATGCCTTTGCTTTGGGCGTACTCCACATCAATGTTTTCCATGCCTGCTCCTACCCTGCCAATGCATTTTAAGTTAGGCGCGCTGTCAATGATCTCTCTGGTAATTTTGAATTTGCTCCGCAGTACAATTCCATCATATTGCGGGATCAGGTTTTTCAATTCATCTGTTGGTTTATCATAAAACAGGTCGCACTGAAAGCCCTGCGCCATCAGCATTTCATGCAGGCGTGGGTGGTTAGAGTCTATGAAAAGGATCTTTTTATGCATGCTTATCGTTGCAAAACTAAGGTTTTAATTTATTTCATCATTCTGCTTATTCGTTAATCTGATATAGCAAGAAATAATACTACCCAAGAGGTATAAGTAGCGGATTCACCTAATTCCGGGGCAGGCGTCCACGAACGGAGCGAACTGGAGCAAAGATGGCCCGAGCAGGGCAGCCTTGTGCGAGATCGCAGCGAGAGTTGGCGTTCGTGGTGCACTTTCTTTGCTTCGTTTCTTTGGGCAAGCAAAGAAATGAAGAGAAGATGTCAAATTATTTAATGTAATTTTCATACCTTCTTTTTCCTTGACGAAAAAGAAGCAAAAAGTCAAGAAAGCCCGATGGCAATTCGCACAAGGCCACACGGCGCCGTGGACTTTACTCATTTTTTATTGCTATTAAAATGCATTCGTGAGTGCTAAAGCAGTTCAGGCCTACGCGCTGTTCCAGTTTTAAAATTATCTGCATAAGCATTGCCCGTGCAGTATTGTTTAAGATTAAACAAGGTGCAAAGGTTTGACTGAATTACATTTAAAGCAAATAAGCTGAAAGATATTCCAGGCTCCTTAAAATCTGCTAAAAAATATTTTCTGTGTAAAATACTTAGTACATTAGTGCTGCTTATTTTTATCAATGAAACGTATTGTTTTTTTAACCTTTCTCGCAGTCATTTCGTTTAATGGCTTTTGCTCCCAGTTATTGATTCCGATGGATAACACGCAGAAAAACCATTTAAAGGCGTACGGGCTGGCTTATTTTGCACTTAAGCATGACATTGAGATCTACTGGCTTTTAAACTACCGTGGCGGAAGCTTCATGTTCAGGAATGATAAGGTTTTTACGGATGAATGTAATATTCGCGGTATATCTTACGAGGTAATTGCCGATGCTAAAAGCACATCTATCCTGCAGGAGATCTCAAACCCCGAGCTGAACCAGGATGCGGTTAAGTTAGAGAAGGCTCCGCGCATTGCGGTATATTCTCCTAAGGGAAAGCAGCCCTGGGATGATGCCGTAACGCTTGTTTTAAACTATGCTGAAATTCCTTATGACATTGTATATGACGAAGAGGTAATGAATGGCAAGCTTGCTGAGTACGACTGGATGCATTTGCACCACGAAGATTTTACCGGCCAGTATGGTCGATTTTGGTTTGGATCGCGCAACACCGCATGGTATCAAACGGAGGTGCGTGAGAACGAAGCGATGGCCAAAAAGCTGGGCTTTACTAAGGTATCGCAAATGAAACTGGCCGTTGCCAAAAAGGTACGCGATTTTGTTTCGGGTGGTGGCTTTATGTTTGCCATGTGTTCGGCCACCGATAGTTATGATATTGCGCTTTCGGCAGACGGGGTTGACATTTGTGAGAGTATGTTTGACGGCGATGGCACCACGCCTAACTACAATAAGCTGATCGATTATAATAAGTGTTTTGCTTTCGAGAATTTTACGCTGAGCGAAAACCCTTCTGAGTATGAGTTCTCTAATATTGATACCTATGGCACGCGCACGCAACGTTATGGTGTTACGAAAGAGAATGATTATTTTTCTTTGTTTGAGTTTTCTGCCAAGTGGGACCCGGTGCCTACCATGCTGAACCAAAACCACGAGCAATTGATAAAGGGCTTTTGGGGACAAACAGTTGCCTTTGACAGAAATTATGTAAAGAAAAATGTTTTGATACTGGGCGAGAACAAAGCTGCCAATGAAGCGCGCTACATACACGGCGAATACGGCAAAGGCACCTGGACCTTTTACGGTGGCCACGACCCGGAAGATTACCAGCACCGTGTGGAAGATCCTCCAACGGATCTTAGCCTGCACCCAAACTCGGCGGGCTACCGTTTGATATTGAACAACGTTTTATTTCCTGCGGCTAAAAAGAAAAAGCAGAAGACTTAGTTTACCTCCTACCCCTCTCCTCGCAGGAGAGGGATTAAGGGTGAGGTCGCAAATATTTTTCAAGGCAATCTTTAAAACAGGTAGCTTATATTTGAAGTGAGTTATTTTTGTTTTATTTTTTCTAAAATATTTTGATAATATTCTTTGGTAATCCCGTATTGTTCTAAATACTGAAGATCATCATTCATTCCTTTCCAAAATTCATCCGTATCTTCAAAAGCAGCCAAACTCAATTTATAGTTATCAACAGCTAATTTTTCTTCTTTTTTGCATAAATAGATATGACCTAAATTCATATAACTAAACTTTTTATCTCCTAAATCCAATGCTATTCTTAAGTATTTTTCTGCTTTATCAATTTGCCCCATTTTAATTAAAGCAAACCCTAAATTAATATATGCGTTATTAGAATCTGGGTTAACATCAATTCCCTTTTGATAGAATGCAATTGCTTTCTCGTTCTCTCCTTTTTCACCATGTAATAGCCCTAATTGATAAAATGGTTCATATGCATTTGGATCGGCATCACTAGCCCTTTGATAATATTCAATAGATAAAGTGCCTTCACCCTTTTTATTATATAAGAATGCTATTTGATAAAGAATTTCATAGGTATCAGGCTTTATACTGAGAGCTTTTTGATAACACTCCATTGCTTTATCATCATCATTTTTTTTCCACCAAGCATTTCCCATATTATAATACGATTCATGCTTTTTAGCATTAATACTAATAGCCTTTAAGTAACACTCTATAGCTTTGTCGTATTCTTTTTCACAATAATAAGCGACCCCCATATTGTTAAAAGCATAATCGAGTTTAGCATTGATATTAATTGTTTTTTGAAAATATTCTAACGCATCTTTGTTTTCATTTTGATTTAAATATTCCGTCCCGATATTATAAAGTGCTTTTTCATGATTAGGCTTTATTATTAAAACTTTTTTATAACATTCGATAGCGTTTTGGTGATCTTTTTTTTCCGAATATGATAACCCCCAATTAAAATATAAATCAGCAATTTGCCCATTTAATTCTGGCGCATATCTTTTCACTTTATCATACAACTCATCTGCTTTGTCAAATTGATTTTTCACTATCGCTTCTAAGATATCTTGTTTCAAATCATCCTTATTAATTTGTGTTGCATCAAGTAAAACACCATTCCCGCCTTTATTTTCATATCGTTCTATGGCATCATTTATCCAATTCTTGCTTGTAGAAAATCTTTCTTCCACTTGTTTAAGTAATTCTTTATGCTCTTCATTTGGTTCTTCATCAATTTCAATATCCTTTATATTGTTCACCACTTTATTTAAAAACGAAAATGGCTTGTTAAATATTTCCGGAGTATCTAATCCCAACTCTGAATGTAATTTCAAAAAGAAACAATCTGAATCATATCCTTTTATCCAATAGGCATTACTATTAGGTTTATTTAACAATTTGTCTTGGACATTTTTAGATGGTAAGTTGTCTTTATAACCAACCCAATAAAGATTGTTATCAAATCTTCCAAGGTTTGCTATTTTATCTAATATCCCATCTTCTCCACTATACCCTGCAATAATCCATGCTCTTTCATTACATATTTGCCTAAATATATTTGTTACAGAATCATGCCCCTCAGCTTTTACCTTATTTAATTCATCAGGCGTATTTAACAACCACAAACCATGGTATTGCCCATGCAAATAAGTAACCGATCTTTTCTGAAGAGTGGTTGTTGTAAAATCTTTTAAAATAGCAATATCGTATACCGCAGGTATAAAATTAAATAAAGCACAAGCTTTTAATAATAAATCATCAAAATTTACTGTAACTACATAGTCGATGTATCCGTCTTTTAACATTTGAGCAAGATATATATGAGTTACATTAATTTTCACATCTACATTTTCAATATAATCTCTAAGTAATTCATGTCTTTCAAAAGTTTCTATTGAGCCCATTACCTTGTAATAATCCTTCTTATCTCCATCACTTAATTTTCTTATTTCTGGCTTCTCCTTATATTTTTCAAGGATATCCGAGATAATTTTTCCAGTTAAAGGAATCCCGGCAGAAGCAGACGCACCTGCACCAAGAAAAACAATTGGCTTCGGTTTATTCTTTTCTTTGGCCTGCTTCAATAAATAAGTAATACTATCAATATCTTTTGTAACCATTGTTGCTAGATTATATCTCAAGTAAATATAATTAAAATAGCCAAGTTAAGTCTTCTGTCCCCCCTTGTTAGCACTCCCACCAACAAGCATACTCTGTATTCCCCTCTCCTCACAGGAAATGCGCAGCTTTCGATGCTACAAATAAAAAACAACTGTAAAGCAGCATCCAAGGGGTCGAGGTGAGGTCGTTCAAAACCCAACACCTCTCAGCGCATCAACCATCCCAAGAAAACAAAAAGACAATTCGTAGTAGCGGGCAGGACTAGGCAAAACGCATCACTGTTTATTTTATAACGCTAATGGGTCCACACTCCTGCTCCCGACCTTTTAAAATTGAAATAGAAATTCAAGCAAACGAAGCAAAAGATTTCAAGCTGTCTGAGCCGTAACCGGCGAGTTCTTGAAATCTTGCGAAGTGCCGCGTAGAATTTCATTTCAATTTTAAGAAGTCTTGAACTTTTGTTTCTTTTGCTTCAAGGCAAAAGAAAGTATTGTTGTTTTTGCCTTGACTTTTTGTTTCTTTTTCGTCAAGGAAAAAGAAAGTATAATTTCTTTCAGAAAAACATTCACGTTACACATTCAGCGCCTTAATTATTAAATGAAAACAAAAAGACAATCCGTAGCAGCGCGTTGGCCTGAACGTCCGCGGCGCCGATTGGCCTGTGCGAATTGCCATCGGACGTTCTTGATTTTTTCGTTCTTTTTTATCAAGAAAAAAGAACATAAAAACAATTTCAAATTCAAGTAGCCTTGAATTTTTGTTCCTTTTGCTTCAAGGCAAAAGAAAATTTAAACCCCTTCGTCTAAAAAAAACCAACCTTCATAAAACATAAAACCAGTTTCAAAAAACAAAACAAACACTTCATCGTAAAAACACCCATTCACGAATCAAAAACAACCTCCCAGTAAAAAAATTACCCACTTCATACATTTCCCCTCGTTTGCCATTGACAACAGGCATTTCGCGCTTTAGTTTTGTCAAAAAAATAAATCAATAACCAATTAAAAAAAACAAAACAATGGCTTCAACAAGCGAAACCGGACACGACAAAAACGTAGCAAACTTCAAAACATTAATTATAGATTGCCAAAGCATTGGCACAAGCTACAACCCCTCAAACCCAAACATAACCATCACAGCCATGCAAACCGTTTATACAAACGGCAGCAACGCACTCACAGATGTTGGCACAAAAGAAAACACAGTACAGCACACCATCAACACACGCGATGTAGTTTTCCTTCCCCTAAAATCATTAGCCACCCAAATTATGGGGGCCTTAGAAGCATCAGGTGCAAATGCGCAAACCATGCTAAACGCAAAAACCATCAACCGTAAGATACAAGGCAGTCGTGCCACAAAAAAAGCAGGCACATCAAACACAAATACAGGCAGCACAACCGGCACAACACCAACCAGCAGCACACCCGCTAACCCAACCACACAACCCGCCCCCTCATCCCAAAGAACAATAGGCACACCCGTTATATTTCCGCATACCATCATCAACATCTCCGTATCACAACAAAGCTTCGATAAGCTCGTAGCCAGCTTTGTTCAGTTAGTAGATTACGTAGCACAATATCCCAGCTACAACCCCAACGAGCCAACCTTAAAAATCGCAGCCCTAAACATCACAGCCGCAGGCTTTACAACAGCAAACAACAATGTAAAAACAGCACAGGCAGCAAGCGACATCGCAATAGCAAACCGCACCAAAATCCTCTACGACCCCACCACCGGACTCGTACAAATAACCAAAGAAGTAAAAGCCTACGTAAAATCCGCCTTCGGTGCATCAAGCCCGCAATACAAACAAGTAAAAGCAATCCGCTTCAAAACAGAAATAACCAGGTCTCATAAAAAGAAAAAATAATCTTTCCCCCTTTCCATAAACCTTTCTCCTCTTGTTGATATTCTCATCAGCAAACATACAACACCTTCAGCACCCCCTCTCTTATAAAGAGAGGGGCCGCGGGTGAGGTCGCTAAACACCAACCGCGGCCTTACAACAAAGGTACTTCCCGGTACCTTTTTTTATTTACAGGCAACCACCCCAATACTTTAAACACGCACCCTGTTAAAACAAAGCGGCACTACCCTGTTTTTTTGGGGCGCTCGCTCAATTCTTGGTAGCACTACCATACTTTAAAGGGGCGCTACATTAAAACAAAAGGGCGCTACTATACTTTTCAGGGGCACTACTTCAATTCTTGGGGGCGCTACCATACTTTAAAGGGGCGCTACATTAAAACAAAGGGGCGCTACTATACTTTTTAAGGGCGCTACGTCAATTCTTGAGGGCGCTACTATATTTTTCGGGGGCGCTCGCTCATAACTCAGGGGCGCTACTATACTTCTTAGGGGCGCTTTCTCAATTCTTGAGGGCACTCGGGTATTTTTAAGGGGCATACAGGTAAAACAACTATCCCTTTGCACCCTTGTCGGTGAGAACACAACAAATGCACACTCAAAGTGCGTTAGGGATTGCAGTGGAAAGCCTTTTGACGTAACCGGCAAAAGCTTGGAACGTAAAGCCCGCCGCTTGTAATCGAGCGGAACGCCCTAATGCTTGTGCTCTTTAGTATATAAAACGCGCGCATTATTTAATAAATTGCTTTACTTATTAATAAGATTAGCATCAAAACACTTTCCATATACAGCATAATCATTTACATTTAGCGCAATTATGTTGTCAGCAAAAATCATGTTATTAGTATTGGGTTCTCTGTTGCTGTTAACTTCTGCTGCCTACAAAAACAATAAGCTTGTTTTGCTAAGCCTGTTTGCGGGCTCGTTTTTAGTTGGCTGCTTTTTTGCCTTGCTCGATCCTTATTTAATTTTATGGGATGAACAGTTTCATGCACTGGTAGCCAAACATCTTACCGAAAACCCTTTTAAGCCCATGTTATATAAGGACGCCGTGTTGGCCTATGATTATAAAAACTGGACAACCAACTATGTGTGGCTGCACAAACAACCTTTGTTCTTATGGCAAATGGCATTAAGCATCAAGCTGTTTGGCTGTACCGAATTTGCGGTGCGCTTGCCCAGCATTATCATGCATGCCTTGCTTAGCCTTATGGTATATAAAACCGGCACCCTACTTTTTAATAAGCGAATTGGCCTGCTGGGCGCCCTGCTATTTTCCTTTGCCAAATACCCCTTAGAGCTGGTGTGCGGCAAATATGGCACCGATCATAACGATGTGGCTTTTATGTTTTATGTAACGGCAAGTTTATGGGCTTTGCTGGAGTATAAACAAACCAAAAACAACAAATGGCTTTATTTGATGGGACTCTTTTCAGGCTGTGCCATCCTTGTTAAATGGTTAGTGGGACTGATTTGTTTTCTTTGCTGGGCAACTGCTACCTTTTTTGAAAAAGGTATCGATCTAAAAAAAGAACTTTGGGCTGTTGCAAAAGCATTAGGCATAACCACGCTTATTGCTTTACCCTGGCAGCTTTATATTTTGCATACATTTCCTTTAGAAAGCGTGCACGAGTTGGGGTATAACTCTCAGCACATGTTTACTTCTGTAGAGAGCCATGCAGGAGATGCCTTGTTTTATTGGAATGCTCTAAATAAATATTATGGCGAAGGCGACTTGGTACCGTATCTTGTATTAATTGCTGTTGTTTTTGGCTTATATAAAATACAAAGAAGAGAAGCGCGTGTTATTGTAATAACTTTTATAGCTGCTGTTTATTTGTTCTACAGTATTGCCGCCACCAAAATGACTTCTTATTGCATTATTTGTGCGCCTTTTATATTTATTTGCATAGCTGCCTCTATACAGTTTCTGTTAGATTACTTACTGGCAAAAATAAAATCACTTGTTGTGGAACGATCTGTGCGATGGCTTGTAGTGACGCTATTGTGCTTTTTATTTCTTAATTACAACGAAGTGATTTTTGAGCATTCTGTACAAAAGCAACATACCGGCATAGCTCGGGAAACCGATCTGTATGCAAGAGATGTAATAAAGGATGTATCAAAAAAATTAGGCAACAATAAGTATGTTGTTTTTAATGTAGATATAACCCCCTTTGGTTATATTCCCTTTATGTTTTATACCAATTATATAGCCTATGCCATTATTCCTACGATCGAGAATTGTGAAACAGCCAAAAGCAAAGGATATAAAATTGCGGTACTAAAAAACAAGCCTTTACCCGATTATATTGAGAAAGACAGTTCGATCATTAAACTGAATTACTAACAAACGCTACCCTTTTTCCTTCATATACAAGCCCGCAATATAAGCAAGGCTGTCCTTTACAGGGATAAACGAATAAGTAAGCTCCTTGCACACCTTGGCATTATCGTAGTAGGTCTTTTTTTGTGCCGACTGAACCACGCTTTTAGTAAGGAAGGATTTTTTAGGTAAAAACAAATTGCCTATAGTGCTAAACACCAGGCCTGTATTTAAAAGAAAGCTGCCTGCTTTTATTTTGCTTACAGGCTTATTAAAATTGCGCTGAAGCTGTTGTGTGATATCTTTAAAAGAACAGTTCTCTGCATTTAAAATATAGCGTTGCCCGAATTTGTTTTCATCCATCAGCCTGATCATGCAGCTGGCAACATCGCGCACATCTACATAACCTGTAACGCCTTCGGTATAAACCGGCAGTCCGTTATAACAACGCGTAATAAGCTGCGTGCTGCTTTGCCCCCAGCAGCCAGCGCCTAGTATAACTGAAGGATTAACCACCAGCACATCCATACCTTCGGCCGCACCGCGCCAGGCTTCAAACTCACCACGGTATTTGGTGATGGAATAAGAAGAGTTGCCCGAAGATGTTTTCCATACCGAGAATTCATCCACGTATTTTTTGTTGGCTTCTATCTGCAGGGTTGCCACCGAGCTAACATGGCAAAAGCGCTTAATGCCTTTATCCAGGCAGGTATTAATAACATGCTCGGTTCCTTCGGCATTAATGGCATATAATTGTTTGCTGTCCTTCTCATCAAACGAAACCAGCCCCGCGCAATGATATACTTCGCTTACATTAGTAAAAGGTTCCTGTAATGAAAAATAATCGGTAACATCTGCCTCGCACCATTCTATCTGAGAGAAATACTTTTCTACTTCATTGGTATAATAGGCAAGTATTTTCCTGGCGTTTTCTGTTTTAGATCTGTCACGATACAGCGCGCGCACCTTTTTATTTTGCATAAGCAAAGCTGCCGTAAGATGGCTGCCTAATAAGCCTGTTGCGCCGGTTACTAAAATCACAGGTTAAAGTTTACAAACAACAATAAAGTTAAACAAGCTACGGATGTAAGTAATCCAACAGTAAAGCCTGCATATACCTGTCGCGGTGTATGCTCATCCAGGTATAAACGTGCAAAGCCAATAAGCCCCGCTATGCCTAAGCAAATGCAAACCGGTGTAATATCCCCGCTTGAGGATGCATATTGATAAAAATAGATCACGCCCACGCAGCCTCCTATGGCCGATGTATGCGCACTTATTTTGGTAAAGAAGTTTATGATAAAATCTACCGCAATAACAAACAGTGAAACTAAAATAAGGTTTTTAAAAAAGTAAGGAACCGACAGGTCGTGCAGGATATAGATCAAGCCAACATATAACGTAATGGTTGATACATAAGGCATAAAGCGTTCGTTGGCCTGTTTGGCATGCATGCTTTTTATGTAACCTAATCTTTTAAGCAGCACCATATTTAATAAAGGAAGTATTACCGAAAAAACAATAACAGCGCTCATTAAAAACAATTTTATTTTAGGCGGAACAAAAAACGCGAAGTAATTATTGCTGAATAAAAAATAGGCCGTAAGGTACGTTAGCATAAACATAGGGTGAAAGATGTATGAGATGATGTTAGCTAATTTCCGCATCTGCCTTTTTATTTTTAAAGATATAAAAATACGCCGTAACTATAAAGCCACATGCAAAAGGAATGCCTGCATAGAATTTATACTCTACATGCCCAAAGAACTCGCAGCACATCCAGAAAGCATTTGCCAGTATCCAGAAACAAATGGCAATATTGATGTACACTTCTTTTGTATGGCGGGTAATATGTGTAATTAAAAAGGCAACAAACACCGTTGGAAAGATCATAGTGATGCCAAGCACTTTCCATTCCATCATCCAGCAGGTATCTTTAAGCAGCCAAAGCGGTATGTGCAGGTTTTCGATGCTGCGTAAAGAATACTTGCCCTGCATTTACCTGTTTATAAAAATATCTGCAATGGTAAAGGCTGAAAAAACCAGGCTGCCTATGCCGTTAACGGTTCCGAAAGCTAAGTTTACTTTGCTCAGGTCGTTGGGCTTAACCAAACGGTGCTGGTATATAAGCAGTCCGATAAAGCAGGCAGCGCCTATCCAGTAGATAAAACTAAAGTGCCCGTATACTCCCGCAGAAACAAGCAGGCAGGCGGTGATAAGATGTACAGCTTCAGAAAACTTTAATGCACGCTTAATGCCCAGCCACGCGGGAATGGAATATAAATGATGGGCTTTGTCGAACTCGGCATCGGGCAGGGCGTAAATAATATCAAAGCCGCCGCTCCAGGTAAATACTACAAAAGAAAATAAAAGCGGCAACAGGCTAAACTGGCCAGTGACGGTAAGATATGCGCCAATAGGTGCCAGGCTAAGGCCTACGCCTAATATTAAATGACAAAGAGGGGTAAATCGTTTGGTATAGCTGTATCCTAAAACCACGGCCAGCGCCACCGGCGATAAATAAAAACAAATGGTGTTGATATAATAGGTTGTAACAATAAATGCAATGGAGCAAACAATGGTGAGAAGCAAAGCTGATGTGGGGCTGATAACGCCTGCAGGGACTTCCCTGTTTTTTGTACGCGGGTTTAAGGCATCAAATTTCCTGTCGATATAGCGGTTAAACGCCATGGCAGCACTACGTGCAAACACCATGCAGAAGATCATATAAGCAAAGGTTTTTGTATTAAAAAAATGCTCGTGCTTATAGGCTAATAAAAAGCCAATCAACGCAAAGGGCATGGCAAACACCGTATGACTGAATTTTATAAGCGACAGGTATTGATTTACTTTTTTAAGCATGAATTACTTAGTCTTTAAAGATAAAAATTATACTAACCAGGTATATGATGGGAATAGAGCTGAGGAATAAGGCAATAACCACCGGGTGGTTCCATTTGGTTTCGAGCATGTATTGCGTTCGCCTGAAGATGACAAACACCGAACAGATAATGCCTGCAATGGCGCAGAACATACCCATTTTTAAAAGTGATATGGACAGGCATGACAAGGCAGCCAACGATCCGAATAATACCGCTAAAAAAGTAAGTGTTTTTCCCAGGCTCATATGCTACTTATTCACTAAAATATCTGTTACAACAGGTGTTGCATTTACAAGGCCTGCTTCGCTAATGTTTTGCAGGTAAACATCCTGCAGGTTATTGATCAGGTCTACCGCAAAAGGCATTTGCACTTTTACGTAATTATCAGTAAACCCGTTTATGAAACCGTTTTTATTTTCGGCTTCAAATAAAACTTTGCGGGTGCTGCCAATGTGTTGTGTGTAAAAATCGCGTTGTTTTTTAGTGGATAGTATTCGCAGCATTTTATTGCGTTCTTTTCTTTCGGCAACAGGCACTACATGTTTCAATTCAATGGCATCTGTGTTTGGCCTTTCAGAATAGGTAAATACATGCAGATAAGAAATATCCAGGGCATTGATAAAGTTATAGGTTTCTAAAAACTCGGCTTCTGTCTCGCCCGGAAAACCTACAATAACATCTACACCAATACAGGCATGCGGCATAACTTGTTTAATGCGGGCAACACGTTCAATATAAAGCTCGCGCATATAACGACGACGCATCAGCTTTAAAATAGCATTGCTGCCGCTTTGCAAGGGCACATGAAAATGCGGTACAAATCTTTTTGATTGAGCAACAAAATCAATGATCTCATCGCGTAACAAATTAGGCTCGATAGATGAAATGCGAAAACGCTCAACGCCTTCTACTTTATCAAGCGCTTGTATAAGCTCTAAAAATGTTTCCTGCTTTTTTTCGGTATTAGATGTCTGCGTAAAACCAAAGTCGCCAATGTTTACACCCGTAAGCACAATCTCTTTAATGCCCTGCGCTGCAATTTCTTTTGCCTGTGCAATTACATTTTCAATACTATCGCTGCGGCTTTTGCCGCGTGCCAAAGGAATGGTGCAGTAAGAGCAAGTGTAATCGCAGCCATCCTGCACTTTCAGAAACGAGCGCGTTCTATCACCTGCAGAGTAGGATGAAATAAACAGATCTGTTTCTTCAATCTCGCAACTATGCACTTCGGCGTTTTCTTTTTTGGTAAGATGTTCTACGTAATGCGGAAGATTGAATTTCTCTTTAGCTCCCAGCACCAAATCAACGCCTGCAATCTGGCCTATTTCATTGGCTTTTAACTGGGCATAACAACCTATAACCGCCACAATGGCCTGCGGAGAAAGTTTTTTTACATTACGTATAAGTTGTTTGCATTCTTTGTCGGCATTTTCGGTAACCGAGCAGGTATTCAGTACATATACATCGGCTTCGTCAGCAAAATCGACTTTTGTATAACCGGTGTTTTCAAATTTACGGGCTATGGTAGATGTTTCGGCAAAATTTAATTTACATCCCAGCGTATGAAACGCCACCTTTTTGCCATTCAAATTCATTACACAAAAGTATTAAAACTTTCGCAATTTGAGCTTTACTATACTGTTATAAACCACTATTAATTATGTTGTTTCTATTAAGATTTAGCATCAATCCTTAATAGACAAAATTCCGTATATTAACTAGTGCGGCGTAAACTCATATCTCTATTTATTCTTTTTTCGTTCGCTGTACGTGCACAAAAACCTGATAGCTTAAAACAAGATCATTATTTTAGATTAAACTACGATAACGATTTCTTTTCGGCAACCGACCGATATTATACACAAGGCATCTTAGCCGAACTTATTTTACCAGGCTTAAAAAGAAATCCAATCTCAAGAACGCTTTTTAAACTTAAAAACACATCTCAAAATTATTACGGCCTGGCTTTTGAACAAGATTGTTTTACTCCTGTTAGCATACAGCACAACACCATTTACTATGGCGAGCGACCTTTTGCGGCCACGATGTTTCTTTCTAACTTTTTGGTAAGTATGAGCGAAGAAAAAAAACAACGTCTTACTACCTCTTTAGATTTGGGTGTTATGGGGCCTTGCGCTGTTTGCGAAGAAGAACAAAAAGGCATACACAAAGCATTGCACAACATACAGCCTTTGGGTTGGCAATTTCAAATAGCTACAGATTACATTGTGAATTATCGCGCCAAATTTGAACAAGGTTTATATACCACTAAATATTTCGAATTTGTTGGTTCTACCGAAGCACGCGTGGGCACGCTATATGACGATGTTTCTCTTGGCATTTTACTTCGTGCCGGATTTATGAATGGATATTTTAAAAATTTCGGGCTTACAAAGCAATCTTCCGGCAAAAAATTTCAGTTATACGTATATGCTAACGCAAATGTTCGTGCAGTAGCTTACAACGCAACCATGCAGGGCGGCATGTTTGAAAACAATAGTATATACACCATTAATTCCAAAAACTTGCAGCGTGATATTTTCATGGGCAGCGTTGGTGTTGTTGGTGCCTTTAAGCGATTCAGTTTAGAATACACAAAAGTTTATATCTCACCCGAATTTCATAATGGCTTAGACCACGGCTGGGGACATGTTGTTATAACAACCTGCTTTTAACTACTATTTTTTGGCGTTCCGGTGATTACACCGTCGTGCTTTCCGTTACAAGTTTTGTTGGTTACAACAAAAGCTTCCACTTCAATCCCTAACGCAATTGCAATAACTAGCAAACATTTATCAGTAAGAATATTTTATTTCACTTTCAGAGAAAAAAAAAGTCAAAAAAAAACCTCATTCAAATTAATGAATGAGGTTTTTAAAATTGGCATCGACTTACTCTTGCGGGCTTTAGGCCAACTACCATCAGCTCTATCGGGCTTAACTGCTCTGTTCGGAATGGGAAAAGGTGAACCCCGATGATATAGACACCAAAA
>Ga0134128_10002127_pt1 | contig 24734 bp, 24 predicted proteins | sample KB31754_FD_96462 | JGI IMG/M metagenome (GOLD analysis project Ga0134128, IMG submission 96462) | Terrestrial soil microbial communities with excess Nitrogen fertilizer from Kellogg Biological Station, Michigan, USA - KB3-175-4 | ecosystem: Environmental > Terrestrial > Soil > Unclassified ...
ATGGAACCATTGTCACGGCCAACGAGAACTTCCTCCGTGCCCTGGGTTACGCGCTTTTGGCGCTGTCGTTTCGGAGGTCCAGACACCACAGCCTGATCGGGCTGGCTAGTCGCCTCCCGTCCGCTACACCGCCTCGTGCTTGCGTAAATCCCTGATGTGATCGAAATGGCTGGCCTGCAGGTCAGCTTCCGGCGCGGCCGTTTCGGGTGGCGCCGCCTCGGCCATGATCGCCTCGGTGACGTCTTCAACCGCGTGATCCGCGATTTCGTGAATAAAGCTGATGTTTCTGTATTCGCCGGAGGCCACCCGCGAGACGAGTTCCCGCCTGGTGATCTCCGGATCGACGACGGCCTCGCGTCCACGGCGGCCGTAATCGATCATCACGACAAAATACTGCATTGGCGCAATATTTCCGAAAAACAGAACCAAGTCAAGTAAAGAATCACGAAAAAAAGAAATCCGGAGCGGGGCAGATCGAATCACCCCATGGCCGGCCGGCGGCGGGAAGTGATTCGGCCGCCGGCCCCCGCCCCCTCATTTTGCCGATTTTCCCTTGCGGGACCGGGCGGCCGCCTTGGCCCGCATCCGCTCGATCTGGCCTCGGGGCAGGGTGACGCAGATCTCGCCAATCCATTCCAGCTTTACGCCATTGATGGGTTTGGCATTGAAACTCGTAAGGTTGACCGAATTGGCGGCCTTGCCGCGTTCGATCGTCTTCAGGTAGCGCTGGCCGGTCTTCAGCCGCACCACCGCCTCCTCGCCGAAGAAGCTTGCAAGCGGGTGCCGCTGGTCGCGGTAGACCACGATCACGTCGCCATTTTCGTATTTGGGCAGCATGGAATCGCCAGACACTTCGAAGGCGACGGTTTCGCCTGAGATCGGGAAGGGGAGTTCGACGTCGCCGAGGCCCTCGGGCGGCACCTGCTCGACTTCGGGCTCGATGGTGGCCCCGGCACCGACCCGGCCCATGATAGGCACCGAATTGAGCCCGAGATATTCCATAATCGGATCGATTTCGGAGGCCTTGATCAGCCGGATGCCCGACAGGATCTCAGAGACCGCGCCGGGTCGCACACCCATGGCGCGAGCCAGCCCCCCCTTACTCTTGCCCGTTCTCTCAAGCGCCCGTTCGATCGTTGCAGCATCCAGCATGGCCACCTCCTTCTCCAAATCGCGCTACTGCTCCTTTCTTCCGAATTTCGGAAAGAAATGCAATTGCGAATATCAGAAATCAAACTTGACTTTGTATTCTGAATATCGGAAGGTTGGGACGTTGCGCCGCGACCCTCCAGAGGTCGCGGCGCAGACAGGGGAAAGGTCAGTCAATGCAATCATTTAGTTGGGCGCCGGAGCATTCGACGGCGCTCCGGGAATTTGTCGGGCGCGGCATGTCCTATGCGGATGCTGCCGACGCGGTCAATGCGAGGTTTGGTACGGCCTACAGCCGCAGCGCCGCGATCGGACGAGCCAAACGGATGGGGCTGGTCGTCCCGGGGCGTACCGAGGATCGCCTGGAGTTGGTGCCGAGGGTCCAGAAACGACACCAGGCACCAGGTGACGGGGTGAAGAAGCGCTGCAAGCGTCCCGCCGGCGCCACCGGGCCGACACCCGCCGCTCCAGAGCCGGCCGAGCCGGTGAAACTCCGTTGCGTCGGAATCCGGCCGCGGCTGCTCTCGCTGGCCGAGCTTGAGGACGGCGACTGCCGCTACCCTTACGGCGGCGACAAGGACGGTGACGCCATCGCTTTCTGCGGTCACCCGCGCTTCCGGTGCTCATCTTACTGCGCGCCGCATTTTCATCTGACGCGCGCTCCCGCCGTCGATGGCGAGCGTCCGGTCGGCCCTTTCGTGCTGCGGCTGGTGGAAGCCGCCTGAGCCCGACCGAAACGACGATTCGCTTTCAAACCAAAGGAGAGTAAATGGCTCGTCCCAAACGCGGACGGTCGCTTCGCGCGGCCAGCATTCATGACCGGCGTTCACGCGATTTGCCGCTCAATGCGGAAGTTGCGCCAATCGAGATTGACGATCCGCTGGCGCTGGAGTCGGGCGAGAGGATCATCGCCCTGCGGTCGATCCGCAACGATCCGCTGGCGCGGCTGCATGCGCGAGGGCAGATCGACGAAGCGCAATATCAGGGCGGCCGTGCCTTCCAGAACGACTGGGAGCGCGCAGAACGCGGACCGCAGGCGGTCGATCCCAGCCGGGAATATGTCGATGGTGCGCAGCGGCGCGAGCCTGTCACCGAAGGCCAGCGCCAGGCGGTGCTGCGGCTCAACCGCGCCGAGCGCGAACTCGGTGCGGACGGATCGGCGCTGGTGTACGACGTCCTCGTCCAGGGCATGACCATGGAACAGATCGGGCAGCGGCGCGGTCTGTGCACCCAGCGCTGGAAAGACTATTTCGCGCGTCGGTTCCAGGAATGCCTGGACCGGCTTGCCCTGATCTATGGCTTTGCGACCAAGCCGCGATAGCTGGGATACGTAAAGGATCGGGAGCGCGTCGAAGAGTTGCGAGATCGACTTCCATTATATTGATGCCACGACGACGCAGACAGGCCTCAACGAGTACGTCTATACCCTGAAGAAGCAATGATCTTCGCATGTCCCTACTAGTGCTTCGGCGTCACCGGCGAATCGATCGGATGGACTTTCTCATACATCAGCCACAGCTCGAGCAACGCAAGGAACGCCATCACCGCGGCGATACCGACGGCAAAATGCACCGCACGGGTTTGCGAAAATCCCAGGACCCATGGCGAGGCGATCAGCCAGAGGCCGAACAGGAGGTTGGCCCATTCCTCCCAGTTCGCATAGGCGAAGATCGCCCCCAGCGAGATCGCAACGACCGCCGCACTGCAGATCCAGAAATCCATCCTGGCCGTGCCGTTGGTCAGGCTGAACATCCAGGGCGACGCGAACAGCAGAGTGGCGAGAACCACGTTGTAGAGATCAAGCGCCGATTCATTCCGCCATTTCTTCATGGCTGAAGCTCCCTTGATTGACCGGATACACTGGATCGGAGGACATAATTCGACCGACCGTTCCGAGTTCCCGGTGAGCGGAAATGTTGTGCCTGGACTTTCGGGGGTAACTAGAACGGCCCGGCGTTGAAGCTGAGCGGCTGCACCACGTCATAGGCGGCCTTCGATAGCGGCACTGCGTAGTTCACGGTCAGCGCGCCAAAGGGCGAAGCCCAGGTCAGACCGACGCCGACGGAGGACCGAACCACGTTGGAATTTGCGATTTGCGCGGTCTGGCCGGCGAAGCTCGTCGCACCCCTGTAGTTAAATACGCTGCCGGCGTCGACAAAGGCCGAACCGCGGAGCCCGTATTCCTGGGGCACGCCCGGGATCGCGCTCTGCAGTTCGGCAGTCGTTGCCCAATACATGCTGCCGCCGACATTATCCATGGTCGAGCCCGGTGTGAGGTCGCGCGGACCGAACCCATTGGGTGCAAAGCCGCGTACCATGGTCGGGCCGCCAAAGAAGTTGTTGATCAACGGCGCCTGTTGGCCACCCCAGCCGGTGATGAAGCCGCCTTGTCCGCGCACCATGGCGGTGAGGTCACCGTTCAGTGAGTGATAATATCGGACGTCTTCGGCCGTGCGGAGGAAACGCACATCGCCGCCGAGGCCGGCGATATCCTGGCTCAATTGCGCCCTGATACCAGTCGTTGGCAGCCTGTTATTGTCGAGCGTGTTGTAGGTGACGGTGTCGCCGATCGCGGAAACGAGTTGTGGGCCGGCTGCCGCCGCTTGCCGGACGGGCAGCGACGGCGCCAGCGCCAGCGACGTCGGATCGACGGTGATGTTCTGGTCGTAGAGGGAATAACGCCACTGCACGAGAGTCGTCTCGGTGACCGGGGTGCCCACGATGAAGTTGGCGCCATAGGTATTGCTGCCATAGGATTGGTATGGGCTGGCGAAGGTCTGGCGGCCGAACACCTCCACGCCACCCGAGACGTGGTTGGCGAACAGCGACGGGTCGGTGACGGAGATGCTGCCGCCGCGCCCATATTGTCCGTAATTCACGGCAGTTTGCACGCTGTAGCCGGTGCCGTAGAAGTTGCGATCGCCGAGCTTGACCTCGCCCATCCAGCCGTCAGTCGTCGAGTAGCCGCCGGAGACGTTGAAGTCGCCGGTCTGTCCATCCACCGTCTCAACGTCGAGCACGATGCGATCGGGCGCGGAGCCGGGCCTGGTCGTGATCTTGACGGTCTTGAAGTAGTTCAGATTCTTCAGCCGCCGCTCGGCGCGATCAATCAGCGTCTTGTTATAGGCGTCACCCTCGCCGAAATCGAACTCCCGCCGGATCACGTAGTCGCGCGTTTTCAGATTGCCGTGGATCTCGATGCGCTCGATATAAGCGCGCTGGCCCTCATCGACCGCGAATGCCACATCGATGCGTGAGGCCACGGTGTCCCGAGTCATCCGCGGCGTCGCACGCGCGAAGGGAAAACCCTGCTTGGCCATTTCGATCGCAAGTGCTTCGCTGGTCTTGTCGAGAGCGCTGCCGTCGAACATGGCGCCCCGCTTCAGAAGCAGAAGACGGCGAAGCCGTTCCGGATCGAGCCCCGGGACGCTGGAGGACAGGCTGATTTCGCCGAGCCGGTAGGGCTGACCCTCGTCGATCACAAAGGTGAGGACAAAGCCCTTGATCGCGGGGTCGTATTCAGCGCGCGCCTCGCGAACGCTGGCGTCGGCGTAGCCATGATTGAGGTAGTACTGCCTGATCTGCTCGCGGTCGGCATCGATACGATCGGGATCGTAGACGTCGCCGCCGGTCAGGAAGCTTAGTAGCGACGTCGCCGAGGTCTTCATCACGGCCCTGAGCTGGCGATCGCCGAAGGCGTGGTTGCCGGAGAAATTGATCTGCCGCACCGTCGTCTTCTTGCCTTCGGTGATGGTGAAGACGAGATCGACGCGGTCGTTGCCACGATCGATGACCTCCGGCGCCACGCTGACCTCGTCGCGGCCCACGCGGCGATAGGCTTCCACGATGCGGTTGACGTCCGCCTGCACGGTCGCGCGCTGCAGCGAGCCCTGCGCCTTGGACTGCACGGCGGCGGCGAGGTCTGTATCCTTGACCTTCTTGTTGCCTTCGAAGGCGACGCGGCCCAGCACCTTCGCCTCGGTGACGTGCACGACCAGCCCGCCTTTGGCGCGTTCGATCGTGACATTATCGAACAGGTTCGTCGCGATCAGCGATTTCAGCGCGGCATCGCGCGCAGCTTCGTCATAGCGCCCATCGGGCGAGGCATGGAAATAGGAGCGCACGGTTTCGGCATCGATGCGGCGATTGCCTTCGACCGTGATGGTATCTGCAGCCATCGCCGGCACGGGCGACAGGTTGAGGGCCGCAGCAAACAATGCGGCGGCAACTCCGTTCCGAAACAACCTCAGCCGCTGGGCCTCATATTCGATCGACACGTCCCGCCTGTCCCATTGCAAGCCTCAATCGAAATGCCTGCGCAGGGCGAAAGAATGTCAGCCCCAAGGTGAGTTGCGGGCCGATCGCTTCGCCGCCACAATTATTAACACCGCCACAATTTCGACTTCTTGCCGCACCGGCTATTCCCTGAATCGTTCGCATGGCGGGCTAAAATCGGGGGTAGCCAAGACAGTGTGAAGGTCTGCGTTGCGTGAATGCGCCGCGGCCGACGCCTCGTGGGAGCATCACATGCGTATGCGTAACTTCACCCTCGTGGCCGCCTTGCTCGTTTTCGTCGTTCCGGCGCGGGCCGCGGTGACACCTGAGATCGACCCGCGGGCGTCGCTCGGTGTGGTCCAGCAATGGATCTACAATTATCGAGCCAAGCCTGACTATGCCCATGTGTCGGCGGCGGTGCGGGTGCTATTCCACTCCCAGACCTTCAAGGAGCCCGAGAACGCGGGCATATATCTCGGCTTTATTGCCGGCGCGATCGGTTCGAATCCAGCCAAGGCTGAGCAACTCGTCAACAGCTTCTTCCCGGTGCGGGCAGAGGACGAGTGGGTAATCATCCGCGCCATCGCCTATTCGGGGTTACCGGACTGGCGCAACCTGTTGCGCCGCGTCGCGCACAGGATGCCGGGAAGGCGGGTGATGATAGATGCCTATCTGTCCGGCACACTGCTGACGCTCACCGAAATCCCGCTGGAAGAGACGAAGCCGGGAATGATGGACAAGCTGCGCGGCGTGTTCACCAAGAACCCCTTCGCCAAGGACGTGAAGAAGCTCAACACGACCCTGACCTATGCCGGCAACCAGGACCTGCTTGACACGCTATGGGGTTACTACTTCGCGACCGGATCGCATTTGCCGATCCTGCGGATCATGCAGATGCTGCCCTGGTCGAAGAGCCGGGACACCATCGACAAGCTCACCGTCGGCAGCATGGCGCGCTACACGCTCGCAAGCTACGCCGTGCGCGATGCTAACCTGCGCGAATTCCTGCGCAGCGAACTGCCCAACCAGCCTGAAGCCGTGAAGCTGCCGCTGACCGAGGTGATCCAGGCTGCCGATACGGTGCAGCTCGGCGCGGTGCGCAAGGATGCGCTTGCCGCCGTCGAAGAACTGAAGACCAAGGGATCGGACGCGCGGCGGGATCTCAGCTTTTGGGGGCAGGTCGGTGTCGGCGCGATCGCGCTGGGCTGCGTCTCGGCGGCGGCGCTGGGACAGGTCGAGATCGGCATTCCCTGCGTCATCGGCGGCTCTGCGTCGCAGGGTCTGTTGTCGTTCTGGGAAAAGCAGCAATAGAGCCGCGCACCTCACCCGGAAGGTAACGAGTGTTCGTCGCGCTCTCGTCAGCCCGGTTCTGGCCCGGACGGTTGACCGCGTAACGAAACCTCCTTTGAGCAAAAGACGCAGGCGGACTAATGTGATTAACTAACCTCCGGATAGCGGAGGACGCAGCCATGGTCGAACCGAAACTGGAAGTACCCGCCGAATTGCGCGAAATTGCCGAAAAGACGATCGAGCAGGCCGAGAAGGCCTTTGGCATGTTCTTCGAGGCCGCCAGCAAGTCGATAAAGTCGGTGCCTGGCGCGGAATCGGATATTTCAAAGCAGGCGCTGACATTCACCGAACAGAACATGAGGGCGGCATTCGAGCATGCACGGAGGCTTGTCCACGCCACTGATCTGCAGGAAGCCATGCGGATTCAGTCGGAGTTTCTGCGCAGCCAGTTCACCAATGCCGGCGAACACATGCGGCAGATCACCGGCGCCGTCATGTCGACGGCAAGGGACGCCGGCAAGGGCAAATCCTAATATGCCTCAGTAATCGCCGGGGTTGGCGATCATCGGCCGCGCTGTGTCGGCTGGCGCGAGATCGCTGACCGCGGTGTTGCCCAGGAACTTGTCGAGCGTCGCCTGGATCTTCTCCTTCACGGAACTGGGACCGCGATCACTCAACTCGGTGTGCAACGCGCCGGTATTGACGATGTCAATGTCTTCCCGCTTGGCGGCCGACGGGGATGGCAACACGCCCGGGTCGGTCTTGAACTGCGGGTCCTTCGAGCGGAAGGAAAGAATCTTCAGCTTGCCGCTCATTACGAACGGTACCCGCAGATTATCCAGTGTAATGACTTTCGACACCAGCTCCGGGTGCTGCTTGGCCACATACATCGAAACGTCGCCGCCATTGGAATGGCCAACCAGCGTCAGGTGATCATATTCGGCATGCGGCTGCCGCTTCTGCAGTTCGCCAAGCACAAAAAGGATATTGGCTTCGCAGCGCATATAAACTCCGCGCCGGCCGACATAGGGCATGCCGACCTGGGTCATCAGCGGCGGATCGCTCGGGAGATCCTGCTGGATGCTGGCAACAAGATATCCCCGGGCCGCGAGGACGTCGGCAAGGAACGAATATTCGGTGTTCTTGACGGTGTTGCCGTTGCTGATGATGGCGATGGGCAGTTTCCAAAGGCCGTTGTCAGCCTTCATCTCGTAGTCGCGGCGCACCGCCAGATCCACCGAAACTGGCCGCTGCCGTGCAGTATCGAAGAGATTGAGCGTTTCGTGCCGAATGGCCCACTTGCTGATGCCGAGATATTCACCTGCCGCGAGCACGCACAGACAGGCCAAAATCGCAAATGCCCTTCTCATGTTTCCAACCAGATTGCTTCTTGTTCCACATATGGTGTTGTTATACTCGACGGGCGGCTTTCAACCGCGAACAGCGAGATTAAATTTCGGCAAGCCGGAATGTGCGGACTATGCTTCCTGTCACTTATCCGGGCTCGAGGACGCAGACTTGGCAGCGCGCAGTGCAGCATCGATCTTCGACTGAACGCGCCGAGTCGCCAAGGCCGCCAACCGCGTCTGTGTTCGGCCGGTCTTGAGCTTGTCACCGAGCCGAAATTGCCACTCCCAGACGTCCGGCTCGGCCGTTGCGACGACCGTGTATTCGACGCCCTTGTAAATCACAGCGCATTTCCTGGTTTCGGAACAAGGCGCCAAGGTCCGGCCAATCCAACAGAGACCGTGAACCCGCCTATATTTCCCGGGTCAGCGAGCGTGGGCAAGTCAGGGTCTCAAGCCGCTCTTGCTCCAGTTGCGCGATCAGTCACCGGCGACACACGCCAAGCCAAACACCAAGCGATAAAAACGCAGGATGATCGATCCTCGGTGCGCTTCTCAAGCCGTATCAAGCTACCGCAAACCATCACCTCCTCAACGCCGGCGGGTGAGTGCGATCCCGAGCAGAAATGCGATGAACAGACTGGTCAAAGGTGCCCTGCGCGTTGCAGCGCGGAGCTGGGCAAGCGGCTGTCCCGGGCGCTGAGCGCGATCGACCATGGCGCGCAGTCTATCGACCGCAAGCCGAAGGCCCTCGGCAGCCTCTCGGACTGTCCGCAATACGTCGGTTGCAGTGCCGATGGCGCGCTCCGCAGCGCCTGGGGACGGGACCGAGTGCGGCGGCTCTATGTCCATCTGCCAAGGCCTTCCGTGCGAGACACGAGGCCGGCACCTTCGGCATCCGCGACACGCGCCGCGATCAACGGCGGGTGACGACCTCCGGCAAGAAAATGCGGGGACCGCAAAATTGTTCCGCGGTGCGAGGGCCGACCCGGCAAATGCCGCGCGGGAATCTCTGTTATCTTGCGGAGCAAACGTCGCGGGGCCAAGGGGGCATGATGTCCGGAACGAATTTCCCAGGATCGATTGCAGTGCTTGGTGCTCCCATCGATATGGGTGCGTCCCAGCGCGGTACCTTGATGGGGCCGGCGGCGCTTCGCACCGCAGGCTTGCTGACGGTGCTCGAGGGCCTCGGCTTCGCGGTGTCCGACCACGGCGATCTCTCCATCGCCGGCATGGCCGACCTCGCCGATCCGCCTCCAGTCAAGGCGAACCATTATCGAGAGATCCAACGCTGGACACGCGCTCTCAGTCGCGGTGGTTACGAGCTTGCCCGATCGGGCGCGATACCGATCTTTCTCGGCGGGGATCATTCGCTGTCGATGGGTTCGGTGAATGCGGTGTCGCGCTACTGGCGGGAAGCCGGGCGTGAGCTTTTCGTGCTGTGGCTCGACGCGCACGCCGATTACAACACGCCCGCGACGACATTGACCGCCAATATGCACGGCATGGCGGCATCATTCCTGTGCGGCGAGGCAGGTCTCGATCGTCTTCTGGGCGAAGAGCCGCGCGTTTCGATCGAGCCCATGCAACTCGAATTATTCGGTACGCGTTCGATCGACAAGCGCGAAAAGGAGTTGTTGCATGAACGCCGTGTCAACATTGCAGACATGCGGCAGATCGACGAATTTGGCGTCAGCGTCCTGATGCGGCGTATCATCGACAAAGTACGAGCCTGCAACGGCGTGCTGCATGTCAGCTTCGATGTCGATTTCCTCGATCCCGTCGTAGCGCCGGGCGTCGGCACCACCGTCCCTGGCGGGGCGACCTATCGCGAGGCTCATCTGGTGATGGAGATGCTGCATGACTCCGGTCTGGTGCGCTCGGTGGACATCGTCGAGCTCAACCCGTTCCTCGATGAACGCGGCCGCACTGCCCGCATGGCCGTCGAATTGATCGGCAGCTTGTTCGGTCAGCAGATCACCGACCGGCCGACGCCGAGCAATGCGATCACGCGTGGCGAGTGACGCGAGCTATGCGGCGGTCTTGATCCCTGTTTCCCTGAAGTAGCGATCCAGCGAATCCGGTGAGCCGTTGGGCTCGGCGAGGGCGACATAAGTATCGGGCCTCAGGAGATAGAGTGCGTTGCGTGCGAGCCCGGCGCTGCCGTGTTGGGGTTGCCAGGCGAATACGTGGAGCGGCAGGTTACGCTGCGCGCACCAGGCGGTGAGCTCGCCGCTTGCCTCGCCATAGACATGAACTTGCCAATCTGTGCTTGTGAGCGGCGCAAAATTATCAACCCCGCCCGCTGCGACCCATGGCAGTCGATCGCCGCCCTGCACGCGCCCAGCGGTGCCCCGGCTGAGGGGCCCGCGGCGGTAGTTGATCATCGTTTGTGAGACTGTGCGAAACGCGAACCTGCGCACCGCGTCGAAACTGAACAGCGCAGGCAGCACAACCGGGGCGAGGCGAGTACGAACGAAGCCCGCGAGCCGGCCTTGGCCGGTTGCGAACGTAAAGACACGGTCGGTGCTCGCAACCAGCTTTCGGGCGAAACCGATGCGTTCGGCTTCGTAGCTGTCGAGCAGCGTGTCCGGTGCCCGGCCTTTCACGACCGCCGCCAGCTTCCAGGCAAGGTTGATGGCGTCGCCAATCCCGGTGTTCATGCCCTGACCGCCGGCCGGGCTGTGGATATGCGCGGCATCACCGCTGAGGAAGGCGCGTCGCTTGCGGAAATGCTGCGTCACCCGGTGATGCACGTGATAGGTCGAAAACCAGTTGACATTGGTTACCGCCAGCTTCATCTGCCCGATCGCATGGCTTTCGACATCGTCGAACGTCAGCGTTTCCGCGCGACCGGCGCGCTCATCACGAACCGTGCCGATCAGGCGCGCACGTCCTTCGCCGGCGAGAGGGAACACGGCAACAAAATCGGCTTCATCGAGATCGATGTGCAATTCTCCATCAACCGCCGGTCCCTTCGCCTCGACGTCAGCAACATAGAAGAGGTGCTCGTAGGTGCCGCCTGGAAAGCCGGATGCGATGGTCTCGCGTACCTTCGAGCGCGCGCCGTCGCAGCCGGCAACGTAGTTTGCTTCGCAATCGCTTTCGGTTCCGTGGGGTCCGCGCAGGCGGGCCACGACTCCGTCTGGCTGTTCGGTGAAATGCAGAAGCTCGGTCTGTCGCTCGACAGAAACGCCAAGCGATTCCAGCTTGGCCACCAGCAGCTTTTCGTGTTCATCCTGAGGGAAGATCTGCAGGAAGGGGTACGGCGTCAGCCCCTTTCCCATGTCGTTCAGCGAAATGCGTGCCTTTCGTGCGCCGCCGACCCATAGATTGGCGGCAGGTGTTCGGTGGCCTTTTGCGATAACGGCATCGGCGAGATCAAGCTGCCGGTACAGTTCGAGCGTGCGCGCCTGCGCGGCCAGAGCGCGAGAGGTCGTCCCTGGGGCGGCGGTCTTGTCGATGATGCGAACCTTGACGCCAAGCTTGGTCAGCCAAAGTGCGAGCACCAGCCCGGTCGGCCCGGCTCCAACAATGAGGACATCGCTCTTCTGCATCTGCTACACTCCCCGCATACGGCGCCGTCAAAATAACGGAACGGCCTGAAAAACAGTCGGGAGAAACGCCAATGACTGGCCGAAATTGGTCGCGGCGCGATGTGCTCAAGACCTCCACCGTCCTTGCGGCAGGCACGATATTTGCGCAACCCGCCCGGGCGGCTGCGCCGCCGCCAACTCGCGTCACGCCCGAACTGATCGAAGCGGCGCGCCGGGAAGGCAAGATCTCCTACTATTCCGCGCTCGAACTTAATGTCGCCGAACGACTCGGCAAGGCCTTCGAGGCCAAATATCCGGGCATCGCGGTCCGCGTTGAGCGCTCCGGAGCGGAGAGGATTTACCAACGCATCGGCCAAGAGCAGGGCAGCGGCATCAACGCCGTCGATGTCGCCAATTCCACCGATCCGGCGCATTATCTTGACTGGAAGTCGAAGGATTGGCTTGCGCCCTTTCTTCCAGAAGATGTCGCCAAGTACTTCCCGGCAGACCAGGTCGATCCCGACGGCACCTATGCCACCTCCTGCGGCTGGATCGAAGCCATCGGCTACAACACCAATCTGGTGAAGCCCGAGGATGCGCCGAAGAGCTACGCCGACCTGCTCGATCCGAAATGGCAGGGGAAGATCGTCAAGGCGCATCCCGGTTATAGCGGAGCGATCATGACCGCGACCTTCGTGCTGTCGCGCGAGCTGGGCTGGCAATATTTTGAAAAACTGGCGCAACAGAAGATCCTGCAGGTCCAGTCGGCGGCCGATCCGCCAAAGAAACTCCTGCTTGGCGAACGAGCGGTGATGGCCGACGGCAACGACTACAATCTCCAGCTCCTGAAAGACCAGGGTAAGCCGGTCGAAGCCGTCTATGCCAGCGAAGGAGCACCGCTGATCATCGTTCCTTCCGGTGTTTTCAAGAACGCGCCCAACCCGAATGCGGCGCGGTTGTTTCAGAGCTTCTTTCTGAGTCTCGAAGGACAACAATTGCTGGTCGACAATTTCGCCCATCGCTCCTTCCATTCGCAAATCAAGGAGAAGCCGGGCCGTCAGCCGCTATCGGCCATCAAGCTCCTGAAGTCCGATCCTGCCGCGGTGCTGGCGCAGAGTGAGGAGATCAAGGCGCGCTATACCCGGTTGTTCAAAGTCTAGGTGAGGGCGCGGTTGGCTTGTGCCGCTGGCGTAACTTACAGATCTCGTAGCAAGGTAGTCAGCGGCTGCTGCGCGCAATCCGCCAACAAGCGGGAAGCAGGCCGCGCCCGCAAGGCTCGCGAGCGCAGCCCGTCGTGTGATCAGGTCTCAGCTAGGTCTTGCGACCATAATTCAACAAGCCGCCGCTTGTCTTCGGCGGATGCGCGCGCAGCCCTTCTTCGTTCGGCTCGGTGCCCCAGCCCGGCCGGTCGGGCAGGAGCAAATGGCCGTCGACGATCTCCGGCAGGTGCGTGAACAGTTCGTGGTCCCAGGCGAGGCGATCGATGTCGATTTCCATGATGCGCAGGTTTGGCACGGCTGCACTGAAATGTGCATTCATCATCGAGCAGAGATGGCCATAGAAGTTATGCGGGGCAACATTGACCTCATAGGCTTCGGCGGCGCCGGCGATCTTCATGGATTGCCACACCCCGTTCCAGGGCGTGTCGATGATCGCCACATCCATGGCCTGTTCGCGGAAATAGGGTTTGAATTCGCGCAGACCCAACAATGTCTCGCAGGAAGAGATCGGGTGCGGGCTCTGCCGGCGGATCAGCGCCAACGCTTCCGGATTGTAGCTGTCGATTTCGATCCAGAACATGTCGAGGTCTTTGATCGCGCGCAGGATCTTCAGAAAGCCTTCGGTCTTCGCGTTGAAATTGAGGTCGAGCAGGATATCGACGTCGGGGCCTGCGCCGTCGCGGATCGCTTCAAGATGCATATACAGATCGCGCAGCACCTTGCGCTCGACATTGATCTCCGGCTGGAATGGCGAGCCAAAGCCGGGTCGCCAGCCGGTGGGTTTGCCGTCTTTGTAGGTGAAGATGTTGGTCTTCAGCGCCGTGAACTTCTTCTCGCGCACCTCACGTCCGATCGCCTTGACGCCATCGAGGCTTTCGATCGGCGGCTTGTACCGGTCGCGCAATGCGACCAATAAACCCGAATGCGGTCGCGGATCTTGCCGCCGAGCAGCTCATAACAGGGAACCCCCAACAGCTTGGCCTTGGCGTCAAGCAGTGCGTTTTCGATCGCACCAAGCGCCTGCGCGACCACGCCGCCGGCAGCGGGTCGCGTCGCGGCATAGAGCTCGGCATAGATGCGCTCGTGTTGAAAGACATCTTGCCCGACGACGCGTGTCGACAGGCGCTGGATCGCGGCGCTCACGCCGGGCGAGCCGAAGCCCTCGTCGAATTCGCTCCAGCCGATCACGCCGTCTTCGGTCGTGACCTTGACGAAGTTGTAGTTTCTCCAACCCGCATCGCAGGCCAGGATTTCGACGGTTCTTGCTTTCGATCCCTTCGTCATGAAGCCCCCCGGTTTTGTTGACTATGCCGAGGTTTGTGCGCCTGATCCACCCCGGTCCCGGGCATGGCCAATATGTTAAAGCGCGCGTTTCATGCTCTACCGCGGCCGGCTCGCAAACAGACCGTCAATCCGGAAGGAATACCCGATCCCCACAATATAGCTTGGCGCGTTGTGGTTGAGCCCGAATGCGATATGAAAATCGACCTGCTGGGTTCGGTTGATGTGATACACCGCGCCCGAATTCCAGAGCTGGCTGGGACTCGCGCCTTGCGGATAGTCGCCGACATATTCGGTGAACAGACTCAACTGCTCGTTCAGCTTTTTTTCGAGCACAAAAGTCGCTTCTGCGATGCCTCTTGTCGAGAGGTCATAGGGGCGGAGGAACTCGGTAAACATGCCGCTCACGCCCCAGCCATCGGGCAACTCCCACGACCAGGGAAACTGCAGATAGGGCTGCGGCCCGCGACCGGCGATGTCAACGGCGCCCGTGGGCAATGCCACACCGGTCACCACGGACAGGTCGAACTTGCCCGGTGTCGGACTGATCTGCCACTTGACGGCCGGCGAGACGTCGGTGAATCCCGCATTGGCCGATCGCTGGAGAGGCGCAACATAGGTTGGCAGATCGACCAAGACCTCCAGGCAGGGAACAACGCCTAGTCGCCAGCGGCTGTTGGTGCCGTCGATGAGGCGCGCGTCGTCGCGCATGCTGAAATTCACCCCGTTCTCGTTCTGAAGGCTGCCGACAGGGACGACAAGGCTCGAATTGGTGACGTCCGGCCGGTCGGTGGCGATATCGTCCTTGGCGGTAGGACAGCCTTCTGCATGCGCCTCGATCGTGCAGAGGAGGGCGAGTGCCAGGAATAGGCAGGATTTGGCACGAAAAAGCTGCTGGCCCATGACAGGTACGACGCGACATTCGCAAGTGGTGTCAGGTCCCTATCGGCAAATCGGGTCGTTTATTCCCGACGATGGCGCATGGGGGACCTTTGCCGGAAGGCCATGATCTTTCCCGGGAACGTCCTGAAAATGCACAAATCGCTGACACATTTGGCCACAATTCGGATCGACCTTTCCAGTCATGAAAACTCTGGCGGTCATTTCAATTTTGGCGCTGCTGACGATTGGCGGAGCGGCTTACACCGACCAGCTTTTCACGAGCGATCAAGCGACCATTCAACGGGCGAATTGAGCAAGCTGCCTGAAGGTCGCATCTTGATCGTGTCTTTGGGGGACCATGGCGATGCTTTCTGTCGATCAATTCCTGCGACTGATGTGCTTGCCGGCCGTGGTTTTTGCGTTTGTGGTGGCTTCGCAGGTTTCCGCTGCGCTAAATCCGCCGCCGGCTTTTGCGATGGCTAGCGAGTAAGACAGTAAGAGTACATCTTCTCAAAGATCGCCAGGCGAATGCGCCGCCCCCATACGTGCTGAAATGGGGTCTGAGGCTAATGCGCTGCATGTCGGCGCGCCGGCGGGGCCCCGCCGGCCACTGGACTTTCGCCGTCCATCACTTAAACCCACCATGGGCGCGTCGATTCGGACGTCCGATCCGTCGAAGGGCTGATCATTGGCTACGCAAACGCGGCGCGGCTTTCTCAAATCGACCATGGCCGCGGCGTTTGGTTTTTTCCCGGCCCGCGTTTTTGGGCAAACGGCCAGCACCGGACCAGGTCAGGTGATGAGCACGCTCGCCGCCTATATGAGCGCGGCGCGATCGCGCGCGTTACCGGAGGAGGTCACCGAGCAGGCCAAGTTTCACCTGCTCGATACGCTGGCCGCGATGATTTCGGGATCGGAGCTGCCACCGGGCCAGGCCGCCCAGCGTCATCTTAGGGAGCACAGCGGGACTGGCACCGTCACCGTCGTGGGCACGGCGCTGACCGCACCGCCGATCGATGCCGCGCTTGCGAATGGCATGATGGCGCATGCCGACGAGACCGACGACTCCCACAACGAATCCCGCTCCCACCCAGGATGCGCGGTTGTGCCAGCGGCACTGGCGGCGGGCGAATTTTCGGGCATCGACGGCGCGGGTCTCTTGCGCGCCGTGACCCTTGGATACGACATCGGCACGCGCGTGGTGATGGCGATGGGCGGCGCGTCGTTCAGCTATGAAAGCAGTCTCGCCACCCACAGCATTGCCGGCACTTTCGGCGCCGCGGCCGCAGCCTGCTGCGCGGTAGGACTCGACGCCCGCCAGATGCGCTGGGCGCTGGATTACACGGCGCAGCAATCTGCCGGCATCAAGGCCTGGCGGCGCGACACGGATCACATCGAAAAGGCTTTTGTGTTTGCGGGCATGCCGGCGCGCAATGGCGTGACGGCCGCGCTGCTCGTTCAATCCGGCTGGAACGGTGTCGATGATATCTTCTCCGGTCCGGACAATTTCTTCGCCGCCTATGCGCCAAAAGCCCAGCCCGAGCGGCTGATCGACAAGCTCGGCGAGCGCTACGAAATTACCCGCACCGATATCAAGAAGTGGACAGTAGGCTCGCCGATCCAGGGACCGCTGGATGCGGTTGAGGTCATCCGGGGCAAGAAGCCGTTCGACGCGGATCAGGTGAAGACGGTGACGGTCCGCCTCGCGCCGTCCGTCGCGAATGTCGTCGACAACCGCGACATTCCCGATATCTGCTTGCAGCACATGGTTGCGGTGATGCTGATCGACAAAACGGTGTCCTTCCAGGCCGCGCATGACAAGGCGCGCATGCAGGACGCTGCCGTTTTGAAGCAACGCGCCAAGGTCGATCTGGTACGCGACGAGGAACTCGCCAAGCTGTTGCCGGCCCGCGAAACCGTCGTCGAGATCGAACTCAGCGACGGCACAAAGCTCTCGGAGCGGATGTCGGCAGTGCGCGGCACGCCGCGCAATCCGATGAGCCGTAACGAGGTCATCGACAAGGCGCGTGACCTGGTCTCGCCTGTGCTGGGGCGCGAGCCCTCGACACGGTTGATCGAGACCGTATTCGATCTCGAGAACCTGACCGATATTCGCACCCTGCGGCGGCTACTGCAGCGTGGTTGACTATCGCTTCAGTAACGCGGGTCGTACATCTGCGATTGAATGAATCCGATTGTGTCGTTGGGAGGCGGTCCCGAGGCAAGGCCACGCTGAAAGGCGACATCGGCGACAGCGGCGCCGATCTGGGCCGAAACCTCGCGAATCCTCGGCAGGGCCGGGTAGAGGCTGCCTTGCTTGAGATCCGCTTCGCTGACGGAATTCGCCAGCGTATGCGCCGCAGCCATGAACATCTCGTCGGTAACCAGCCGGCTGCCGCTCGAGATGGCGCCAAGGCCGACACCCGGGAAGATGTAGGAGTTGTTGCCCTGGCGCGGCACGAAGGTGCTGCCATTAAGCTTCACGGGATCGAACGGACTGCCGCACGCAAACAGCGCGCGGCCGCCGGTGTAACGGTAGGCTTGTTCGGCCGAGCACTCCGACTTCGAGGTGGGATTTGAGAGGGCAAACACGATCGGCTGCTCATTGAGCCTTGCCATCGCCTGCAGCACTTCGGGAGTGAAGGCGCCGCCGACTGCGGCAACGCCGATGATGGCGGTCGGCTTCAACGTCTCGATCGCAGTCAGGAAATCGGAGATGGGCGCCTGCTCATGCGCATAGCGAAGCTTGTGGCCGCTCAATCCGGGCCGTCCCTTCACCACCAGGCCGCGGGAGTCCACCAGCCAGTTGCGCCGGAGCGCTTCGGCCTCCGACATTCCTTCCGACATCATCGCCGAGACCACGAGATCGGCGATGCCGGTCGCAGCTTCTCCCGCGCCCAGGAACAGCAAGGTCTGATCCCTGAGCTTGCCGCCGCTGATGCGCAGCGCGGAAAACACGCCTGCGAGTGCTACCGCCGCGGTGCCCTGGATGTCGTCGTTGAAGACGCAGGCTTCGTCACGGTATTTGTGCAGCAGGCGGAAGGCGGAGTGATTGGCGAAATCCTCGAACTGGATCAGAGCGCCCGGGAACGCTGCACGCGCCGCAGTCATGAATTCTTCGACGAATTCGTCATAGGCGGCTCCCGTGATGCGCCGCTGACGAAGACCGATATAGTAGGGGTCGTTGAGAAACTCTTCGTTATTGGTGCCGACGTCGAGGGTGACGGGCAAGCATTGCTCCGGATGAACGCCGGCGCAGGCCGTGTAGAGCGAGAGCTTGCCAACCGGAATGCCCATGCCGTTGGCGCCGAGATCGCCGAGGCCGAGAATGCGCTCGCCATCGGTCATGACGATGAGCTTGGTGCGATAGGGCCAGTTGCCGAGGATTTCGGCAATGCGCCCGCGATCGTTGTAGGAAATGAATAGCCCGCGAGGCCGCTGGAAGATCAGGCCGAATTTCTGGCAGGCGAGGCCCACCGTCGGTGTGTAGATCAGCGGCTGGATTTCATCGATGTGATCGCAGACGACACGGAAGAACAGCGCCTCGTTGCGGTCATGCAACGAGTTCAGCGCGACATACTTTTCGAGGTCGCTTGGCAGCGTCCGCAAGTTGGTGAGGACGCGCTCGACCTGCGCCTGCATCGACAGCACGGCAGGCGGCAGAAAGCCACGCAGCCCCAATGCCTCGCGCTCCTCTTCGGTAAAAGCGGTACCCTTGTTGAGCAAGGGGTCGCGCAGCAGGGCCATTCCATGCGGTGAATAAGCGGGTGTCGAGCGGACGCTCATCCGGTCGGGTTTCATCAAGGCGTTTCCCAATGTCGTTTATCGATCTTGTCTCGTCGGCCTCTTGCGGCACAACACGCTCATACTAACACACAAGTCGATGCCGCAGCGCACCAATGATGACGCGTTTTCTTCAATACCTCGCGGGCAGATGACTTGACAACAATCATGGTAGCGATGCGACCAGCGTGCATTCTCCTTCAATCGGGCACGCAGCGATTGAACTAGCCGCCGGCGAGGGATGAGCCGAGCAATGCCATGACGGCCACCGTCATGATGGCGGTGCCGAGCCAACCAAGCGCGACCAGCCATGTTCTCGCCTTGAACCGGCCCATCAGTCGCGAATTGGAGACGATCACCATCATCATTGCCATGATGGGGACGGCGACGATGCCGTTGAGCACGGCGCTCCACACCAGCATGTGAATGGCGTCGATGCCGGTGAACCCGAGCGCAAAACCGATGACCGTTGCGGTGGCGATGATACCGTAGAAGCCGATCGCATCCGGCGGCTTCGCTTCAAGCGTCGCACGCCATCCGAACACTTCAGAGACACCGTAGGCGGCGGAACCCGCCAGCACCGGGATCGCCAGCAGACCGGTGCCGATGATGCCAAGCGCAAAGAGGGCGAAAGTCGCTTCGCCCGCCAGCGGCCGCAACGCCTCGGCGGCCTCGGTCGCCGAATTGATATTGGTGATGCCGTTGGCGTTCAGGACGGTTGCAGTCGTCAGGATAATGAAGAAGGCGATTGTGTTCGAAAGGAGCATGCCCACGGTGGTATCGATCTTGATGCGGTCGAGCTCGGGAGTGCCGCCCTTGGACAATTCGCGAAGCGGGCGATGTGTCTGGCCCTTGTGCATCTCCTCGACTTCCTGGGAAGCCTGCCAGAAGAACAAATAAGGGCTGATGGTGGTGCCGAGCACCGCAACCACCATCATGAAATAGTCGGCGTTGACATGCGCCTTCGGCCAAACAGTCGCGAGCAGCGCGGTGCCCCACGGTATCTGCACCATGAAGGCTGTCGCCACATAGGCAAACAATGAGAGCGTCAGGAATTTCAGGACGGGGGCGTAGCGGCGATAGGGAACGAACACCTGCAGCAAGGTCGATGTGGCGGCAAAGATCAGTGCATGTTCATGATTGAGTCCACCGATCACGAGCGACAGCGCCGCCGCCATCGCGGCAATGTCGGCGGCGATGTTGAAGGTGTTGGCTGCGACCAGCAGAGACACCAGTGCCAGTACCAGCCAGCGCGGCGCCACCTCCATGACATTGGCGGCAAGGCCCTTGCCGGTGACCCTTCCGATCAGCGCACTCACGAGCTGGATCGCGATCATGAAGGGGATGGTGAGAAACACCGTCCACAAAAGTCCGTAACCGAACTGCGCGCCGGCCTGCGAGTAGGTCGCAATCCCCGATGGATCGTCGTCGGCTGCGCCGGTCACCAGCCCCGGGCCGAGCAGCCGGAACGGCATCATCAGGGGGCGTTTGTTCTCGGTCATCAGGGCCGTGTTGGACGTTGTGACAGGTGCTTTCACAGCTTGATCAAAGCGCGGTGGGAACAAAAGTTCCGCCGCCGCAACTCGCCTTTGGCCGCAACAAAAAGCCCGTGGCCATCGAGGTCACGGGCTTGGTACGTTCAGGTGCAACAAGTCGCCTTAGCCAGCCGTGTTGGCCTGATGCTCGACCACCCCGTAGACGATGCCGAGCAATATCCCAAAGCCCATCTCGAAGCCGGGGCAGGCGTGCATCGGGTGCGGGCTCTTGCTTCGATCGCCGCCGAAGATCGGACAGACATCGTCGCTGCCGGCGCGCAGGTCCGACTGCGTCGCCTGTACGATGCTGAGATAGATCTTGTCGCCGGCCTTCACCTGCACCGGGTTCTTGGTACCAAGCGTGTGATCCTTCTTCGCGGTGCGCCATATGAAGTCGGGCGTCGGCTGCATCTGCATGGCCTGCCGCAACGGCGTCTCGACCACCTCATGCGCCCTGGTGAAGTCGTCGGCCTGCTTGTTGGCCTTGAGCTGCGCGGACAGCGCCATCAGCGTTGCGGTCCGCTGCCAGGCTTTCACCGCCGCGACAAGATTTCCGTTGATGGTCGGCAATGCGCCCGTCATCACGCCTATGATTGTCCGCGCGAGGAGATCGTTGTCCTTCGGATCCGGGAATTGTTCGAACAGGGCGCTGGTTAATGGCGCGGTTGGAATCTGGCTCGACGTGCGCTTCGCGGCGACGTAATTGCCGACCGACTGCCGCAAGATCTGTCCGGTGCGCTGGCCGATGAACGTCAGGAAAGCATCGGGATCGGGATGGAAGATATAGGCGGAGGGGAAGGTGTAGTCCGCGGGGCAAACCCCGGGCGGCACGAGGTTCGACACGCTGAACCCGCCAGCCTTTACATGGACGCCATCCGGAATATCGAAGTAGTGGCAGCACACCTTCGCCAGCACGATATCGGAGAGGGCGAGGATATCGACGAAGCCGCCGGGAGCGGGCACGCCGGGAAGTGCCGCTCGCGTTTCCTTCAAGGTGACTTCGAAGGCGTCTCGCCGCGTCACCTTTCCGATCGCCGCGTTGGTAGGTGTCGATTCCTTCTCATAGTCCGGACCCCAATCCATGCCGAGGAAGATCGGACCGAAGCTCTGCTCCATGCGTTTCTGGTAGCCTGCATTGGTGTAGTTGTCGTCCGCGTTGAGCAGGACCTGCAAATAAAGTTCCTTGCTCGTCACCACGATGCCATCGGAGGTTCGGGCCACGCCGCCTTCCGGACTGACCCTTTGGGCCACCACGGCCTGCGCGTGCTTGTCGACGAGATGGTCGAGCACGAGGCCCCACATGGCACTCAGGCCGCCGGCGATCGCACTCTGCCCCTTGGGCGCGGGTTGATCAGCATCTGTCGACATCAAATTCTCCCGTCGGGTGATCGCAATGATGTGCTGGTTTCTATCTCGCCAATGGTGACGCTATTGTGCGTGCGAAGATTGTTGTGGCGTGTTCACAATATGAGGACGCTTGCCGTGTCGCGGACGGGTGCAGGCCGAATTCGGCTCCGCGCATTGTGCAATTTAAGATTGATCTTTGCAACGCTTCGGGAAGGTGCGGCGCGATGAGGGCCGCTGCTTTTCCGCACCGGGATTGACACGTCGGGCAAATCAGCGGCATGCCCGCAGCATCGCAACAGGTATCGGAGCCCGCGCCAAGAGATCGCGGGCTTTCGGCCTGCGCGAGCCTACTTCACGCTGACGAACGCGCCCCAGACGGCGGCAAGGCCAGCGCCGGTCAGAACGTAATGCGGATTGTCGCAAAACACGCCGCCGTAACGACACATCTCGACGCCAACCGAACCGATCTGATGCTGGCCCGCAGCGTAAAACAGCCCGGACAGGACAACCAAAATACCGGCGACGACATACATCGTCGATCTCCTTGCGATACCTTGCTCGATGTAGCGCCCGACCGGAATTGCTCAATTATCCTTCGGGCAAATCCGGAGCATATCGGTAATCCTTAAAGGATTGTTTAGCCGGCAGCGAAGACCGGCGGCCGGACGCCATTGCGCATCATCTGGTTGCGCTTTGCAGAAAGTCTTCCGCCGCAATTTCACCAAGTTTGACTCGTCGGGCAAATCACCTGCATACCGACATCATCGCGAAAATTCCAAAGCCCACGCCGGCGACGGGCTTTGTCATTTGCTGAGATCGGATGGGCGGCGTGCGAGAGTCGCCGGAAGCATGGAGAGGATTTAGTGTTCGTGTTTTGTTCTATCGTGCTTCTTGATGATCGTGTGCTTCACCGGTCAGCCGTTTGATCCGTTGCCGCCGTCGGTCTTTGGTCTGCAGGATAAACCTGCCTCATCCGGCAACGAGATCGAGGATGCGTTCGCCCGCTGGATCAAGTCGCATGGTCGGTAGGGCTTCTCGTTCGGTCTTCGACGCGCTTGACTCGTCAGGCAAATCACCTGCATAGCGACATCATCGCAAGAAGTTTGAAGCCCGCGCCGGCAACGGTGGCGGGATTTTTTATGTCCCGAATTCGGACGGCGGCGGGCCTAGCGAACACGCCACACTCTTTGCGCGTTCTGCGTTGTCGCATGCGCGTCGTCGTCCGAACCTTCTCATCTCACGCTGAATTGGCCGGCATGCGCGAACATGTTGGCCGGCGCTGCGCTTGAGCGCGCGCCCGCGGCCCCCTTATTCTCCAGGGGATAGGGTTCGCGCCCGAAATGATCGCGTTGTCCATGCCGCGATCATGCCGCGTATTCTTCTCCTCGAAAACCAGAGTGATGAACGATGACCGCCTATCTGATCTCGCTTGCGCTGGTGGTCCTGATCACGATCGCCATGTGCGAAGCGATGTCGTGAGCGCGCAAGCCGCGCGCTTCCTCTCGCACCTGCGTCTCGACGCCGATCCGCGGCGCTTTCTGAAAACTCTTACTCACAACGATAATGCCAAAAAGCCTCACTGAAATCCGTTCGTTGGCGCGCAGCCACACTCGAACAGCCATCAACGCCCTTGTCGGCGTCATGAAGGCCAAGGACGCCACCCATGCCGCGCGCGTCTCCGCCGCAACCGCGATTCTCGATCGCGGCTGGGGCAGGCCGCCGCAGGCGCTGGAGAATGGCGACAATGGCGCGCTCGAGCTCATCCATAAAATAGAGCGTGTCATTGTCCATCCTGAGAATACAGACAGCAAAGGTGTTTGAGCCGCTGCTCGCGCCCGCGCGCTACAAGGGTGCGTTCGGCGGGCGCGGTTCGGGAAAGTCGCATTTCTTCGGCGAGCTCTTGGTCGAGACCTGCCAGGCCGAGCGGGGCACGCTCGCGGTCTGCATCCGAGAGGCGCAGCGCACGCTGGCACAATCCTCCAAGCGCCTGATCGAAAGCAAGATCGCTTCCCTCGGCCTTGGCCACGGCTTCAGGCTGTTCAGCGACAAGATCGCGACGCCGGGCGATGGCCTGATCATCTTCCGGGGCATGCACTCCGATACGACGGACAATGTCCCGTCGGCCAACAACTTTATCAGAGCGGGTTATCGGCTCTACCGACCTCAATGTCCCTGGGGATGGCCGCAGACACTATATTGGCGGAAATTCGTTGGGTTGCGGCGATAGGCGGTAGGTCGCAGAGGCCTCGTCCGCAACTGAAATCGCGGCAAGAAGCAATACCCAGGCCCGGTGGCATATGCCGCCGGGCTCTTTGCATTTTATAGGCGTGCCGCGCAAGGGTGCTCTGCATCGGAAGCACAGGGGCAGCCGCCCCTTGTGGGGCGGTGGGAATAAATCCTAAAGTCCAGCTCTCAAATCGATATCAGAGGAAACGCCTGATCATGACTGCTGGAGTGCCGCTGCCGGACCGCTTACCCCGCGCCCAAGGCGCGCCAACAGCCCTCGACGGTCTCCTGGTCGTTGACTTTACGCGCGTTGTTGCTGGACCTGCCTGCACGCAGACCCTCGCCGATTTCGGCGCCCAGGTCATCAAAATCGAGAACCCGGAAGGTGGGGATGATACGCGCGCTTATGAGCATGCGGAAATCGGCGGTGAGAGCGCCGCCTTTCTCAGTCTCAATCGCAACAAGCGCGATATCGCGCTCGATTTGACAGTCCCGGCGGCGCGTGAAGTCGCGAAGGACCTGATCTCGCGGGCGGACGTGGTAGTCGAGAATTTTTCCGCCAGCGTGATGCAGAAATTTGGTCTCGACTATCCTTCGGTTGCGCCGACCAATCCGCGTCTGATCTATTGTTCGATCTCCGCCTATGGCCGCAAGGGTCCGTTTGCCTCAAGGCCGGGCTTCGATCCGATCACGCAGGCCGAAAGCGGATTCATGTCTCTGAACGGTTTCCCGGACGGCCCCCCTGTGCGAACCGGGCCTCCGATTGTCGACATGGCTACCGGCATGTCCGCCTGCAACGCCATTCTTCTGGCTTTGGTCGCCCGCGATCGTCTGGGGAAAGGTCAGCACGTCGAGGTCGCACTG